>Ga0187892_10007930_pt1 | contig 14835 bp, 13 predicted proteins | sample MA1701073metaG_FD_139345 | JGI IMG/M metagenome (GOLD analysis project Ga0187892, IMG submission 139345) | Bio-ooze microbial communities from a basaltic lava cave in the Kipuka Kanohina Cave System on the Island of Hawaii, USA - MA170107-3 metaG ... | reverse complement strand
TCGAGGAGGGCCAGCACCTCCTCGCCCTCCTCCACCGGGGGCACGGCCTCGACCACCATCATGCCGTCGTAGGTGCGGGAGGCCCGCACCGCCCGGCGGGCCGTAGCGGGCCAGGTAGTCCCCCACCCCTCGTTCCTGCTCCTGGAGCTGGGCCCAGTGGCGCACCACCCGGTCGAGGTCGGCCACCGTGGCCACCTCGGCCAGGGCGAGGAGGGACTCGTCGGCCTCCTCGCCGGCGCCGGTGACCCGGGTGAGGGCCCGAACCTTGCAGTAGGACAGCCGCGCGGCCCCGAACGCCTCCGCCACGGCCGGTCGCCTGCGCAGCTCGTGGGCGACCCGCAGCTTCTCCCGGGCGGTGCGGGCGCTCATGCCGCAGTTCCACACCAGCCACGCCGCCGCCGACAGCTGGCCGTCGAGGCGCCAGCCCTCCCGCAGGTCGAACTCGGCCAGCATCCGCAACCACCGGCACTCCGCCGCCGCCGTCCTCGCCGCCCACCCGGCGAGCGCCTCGCCCAGCTCCGCCGTCGAGCACCACCGGGGGTCGTCGTCGGATTCGTCTGCAACAGGAAAAATCATGCGTGCCCAAATTCGTGAATGACCGAGCGGGGGAAGAGGCAAATAGCCTACCAAACATCCGTTTGATCTGCAAGAACCAGATCCGCGTGGCCTCGTTCGATATGCGCCGATATTCGATAGCGCTGGCCCCCGCCAGTCAGTCGGGAAGGCGATAGATCCGATCGGGATTGTCGGGCGGGAGGTGGCCCGCCACGATGGTCGGATGGATCCACCGGACCTCGTAGTGCCAGTCGTCCCGTGGACCGACGCGTTGACGCCGCCAGTGGCCTCGCCGCTTGTGGGGCGTCGTCGCCGGGCCGAGACCGGAGAAGCCGACGTAGCGAGCGCGCTTCTGAACCTGCACCTTGATCGTCCGAGCTGAGGTCCGGCGGCGGGCGGCAACGCGGGGAAGTGCTCGGGCGGCCCGGCGGGCCTCCGGCGGGGAGTCGTCGGTCGGATCCCAACCGGCCCAGCAAACGGCGGCATCGAGATTGGAGAGGAGGCGACCGATGGCGGCCTGCGAGCGGCGCCCGGGCACCGCGACCCGGTGGACACCGTCACAGTGCCCGATTCGGAGCAGCCACACCATCTCGTCACAGACGCGGGACTCCTGGTCCGCCAGAAGGATGACACCGAACACCGCGAAGCTGTCGGTTAGGCCCCTCGCCAGCATTGGTCCGTAGGGCACGTCCGACCCGGGGCACGCCAGCTGGCGCAGGTGCCGTTGACGGAAGGCGAAGTCGGCGCCGAAAAGCACCGTGACCTCGGGCCAGGGGAGCCGAACGTCGCCGGCGAGGTGCCGGTCGAGGGGCTCGCTCTCGAAGTAGAGATCGACCTCGGCGGGCGAGACCAGGTAGGTGAGGGCGTCGTACAACAGGGCCGTGACGGTCCTCGGCCACGGTCCGTCGGCGCCGCTGGTCGACGCCAGGACGGCCCGAACTGCTCGCACGTCGGGCGGGAGGATTCGCGCCGGACCGGTCCCGTCCCACCGTTCGTACGCCAAGTCGCCGATGCCGGCGTCGATCGATCTTGCGGCGTTGATCGCCCTGATGGGAACGGTTCGGCACCAATGAGCCAGTTCGTCAGGCGTCGTCGGCATACCAAGCAGCCGGTCCGGGGACGGGGCTGAAGCGGAGGACGTCTCCCCGGCCGCTCCCTGGATCCGGTCGAGCACGTCCTGCCGGCGAGCAGCTCTGCCGGCCTCATCGGCGTCGCGCCTCGTGCGCGCGAGGAGCCGGCGCTCCCGCTTTGCAGCCGCGGCTTGGACGGCCGCTTGCGTCGCCGCATCTTGGCGCTGCCGGGCCTCGGCCTCGACCCGCTCGCGCTCATTGAGGCGGCGCCGTAGCTCCTCCGCCCGGCGCCTCTTCGTCTCCGCGGCGTAGATCTCCCTTGCTGCGTCCGGCGAGAGCTTGCCCGACCACAGCCGCACCGCGTCCTCGGGCGGTATGCCGGTCGACCGCCACCGTGCCGCGGTCGCGGCATCCATGCCGCCCTGCGAATAGACGCTGGCCGCAGTCAGAAGTATCCCCTTGCGCTGGAACTCGACGGCCCGTTCGAGGTCGCCACATGCATCCCGCCAGACCTGCGCGAGGCGAGCGGTGAAACGACAGTCCGACCACCGCTTGGCTTCGGTCGGGGAGATGCCGCCTCGAGCCCAGGCGGCGGCGTACTCAGGTGTGAACCCCATCGCCCTCCACTCGGCGGCGTCGGACGCAGGCACGCGGTACCGGCCCCATGCGGCGGCTTCCTCCGGCGAGAACCGCTGGATCCTCCACGGACCGACGGCCTCCGGTGGCCCGAGCGGTGACCAGATGCGAGCGTCGTGGAAGGAGTAGCCCGCCTGGCGGTAGGCGCGCGCCACCCTTGGCGAACCGACAGTGCGCCAGATTGGGGCGTCGTCCACCGAGAAACCGGCATTGCTCCAATCGAGGATCTCATCGACGGAGAAGCCGTGGGCACGCAATCGTGAGACGTCCGAGGCGAGGACTCCGGCCTGCCGGAGGCGGATGACCCACACAGGGGCCAGGCGCGGGTTGTTCCACGCTTGCGCACTCTCGGGCGTGCACCCGGAAGCGCGCAGTCTGGCAGCGCGATTGACGTCGAAGCCAGCTTTCAGCCAGCGCCGCGCCTGCTCGGTCGTGAAGCCAGCTTCCAGCCAGCGGCGCCCCTGCTGGGTCGTGAAGCCTCTGCGCCGCCATTCCGCCCCGACCGGTTGGCGCACCGTCCCTGAATCCTTTCCCACCAGGGACCAGTATTCGTGCCCCGCTTCCGGATGACCATGGGCCATTCGACTCATTGAGTCTCGATCTCATGGCCGCCCCGCGAGCGGCAGCCACATCACCGTGTACCGCCGGTGATCGGCGCGCCGGGATGGGGGTAAGGATCAACCCGTGACCACATCCTTGATCTGGATCTCGGGCGCCTCCAGCGGCATCGGGGGGGCGCTGGCCCGCACGGTGCCGTGGGACGGGGCACGGGTCATCGGCATCAACCGCCGCCCGGTGGAGGGCTTCGAGCACGTCGAGGCCGACTTGGCCGACCCGTCGACCTGGCCCGCCGTGGGCGAGATGTTCCGCAAGGATCTGGCCGGGTTCGAGGGCGACCACGTGGTGTTCATCCACGCCGCCGGCGCCTTGGAGCCGATCGGCTACGCCGCCGACGTCGACGGCGACGCCTACCAGGCCAATGTGGTGCTCAACAGCGCCGCGCCCCAGGTGCTGGGTCAGCTCTTCCTGGCTGCCGCGGCCGGGGTCGACGCCGACCGCCACCTCGTGTTCCTCACGTCGGGCGCGGCCAGGAGCGTGTACCCGGGCTGGACGGCCTACGGCGCGGCCAAGGCCGCCACCGACCAGTGGGTGCGCAACGCCGGCGCCGAGCAGGCCGAGCGGGGCGGCGTCAACGTCGTCGCCATCGGGCCCGGCACCGTCGACACCGACATGCAGCGGCAGTTGCGGGAGACGACCGAGGACCAGTTCCCGCAGCGCCAGAAGTTCGTGGACCTGCACGCCAACGACAAGCTCACCCCGCCCGAGGACGCCGCCCGCGACATCTGGTCGCTCCTCGTCGGCGGCCGCCTCGAGAACGGGGCGATCGTCGACCTCCGGGAGCTGAGCAGGTCGCGTCAGGCGTAGGCACGGGCCTGGATGGTGTACAGGTCGGCGTAGAGCCCGCCCGCCGCCATCAGCTCGTCGTGGGTGCCGCAGCCGACCACAGGGCCGCCGTCCACCACCACGATCAGCTCGGCTCGGCGCCGGTCGAGAACCGGTGGGAGACGAGCACGGTCACCGCGCCGGTGAGGCGCGCCGCCTTGCGGGCCGCCGCGGTGTGCGCTCCAGCAGTTCGTGCTCGGCACGGGGGTCGAGGCCCGATGAGGGTTCGTCCAGGAGCAGCACGGTCGGGGCGTCGCGCATGAGGGCGCGGGCGACGGCCACCTTCTGCCACTGCCCGGTGGACAGCTCGGTGCCGCCCCACGGCTTGCCCAGCTGCACCTCGAGGTCACCCGCCAGTTCCGAGCCGTCGGTGCGGGCGAGGGCCGAAACAAGGGCGGCGCCGTCATCGATGCGGGGCAGGTCGCCCACGCCCACCGACTCGCGGAGGAGCAGTTCGAGGCGGGAGAAGTCCTGGAACCCGCCGGCCAGGTGGCGGCGCTTGGGGCAGCAACCGCACCATCTCGGTGCGGTGCGCACCACTTCGCCGAGGGGATCGTCGCCGCTATGGGCCGCATCGTCGCACGGGCCTGCCGATCACGCCGCGGAGCGATTACGAGTGGCTCATAATCGAGAGATGCGGCGAACGACCCCGGTCCTCGTCCTCATGGCGGCCCTCCTCGCCGGGTGCGGCGGCGGCGGCGCCTCCCCCGACCCGGTGACCACGGTTATCACCGAGCCGCCAGCCGACACGTCAGGCACGACGAGCTACATCAAGAGCCCCTGCTTCAAGTTCCCCACCGAGGTGCTCAAGCTGCAGAACGACTACCGGATCGAGGCCCGGGGCGTGGCCATGCCCGACATTGCCCGGTACCGGGCCCGCGCCCAGGCCCTCGTCGACGAGGCCCGCAGCCTCGGCTGCCCCGAACCGGTGGGCCTGTCGAGCTTCCTCAGGTAGCCACTACGCGCTGCGGCGCAGCTCCTCGTCGGTCACCAGGCTCGGGCGGGCGAGTTGTACGGGCTTGGCCACTTCGCCCGCCATGGCGCCCGACGCAGCCGAACGGCGGGCGGTGCGGGCCCGCAGCCGCGCGCCGAACCGGGCGGCGAGCCCGGCGCGGCCGGCGCGCAGCGAGCGGGCCAGGCGGTACTCGACGGCCTCGCGGCGCAGGTCGGCCAGCCGGGCGTCGGTCAGCCGTTTGACGTAGTGGTACTCGAAGTCGGCATTCATGGTGGCGTCTCCTCCGCCGATCGTCCGCCTCATCCTCGCCCCTCAACCGAGCGGCCCGCTCCGAATTTTCTCGCTCACGCGCCGCACCACGTCGAGGCCCGGCCCGCCGGTCGTGGGCGGCTCAGCCGGTATGTGGCCGCCGTCGCCCGCCAGCACCGCGGCGCAGGCCGCGGCCGAGTTGGACACGGCGTCGAGGTCGTAGCCGCCTTCGAGGATCAGCACGGTGTGGCCGGGCGCCACCAGTTCCAGGCACCGGCGGGTCAGGGCCGCGTAGTCGCCCGATGTCAGGCCGAGGGAGCCGAGCAGGTCGTCGCGGTGGGAGTCGAACCCGCATGACACCAGCACCCACGCCGGCTCGAACCGTTCGCACAGCCCCTCGACCACGTCGAGGGCGGCGAGGAACACGTCACCGGTGGCGCCCACGGGCACGGGGAAGTTCACCGTGTACCCGAGGCCGTCGCCCTCGCCCGTCTCCTCGATGCGGCCCGTCCCCGGGTAGAGGGGCCACTGGTGGACCGAGGCGTAGAGGACCCGCTTGTCGGCGTAGAAGATGTCCTGGGTGCCGTTGCCGTGATGCACGTCCCAGTCGAGGATCAGCACCCGCTCGCCCTGGTCGGCAAGCGACGCGGCGGCGACGGCGATCCCGTTGAACAGGCAGAAGCCCATGGCCTGGTGGGAGGTGGCGTGGTGGCCGGGCGGCCGGACGGCGCAGAAGGCGGGCTGGGCCCGCTCCACCGCGTCGAGGCCGGCCCCGACCTGGCGGAGGGCGGCTTCCAGGGACTCGCCGACGGCGCTGGTGTCGTGGTCGATGCGGCCACCGCCCTGTTCGAGGAACCGGCGCAGGGCGCCCACGAAGCCGGGCTCGTGGACGAGGGCCAGTTCCTCGTCGGTGGCCATCCGGGGCCCGACCCACTGCAGCACGTCGTCGCCCAGACCGAGCGAACGGATGCCTGCCACCGCCGCCGTCAGGCGTCCCGGACGTTCGGGGTGGCCGGGGCCGGCGGTATGTTCCAGGCACGCGTCCGAGTACTCGACGACGGCGGCCATCCTCCTGGCAAAGTACCCCGATGGCGATCCGTCGGACCCTCGCGGTGGGCAGCGGCAAGGGGGGCGTGGGCAAGTCGACGGTGAGCCTCAACCTGGCGCTGGCCTTCGCCGAGGCGGGCCGCAACGTCGGGCTCCTCGACGCCGACCTCTACGGGCCCGACCTGGCGCTGATGGTCGGCCTGACCCGGCGCCGCCCGACCAAAGGCATCAACGTCTGGCAGCGAGGGGCCCGTCCGAGCATCAAGCCGCTGGAACGGTTCGGGATCCAGCTCATGTCCATGCAGTTCCTCGTGGCCGAGGACCAGGCGGTGGCCTGGTCCAAGCCCATGGTCGAACTGTTGCTGCACCGGTTCGCCACCGGCCTCGACTGGGGCGACCTCGACGTGCTGATCGTCGACCTGCCGCCGGGCACGGCCGACGTGCAGCAACTGGTGGCCGAGCGGCTCGGGCTCGACGGTGCGCTGCTGGTGGTGACGCCCCAGGACGTGGCCCACCTCGACGCCAAGAAGGTGGTGACCATGTTCGGCACGAGCGGCGTGCCCGTGATCGGTGCCGTCGAGAACATGAGCGGGCTGGCGTGCCCCCATTGCCGGGAGGCGATCGAGGTCTTCCCGCAGGTACCGGAGGACCGGTCGCTATGGGCCTCGGGGATCGCGTGCCTGGGGCGGGTGCCGCTCGACCCGGCGGTGGCGGCCGCCGGCGACCGGGGCAGGCCGTTGCTGCTGGCCCATCCCGAATCGGCGTCCGCGGCGGCGTTCCGCGGCCTCAGCCGGGAGGTGGGAGCTGCCCTCGCGCTCGATCCCGAGTAGCGCTGCCCTCCGGCGGGCCCTGGTGGCCGAGTTGGAGCGGAGCAAGGCGATCCGCACACCGGCGGTGCGGCGGGCGTTCCTGCGGGTGCCCCGTGAGCTGTTCGTGCCCGAGGTCGCCTCCAGAGAGGGGTTGGCCCGGGTCTACCGCAACGACGCGCTGATGATCCGCATGCCCGGGACGGGGCTACCGACCAGCTCGTCGTCCCAGCCGGCGATCATGGCCGTGATGCTGGAGGAGTTGCGCCTGCGGCCCGGCCTGCGGGTGCTGGAGATCGGCGCCGGCACCGGGTACAACGCCGCCCTCCTGTCGCTGCTCGTCGGGCCGCGGGGCCGCGTGACGTCGGTCGACCTGCAGTGGGACCTGGCCGACAAGGCGACCCGGGCTTTGCGCGAGGGCGGCTACGCGGTCGACGTGCAGGTCGGCGACGCCCAGCAGGCCCGCTTCGGCGACCGGCCTTACGACCGCATCATCCTCGCGGCCAGCACCGACCACGTGCCGAGGATGTGGCTCGACCAGCTCGTTCCCGGCGGGCTGATCGAGATGCCGCTGCGGCTCGGCCCGCCCGGGCCCTACCAGCAGGTGGTGGCCACCTTCGAGCGGGACGGCGACCGGCTGCGGTCGGTGTCGGTGGTGTGGGGCGGTTTCATGAACCTGCGGTCGCCGGGCGACGGGGGGACGGACGAGGAGCGCAACCCCTCGATAGGCGTCGGTGAGCGGATCGACGGGCCGTTCGAGGTCTACAGCTCGGTGGTGGGGCCGGCCCTGGCCACCTTGAAGCCGCAGGCGCGCCGGCGGCTGGCGGCCCTGCTGGCGGGGCCGGCGAGGCGGCGATCGTTGACCGTGCCCGAGGGGGCGAGGCCGGCGCTCCTGGCCTTCCTGGCCATGGCCCAGCCCCGCCGGGGGGTGGTCGTCGGGTCCTACGGGCCGGCGCAGCCCGGCATCGGGGTGGCGTCGAAGGACGGGCGAGGCCTGGCCCTCGTCGTGCCCGCCAAGGCGCCGAACCGGTGCCAGGTGGTCCAGTACGGCGCCAGCCAAGGCAAGGGCACGGGGTTGCTCGACGAGGAGCTGGCCCGGTGGCGCGCCGCGGGACGGCCGGGGTTCGCGGGCTGGCGCATCGACGTGGCGTTCGGCGAGGCACGGCCCGAGGCGGAAGCGCCGATCGTCCTGCGGCGGCGGGACTGCTGGCTCTCGGTGTCGTTCGCCGCCCCGGTCGGGAAACGGTGATCGGTTTATCCTGGGTTGAGGTGTCCGCACGTTCCGCTGTCCTCGAATGGGGCCGCGAGCGCTTGCGCGTCGGCCGCTGGCGGAGCGACAGTCCGATCGCCATCCTCTCGCTGGCCGGCGACGGTCCGCTGCCGTCCGCCCCGTTCCTCCTGCAGACGCTCTCGAGGCTGGCCGACGACGGGTATACGGCCGTCGTCACCGCCGCCCTGAGCCGCTTGGAACAGGCGCCGTTCCTGGCTGCCGGCTTCCTCGAGCAGGAGCGGTTGCGGCTGCTGAGCCACGACCTGCGCCGCATCCCGGCCTCGCCCGACGTGCCCCTGCGGCGGGCGGGCGACGGCGACCGGCCGGCGGTGCTGGCCGTCGACGAGGCCTCCTTCAGCCTGTTCTGGCAGTTGGACGAGTGGTCGCTGCAGGAGGCCATCGACGCCACCCCCGCGACCCGGTACCGGGTCTCGCTCGACGACGACCAGCGGGTCGTGGGCTACGCCATCGCCGGGCGAACGCAGCGGCGGGGCTACGTGCAGCGCCTGGCCGTCCACCCGGCGGCGCGGGGCCGGGGCATCGGCCGGGCCCTGGTCGCCGACGGGCTGCACTGGATGCACCGTCGGGGCGTCGAGCGGGCGGTCGTGAACACCCAGTTGGGCAACGAGGCGGCCCGGAACCTGTACCTGCAGCTCGGGTTCCGGGAGGAGCACGAAGGGCTGGCCGTGCTGCGCCAGGACCTGCGGTGAGGCGGCTCGTACTGGCCGTCGCGGTGGCGGCCCTGCTCGCGTCGCTCGCCCCGCCCGTCGCCGCCCAGTCCCCGGCACCGGCACCGACGCAGGCACCGGCGCCGGCGCCGGCCCGGCGGCTCACCCTGCAGGGCCAGAGCGCCCATGTGACGGCGGGCGGGGAGTTCGTCGTCCGGGTGCGGATCGACCGGGCCGGGCTGCCCGCCGGTTCGGAGGTGTCGGTGACCGTGTACCGGCCGGTGCAGACGCGTTCTGAGTTCGCCGAGACAGTCGAGGACCGCATCACCCGCCCCGCCGCCCTCGGCCCCGTGCTTTTCCCGCTGGCCGCGCTGGCGACCGACGCCAACGGTGATTCGACGCTGCGGTTCGCGGCCGACCTCGGGGCCGATGACGGCGTCTTCCCGGTACGCGTCGACCTGCGCGACCGCGTGGGGATCGTCGAGCGGTTCACGACCCACCTCGTGTACCTGACGGGCAGCCACAGCGGCCCCAAGCTCGGGCTCTCGCTCGTGCTGCCCGTCGGGGGCGCCGTCTCCCTGCCGCCCGACGGGCCTCGCCTCATGACCGACCTCGACGACGTGGTGTCCAGCGTCGCCGCCCTGGAGGCCAACCGGGCCCTGCCGTTCGTGCTGGAGCCCGCTCCCGAGACCATCGCCGCCCTCGACGCCAGCACCGAGGACCGGGCCAAGCGCACGATCGACGGCCTCCGCCGCCTCGCCGCCGACCACCCCGTTGTGGCCCGGCCCTACGTGCCGTTGCTCCTGCCTGCCCTCATCGAGGCCGGCCTCCCGGAGGAGCTGGCGGCCCAGGTGGACCGGGGGACGTCGGCGGTGGCCGAGGCGCTCCAGATCCGTCCCGACACCCGGACCTGGGTCGAAACCGAGCCCCTGAGCCCCGAGGCGATCGACGACCTCATCCGGCGGGGCGTGGATCGGATCGTGGCCGCCGAGCCCGTGCTCGACCCAGTGCCCGATCTGAACCTCACCCTGAGCCGGCCCTTCGTGCTCGCCGGCCGGGAGGAGGACGCACCGGCGGTCTCGGCCGACGCCGGCCTGTCGGCCCGGTTCAACCGGGAGCCCAGCCAGGTACTCGAGGCCCATCACCTTCTGGCCGACCTGGCCGTGCTGTGGTTGGATGCGCCGGCGTCGGACCGGCGGGCCGTGGTGGCGGTGGCGCCGTCCGGTTGGAAGGCGACCCGAGCGTTCCTGGATGCGCTGTCGGCGGGCCTCATCCAGCACCCGGCGGTGGAGCCTGTGACGCTGGACAGCGTGTTCACGATGGTGACGCCGGCGGTCGTGGGACGTGGCCTTGCCCTCGTGCGCCATCCTGCGCCCGTGCCACCGGGCGGGCTGCTCGAGATCGCGGCCGAGATCCGCGACGCCCGCAAGCGGCTGACCTCGCTGGGGACCGTGCTCAACGAGCCCTCGCCGGGCATGGCCCTTCTGCGGGAACGCCTGCTGATCTCCGAATCCGCCCTGCTGGCGGACACGCGGGCCCGGCTCGACTACCTCCACGCCGTGGAGGCCGGCATTGTCGACCACCTGGACGCGATCGAGATGCCGTCGGGCCGGTCGATCACGCTCACCGCCCGGCGGGGCGAGATCCCCGTCACGTTCCAGAACCGAACCGGGCTACCCGCCAAGGTCGTGGTGACGGTGCAGAGCGACAAGCTGGCGTTCCCCGACGGCGAGTCGCGGGAGCTCGAGCTGACGCGCCGCAATACCACCGAGCGGTTCGAGGTGCTGGCCCGCACGTCGGGGGCCTTCCCGCTGCGGATCACGCTCCAGTCGCCCGACGGCAACCTCATGATCGGCCAGGCCCGCCTGACGGTGCGGTCGACGGCGGCGTCGCGCGTGTCGGTGCTCGTGTCCATCGGGGCGGTCGTGTTCCTCGCCCTCTGGTGGGGCCGCCACATCGTGCGGGGCCGCCGGGCCCGGCGCCTGGTCCCGGCGTGATCCGGTGACAGCTCCCTAAGATGGCCCGCCAATGAGCGTGAGCATCGTCACCGACAGCGGGTGCGACCTGCCCTGGGACCTGGTCGACAAGTACGGGATCACGGTCGTGCCCCTGACCGTGCGGTTCGGTGCGGAGGAGCTGGTGGCGGGCCGCGACCTCTCGCCCGGCGAGTTCTGGCAGCGGTGCGCGGCGTCGGCGCAGCTGCCCGAGACGGCCGCCCCGTCGCCGGGCGCCTTCGAGCAGGCGTTCCGCGCCGCGGCCGAGGGCGGCGCCGACGCGGTGGTCTGCGTGAACCTGTCGTCGCGCCTGTCGGCGACGATCCAGGCGGCCCAGGCCGCGGCCGTGGCGGTGGCCGACGCCGTGCCCGTGCGGGTGGTGGACTCCCTGTCGGCCAGCCTGGGCGAAGGCATGGTCGTGCTCGCCGCCGTGCGGGCGGCGGAGGCGGGGGGCGGCGGCTCCGACGTGGCCGGGGCAGCGGAGGCGGCGGCCGCCAGCATGAAGGTCGTCGGCACCATCGACACCCTCGACTTCCTGAAAAAGGGAGGCCGCATCGGGGGGGCGCAGGCGTTCCTCGGTTCGCTGCTGTCGGTCAAGCCGACCATCGACGTGATCGACGGGAAGGTGGAGCCGGGGCCGAAGGTGCGCACCCGTTCCAAGGCCCTGCAGTTCCTGGTGGACCGGGTGAAGCAGGACAGGGCCGCCATCCAGCACCTGGCGGTGTTGAACGGGGCCGCCCCCGACTGCGAGACCCTGCTCGGGATGCTCGGCGAGGTGTTCGAGCGAGACCAGATCGTGGTCGGCGACATCGGCCCCGTGATCGGCGCCCACACCGGCCCCGGCACCATCGGCGTGGCCTACCAGCGAGGCTGATCGACCCGTCCACGGGGCCCGTGGTCCGAGACGAGGCCCGCGTTCGCCGGGATGTGACCGCAGGCGGGAACGCCCTTGGCCGTTCGCGGGCCCCGCTGCTCGAGAGCAGGGTCGAGGCTCCACGGCCTTGTCGGGCCTTGTGGCCCGTGCCCGGCTGGATGCGCGCCTCGAGCGCGGCGGCCTCCCGCCGGTCGTGCTCGTATCCGCGCCTGCGGGCTTCCGCCCCCAACGTGACTCCCGCTTAGCCTCGCGTCAGCATGCGATCACCGGGGTCACCACGGCGTGACAGCGAGCAGGGCGAGGTGGGCCCGGAGGCGCCGGCCAGCAGGAGTGTGCTGCGCCGCGCCCTCGTCCTGGTCGCGATCGGGGGACTCGGCATGGTCGCGGCCGTGACCGCTCTGTCATTCGGGCCGCCGACGCGAGGCACGATCGGCCCGGGCGACCTCGGCGTGCGGGCGTCGTGGAGCTCGAACCCGTCCACCCAGCTGGAGCTGCCGCCGCTCGGGGCGTTGCGAGCAGCCACGCACCGGTCGCCGATCCGGGTGGTGGCCACGGTCCGCCGCCTCGATGTGCAGGAGGTGCAGCGGCTCTTGGCCGAAGGCGAGCCGGAGTCGGCGCTTCGCCGCGTCGTTTCCGAAGACTTGACGCCGCTCGTGCGGCGATTCGCCATCAGGGCGCTCATAGTCGCGGCGCTCGCCGGGGCGGTCACCGGCCTGATCGTCCCCCGTCGGCGATGGACGCTCGTCGTGGCAGGCGCGGCGGGCGCCGTCGGGGGCACGGCGGCGCTGCTGGCCCTCACGTGGAGCACCTACGACGCGGGCGCGTTCGAGGACCCGCAGTTCGAAGGGACCCTGGAAGAGGCCCCACGCGTGCTGCGCACCATCCAGCGCCACATCGACAGCTTCGATGACGTCCGGGGTCGCGTCGACGTGCTCAGCCGCCAGCTCTCCAGCCTGTACCGGGCGGCGGCGGCCGAGCCGGAACCGGGGCCCGGGGACACCGCTCTCCTTCACGTCAGCGACATCCACCTGAACCCGCTGGGGCTCGAGTTCGTCTCCCGGCTCGCCCGGGAGTTCGACGTCAGCGCCATCGTCGACACGGGCGACCTGACGTCGTTCGGGTTGCCGCTCGAGGCGCGCGTGGGCAGCGCGCTCACCGCGATGCCCGCCCCTTACTACCTCGTGCCTGGGAACCACGACTCGGCCGAGGTTCGCCGGTCACTCGCTTCGTTGCCCAACGTCACCGTGTTCGACAGCCAGGTGATCGACATCGGCGGTGTGCGCGTGCTCGGCGTTGCCGACCCGACCTTCACCGCTGACAACAAGACGAGCGCGAGGGATGCCGAGGCGATCAAGCGCAGCCAGGCTCCCGCGGTGGCCGACCTCGCCCGCCTGCACCGGCCGGACGTGCTGGCCGTTCACGACCCGGTGCTCGCGGCCGGCGCGGCCGGCGCCGTCCCCCTCGTCATCGACGGGCACACGCACCGGCGGAAGTCTGAGGTTCGCTCGGGATCGAGGTACCTCACCGTCGGAACGACCGGCGCCAGCGGGCTCGGCGCGTTCACCGTCTCGACGACGATCGCCTACGAGGCTCAGGTGCTGCATTTCCGGGGCGGGAAGCTCCTCGCGGTGGACTACGTGTCGCTCACCGGGATCGCCGGGAACTTCCGGCTCGATCGCGAGGTGGTACCCGCCACGGCGATGCCCTGAGCCGCCGCCGTCGGTGGCCGCTCAGACGGGCGGGGCCTCGCCGTAGACCAGGACGGTCGAGCGGACCCACCCGTGTGAGTCCGGGCAGGGCGCAACGTCGCCGTAGCCGTGCGCGGCGATGCCGTCCTCGTGGCGGGTACTACTTCGCCCGATCGCGGGCGAGTAGCGCACCTGCCCCCATCCCGAGCAGGGCTGCGGTGAACAGGGCGAGCCAAAGAGGGGCAGTGACCTCCGGGATAAGGAACCGGATCGTCGTCGACCGCCTGTTCTCCAGGATGAAGACCACCGACAGCAGGATCAGTACGAGGGCGAGCGTCTGGTGGAGGCTGAACGGATAACGACCACGGCGGGAGGGGCGCTCTTGTTCCATGATCCACGCTACCGAAGCCGACGTCGACAGCGCCGTGGCGGTCACCTCGGAACGGTGACGCCCACACTGATGGCGCCGAACTGTGCTCAGGCGGGCGAGTCGGTACCGTGAGAGCCAGTGCCCGAGTCCCCCCGCATCGACGCCGAGCGCGTCCTTGCCGGGCGCTATCGCCTTCGCAGGGCGATCGCGCGCGGCGGGATGGCTGAGGTCTGGGAAGCGACCGACGACATCCTCGGGCGTCCCGTGGCGGTCAAGATGCTCCTCCCCCACCTGGCCGCCGACGCGTCCTTCCTGGAACGGTTCCGGCGGGAGGCGATCGCGGCGGCGAGGCTGGCCCACCCCAACGTGGTGGCCACGTTCGACACGGGCGTGGACGGGGGCGTGGCCTTCATCGTCATGGAGTTGGTCACGGGCCAGACGCTGCACCAGGTGCTGGCGTCGAGGGGGGCGCTGCCGCCGGCCCGGGCCATCCACATCGCCGTGCAGGTGGCCGACGCCCTCGACTACGCCCACCGCCACGGGGTCGTCCACCGCGATGTGAAGCCCGCCAACATCCTGCTGGGCGACGACGACGCCGTGAAGGTGGCCGACTTCGGGATCGCCAAGGCGGCGATCGAGGCGGGGGCGGGCGACGGGAACGGGACGGGGGGCGGCCTCGGCGCCGGCGACCTCACCCGCAGCGGGATGATCATCGGGACGGCCAAGTACCTGTCGCCCGAGCAGGTGAACGGCGACGTGCTGGACGGCCGGTCCGACATCTACAGCCTGGGCATCGTGCTGTACGAGATGCTGTGCGGGCGGCCGCCGTACGTGGGCGAGACCGACGTGGCGGTGGCCCTCAAGCACGTGTCGGAACGTCCGCAGAGCCCGCGCCAGGTGCGGGCCGGCATCCCCCGTTCGCTGGAGACGGTGGTGATGCGCATGCTGGCCCGTTCGCCGGCGGACCGCTACGCGTCGGCCGCCGACGTGGAGACGGCCCTGCTGTCGGTCGACCTGCGGCCCGACGACGCCGTGCCCCAGGTGGTGCGCGACCCGACGCCGCCGGAGGGGTTCGCGGCGCCCACGTTCGGCCAGTCGGAGCGGTCGTGGCTGTGGCCGGTGGCCGCCATCGTGGCCGTGGCCGTGGTGCTGGGGTTGGTCGGCGTCCTGTTCGCCACCACCGAGACGGGCAAGCGCCTGCTGAACCCCG
>Ga0187892_10007929_pt1 | contig 14837 bp, 9 predicted proteins | sample MA1701073metaG_FD_139345 | JGI IMG/M metagenome (GOLD analysis project Ga0187892, IMG submission 139345) | Bio-ooze microbial communities from a basaltic lava cave in the Kipuka Kanohina Cave System on the Island of Hawaii, USA - MA170107-3 metaG ... | reverse complement strand
CTGTCGCAAGCTGCGCCAAGGCCAGAAGTCGCTGATGTTCAACGCCCTCGCCGGTTTTCCGATCGTGTGCCTGTTTCTGCTGATCGGCGTCCTCCTTTTCCTTTACTTTCAGTCACTGCCGGCCGAGTCGCTTCCTCAGACGGTGCTTGAGAACAAGGATCGCGTGTTTCCCTTTTTCATCGCGAATGCGCTACCTGCCAACTACGGGCTTCGCGGGCTTGTGGTGACAGCGATCTTCGCCGCGAACATGTCCACCCTGGCGTCGGCCGTCGGTGCGCTGTCTTCGTCGGCGGTCACTGATTTCTATCGGCCGTTTATCAGGCGATTCGTTCCTGGCAGTCAGCCGTCCGAAACGCATTTTCTCCGCGCCGCAAGAGGATTCTCCTTGCTATTCGGCGTCCTGTTGATTGTAGTGGCGATGGCCTTTGCGAAGCACGACCAATTGCTTTGGGAGGCATTCAAATGGGCAAGCCTCCTCTTCGGGAGCATGCTCGGTGCATTCCTCCTCGGGGTTCTAACCCGGCGGCGAGGGTCTGACCCAGTCAACACGCTGGCCATGCTCTTCTCCGTCGCCGTTCTGGTATGGATCAAACTGCATCAGGAGACCACAGGTGAGGTATACATCGCCTGGCCTTGGTGGGTGGTCATCGGCACGATCTGGACGTTTGGCTTCGGCGCGTGCTTCCGAACAACGAAGGTAGGTACATTGCGGCCGGTGGTCGCTGCGACCCCGACCGGCGCGCAGATTCCCTACGCCGAAGGCGGCTAAGCAAATTAAGGCGCGGGCGGCGGAGGGCAATCGCGCTGACGCTCCCTGGGCGTTGAGCGCTGCGAAGAATTCCGGGCGCTAACCTGTGTTCTTCAGTTCCTCATCGATGATGGCTTTGAAGGCGTCAAATGGCTGGGCCCCCGAGAGAAAGCGGCCGTTGATGAAGAAGGCGGGCGTGCCCGTGACTCCCAAGGCCGCGGCCTCGGTTGCGTCCTTCTGAACACTTGCGCGGTGTTTGCCGCTGCTGTAACAAGCGTTGAAGTCATCCATGTTTAAGCTCAATTCGGTGGCATATTTCTTGAAGTCATCGTCGGACAACGCCTTTTGGTTCAGCATGAGCTTGTCGTGAAACTCCCAGAACTTGCCCTGATCACCAGCACAGTGCGCCGCTTCCGCCGCGGGCGCCGCGCGATTGTGCATCGCAAGCGCGAGGTCGCGAAACACCAGCCGGACTTTGTCGCCATAGGTTTCCTGAATCTGTTGGAGGGTCGGACCGACCCTTGCGCAAAACGGTCACTGATAATCCACAAACTCGACGATCGTCACTTTGGCGGTCGGGGGACCTTTGGTGGGATCGTTGGCGGCAATGGTGACCTCCATGCGCGGTGGCGAAAGTGTAATTCGAACCCCTGCCTTTTCCTTGAGTTGGGCGAGCAGCTCCTGGCGAGCGGCGGTCTCTTGCTGGGAACTGAGCATCGAGCGAATCTGGGCCGACGCCTGCTCCAGCGTCCTGCCCCCCATACGGGCGCTGTTGGCGTTGAAGTAGTTCTCAACGTCTTGATCCGTCACGGGTTTCGTTTTCTCGGCGATCCGCTCTTGGATGAGCTTTTCGACGCTAACCCCTTTGGAGCCTGCTTCGGAAGCAAGCGCCCGCTCCATGATGACCTGGTCGAGCGCCGCCTTCCGGGCGTCGTACAGGGACTGGGCGAGCTTCATGTTCGTCTTCAAGGCTTTGGCGTCCAGATCCTCGATGAGAATCGGTTCGCTCCCGACGTAAGCGGCAACATTGGCTTTGTCGCCCGGCTTGTCCGATTTCGCCGCCGGCTCCGCGCCGGCCGCCTCCGACAGAACCACCCCCAGGATAGCCCAAGCCAGCGGCAGATGTCTGGTGTTTATCATGTGTTTGAATCTCCTTATCAGGTAACTAAGGTACTTAAGTCTAACACAATTGCCGGGACGTTCAAAGCCGTCGATTGGGTCCGACACAGCCGACGGAGGGATTCGAACCCTCAACCCCGGCTTTACGAAAGCCGTGCTCTACCGTTGAGCTACGTCGGCGACACTCGACGGGCGAATGTCGGATGGCGAATTCTGAAAGGGGATTTGGGCACTGTCAAGAAAATGCCGTCACCGCCGCTCAAGCGCATAGCGGCTCACCTTTTCGTAAGTGGTCGCAAGGAACCCAATTAGCGGGAATCCGCCTCGTTCAAACGGGGAGGGTCCGAGCTGCTCAAGTAGGGCTAGCGGGGTTTCCGGCGGCTCTATGCGAATTTCGAGCGCGGCCAGTTCGGGTCTCACGTCCCAAAACCGATCAACGAGCTCTTCCACTGGCGGCGAGGTTGGGTACATCGTCGGGACGATGGTCAACGACTCGCCGGGTGTCTCAAGGCGCCCCTCTGGCTCGGACATCATCAATCCTCCGAGACGGCTTCTCGCGAGAGCGTCACGATCTTGCGCAACGCATCCGTAGACAGCTCGGTCAGCCACTCCTCCCCGCTTCCCACAATTCGGTCGGCGATCCCTCTCTTATGCTCTATGATCTCGTCGATCCGCTCCTCGAGTGTGCCGATGCATACGAACTTATGCACTTGGACCTGCTTCACCTGACCGATTCGATGGGCGCGATCCGTGGCCTGATCCTCCACCGCCGGGTTCCACCAGCGATCGAAGTGAAACACATGATTCGCGGCGGTCAAGTTCAACCCCAAGCCGCCAGCTTTCAGGGAAAGAATGAAGACCGGCGTGTCGGCTCTAGCCTCTTGGAATCGCTCGACCATCTGGTCGCGACTCTTCTGGGGCGTACCCCCATGCAGGAACAGCATTTCCCGGTCCAGCGATTCCTGTAGGAGGGTTTGCAACAGATCGCCCATTTTTTTGAACTGTGTGAAGATCAGGGCCCGATGTCCCTCCGCCAGTACCTCTTCCAGCATCTCGCACAGCCGATCACACTTGCCGCTGCGGTGCGCCAGCGACGACGCGTCGGCCAGGAAGTGCGCCGGGTGATTGCACACCTGCTTGAGCCGCACGAGCGCCGCCAGAATCAGCCCGCGCCGCTGTATGCCCGCCGCATCGTCGATTTGCCCCAACATGTCGGAGACCACGGCCTCATACAATGCCGCCTGCTCCCGCGTCAAATTGCAAAAGACCTTCATCTCCAGCTTGTCAGGCAGGTCGGGCAGAATATCAGGATCGTCCTTGAGCCGGCGAAGCACGAACGGCCGAATCAACTGGCGCAGCCGCTGCGAACGATCAACGTCGTGGTACCGTTCGATCGGGACCGCGAAGCGCCGCCGAAAATCCGCGGCGCCGCCCAAGTACCCGGGATTGAGAAAGTCCAGGATCGACCACAGTTCGCTCAAGCGGTTTTCCACCGGCGTGCCCGTCAGGGCCACCCGATGCACCGCGCGAAGAGACCGGATCGCGGCCGATTGTTTGGACGCCGCATTCTTGATGTTCTGGGCCTCGTCCAGCGCGATCCTATGCCACGCGACGGCCGCCAATGGCTCATAATCCCGATGAGTGAGCCCGTACGTGCTAATGACCACATCCTGCCCGGCTACCTCGTCGACGAACTCCTGACCCGCGAGCCGTTCCAGCCCGTGGTGCACCATCACCTTCAGCGACGGCGCAAATCGGGCCGTCTCTCGCTGCCAGTTGCCCACCAACGACATCGGGACGACCAGAAGCGTCGGCCCCGGTGAAGGACCGTCTTCGCGCTCATTAAGCCACAAGGCGATCAGCTGAATTGTCTTGCCCAGCCCCATGTCGTCGGCCAAGCATCCCCCCAGCCCGTAGCGGGTCAGAAACCTCAACCACGAGAGTCCACGTAGTTGATAAGCCCGCAATGTGCCTTGGAATCCAACCGGCGGATGGATCGGCAATGTCTCTGCATCGGCGTCCTTGGCGTCCAGCAGGGTTTCGACCCAACCGGACGCCTGCAAGACCGCAACCGGCAACCCGGTCTCGAGGTCATCGGCGAGGTAGAATTGCCGCAGCGCTTCGAAGACCGTCATCCGTCCACCGCGATGCTTCTTCAGGAAGCTTACCGCCGCCTGGACGTCGGCGGGCTGTACTTCCGTCCATCGACCACGAAGCTGAACCAAAGGTTGTTTGGCTTTGGCGAGTTCCGAGATTTCCTCCGTCGACAAACCCTCGTCGCCCAGTGCGATCCGCCAATCGTAGGCCACCAGTGCGTCCAGCGCGAGGGATGGCGCTCCGCGGTTCGGCGATGACTCGATGGGATGAATATCGAGCCTCATCCGCAAACGCGGACGATCGTCCCCCCACCACCGCGGCAGCCAGACGCCGAAGCCTTCGGTCGTCAGGAGCGGCGCGGCATCTCGAAGAAAGCGGTACGCCTCCTCGACAGTCAACCGGCACTCATGCGGGCCACCCGGCGCTGCGCAAGGCGCTAGCATCGGCACATGCCGGGCCGCACGGCCCACGTCCTCGCGCAGCCGCGCTTCGGCGAATTGAAACGGCCGCCGAAGAATCATAGGGTCCGTCCGCTGCGCGTCCGTCAGTGTTTCGGCATCGAGAACCTGCCCGGCATCGTGCGTCGCCTGCACATGAATGGTCAGCCGCCAGGGTCGAAGGATCCTCTGCGGCGAAGAGTAGCCGTCGGCTGGCGGATGGAGGCGGAAACATGTCCGAAACGCGCGGTCGACCGACAGCGGATCGAGCTTGGAAAGCCAGGAGTGAACCGAATGCCAGATGGCCTCCCGCTGCTCAAGCGTACCTTCCAGCGTCGCATCGCTAGTGACCAGCGACCGGAGCCACCGCATCTGGAGGGGCCACGACTCGCCCGGTTGTTCGTGGAGCGCGTGGGCGAGCTCATCGCCCTCCAGGCAGCGCCGAACGAGCGCATCCACGGTCGCAAAAAGAAAATTCTCCACCAGGCTCGATGCCTGGACGTTCTCCTCACTTCCAACATGGCAGCGACAGGCCGGAGGCATCGAAACGATGAACGTATGGAGCCGATCCGAAGTACGCTGATCGTTCACGACGACCCGCCAATACCCTCGGTACAACCCGTTTCCCGCGTCGTGGACGGCCGGAACAAACCGCTGCCCGGCCATGAGTTCCAAGGCCAACGCGGAAAACCGCGACCAATACCGCAATGACGACCCGATTCCGATGTCCGACCGGGCGAACGTGGGGACGCTGGTGAGCAGATCAATCGCGTCGGCCGGCGAAAACATCAGCGACGGCGCTCGCACCGGCGCCAGCGCCAACGGCGTCAGCGGTCGACCCTCGGGCATCGTCAAGCGTGGATGTGCATCAGTCGGTCCCTCGCTCGGTAGGTATGAATCCGCGTGGATCACCGGTGCCAGGCGACCTTCGCGATGCGGAAGAAGAAGCGTCAAATCAACGCCGGCGGCGCCGCAGGCCAGGAGGCTGTCCCACACATCGCCGACAAGGCGGCGCAGTTCCTCGACGGCCACAACAGCCGGCACCGGCGGCGGCCGGTCCGCCGTGGCTGAATCACCGCGAGGCTCGGCCACCCCCTCATCGGGACCCTGAAGGGCCCAAAGATGGAGGGCGCCGTTGGTCCAGATCGCGTGAAGGACAATCATCGATGGTCCATAACCCGATGTGCCGCGTACCGGCCGTGAGGATGGCCGCAGTCGCATGAACTCTTCGACCGACTACCGATGGGACTCCGACGGGATCAGTTCAAAACCGACTCGGAACTCCGAGGGACCGACATCATCCGGCTCAAAGCGGATGATCAAGAGCGCATTGCAGGGAAAGTCCGTCCCCAGCGCAGCCTCCAGCCCCGGCGCCCTTCCCCGAGGCACTGGATCGGTACCGTCTGCCATTTCCGTGTCGAAGAACTCTACGCCCTCCACGAATGCGGCGTCGTCCGTCTGTGCGTCCGGGACGTTCGCCTCGATCAGGCTGAGAAGTCGGGGGCCGCCGATGCTGAACACCCGAGCGCAGTCCAGAGCCCCGACCGGACTGATGCTGTCGCCGTCAAGGTGCACGTCGCTCTCTCTGAGACCGAACTGCTGGAAGTCCGGCTGCGATGTCTGATCCAAGGGATCATAAGTCCCTGTGGTGAAGACCACGCGATGCGGCGTATTGTTGATAAAGACCACGCGAACCGTCCCGCGCTCGCCCGCCAGATCGCCGCCGAGCGGCGCAGACGAAAACAGGTCGCCGCACCCTGCGCAGATTAGTAGCAGCCCGGCCAGTGCGCCGCGGCCCCGACCGGGGAATCGCGTCGCCTTTTCGCTGAAGCCGAAAAGCGTCTTGCCGGCATCCATCTTAGGACTCAACACACCCTCCCCGTGGGTCATCGGCTACTCTGCAACTTCGCTGAGTTCGCGGCAACGCATAACTGGCGGAAACGTACCCGAATCCCTGTGTAGGATAAAGCGCCACTCAGCCGGCGTTAGCCCCGACAAGAAGTGACAGGCGTCAACGCCGGCCTGGCGTCGGCTGCCAATGTGGCGGGCGCCGCCAAATCGGCAGGTCCAGGCTCGCAAGCCGGCTAAGGTCCGCTGCCCCGGAGTCGCCTCGTTTCCCACACGAATTCGGGCCTCCGCATGCGCAATTTCCGCCCTGAAATGTCGTACCTCTCCTTGCTTTATTGGTTTTCGTTCGTTTGACCGTTGCCGGCGTAGTTTCTGTGAGCAACGCAGGTGGTCTGCGTTTTGCAAGGTCGATAATAAGAAAGAGTATCTCCGACGGCCGGTTGATCCGTCTTAGGTCGGTCGCCTAGAATCGCGCGGCTCTTGAGGCCGGCGGTGGCTCGACGGTACGTGAGGCGGCTTCAGGCTGGTCGAGGGAAGATGGAGGCAACTACGATGATCGATACCGTTCAATCGCTGCGGCAACATCAACTCGTCATTCTCCGGCGGCTCCGCCAAGGACCGCTTACCGAGTTCGAGCTGGTCCGCGAAGTCGGGTCGCACTCCGGTTATACGCACGAACAGTGCGCCGATAACATGGCGGATTGGCTCGAAGAACTCCGGCTGGAAGGGGTGATTTGGACCGGCGCCCTGACCAACATGCACGGGCAAAAGATGATGGCCGCCGCTCTGACCAAGCAGGGGCATGAGTTGGTGGACTAACCGAACACGGGGCAAGGCCGCCCCCTGGTCACAAAAAATCGTACATCAATCCGGGGCGAGGGCGTCACCATCCTCGCCCGATTCATTAGGCCCTTTTCTCGCGCACGACTCGCGTCGTGTTCGTCCGGCTGGCGAACCGGCGATCGCAACGCCTAGGGGCACTTAAACTCTGGCCTGGGGTAGTCCTACCCCCGGCACACGTCGCCACAAGATTCGACAATTGGTGCACCGGGCTGACATCGCTACGATGTAGGCTGGTTTCGGGCAGCCGGTCCCGGCGCGCCCGGATTGGGGGGAGCGGAGATCGGTCGAGCGAGCGAGCGGCGAGAGTCTCCATGAGCGTCGTCGAATTAGCCAACGTCACCAAAACATTCGGCAAGCACGTCGCCGTCGATCGCCTCTCTTTCGCCGTGCCGCCCGGTTCGATTTACGGCTTCATCGGCCCCAACGGCTCCGGTAAGACAACCACCCTCCGAATGATCATGCGCATTTACCATCCGGACGGCGGCGAGGGACACATCCGCGTCCTGGGCGAAGAAACGCTCCAGGCCGCGAACGAAAAAATCGGATACCTGCCGGAGGAGCGAGGCCTCTACAAGAAAATGAAAGTTCGTGACATTCTCGCCTTCTTCGCCCAACTCAAGGGTCGTCGTAGCCCCCGGCCCGCGATCGATGCTTGGCTGGCGCGGATGGAGTTATCAAGCTGGGCCGACAAGAAGGTTGAGGCTCTTTCCAAGGGAATGGCCCAGAAGGTCCAGTTCATCGCGGCTGTTGTCGCCGACCCGCAACTGGTCATCCTTGACGAGCCGTTCAGCGGTCTGGATCCGGTCAACAGCGATCGGTTGCGCGAGGCCGTTCTCAGTCTGCGCGGCGCCGGCGCTACGGTCATCTTTTCGACGCACGACATGGCCGTGGCGGAAAGAATGTGTGATTTCATCCTGATGATCCACAAAGGCCGCAAGGTTCTGGACGGTACGCTGGAATCGATTCAAGCGACCTATGGGCAGGACACCATCCGCGTTCGGCTGGAGGGCAACCATCGGGACCTCGGCGCCATTAGGGACGTCGAGAAAGTGACCGACTTCGGACAGTTGCAGGAGCTTCGTGTCCGGCACGGCGCGGACACGCAGGCCGTGCTGTCCGCCCTCATGCATCGCGGCCGGCTCGCTCATTTTGAGCTGGCCCGCCCTTCGCTCCACGACATTTTCGTGCGGATCGCCGGCGCCGACGATCTGAGCCGCGACCGGGAGGGAGCGGTTTCCACCGCTTCCGGCGACAGCTCCGATTCGCGGGAGCGCGGCCGTGCGTAAGGTGATCGTCGTAGCCATGCGCGAGTACCTGGCCTCCGTCCGCACGAAGGCGTTCATCATCACCATAATCGCCATGCCGGTGATGATGGGCGGCAGCATCCTCGCTCAGGTTCTGCTTCGCGACAAAGTCGACATCGGCGACAAACGCATTGCCGTGCTCGATCAAAGCGGCTTTCTCCACGGCGCTATTGCCGACGCGGCCGAGCAGCGCAATGCAACTGAGGTTTACAGGGGCGCCGGAGAGGATCGGCGGCAGATTCAGCCTCGGTTTGTCATCGAGGCCGTCGATGACCCGGCCGGCGATCCCGCCCGGGTGTCTCTGGCGCTGTCCGAGCGAGTCCGGAAGAAAGAACTCTTCGCCTATCTGATCATCGAAGCTGACGCCCTCCATCCTATGAACGATGCCGCACAATCGACGATCGGTTATCATTCGGACAGTCCAACCTACGATGACTTCCTGGAATGGGTCAGGATCCCCCTCAACGAACGCATTCACGATGTGCGACTGCGGGAGCTCGGTCTAGACCCCGTGATCGTGTCCTCGGCCATGAAACGCGCGGCCGTTAGGAATCTCGGCCTCGTTTCCCTCGATGAACAGGGTCGGGTCACCGAGGCCCAAGAAACCAATCGGGTTGCGGGAGTCCTTGTCCCGGTGGCCCTCATGATGCTCATGTTCATGGTTATAATGGTGGGCGCCTCGCCGCTCCTCCAGGGCGTGTTGGAGGAAAAGATGCAGCGCATCGCCGAGGTCCTTCTCGGGTCGATGACGCCTTTTGAGTTGATGTCTGGCAAACTACTTGGATCGGTGGGGGTTTCGCTCTCGATCGTCGGAGTCTACATGGCCGGCGCCTTCTACGCGTTGCATCGATCCGGGTATGGTTCTCTGTTCCCAGTGGACCTTGTTGTCTGGTTTGTCATTTACCAATCGCTGGCCGTATTGCTGTACGGCTCGCTCTTCATGGCAATTGGGGCCGCCGTCAGTGACATGAAGGAGGCCCAAAGCGTCCTTACGCCCGTCATGTTCATCCTGGTCGCGCCGATGTTCGTGTGGTTCAATGTGATTCGAGAGCCCGGGGCGACATTCGCCGTAGTCTTATCACTCATTCCTCCGGCAACGCCGATGCTAATGCTTGTCCGGCAGGCCGTCCCACCCGGCATTCCCCTTTGGCAGCCCATGGCCGGCGTCATCCTGGTTCTTTTAACGACCGCTGTGTGTGTATTCATTGCGGGCAGGGTTTTCCGGGTCGGCATCCTCATGCAAGGACAAGGCGCCAAGCTGCGCGATTTGGCGCGATGGATCATCCACGGGTAGACCACCGCTCCATCTCGACCTGGGCTGCGGGACGGAAAAAAAAGCGGCCCGGTGGGGTGGACCGGGCCTTGGGGAACCGTCCAATGGGGGATTGGACGGAGAGTGAAATCAATTCAAGCCAGAGGGCGGATCAATACGAAGTTCGTCTCCTCGACGGGGGCGGCGCTCCGAACGTAGCCATTTAGAACCCCATCCCCCCTAACGTTAGTGCCAATAATACCAGAACACCCAGCGGCAGGAAAGCCCCTGCAAGCGCTTTTTTTATCGGCTCCCATTAATTTCGTCAAGGTGTCCTTCCGCATGGCGATTTGACAGGCCGAGGCTCCACCTTATAGTTGCCGGCATCCCGGCGGCGGCTGCGGAAGGGGCGCGGACCTTTCGGCCACCCCCGCGGCAGAACCCCCGGATCCTATTAGCCATGTCGTTGACCGCAAGGCTTGGCTGGGGCGTTGCACTAAATACCGTCGTCCTCTCCGCCTTTGGACAGCCTCCCGTGCCTTTGGCGGATCCAGTCGAAAAGCCGCTTCTTCCAAGCGGAATCTCGGAACTGCCCCTGACGCTGGCTGCCCAAAGGGCTCATCTCTTTGAGGAAGATGATGGAACAGACGTCGTCCACCTGGTCGGTGAGTTTCTCGGGACGTTGGGTACTGCCCCGGCCCAAACTATCCGCAGCCAGGAGGCCATCGCCTGGGTTACTCCGCGATGGCATAACCAACGTCAATACCTGCACTTACAGCTTTTTCTCTGGCGTGACGCCGAGGTGCTTGAGCTCTCTGGGACCGTCTCTCGGGCACAAATGCTATTTGTCACACTCGATACTTTCGGTGTGCTGAATACCAACGTCGACGACTTCGTCCATGAGTCATCCACAAATAGCCCAGTTTACCAAGAGGGGAACCGCATTCGAGCGGCCTTGGCATTGATGGTCGGCGAGCAGAAGGAACTCCCCATGTGCGTTCTTGACCCGTCGAGCTTGGGGGCCGCACCAGGTAGGCCGACTCCCCGTCCGAAACTACGATTTAGCGCGGACGGTGAATTTAAGATGGATCGGCTCGTTGGCGGGGAACAGATCGCCACTGTAATCGGTGGTGTATACCTTTCACGTGACGCTGGGGGCGAAGAGGATTTCTTGGAAATACAGGCGGATGCCGTCGTTGTCTTTTTTTCTCCATCGGCTCCGGCACTTTTGCCGGCGAATGGTGGGACGGGTCTTGGTCCGGTTCCCAAGGATGAATCGTCGAGCAAGGTCGCAGGGGAAACGCCTGGTGCTGAACGAGGGGAGCGCCGCGCGCCAGGGGATCGCCAGCTCCTTTCCGCCGGGTTTGGCGAGGCGGAGGTGGAGGGGGCCTATCTTGAAGGCGATGTGCGTATGGCTCAGGGACCCAATACCATCCGCGCGTCCCGGATTTATTACGATTTCGGTCGGGACCGAGCCATCATTCTGGACGCGGTGGTTCGGGCGACGCTGGTTGACCGGAACGTTCCGCTCTATGTTCGAGCGGAGGAGATTCGGCAGCTTTCGGCGACGCAATTCACGGCGGATGACGCGATCCTGACCACCAGTGAGTTCCATACTCCACATTATCACATCGGCGCGAGCCGGGTTGAGGTGATCAATCGTACGCCGGCAGGGACCGGAGGCCGGCCGATCGGAATCCGAGCCGGGAGCTTCCGCATTCATGACGCTACGCTTAACGTCGGCGGTTACCCGGTCGCCTATTGGCCGTTCCTTTGGGGCACGGTGGATCGCAGCGAGACTGCCATTGAGGGTGTGCGGACCGGCTACAGCGATGACTTCGGGTTGGAACTGGAAACGAGTTGGCACTTATTCAACTTGCTCGGATTGGAGAAGCCGGAGGGATTCGATTCCACGCTTAGCTTGGACTACTTCTCAGAGCGGGGGCCGGCCGTCGGCGTGGATGCGAAGTACCACCGTGACACATACTTCGGTTCCCTCAAAAGTTATCTGATTTGGGACGAAGGAGAGGACTTCCTGGGACAGGATCGCGAGGAGTCGTCTGCGGACGGGGCGCGCGGACGGCTTCTCCTCAGGCATCGGCAGTATTTGGAGGACGATTGGGAGGTATCGCTTGAGCTTTCGTACGTTTCGGACAAGAACTTCCTGGAGGAGTTCTTTGAAACTGAGTTCGACAACGACAAGGAACAAGAGACGCTTCTGTACGCCAAGAAACAGCGCGATAACTGGGCGCTGACCGGGCTCCTTCAGTGGCGGATTCTGGACTTCACGACTCAGACGGAGCGCTTGCCCGATTGGAGTTTTCATGTCGTGGGTGAGCCGTTGGGTGAAGGGGCGACCTGGTACAGCGAGAACCGGGCCGGACTGGTGCGCTTCAAGGCTGGCGACCAGACCTTCCAGGAGTTCCTTCGCAATGGAGCTCTCGAGAGTTCGGATACGACGTTGCGTGCCGACACTCGTCAGGAAGTGAGCCGTGCGTTTGACCTCGGTCCGGTGCGGATGGTCCCCTTCAGCATGGTCCGTGGGACGGCCTGGGATGACTCTCCGGACGAGGGTGCCCTGGCCCGGGCGTTCGGTTCCGTCGGCGTTCGCAGCAGCATGTACCTGTCGAGGGTTTATCCAAATGTGCGGTCGGAGCTGCTGGACATCGACGGATTTCGGCACGTCATCAAGCCGGACATCACGGTGTGGGGTAGCGCGGCCAACTATGATTCCAACGACCTGTACGCTTTTGATGAAACCGTGGAGGGAATTGATGACATCGACGGGGTGACGGTCGGCGTACGTCGGAGGTGGCAGACCAAGCGCGGGGCAGGCGACAATCGGCGGACGGTGGATGTTCTTACCGGCGATCTTGACGTGGGAGCGTTCAACGACGCGCCCGGGGACGCGATCACCAACGGGTATGCATCCTACACGCAGCCGGAGAACAGTATCGCCCGGAACTTCGTGAATTCGTCGTTCATCTATCGTGTCAACGACCGCACGGCGGTGCTGAGCGAAACGAATTACGACCTCAACGACGGGAAGGCGGCCATCTACAACGTCTCTGTGGCGGTGGAACGAACGCCTCGGTTCAGCTATCTGGTCGGCTATCGGTTTATCGAGAAGAGCGATTCCGATGTGCTGGGTTTTAACCTGAACTATCGTCTCACGGAAAAGCACACGCTGGCCCTACGGGAGATGTTCGATCTGGACGAAGGGCAGAACCTGGATTTCACCGTCGTTCTGATTCGCAAGTTTCCGCGATGGTTCAGCGCACTTTCCTTTGAGGTGGACGAATCAGAGGACGACTTCGGCGTCTCTTTGAGCATCTGGCCCGAGGGTTTGCCGCAGGCCGCGTTGGGCTCGCGCCGATTCACCGGCCTGGCCAACACGACCCGGATTGTCCCGGAGTGAGGGAGTTAACCCACGCCAGTCAATCCGATGGTCGCCAGCCCTGGATGCAAGTCGTAACGCTGCGCGCCGCAGTCCCTGCCGCTGTGAACGCCTTGCCTCCCTTCGTTGAATCTCTTTGACACGCGGCGTCACTTGTGTTAGGATGCTCTTTGTCGTGAGCTGCGTCGCGCCGCTGACTTCCGGCCTATAACCGCTCACTCCGGCGAACTACGATCGAGACCGCGCTGACGCGTCTCGCTCGAGGAAGTGGTCTTATAATAGGATAGATTGGAGGAGAACATCATGAGGTTCCCGGATCGTCGGTTTTCCGCAGTCGCTTGCGGAATCCTCATCGGTTGGTTGTTGGGAATCGAAGTCAATCGCTCCTGGGGGGGCGAGGATCTGACCACGCGGATCGCAAACATCCTCAACCAGGGCACGGATGGAACGAGCGGGCTCTATCTTAAGCAGGTCAATGGTCCGGTGCTTGCAGCCGAGGACGAGGCGTTTGCATTCTATCCGGCGAGCACCATTAAGGTTCTCAAGCATCTCTATGGCATGCGTCAGGTAGAGGCCGGTGTTTTCGACTTGGACACGACCCTCGTGTTCGTTTGTCCATCGTGCGGGGATTGTGCGTCGTGCGATCCGATCTGTCCGTGCACCCCTTCTTGCAGCCAGCCATGCAACGCGGGCGTGAACTGTGCCGACGGCCTTGACAGTCTGGCGAGCTGCGGTGCGTTGCCGGATCTGATGCCGCTCCGCTGCGTCTTGCAGCGGATGATGTTCATTTCCGACAACCAGGCTACGAATGCGACGCAGAACCTTTTCGGAAACGGGGACGCAAGCGTTGGCCGGGCCAACCTGAACGATTTGGCGAACAACATCGTCGGTATGAGCGCGAATACGGCGCTCTACCACAAGTTCGCCTGCGGCAACGTGGCCAACAATCCCTTCAACATCTCGACGTTGGCGGATCTGGGGTTGCTGTATGAGAAAGTGGCGACCGACCCGAACGTGCTGCAGCCCGCAACGGTGCCGACGTTCTACCAGTTGATGCTCAACGAGACGCTCGGCGGGCTCATTGGCGTCATTCAAAATGTGGTCGACGCGGAGGCCGCGACTCTCGGGATGGCTGGGTCCGATGTCGACGTTGCGGCGCTAAAATCGAACATTCGCCTGGCCTACAAAGCGGGCAATATCGGCTCCGCCTACGTGTCCATTGCCGGTTGGATACAAGTGCCGTTCATCGTGGATTGCAGTCCTACCGTCCAGGAATACGTCTTCGGGCTGTTCATCCACGGCGCGACGACCAACACCCTCAACCTCCAGTCGGTCGTCGGGGAGCTGCTGCGCGATGAGCTTCATGCGGCCTTGGAAGCGATTCTTTGCGATCGTCCGCCGGTCGTCTCGGCGCCCGAGCCGTTGATCGTCGAATGCAACGCGGCCGGCGGTGTCGCGGGCGACGATCCGCAGATTCTCGACTGGTTGAACGACGCGAGCGCGTTGGATGACTGCGACGGCGATGTTGCCGTGATGCACACGGCCGTGCCGGACTTCCTGTCCGTCGATTGCGAAAGCGAAGAGGCGGCGACGATCACCTTTACCGCTCTCGATGCCTGCGGCAACAGCAGCATGGGTGAGCAGACGATCACCGTTCAGGACACCACGCCTCCCGAGATCACTTGTCCCGAGAACGTGACCGTGCGATGCAATACTCCGCAAGGACGCCTGGTGAGCGAGGTTCCGTTCGAAGCGACGGCCACGGATAACTGCGACGACGATCCGACTCTGT
>Ga0187892_10007928_pt1 | contig 14838 bp, 16 predicted proteins | sample MA1701073metaG_FD_139345 | JGI IMG/M metagenome (GOLD analysis project Ga0187892, IMG submission 139345) | Bio-ooze microbial communities from a basaltic lava cave in the Kipuka Kanohina Cave System on the Island of Hawaii, USA - MA170107-3 metaG ... | reverse complement strand
TTGGCGGAGCGACATCAGATGCTGCCATTGCTGCACCAGTATCTGCAGGCTGTGCCCGCAAGCGGTGTACCGCATACCATCATGACGACGCTCGCGTCCGGAGCGCGTGAGTATGTAGTGTGGAATCTGCACCTCCATAATGAACTGCTGCGCCTCTTGGCCGTGTTTAATCACGCCAACATCCCGGTCATGCCACTAAAAGGACCTTGGTTGGCGGGGCTGCTCTACGGCGACGTGACCCTACGGCCGACAGGGGATCTTGACCTACTGGTCCGTAAAGAACATCTCGCCAAGGCAGAGCGACTGCTGCGCGAGAGCAGCTATATGCACGGACGCCTGCGTGAACATGAAGGTGACTCATATCACTACACGTTTGTTCGCGCGGATCATTACACCGCACCGATCACCGTCGAGCTGCATTGGGATATTGTCCGCACGCACATTGCACGCCGGGATATAGAAGAAGTGTGGAGTGCAGCTTCCCGCAACGAGTGGCACGAACGAGAGATTTGGACAATGTCCACGCCTGATCTGTTCTTGATCCTGTGTGAGAACGCGGCCAAAGACACGTTTGGGTTCTTCAAACAATTGGTTGATATTGGATTGCTGATTGAGCGCTTTGGCGCGACTTGGTCGTGGTCTGCCCTTGCCCAGACCATTCAGGCTGCGCACCTCCGCACCCGTGTTTTTCTAACCCTCTGTCTGACGCACGAGTTGTGTGACAGTCAGGTGCCCGGAGATTTTCTTACCGCTATCCGTCCTCCGCAAGGGGTGAGTTGGAGTGTTGGGATTCGTCTTTTTCGTCGCCGTGGTGGTGTCCTTCATGCTACGCGTGCTGATATTGGTCCCCCGTTGAATACGATACTGACACTGCTCTGGGAGGATTCATGGCGCGGACAATTGCGCCACCTCCACCGTCTTGTGCTGCCCCCCGCTGGCTATCAGGCACGGTGGACAGCTCTGCCCTCATCCTCCTCGGCCTGGCGTTGGTATCCGTTATGGATTGGACACACGATAGGCCAAGCCCTGCGCCTCCTGGTTCGCATGAGCAACCGGAAGAGGCAACAAGAAGTTACGGAAAGGGGTACTTAACGTTCGCGCTCACGGGCCACGGCCAAAACGGAACTGTGCACTTTTCCAGAGTGGAACTCGGAACTTTTCGTAGGGGGCCGCCCTCTTTGGCATTCGCCCTGCGGTGTGCTAGTAGTCCGCCACAGTGAAAGGAGGACCTGACTATGGCACTACCGCTGGCTGGGATTCGGGTATTGGATATTGCGAGTATGTTAGCTGGTCCATATGGAGCAACAATGCTCGGCGACATGGGGGCGGATGTCATCAAAATCGAGCCTCCATACGGAGACGAGTCGCGCGCCATTGGTTCTAAGATAGAGAACGATAGTGGCTTCTTCGTCGGCATCAACCGTAATAAACGGGGAATCGTTCTTGATCTGACGAAACCTGAAGGTAAAGAACTCTACTTCCGCTTGGTGCGGACCGCCGACATCATCGTAGATAACCTACGCCCCCAAGCCAAAGCGAAACTCGGTATCTCCTACGAGGAGACGTGTAAGTATAATCCCAAAATTGTTTGCATTTCCGTGAGTGCCTTTGGACAAGACGGGCCGTATGGTGGACGACCGGGCATCGACCCGTTAGCACAAGCGCTGAGTGGCTTTATGAGTGTGACTGGAGACCGGGACCAGAAACCGCTCAAAGCCGGCCCTGCAATTGCTGATGCCACCTGTGCCAATCTCGTCGCGTTTGCCGCGATGGTGGGCTTATGGACTCGCGAGCAGCAAGGGATTGGGCAACAGATCGAGGTCTGCCTTGTCGATGGGCTCATTCACGTCCAGCCTTCACAGGTCGGGCAGTTCTTTCTCACAAACTACGTACAGCCACGGGTGGGGAACGCCAGCCCTTTCTACGCGCCGTACGGGACTTTCACTTGTCGTGATGGGCGTGACATCCAAATCGCGTCGTTCAACAACAAGTTCTTCCATAACATTTGTCGGGCGATCGGACGTGAGGAGCTGATGACTGACCCGCGTTTTACCACAGGGGAAGACCGCCTTGCGCGTGAGCCGGAGTTGAATGCAGAGATTCAAGCGGCGTTCTCGCAAAAAGACTCAGAGGAAATGATGCGGCGCTTGATTGCTGAAGACGTGATGGCTGCGCCGGTCAATTCCTACGAGCAGACCTTTGCTGATCCACAAGTGAAACACAACCAGATGGCGGTTGAGGTCAACCACGCCCGCGTCGGCAAGGTCAAAGTTGGAGGGATTCCGGTCAAACTCAAGAAAACCCCAGGTGCGGTCCGTCTTGCGCCGCCCATTCTTGGACAACATACCCGTGAGGTGTTACAGGAACTTGGTATAAGCGAGGCTGCAATGGAGAAGCTGCGACAGCAGGGAGTGGTAAAATAGTTGTCAGTGATCAGTTGTCAGTAGGAATAGAGAAAAAGAGGCTTTTCGCCACAGAGGGATAGGAGAGGGACATGCCACGTGCATCAGAGGCTATCGTACAAGCATTCAAAGAGGGTGGGATCTCGACCATCTTCGGGATTCCCAGCATTCATAATATCGGCCTCTATGACGCCATCCGCCGAGATGGGTCGTTCCGTCATATCGTGTGTCGCCATGAGGCTGCGGCGACACACATGGCCGACGGCTATGCGCGTGCTAGTGGCGGCGGCGGAGTCATTATCTCCTCAACCGGACCAGGCGCGGGGTTTACCCTCTCCGCCCTCCAGGAAGCGTGGGGCAGTTGTTCTCCAGTGTTGATGGTCACCGCCAACATCGACGCGGCGAAAATCGGCAAAGGCTTGGGTGTCCTCCACGAATTGGAAGAGCAAACTTCGCTTTTTCGCACAGTGACGAAGAAAACGTTCTCATTGCGGGTGGGTGATGACTTTCATGCTGTGACCAAACAAGCGTTAGCGCTAGCCACGAGTGGCCGACCTGGGCCAGTGTATTTGGAAGTCCCGCATGATTTGTGGGGTGCAGAGACGAAAGCATCTCCTGCTCAGCAGGACGCGGGAACGAGTGCCCCGCTCCCAAAACGGATTGAGGAAGCCGCGGCCCTGCTCCGCCGTGCAAAACAACCAGTGATTGTCCTTGGCACTGATGCAACCCGTGCCAATCTTGCGGCAGACGTGACCGCTGTAGCGGAAGCTCTTTCTGCGCCAGTGGTTGTTAGCACTGCGGCAAAGGGTGTAGTGGCAGAAGATCACCTGCTGTCATTTGGCAATTCTGCACGTCGTCTGGTGGTGAAAGAGATCGTTCCACAGTGTGATGTGGCGCTGGCCATCGGCACCCGGCTCCGAGAAGTGGACGCCAAACGACGTGGCTTGGTGTTACCCGAGCAACTGATTCATGTCGATTGGGACGAACGTTGGATCGGGAGAAATTTCACGACTGCGGTTCCGCTGGTCGGGGACATTCGCGCGATTACCAAAGAACTCCGTCGCCAACTCGAAGGCGAACCTTACGCTGGTCAGCGGCAGGAGCGAGTAAAAGAGTGGCGCAAACAGGCGGATGCCGACATCGCTCAGTTACGGCAAGAGTTGCCGGAAGTCCGTTATCTTGAGACCATTCGTAAAATCTTGCCGCGGGATAGCGCTTTAGTGCTCGACAATACCCAGCTCGCCTATTGGGCCGAGTATTTTTATCCCTCCTATCAGCCGAACGGCGTGGTAGCAGCCAAAGGTTCTGCGTTGCTGGGCTATAGCTTTCCTGGAGCGATTGGCGTGAAGGTGGCGTGGCCGAACAAGCCGGTGGTGGGGATCATTGGCGATGGCGGTTTTCTCTACACCGCGCAAGAACTGGCGACCTGCGTGCGTCACAAGATTGGATTCCCCATGATTGTCGTGAACGATAATGCCTATGGGGTGATTGGCTATCTGCAGCGAACGGCATTTCAAGAGGAGTACGAGGCGCAGTTGACTAATCCTGATTTCGTCAAATTTGCCAACTCTTTTGGCGTAGCCGCGACACGGGTCAATTCGCCGGAAGGGCTGGGGCAGGTTCTGGAGAAAGCGTTGGGTACTGGCGAGATGCATCTGATTGAATTGCAGATGACCATCCCGACTCCACCGTTTGGCAAGTATTAAACCGTATTTCATACAAGGAGGGTAGTGTTATGACGATAAGGTGGCTCAGTGGTTGTCTGAGTGTTTTGGTGGGTCTTGCTATGGGGTGCGACAGTTCGCCGCAAACAGCCCAAGGGCCAGCGAAAGAACCTCCCCCCTCAGAGCAAAAACTTATAGAACAAAAAACTGCACCACCACCCACACAACCGGCGGCGAGCGCAACGGTGACAAGACGGAAGCCGGCAAAATCGACTCCCGAGGAGGCACGAAAGAAATTAGAAGAACTGGGCCTCCAGAATACCGAGGCTGTGTTTATTGAGAATGTGAGGAATGGCAAGGCGGATGTTGTTGAACTTTTCTTGGACGCAGGGATGAATCCCAATCTGAAAGATGCGGGCACGTCAACGATGTTAATGATCGTCGCAGAGAAAGGGGATCTCGCAGTCATGCAGGTCCTCCTCGACGCTGGAGCAGATGTGAATGGCCGAGACCGCGAGGAGAACACTGCACTCACTTGGGCAGCGGGCGAAGGGCAGCTTGAGGCGACGAAGGCTCTTATTGCTGCCGGTGCTGATGTCAACGCGACCAACAAGAGTGGCAAATCCCCGTTAGCGCAAGCCCTGCTCTACGCACGTACAGCAGTGGCTGAGGCACTCCAGCAGGCTGGCGCGATAGACCCGCGACGTAAGTAAACTGCAACCGAGAGGAACATCATGACACACCGTCGAACTGTTGCTTGGGGCTGGGGATACGAAGATCAACAGCCAACCCTCGAACAACAGAAGGCCATTGCCAAAGGCGTTGCCGTTAGTCTTGGGCGGGGCGATCTTGAAGTTGGTAGGACTCCGACCCTCGACGAGATCAGTTTGCGCCCGCCGCGCGTGACTCCACCAGCAACCTTAGCAGCCATCTGTTCCACGGCGACCTATGATCGGGTTGTCCATTCTTATGGAAAAGCCTTCCCGGATCTCTTGCATGCGTTTCGCCGCGAGTTTCCTAATCCGCCGGATGTCGTCGCCTATCCCAATACGGAAGCCGAGGTGGTGGCGCTGCTGGATTGGTGTTCACAGGTGAATGCGGCGGCGATTCCCTTCGGCGGAGGATCGAGTGTGGTCGGTGGAGTCGAGCCCCCAGCGGGCGATGTTTATCGTGGTTCGGTCTCGATTGATCTCCGCAATCTGAATAAAGTGCTCGAAATTGATAAGACCTCGCGTGCTGCTCGTATTCAAGCTGGTGTCTACGGCCCGGCGCTGGAAGATCAGTTGCGACCACATGGCTACACCCTGCGTCACTATCCCCAGTCATTTGAGTTTTCCAGCCTGGGTGGGTGGATCGCTACTCGTTCTGGCGGTCATTTTGCCACCATGTATACGCACATTGACGACATGGTAGAGTCGCTTCGTGTCGTCACTCCGCGGGGAACGCTGGAATCGCGTCGCTTGCCAGGATCAGGTGCTGGTCCCAGCCCGGACCGCATGTTTATTGGTTCGGAAGGAATTCTGGGGATCATTACCGAAGCGTGGATGCGGTTACAAAACCGCCCGGTGTATCGGGCGTCGGCAGCGGTGCAGTTCCCCTCGTTTGAAAAGGGCGTAGCCGCCGTGCGGATGCTCAGCCAGGCTGGGCTCTATCCCACAAACTGTCGGCTATTAGACCCGACGGAAGTGGTGCGCAATAAAGTGAGCGATAGCGCGGTCACATTACTGATGCTGGGGTTTGAGTCGGCAGACCATCCCCTTGAACCGTGGATGAAACGCGCTTTGGAGTGCTGCACTGACTTCGATGGAACAACCCCGAATGGAGTGATGATAAAAGGGGGAGGAGAAGCGACTGGGCGTGGGGGATCAACCGGGGATTGGCGTGATGCGTTCATTCGTATGCCGTACCAATCAGGAACGATGGCTGCGATTGGGGCGATCTTTGATACCACAGAGAGTTCCATTACCTGGGAGCGGTTTCCAGAATTTCATGCGGGCGTGATGGAATCGACACAAAAGGCCCTGAACGAAGTGTGTGGAGGTGGCATTCTCTCGTGCCGGTTCACGCACGTCTATCCGGATGGACCAGCGCCGTACTATACCTTTCTCGGCATGGGGCGACGTGGGGCAGAGCTAGAGCAGTGGCACGCGCTAAAATCTGCCGCCTGTGACGCGGTCATGCGTCACGGTGGGACCGTCACGCATCATCATGCGGTCGGGCGCGTGCATCGGCCCTGGTATGATCGGCAACGGCCAGACCTATTTGCAACCGCACTGCGGGCAGCCAAAGCTGCGCTCGACCCGCAAGGGCTTCTGAACCCAGGTGTGTTGATTGATCCGCAGCGTTGATGAGGAAGAATCGGAGAATCGGAGAGCGGGAGAATCGGGGAACGGAAAGGAGACTACACTCTATGCCAGGTTCGATAAAGGAAGTTCGCGATGCGATTGTGTCCGGGCAGGCGAAGTCAGCGGATTATGCTAACCTGCCACTCCCGGAGTCGATGCTTGCCGTGACTACCCATAAAGATGAGATCCGTATGTTTGATGGGTTGGCGTCGGAGGAGAAAGACCCGCGCAAGAGTTTACATCTTGACGAAGTGCCCCTTCCAGAGGTCGGACCAAATGAAGCTCTGGTGGCGGTCATGGCGACCAGCATCAACTTCAATACCGTCTGGAGCGCGATTTTTGAGCCCATTCCAACGTTCCAATTTCTTGAACGTGCAGCCAAGAAAAGCCCCTGGGATATGCGGCATAATCTCCCCTACCACATCCTTGGCAGCGATGGCTCTGGGGTCATTCTGAAAGTCGGTCCAGGAGTGACTCTGTTTAAGCCTGGTGATGAGGTGACCATCCACTGCAACTACGTCGATATGCAAGCGCCGGATGGACACGATGACTCCATGCTTGACCCTGACCAGCGGATTTGGGGATTCGAGACCAATTTTGGTGGTATGGCCGAGATCGCCCTCGTGCGTGCCAACCAACTGATGCCCAAGCCGCCCCATTTGACCTGGGAAGAAGCAGCCTCGATGCCGCTGGTAAATTCGACCGCCTACCGAATGTTAGTGAGCCATAACGGAACACAGATCAAGCAAGGCGATAGCGTGCTGATTTGGGGAGCGGTCGGTGGCCTTGGTGGCTTTGCCTTGCAATACGTCTTGAACGCTGGAGCCTTTCCCATTTGTGTCGTGTCCTCGCCGGAGCGGGTGAAGTTGTGTGAGACCATTGGTGCGCGCTGGGTGATTGATCGTCGCACTGAAGGCTTTAACTTTTGGAATCCCGACGGTACACAGAATGTACGAGAAATGCGTCGTTTTGGACAAAGAATTCGTGACCTCACTGGAGGTGAAGACCCGGACGTGATCTATGAACATCCGGGCCACGATACCTTTGCGACCAGTGTGTATGTAGTCCGACCCGGAGGAGCAGTGGTGACGTGCGCTTCGACGACTGGCTACATGCACGAGTATGACAATCGCTATCTGTGGATGAACAAGAAGCGGATTATTGGCTCCCACTTTGCGAATTACCGAGAAGCGTGGGAAGCTAACCGACTCGTCGGGAAACGTGCCATCCATCCGTTACTATCAGAGACCTATCCGCTCGCGCAGGCTGGTGAAGCGGCATACCGGGTACATCACAATTTGCAGATCGGCAAGATCGGGGTGCTGTGCTTAGCCCCACAAGGTGGATTAGGGGTGAGCGATCAGCAAGGACGGGCACGTCACATCGGGCAGATCAATCTCTATCGCAATGCAGTGAAAGGGAGCTTCCGCTTGGTGAAGACGGAACCGGAGTAAGACAGAAGAAAGACTGTAGGCTACAGGCAAAAGGCTGAAGGGGAAAAAGACAGAGATAGAGACAGAGATAGAGAGAAGCGTAAAGCGTAAAACGGCAAAAAAGGGCCAAGCGATTCTCCGAGAAAGTATGATGGCAACGATCACCGTTCGTTCAGCGACATCTGCCGACGTTGGCACTATCCTACGGTTTGTGAGAGGGCTCGCGGCGTTTGAGAATTTGCCAGGTGCTGTCAAGGCGACAGAGGCTGATTTGTTACGCGACGGTTTTGGCGCCCAGCCCAAGTTTGAAGTGCTTATTGCTGAAGTCGAAAACGAGCCCGTCGGCTTTGCGTTGTTTTTCCCCACCTACTCGACGTGGGAAGGGCGGCCAGGTTTGCATCTCGAAGACATCTTTGTGGTGGAACATATGCGTGGCCACGGGGTCGGCCAAGCATTGATGGCGAGGCTGGCTGCGATTGCCGTCGAACGCGATTATGGTCGTCTTGAACTTTCAGTCTTGCACTGGAACCCGGCCCGCAAGTTCTATCACGCCCTTGGCATGTGGCACCTGGAAGAATGGTTGCCATACCGGATCAGTGGCGAGGCGCTCAAAGCCTTGGCGTCAACAGCACATTAGGTGACTGAATACTGCAACCCTCTCAAGAAACCGACACGGCATTGTGCTACCCCTCACTGCCGATGATGACGGTCCACGATCGAATCTCCCATCTGGTGACCAGTCCATTCGTGACGTAGGGATCGTTGCGCACAAAATTTTCCACGACAGCTCTGTCAGGTACGCGGAACACGAGAAGGGCTCGGTCTGTCGGGTCGCTCAACGCGCCAGCCAAGATGAGATCACCGCGCCGATGCGCCGCTTGCGCAAGCCGAAGATGCTCGGCCCGGAATGTATCCCTGCGCGAAACATAGTCAGCAACCACCTCATAAAATAGGGCGTAATATGGCATGTCTTCACCTCAACGATTCAGTACGCTTAACACCCGCTCTTGTTCTATGGATGTTTAAACAACAGTTATCGGCCTTTCTTTTTTGTGAATACCTTGATCATAAAAGCTACCTCCAACAAAACACCAATCTTGATTCTCTATATAGCTTTTAGCCATTTCAACTGTAAAATTCTCAAGATCATTTTGCGAAATGCGAACCCGCCACCATCGACCAGCCTTTGTGTACTGAGGCTGCTCTATCAGATATTTAAGCCAATAAGTACCGCATTTTTTACACTTTTCTAGTGACACCTCACCGTGCGTTGCATCCTCTCCCAACTCTTTTGAATGAAACTTCAAATAATAAAATGGCGGCTCTTCGCATTTACATTTACCGCTTCGAGTAAAGAGTAACTTAAACATTTCCATCAATCCGCATAACCTGAGATCAGCCCACAGCAGGTGGCGGGCCCCCTCGTTAGCAATCTCTATGAAGCGAGGAGCTCCAGTTCGTCCTCCTCACACTTCTTACACTCCAACTCAAACCCCAGCCGACTCTGCCGACCTTCACAGGTGATGACCCACGGGCGCTCTTGCCACGGGGGATCATGCCGGACATGTTGTGTGTGGCCGCACACCAAGTCAGCTACCCAGTCGCCAACTTCGTCTTGGTGAAATCCGGTGATCTTCTGTTTCAGAAGTTTGCCTTGCGTTTGGTATCAGCCGACCCCCAACCGCTTCTTACCTTCCGCTGACATCATTTCTGGATGCCAGGGCGGGTCCCACACCACCTGTACTTCCGCACGTGTCACACCTGGGAGCGATTGAATCCGCCGTTGTGCGTCCCGCGCAATCGTCGGCCCCATGCCGCATCCTTGCGCGGTCAGCGTCATTTGGACTAGCACGGTACTCCGTCCTTGTGGCAGGGATTCAAGCCGGAGATCATAAATGAGACCAAGGTCTACGACGTTGATGGGAATCTCTGGATCATATACCTGTCTGAGCTGGTCCCACACCATTTCTTCAGTTGCTGATTGATTACTCGTGTACGCCACCGGTGCTGCATTACGAGGGGTTTGACCAATCGCATCAGCGTCCTTGTCGGCAATACGTACCAGCCCACCGGAGGAAGGCAGTTGTAACGTATAAGTGTCGCCCAAGGCTTGGGTGATACGAGCATGGGTACCCTGGGGGAGAAGAACCGTTGTTCCTTGAGGGATACGGATCGCTTCACAATCACGTTGGAGTTTGACGTCTTCGTGACTCATAGTGAGGTATCTCAGTGTAGGGCGTGTGGCTCGCTCAGGGTAAAAGGAGCAATAGTTGCGTCGAATCGCTCCCCTCGTGCAGTAATCATCTGATACGTGCCGTGCATCGTCCCGAAGGAGGTCGTGAGCGGGCACCCAGAGGTGTACTCGAACGATTGCCCTGGGGAGAGAATCGGTTGTTCACCAACCACGCCCGGTCCTTTCACTTCTTCAACCTTGCCGTTGGCATCGGTAATAATCCAATGCCGACTGATGAGTTGGGTAGTGACCGACCCTTCATTGGTAATGGTAATGGTGTAAAGAAAGAACCACTGGTTGTGGTGGGGATTGGACCGTGAGGGGTCGTAGCGGGAAACGACGTGCACGCGAATCCCTTGAGTGACGGTGTCAGACGTAAACACGGTTGACCTCTTTGTCGGAGAAAGTGCAACGAGTGTATTTGGCCGGGCTGGATTCAGCAAGCCCTTTCCCTGTTCGCTCCATCGCTACGGATGCTTGACAGATGGAGAAAGAGCGAGGCACACATCTCTTCTCTAGGAACAAAGAAGGGCGAAACTATGAAGAATTACCGTATTGTTGTGCTGAAAGGTGACGGAATTGGCCCGGAAATTATCGATGCGACACTGCGCGTCCTTGAGGTCGTGGAAAAGCGAGGGGATCGTTTTCATCTCAATTTTCAGTTTTATCCCGCCGGAGCGGAGTATTATCGCCAAACCGGGACGAATCTCTCACCAGACGCATTTGCCGCGTGTCAGAAAGCTGACGCCATCCTCAAAGGGCCGATGGGGCTGCCGGAGGTCCGTAAACCGGATGGCACAGAAGCGGGGCTTCTTGGTGGTGTCCTGCGGAAAGGACTGGATCTCTATGCCAATGTACGTCCCGTTCGTCTGTTTCCAGAAGTAGCGACGGCGCTGGCCGGGAAACGAGCCGGTGACATTGACTATGTGATCGTCCGTGAGAATACTGAAGGGATTTATTTCTCGCGTGGACAAGGAGAAGTGACCCCCGAAGGTGTGAAAGACACGATTGTAACAACCCGGGTTGGAACGGAACGCATTGTCCGTTTCGCCTTCGAGTTGGCCCGCACGCGAAGTGGTGCTCCACAGGATGGTGGCAAGCGTGTGACCTGTATAGACAAAAGCAATGTGCTGCGTAGCTTCGCCCTGTTTAGGCAGGTGTTTCAAGAAGTTGGCGAAGAATACCCCGATATTGAGAAGCAATGCCTGTATGCCGATGCCACAGCGCAAGCGCTGGTGCTGTGGCCTGAACGCTTCTCCGTTATTGTCTGTGAGAATTTCCTTGGTGATATTTTCAGCGATCTGGGGGCCGCCACTGCGGGTGGTCTCGGATTCTGCCCGGCGGCCAATATCGGCATGAAACACGCAATGTTTGAGACAACCCACGGCTCGGCCCCGGCACTTGCTGAACAGAACAAGGCCAACCCCATCGCACAAATTCTTGCTGGAGCGATGATGTTGGAACATCTCGGTGAAGTGGTGGCAAGCGGCCGTATCGTTGCGGCAGTAGAGACTACCTGCAGAGACCGACGAGTCTGGATCGACACCGCTGGGTGCCCGATTGAAGGAACACAACGAGTGACCGAGGCGATTGTGCAATGTATCGAGGAAGGGGATGAGATCGAGCACTCCCCATAGAATGTTACAAGTGTCATGCTCGCGCAAATTCCTTCTCCCGGATGGGGAAGGGCTAGGGTGAGGGTGATCAACAAAGCTGGTTCCTTGAGTGCGTCTACTGCCCTGCTGATTTGTCGAAGAACCCTTGACGGCACTGTCGTCAATACAGTAAGCCCTCTGCTGATACTGTTGGCAAAATCCTCCCTGTCCCTCCTTTGAAAAAGGAGGGAAGCTGAAAGCCCCCTTGAGGAAAGGGGGCCGCGCGCAGCGCGGGGGGATTTTGGAACATTACGGGTGTGGAGGAAGCATTCGCCAACAGTATCTCTGCTGGAGACTTAATCGTCACTGTTGCGCAAAGAAGGAGGAAACCCATGAAGTTATATCGTTCGATTCTTTTTGTTCCCGGCAATCGACCCGAGTGGATCGACAAAGCGCCCAAGTATGGACCCGATGCGTTAATTTTAGATCTTGAAGATGCGGTACCAAACGCCGAAAAGCCGGAAGCCCGGAGCATCGTGCGCGCCGGTATCGAACGGTCGCACAAACGCGGCGTGCCTATCGTCGTGCGCGTCAATGGACTGAATACCGGCCTGACCGGTGAAGATGTCGAAGCAGTCATCACGGCCGGTCTCGTGGCTATTGCTATCCCGAAGTTGGAAAAGCTGGAGGAAGTGCTCAAAGTGGATGCGTGGATTGAACTCTTCGAGCAAAAAGCCGGACTGCCACCAAGGACCGTCGAGATTGTTGCCCTGCCGGAGACTGCGAGAGGGATTATGGATATCTACAACCTGGCGACCGCCTGCCCACGAGTCGGGAATATCGTCGGTGGGGTCGGTGCACGGTCGGGTGATGTAACGAAAGCGATAGGATACAAGTGGACTCGTGCCGGCTTTGAGACGCTTGGGGTAGCATCTCACATGCTGTTGGCGGCGCGCGCTGCCGGGATCGAGTATCCACTGGCTGGGGGATCGCTTGAGGTCAATGATACTGAATTGGTGCGCTCGCAACTCCAACGGGCACGAGAGATCGGCTATCGTGGGTCACTCTTGATTCACCCGTCGGCAGTGCCGATTGCTAATGAAGTCTTTGCTCCATCACCAGAAGAGATTGAATGGAACAAGGGCGTCATGCGAGCAATGGCTGAGGCAGAGCAAGCAGGGCGGGCCGCAGTAACCTACGATGGTATGATGATCGATTACGCTCACGTGCGTAATGCGCTTGATCTCCTGCACCAGGCAGAAGCATTTGGCCTCAACGTAGGCGAGTATCCACAAGTAAAGGCGCTGTAATGTGGTCAGTATGAATCTGCGGGATTGGTCTTTGGTGCGTCATTAAGGAGGCTGAACATGGATCGTCAACATCTTTTGGATATCACTACTCGTTTCATGACTGCGTTTAATCATAACGATCTCGATACCGTGATGTCCTTCTTCGCCGAAGATGCCGTGTATGATGAGTTCAACGGGAAACGGAATGAAGGCAAAGCAGCGATTCGTGCCGCGTTTACTCCGCAGTTTACCGGAGCCTTTGGCGATATGAAGTTCCTCGATGAGGACTTGTTCATTGATGCGGATACGGGGAAAGTCATGGCGAGTTGGCGTTGCACCCTCGCCGTCAAAGGCCAACCGACCTCCTGGCGTGGCCTTGATCTCCTCCATTTCAGAGGAGAAAAATTGATACAGAAACTGACATACGCGAAGGCAAAAGTGCCACTGTTTCAGGATTGAGAGAAATGTAGTGGGTGTTGGGAGACAGTGGAACGATACCCGAAAATTCCCTCTCCCGGATGGGAGAGGAACAGAGTGAGGGGGATCAAGAAAGCATGCGTTGTGTTTCTGAACAGAGTGCAACGATTGCGGTCGCCTGCGTTTCTCCTTCTTTTCCTGCTGATCCTGCAAACCCAGAATGTTTCCGCTACCCCGCTTTCCCCCTTTCCTGGAGCCACGGTTGTTGAAGGGCAGACGGTTCCATTCCTCCACGGGCGAGCGATTGCGAACCTCCGCGTCTTTGCCTTTGTTGGCAAAACATTCACCCCAATTCCGTTCCAAATTGACGAGCGAGATCACCGTGACCGTTGGATACTAACGTCCACTACGCAGCCAAAGATCGATGACACTCCTGGCCGTTTCGATACGAACGATGTTATCGTCTTCATGAATCGTGACTTGGGTGAGCGCGGGAGTCCTGCCAGAACTACTGCTGAAGCGGCACTGTGGATCGAGGTCCGGGTTGGTGACGAAACGCATCCGCTTGGTTTCGTGTATATCGGAGTCTTGACAACACCTCCAGAACTCCCTGTTCCACACGTCTACGCACGAGCTGATGTCGAGACGGATCGCATCTATGCTGAGCGCTACGCGCTTGCTTTTGGTGCACAGTTACCGACCCATCTCGCGTTTGTCGAGCAGCTTGGTGATTTTGGTACCAACACGATTGCTGGGGTGCGTGCGGTTGGTGAGGTGCGATTGCTCGGCGGATTATTTACCCTCCGCCGGAGCGAACAAGATATGCGCATGGAGGGGATAACATATCGTGCAGGTCCGGTGCGGGTGATTCGCCGGGCACGTTACTGGATTCCCCTGCCGTTGGGGTTTCGCGCGCAGGGGCGCCTGGATTTGCTCTTCTATCGTGACTTTGTCGAGGCCACGACACTCGTCAGAATCAAAATCCCACCGCGCTTAGTCCTTGGGGACGGAGAGATAAAAGCCTATTTTGATTTTTTTCGTCTTTCTGATGCTCAGCTGCTATTTGAAGGCGAACAGTCAGGAACTCTCACAAACGGAGGGCAGATAAACGAGGAGCAGGCGCTGAGTGGGAAGCCGACACACTGGGCAGCATTACTGCGTCCTGATGGGAAAGTTGTCCTCCTTGTTGTCCGACTCGAAGGCGCGCTACAACAGCTTGAACAGCAACTCTACTTTGACAATCCTCAGGATGGACCAAAAGACAATGGAGGGCAGACGCGATTTGGTTTTCTCTTCTCCCACATCAATCGACTGACCACCGGAACCCATCGTTTGTCGGTTTTTGCAATGGTGCTTGACAGTACAGATCCCGAGGACATTCACCGCGCAGTCAATGCCTTTCTGACGCCTCCCGCCGTATCTGTCGCGGTGGTGCAGCCGTAACCTTCGAGTCATTGAGG
>Ga0187892_10007927_pt1 | contig 14839 bp, 13 predicted proteins | sample MA1701073metaG_FD_139345 | JGI IMG/M metagenome (GOLD analysis project Ga0187892, IMG submission 139345) | Bio-ooze microbial communities from a basaltic lava cave in the Kipuka Kanohina Cave System on the Island of Hawaii, USA - MA170107-3 metaG ... | reverse complement strand
GTGAAAGCGCGGGAACGCCTCGCGCTCCACGACCGTCACCCGGAGGCCTCCCCGCGCCAGGAGCGTGGCGGCGGTGGCCCCCGCCGGACCGCCGCCCACCACCAGCACGTCGGCATCGGCCGCCGCCGGCGGCGCCGCGCCCCCGGCCGGACCCGGCGCCGGCAGGTGGGCCGCGAGGCGGCGCAGCGGGTAGACGCGGCGGGCCACGGGCGTCACGAGGTCGAGGCCGGCGCGGCCCGCGGCGCCCTGGACGAGGGCGAGGAGGGCCAGCGCGGGGCTGGCGAGGACGCCAAGCGCGACGACGCCGAAGGCGCGGGCGCGCGGGTGGTCCCGGAAGCGGCGCGCCGTGCGCGACAGCCGGGCGAGCGCGAAGGCGCCGGCGGCGAGGGCCCAGCCGGCCGGGTTGCCGGCGTGGGCCGCCATGGTCAGCGCCATCTCCCGGTGGCGCGCCCGCCGCCGCTCCCGCCCGAAGGGCCGGGCCAGCTCGAGCGCGGCGGCGCCCGCGTCGCGCCCGAGACGGCCGAGGACGCGCGCCGCCACGTAGGCGCCGACGGCGACGCCGTCGGCGACGGGGCGGAACCGGCTCCGCCGTACGGCCCCGCCCGCCGGCGTGACCGGCACCTCGAGGAGCCGCCAGCCCGCCGCCGCCGCGCGCACGAGGATCTCCGTCTCGAGCACGAAGCCGGAGCGCCGGGGCCGGACGGCGCGCAGGAGGTCGGACGGGTAGACCCGGAAGCCCGACTGCGTGTCCTCGACGGGCGCGCCCGTCAGCCAGCCCACGAAGAAGGCCGCGGCTTGGCCCGCCGCGCGCCGCCCCGGCGTCATGGCGGCGGCGCCGGGGGGCCGGAGCCGCCCCCCGATCACGAGCGCGTCCGGGGCGCCGGCCGCGGCGGCGAGGAGCCGCGGGATCTCGTCGGGGTCGTGCTGGCCGTCGCCGTCGAGGGTCACCACGCGGTGGGCCCCGCGCAGGAGCGCGGCCTCGAAGCCCCGCCGCAGCGCCTCGGCCTTGCCCCGCCGGCGGTCGAGCCGGATCACGTCGGCACCGGCGGCGGCGGCGCGCTCGGCGGTCGCGTCCGCGGAGCCGTCGTCCACGACCAGCACGTCCCCGTGGCCCCGCGCCCGCGCCACGACCCCGGCCACGGTGGCCGCCTCGTCGAAGGCCGGGACGAGGATCAGGTGGTCGCTCACGGCCGGTCCAGGACGAGGGCCGTCCGGCACCCGCTGCGCGCCAGGCCGTGCACGAGCACGGGGGCGACGCCCCCGGCGGCGTCCAGCGCGGCCGCCCCCACCCTGAGGGCGCCGAGGCCGCCGTGCTGGCCGAAGGCTGCGGCCAGCGTGACGGGCGGGAGGAGGCGCTCGGCGCCCGCCCCGAGATCGGCGCGGAGCAGCGCCTCCTCCCAGTCGTGCAGGAGCGGGTCGCCGTTGGCCGCGCCGTAGCACTTGACGACCCCCGCCCCCGCCGGGCCGCGGAGGAGCCGCGCCACGGGCGAGGCGGCGTCGCCTGGCGTCCGGCCGCCGGCGTGGGGAGCGGCGGGCACGCCGCCCCACGCGGCGAGCGTGACGAGGGCGAGGACGGGCGCGTCGCGAGCGCGGGCGGCGACCGGGTCCTCGAGGACCACGAAGGTCGCGCCCTCGCCGGGCACGGGCCCGTCCCGGCCGGGGGCCCGCGGGGCGCCCTCGGGCCGGCGGCCGCGCATCGGCGCCAGCGCGCCCAGGCGAGCGAGCTGCCGATGCACGGGCTCGAAGATCTCGTCCACCCCGCCCGCGACGACGGCCCGGGCGTGCCCCGAGCGGATCAGCGCCACCCCGCGGGCGACCGCCAGCTCTCCCGCCACCGTGGCCTCGTTGACGGTGACGGTGACGGCGCGCGCGTCGACGTCGATGGCGGCCGCCGCCGCCATGGTGTTCATCACGGTGCTGGGAAAGGTCAGCGGCGACAGCCCGCCCGGTCCCCGGGCGAGGTAGCCCGACACGAACCCGACGCTCGAGCGGAAGTCGCCGTGCTCGCTGCCCACCACCACCCCGAGGTCGGGGCCGCGCGCCACCCCCGCGTCGGCGACGGCGAGCCGGCAGGCCGCGACGGCCAGCCGGCAGATGCGGGAGAGCCGGCGGGCGCCGTCGGCGTCGAGGCCGTCCGCGATGGACGCCTCGTCCACCTCCGCCGCGAGACGGCTCGCCAGGTCGCCGGGGTCGAAGGCGCGCAGGGGGCCGGCGCCGGACCGCCCCGAGGCGAGCGCCGAGGCCAGCGCCGTCCGCCCGCCGGCGCCGAGGGCGTTGACGGTCCCGATGCCGGTGAGCGCCACCGCCCCGTCCGTCATCGCGCGAACACGAGGCTCACGTTCTGGCCGCCGAAGCCGAACGAGTTGGACAGGGCGGCCTCGACGCTCACCGTGCGGGCCGCGCCGGCCACGCAGTCGAAGGGCACGTCCGGGTCGAGGTCGACCAGGGTGGCGGTGGGCGGCAGCATCCCATGCTCGAGCGCCAGCACCGTGGCCACCGCCTCGACCGCGCCGGCCGCGGCCATGGTGTGGCCGACGAGGGACTTGGACGAGCTGACGAGCACGCGCCCCTCGCCGAAGACGCGGGCGAGGGCGCGGGCCTCGATCCGGTCGTTCTGGAGGGTGCCGGTGCCGTGGGCGTTGACGTACCCCACCGCCGCCGGCGGCCGGGCGGCGGCGGCCAGCGCGCCCTCCATGGCCCGGACCATCCCGTCGCCGTCGGGATGGGGCGCGGTCGGGTGGTGGGCGTCGGTGGTCAGGGCGGCGCCGGCCAGCTCCGCGTAGACCCGCCCGCCGCGGGCGCGGCAGCGCGCGGCCTCCTCGAGCACGACGAACGCGGCCCCCTCGCCGAGCGACATGCCGCGGCGGCCACGGTCGAAGGGCCGGCAGGGCGCGGGGTCCAGGAGCTTCAGCGCGTTGAAGCCCATGAAGCAGATGCGGGTGAAGGCGTCGACGCCGCCGGCCACGGCCACCTCCACGACGCCCTCTCGCACGAGGTCGGCGCCCAGCGCGAGGGCGGCGGCGCCGGAGGCGCACGCCATGACCAGCGTCTCCCGCGGGCCGTGCACGCCGAGGCGGCGGGCGAGCACGTCGGCGTGGGAGCGGGGCAGGATGGAGCGCAGCGCCCCCACGCGCGGCGACGGGCGGCCCTGGCGCGTCTCCTCCCAGTACCAGTCCTCGGCCTCGAGCATGCCGCCGCCCACCGCGCCGACGAGGAGCGCGGCCGCCCGGCGCTCGCCGGGGGTCAGGCCGGCGTCGGCCACGGCCTCGCCCGCCGCGGCCAGCGCCATCCGGTCGCCCCGCGAGCGCCGGCGCGACGCGGGGAGCGCGGCCACCGCCTCGGCCGGGACCAGGGCCGCGATGCGGGAGCGGAACCCCTCGGTGTCGACCAGCGTGACCGGCGCGATGGCGGTGGCGCCGGCGGTGAGCCCCGTCCAGAAGGCCTTGACGCCGGCGCCGAAGGGGCTCACGACCCCGAGCCCGCTGACGACCACCGCGCGGCGCCGGCCCGGCACGGCGCTCATGGGCGGCCGCGAGGCCTCACGCGGCGCCCAGCTTGCCCAGGACGAAGCGGGAGAGGCTGTCGAGGGAGTGGAAGGCGGCGCCGAGGTCCTGGGTGTCGTCGATCACGATGCCGAACCGCTCCTCGGTTGCCACCGAGAGCTCGATGAAGTCCAGCGAGTCGAGGCCGAGGGAGCCCTCCACGCCCTTGGGCAGCGTGGTCTCGGGGGTCGCGTCGGCGGCGCGGCGCGGGTCGAAGCGCAGGCGTTCCACCAGCATCGTCTTGAGCTCGTCGAGGATCTCTTTCTGCGTCATGCGATGGCTCCGGACGTCCGGTTCGCCTCGGGTCGCCCGAGCGCGCCCGTCCAGACGAGGCGGGCGTGCCGGCCCCGCCAGGCGCCGTGCAGGACCACGTCGGTCCCCGGGCCGGCGCGGAGCCCGGCCAGCGCCACCAGGGGCTCGCAGGCCCAGTGCCGCGGCGCGTGGCGCGGCGGAGGGCTCGCCGGCCACTCGAGGGTGAGCCGGCCCCGGCCCGGTTCGAGCACGAGGCACGCCGCGGTCTCGACGAGCGCCGGTCCCACGAGCCGCCGGGACCGCCCGAGCAGGTCGACGCACTCCTCGAAGACCTCCACGCCCAGGACCAGGACCCGGTCGGCGGCGCCCTCCTCGAGCCAGGCCGCCGCCTGATGAATCCCCTCCAGCGCGGCGGGAGGGCCCCCGATCATGATGCCATACGGCCCGGCCAGCCTGAACTCGATGGCCACCTCGGCCGGCACCGCGGCCGGCGCCGTGTACGGGAAGTGGATGCCGCCGCCGGCACCGCGGAGGAAGGCCACGTTGGAGGCGGCGTAGGCCCCGGCGGTGACGTAGACGAGCCCCGTCGCCGGGCCGGCCAGGCCGTCGCGCGGAAGCCCGGCCTCGGCGAGCGCCCCCTCGACGGCCTCGATGGCCAGGAGGCCTTCGCGCCGCGCGCGCCGGTAGCGGTCGCCCGCCCGCTGCCGCGGCCCGAGCCCGCGGACCCGGACACCGGGACCCGATCCAGCCTCGGCGGCATCCGGCGCGGGCGGGGTCAGGAGGCCGAGGGCGCGGATGGACGGGCCGCGCATCAGCCGGCCTCGCCGAGGACGAGGGCGGCGCTCGCGCCGCCGAAGCCCAGCGACGTGCTCAGGCAGACCCGGGGCCGGCCCGTCCGCGGCGCCCCATAGACGAGGTCGAGGTCACAGGCGGGGTCGGGCTCCTCGAGACCGCGGGTGGGCGGGATCACGCCGTGGCGCGCCGCCAGCAGGCACATGATGGCCTCGAACGTCGCCGCCGCGCCCATGGTGTGGCCGAGCCCCGACTTGATGGCGTTCACCGGCACCCGCCCCGCCCGGGGGCCGAGGGCGTGGCGCAGCGCGCGCGTCTCGGCGGGGTCGTTCTGGGGCGTGCCGGTGCCGTGGGCGCTGACGAGGTCCACCTCGTCCGCGGCCACCCCCGCCTGGCGCAGGGCCGCGCGGATGGCGCGCGCGAGCCCGCGGCCCTCCGGGTCCGGCGCCGAGACGTGGTGGGCCTCGCTGGCGCTGCCGTACCCGAGGAGGACGCCGAGCCGGCGCGGACCGGCGTCCCGCGCGCGCAGCAGCAGGACGAGCGCCGCCCCCTCGCCGAGCAGGAGCCCCGCCCGCCGCCGGTCGAAGGGGCGCACCTCGTCGCGGGTGAGGGCGCGGAGCGCGTCGAACCCGCGCATGACGAAGCGGCACAGCGGGTCGTAGCCGCCGGCCACGACGGCGTCGGCCCGCCCCTGGCGCAGGAGGTCGGCGCCGAGCGCCAGCGCGGTGGCGCCGGAGGCGCAGGCGGTGGAGACGGTGAGCACGGGCCCGCGCGCGCCGAGCCAGCGCGCGAGGTTCTCGCCCGGGCCGTCGTAGAGCGCGTCGCGCAGTCGCCGGCGGCGGCCGTCCCCGGCCAGGGCGCGCTCGCCCTCCTCCACGCCGCCCAGCGCCGTGCCCACCACGACGCCGAGCCGGGCCGGATCGACGCCGACGGCGCCGAGCTCCCGCCGCCCGCCCAGGTCCTCGGCCGCCGCCACCAGGAGCCGGGTCGCGCGGCACTCGGGCACGCCCGTCCAGTCGCGCACGCGGGCCAGCTTCTTGATCTCGCCGCCCCGCCCGACCCGCAGGTCGCCGACGAAGAACCGCTCGATCGTCGAGATGCCGGAGGCGCCGGTCAGGAGCGCGGACCAGAACGCGTCCAGATCCTGGCCGACCGGCGTGACGACGCCGGCGCGGGCGACCACGATCCGCTCAGGGCCGGCCACGTCCGTCAGCCCAGACGTCGTAGAAGTTGAACCACTGCGTGGGATGCTCGCGCACCACCCGCTCCAGCGCGCGCACCGTGGCCTCCAGCGCCGCGTGCTCCCCGCCGCCGCGCACCGCGATCGGCGGCTCGATGGTCAGGCGGTACCGGTCGTCCTCGGTCATGAGGCAGAAGGCGGGCACGACGGGGGCGCCCGCGGCGCGGGCGAGCACGAACGGCCCCAGCGGAAAGGCGGCCGGCGCGCCGAAGAAGCCCACGAGGGCGTCTCCCCGCTCGCCCGTGGCCCGGTCGGCCTGCATGGCCACCATCTCGTCGCGCCTGAGGGCCGCCCAGAGGTCGAGGGCGGCCGAGGCCTGCCGGCGCGTCACGAAGCGGAGGCCCGGCTGGTCGCGCCGCAGGTACGCCTCCAGCCCCGCCTCGCGCTCGGCCGAGAGCACCACGTGCGTCGGGCGCCCGTGGTGACGGGCCAGGAGCCGGCCGGCGAGGTCCCAGTTGCCGAGATGCGCGGTCAGCAGGATGACGCCCCGCCGGGCGGCGCGGGCCTGGACCAGGTGCTCGCGCCCCTCCACCGCGGCGAGGGCGCCGGCGAGCGAGGCGGGGCGCCGGCGATTCAGCACGAGCAGGTCGGAGAAGCAGCACGCGAAGCGGGCGAAGGTGTCCGCCACGGCCCGGGCGCGGACGGCGGGCGAGGCCGCGGGCAGGATCCGGCCGAGGTTCCGGTCGACGGCCCGCCGCTCGCGGGGCAGCGCGCGGGCCAGGAGCCGCCCCGTCCGCCGCGCCGCGGCCAGGCGCACGGGCCTCGGCAGGGCGCCCGCGGCCAGGGCGGCCAGCCGGTAGTAGCCGAGCCGGTTCAGCCCGTGGCTGTGCCATCGGGGGTGGGTGGAGACCCCCGGCTCCGCCTCGACCGCGCCGGCGCCGCTCGGCATGGCCTCAGAGGAGCGGCCCGTGGTACATGCGGAACGCCCGGATCGCCCCCGGCGCCGTGTCGTGGAGGCGCTGGGCGACGAACCGCCGCGCCCGGCGATCGAAGGCCAGGACGCCCGGGACCTCGGGATCGTTCGGGTCGTAGACCAGGAACTCGACGGCGCCGCCCGCTCCCGCGCGCGCGTCGAAGACGACCACGGTGTGGTTCAGCTCCCACGACGGCAGGTTGGTCACGAGGAGCTGGGCGGGGCGGCCGGCGCGGACCTCGGCGAGCACCTCGGCCGCCACCGCCTCCTGATGCCAGCCCGGCACCGGCAGCACCACGCGCCAGTTCGTCCAGTGCACCAGCGTCCACCATCGGGGCCCGAGGCCCTCCTTCACCGCGGCCTCCTGGTCACGGGAGAGGTCGTGGAGCGAGCGGTAGCCCGGGATCACCACGCGCTCCGATCCGGGCAGCGGCGCGGCCCAGGGCGGCCGGTCGACGACCTCGCTCACGAGCCCGGCGTAGGCGGCGGCGGGCAGCCGCGGCGCCTCGGGGTCGAAGCGGGCGAAGCGCAGGAACTGGCTCACCGCCCGGGCCATGACGAAGCAGTAGTTGGCGTAGAGGTCCGGCTTGTCCGCGTTCTTCGACCGGCTCTCGTTGGCGAAGGCGAAGGTGTCGACCCCGAAGCGGAGCGCGGGGACGGTGACGCGCGGCGCGGCCAGCTCGACGGCGGCGCCGGTGGCGCACCCCGCCGCGGCCAGCGCCACGAGGAGGGCGACGCCGAGCGCCGAGCGGTGTCGGGCCGTCATCCCTGGATGGAGTAGCCCCCGTCGACGGGGATGGCGGTGCCGGTGACGAAGTCCGAGGCGCGGCTGGCCAGGAACACCGCGACGCCCGCCATGTCCTCGGGCACGCCCCAGCGCCGGGCCGGCGTGCGGGCCAGCACGCGGTCGTGGAGGCCGTCCACCTGCTGGCGCGCCGCCCGGGTGAGGTCGGTGTCGATCCAGCCCGGCAGCACCGCGTTGACCTGGATGTTGTCCCGGGCCCAGGCCGCCGCCATGGCGCGCGTGAGCTGCACCACGCCGCCCTTGGAGGCGGCGTAGGCGGGGGCGAAGTCGGCCCCGAAGATGGACATCATCGACCCGATGTTGATGATCTTGCCCCCGCCCTGGCCCTTCATGACGGGGTGGGCGGCGCGGCAGGCCAGGAAGACGCTGGCCAGGTTGGTGTCCAGCACCTGCCGCCACTCGCCGAGCTCAAGGGCCTGGGGCGGCTTCCGGATGTTGATGCCGGCGTTGTTGACGAGCACGTCCACGCGCCCCAGCCGGTCCACGGCGGACCGGATCAGGGCGCCCACGGACCCCTCGTCCGCCACGTCGACCTCGATGGCCACCGCCTTGGCCCCCGTCCGGACGAGGTCGGCGACGGCGGCCTGGCTCTTGTCCCGGTTGCGGCCGGCCACCACCACCGCCGCCCCCGCCTGGGCCAGGCCCCGGGCCATCCCGAGGCCGATGCCGCCGTTGCCGCCCGTGACCACGGCCACCCGACCCGTCAGGTCGAACACGCGCTCACCCTCCTTCGCTCGTCGCTTGGGCCCGCTTCGGGCCGGCCGCGGCGATGTGACGCGGCCGTTACGAAGAGTCTAATCGGGAAGGCGGGGCGTGGGAAGCGGCCGGGCCCCGATCACTCCCGGGCGGCCAGGAAGGCGCGCCAGGCCACGCGGTGGCCGCGGAAGAAGTAGCCGAGCATCACGACGGCGGCCACCAGGTTGGCGAGGAGGATCGTCCACCAGGCCAGGGTGTCGAAGAGCCACTCCGCCAGCACCGCCACCAGCGCGATGGCGAACACCTCGAAGCAGCAGAACAGCATCACGACCAGGAACAGGAAGCGCGGCTCGCGGTCGGCCAGGGCCAGGAGCCCGGCCGCGATCCAGCCGAACAGCACGAAGGCCACGCCGTGCACGACCGTGTACTGGAGCACGAGCGGCAGCGTCACCGTCAGCGCCTCGGGCTCCCGGAGGCCGTGGAACAGCGCGGCGCCGAGCAGGGCCGGCGTGCGGAGCGGCGTGCCCGCCGCCAGGTCGTGGAGCAGGAACCAGATGGCCACCGCGGTGGCCCCCAGGAGGCCCGCCGCGAGGCCCTCGCGCGCCACCCCCGTCCAGGGGCCGAGGAGCCCGCGCCCCAGGGCGCGGTGGCCCACCAGGAAGTAGAGCAGCATGCCGGCCGCGGCGAGGCCGTTGGCGAGGAGCACGGCCCACCAGTGCAGCTCGGTGAGCACCGGCCGCGCCAGCAGCACGACCACGGCGAAGAAGAACACCTCGAAGCAGAGCAGCCCGATCACCAGCATGAGGCGGCCGCTCGGCTCGCGCTGGGCGGAGACGATGAGGTAGGCGATGAGGACCCCGATGAGGGCGAAGACCACCCCGTGCAGCACCGAGTACTGGACGACGAGGCCGGTGGCGGTGGGCACCGTCTCGGGGTCGGTCACCCCCCGGAAGGCCGCCGCGCCCAGGAGCGAGGGGGTCCGGAGGGGCCTCCCGCGGGCGGCGTCGTAGATCAGGAACCAGACCGCGACGATGGCGGCGCCGATGAGGCCGGCCACGACCCCGTGACGCAGGTACGGGGAGCGCGGGATCATAACGTCCCTCCTCTCCAGCCGGCCCGCCGGGCCGGTTACCCCTAGCGGTACCACCGGCAGGCGGCGCCGGCAAGCCGTTCAGACGCGGAGCGCCTTGAGCAGGTCGTCGCCGAAGAGGGCCGCGCGCCAGTCCCGCACGCCCTCCACCGCGGCCAGGCCCGCCCGGTCCTCCGGGGGCGCCGCGGCCAGCCGGTCGATCACGCGCTGGGGGAGCACCACCCCCGGCTCGAGCCCGACCGTCTGGGCCACGCGGGCCCGCCACACCCGGAGCGCCTCGGCCCGCCGGCGCACCACGCCCGGCACCCGGGGCCGCGGGGTCGCCCGCGGCCGCGGCAGGTGGACCTCGGGCAGCTCGAGGCCGCGGCGGACGGCGGCCAGGATCATGGGGCCGGCGCGCCGCACCACCGTCGGCGAGCAGCCGGGCACGGCGGCGATCTCCTCCGCCGTCGCCGGGCGCCGGGCCGCCAGGGCGACCAGGCTCTCGTTGCCGACGATCATGAACGGGGGCCGGTCCAGCTCGACGGCGAGCGCCTCCCGGCCCGCGTGGAGCTCGCGCAGCACCGCCCAGCCGCGGGGGTCCAGGAGCCGCGCGCCCTTCAGGCCGAGCCAGGCGTCGGGGTCCGGCGGGCGCTCCGGCACGGGCAGCGCCGCCAGCGCCTCGCACTCCTCCTCCACCCAGCCCAGGCGGCCGAGCGCCCGCAGCTCCTCCCGGAGACGCGCGCGGAGCGGGATCAGGTGCAGCACGTCGTGCAGCGCGTAGGTCTCCTGGGCGGGGGTGAGGGGCCGCCGCGACCAGTCGTCCTTCTGGCGCGACGGCACCGGGTCCACGTCGAGGTAGCGCTTGAGCAGCCCGTCGAGCCCGAGCGTCGCCACGCCGAGGAAGCGGGCGGCCACCGCGGTGTCGAAGAGCCCGCGCACGGTGAGCCGGAGCCCGCGCTTGAGCCAGGCGAGGTCGTTCTCGGCGGCGTGGATGACCTTGACGGTGGCGGCGTCGGCCAGCAGCGCGCCGAGGGGGTGGAGCCCGGGCAGGGCCAGCGGGTCGACCAGGTGGGCCGAACCCGCCCCGTCCGCCAGCTGGATCAGGCAGAGCTTGGCCGGGTGGTGGTGCAGGCTGTCGGCTTCCGTGTCCAGCGCCAGCGCGGGCTCCCCGCGCCAGCGTGCCACCAGCGCCTCGAGCGCGGCGGGCGTGTCGATCCAGCGCGGGGGGGTCATGGGACTCCTGTTATACTACGCCGCTCCACCTCCCCGAACGACAGGAGGGTCACGCATGCGCATCGCGGCCGCCACGACGGTCATCACGGGGGGTGCCTCCGGCCTCGGCCGGGCCGTGGCCGAGCGCCTGCACGAGGCGGGCGGGCGCGTGGCGCTCCTCGACCTGCCCCGATCGGCCGGCGCCGAGGTCGCGGCCCGCCTCGGCGAGCGCGCGCTCTTCTGCGCCGCCGACGTCACCAGCGAGGCCGAGGTGGCGGCGGCGCTGGACGCGGCGGTGGCCCGGCACGGCGCCGTGCACGCCCTCGTCAACTGCGCGGGCATCGGCGCCGCCGAGCGGACCCACGGCAAGCGCGGGCCGGCCGCGCTCGAGCCCTTCGCCCGCGTGATCCAGGTGAACCTGATCGGCACCTTCAACGCGATCCGCCTGGCCGCCGCCCGTATGGCCGCCAACCCGCCCGACGCCGAGGGCGAGCGCGGGGTGATCGTGAACACCGCCTCGGTGGCCGCCTTCGACGGCCAGATCGGCCAGGCCGCCTACGCGGCCTCCAAGGGCGGCATCGTGGGCATGACCCTGCCCATCGCCCGGGACCTGGCCGAGCTCGGCATCCGCGTGTGCACGATCGCCCCCGGCATCTTCGACACCCCGCTGCTCGCCTCCCTGCCCGAGCCCGTGCGCCGGTCGCTCGGCCAGCAGGTGCCGTTCCCCCCGCGCCTCGGCCGGCCCGCCGAGTACGCCGCGCTCTGCGCGCACATCCTGGAGAACCCCATGCTCAACGGGGAGACGATCCGGCTCGACGGGGCGATCCGCATGCAGCCCCGCTAGGCCCCCGCCGCGGGCGGGGGCCGCCGCCGTCAGCCGCGGGTGAGCGGCTTGTAGCGGATGCGGTGGGGCTGCTCGGCGGCCGCACCGAGGCGGCGGCGCCGGTCCGCCTCGTAGTCGTCGTAGTTGCCCTCGAACCACACCGCGCGGCTGTCGCCCTCGAAGGCCAGGATGTGGGTGGCGATGCGGTTCAGGAACCAGCGGTCGTGGCTGATGACCACCGCGCACCCGGCAAAGGCGAGCAGCGCGTCCTCCAGCGCCCGGAGCGTGTCCACGTCGAGGTCGTTGGTGGGCTCGTCCAGCAAGAGGAGGTTGCCCCCGCTCCGCAGGGTCGCGGCCAGGTGGACGCGGTTCCGCTCCCCCCCCGACAGGGTCCCCACGCGCTTCTGCTGGTCCGGCCCCTTGAAGCCGAACCAGGAGACCCACGCGCGCGTCGAGACCTGGCGCTGGCCCACCGGGAGGTGCTCGGCGCCGCCCGAGATGGTCTCCCACACGGTCCGCCCCGGATCGAGGGCGTCGCGTGACTGGTCGACGTAGGCCAGGCGCACCGACTCGCCCACCTCCAACGTCCCGCGGTCCGGCGCCTCCTGGCCGGTGATGAGGCGGACCAGCGTGGTCTTGCCCGCGCCGTTGGCGCCGATGACCCCCACCAGGCCGCCCCGCGGCAGCGTGAAGCTCAGGTCCTCGAAGAGCAGCCGCTCGCCGTAGCCCTTGGCCAGCCCCTGCGCGCGCACCACGAGGTCGCCGAGCCGGGGCCCCGGCGGGATCACCACCTCCGCCGCGTCCAGGCGGTCGGCGCCGTCCTGGCCGAGGAGCGTCTCGTAGGCCGTAAGGCGGGCCCGGGACTTGGCCTGGCGCGCGCGGGGGGCCAGGCGCACCCACTCGAGCTCCCGCTCCAGGGTGCGGAGCCGGGCCTGGTCCTGCTTCTCCTCCCGGCGCAGGCGCTCCTCCTTCTGCGCGAGCCACGAGGAGTAGTTGCCCTCCCACGGGATGCCGGCGCCCCGGTCCAGCTCCAGGATCCAGCCCGCCACGTTGTCGAGGAAGTAGCGGTCGTGGGTGATGGCGACCACGGTGCCCGGATACTCCTTGAGGTGCCGCTCGAGCCACGCCACGGACTCCGCGTCCAGGTGGTTGGTGGGCTCGTCCAGCAAGAGGAGGTCGGGCTTCTGCAGGAGCAGCCGGCAAAGGGCCACGCGCCGCACCTCGCCGCCCGATAGCGTGCCGACCGGGGCGTCCCCGGGCGGGCACCGGAGCGCGTCCATGGCGATCTCCACCGTGCGGTCGAGGTCCCAGCCCTGCGCCGCCTCGATGGCGTCCTGCACGCGCGCCTGCTCCTCGAGCAGGCGCTCCATGGCCGCGGGCTCCATGGGCTCGCCGAGCCTCGCGTTGATCTCGTCGAAGCGCGCGAGGAGCTCCCGCACGTGGCTCACGCCCCCCTCGACGTTTCCGCGGACGTCCTGGTCCGGGTCGAGGCGCGGCTCCTGCGGCAGATAGCCGACGCGGACGCCGTCGGCCGCCCATGCCTCGCCCAGGAAGTCCTCGTCCACCCCCGCCATGATGCGAAGCAGGGACGACTTGCCGGCCCCGTTGCCCCCGATGACCCCGATCTTCGCCCCGGGGAAGAAGGACAGCCAGATCCCCCTGAGGATCTCGCGCTTGGGCGGGACCACCTTGCGCAGGTCCTTCATGACGAAGATGTACTGGTAGCTCATGACGCCGTCACCGGGTCGCGTCGCGCTCGAGACCCTCGGCGAGTGCCTGGCCCTGCTCCGCCGTGAGGGCGGCGTGGTGGGCGAGGCCCGGCAGGTCCACGCTTGCCGCCACGGGCGCCCGGCCCTGGACGGCGAACCGCCGGTACTGGACCGGGAAGAAGCGCCCCTCCCGCCGCCGGCGCGGGTCGAAGGGGGCATGGACGCGGGCGCCCCCGAGCCGCTCCGGGTAGGCGTGCTCGGGCACCGGCCTCACGTCGCCGCTCCCCCGCCGGCCAGCGGCACCTGGCGCTCTCGGGAACAGCGCGGCCGGGGGACCTCCGAATCCGCCCCATCACACGGGAGCGGCACTCGAGGTGGCAGGTTAGACCGGTCCCGCCAAGGACGGTGAGGGCCCGGGGTCTGAAGACCCCGAGCCCTCGGGCGACGTCACACGGGGGAGCGCGGCGATCACCGCTCCCCACGATCCCCGAGATCACGCCAGGTCGTAGCGATCGAGGTTCATCACCTTGGTCCAGGCCGCGACGAAGTCCTGCACGAACTTCGCCTGCGCGCCCGAGCTTCCGTAGACTTCCGCCAGGGCCCGGAGCTGGGAGTTCGACCCGAAGACGAGGTCGACGCGCGTGCCGGTCCACTTGAGCGCGCCCGTCTTGCGATCGCGCCCTTCGAACACGTCCTTGCCGTCCGGTGCCGCCTTCCATTCCGTGCTCATGTCGAGCAGGTTCACGAAGAAGTCGTTGGTCAGCGCTTCCGGCCGCTTGGTGAGGACGCCGTGCTTCGTCTGCTCGACGTTGGTGTTCAGCACACGCATGCCGCCGACGAGCACCGTCATCTCGGGCGCGGTCAGCGTCAGCAATTGGGCCCGATCGATCAGCAGTTCCTCGGCGGATACGGGGTACTTGCCCCCGACGTAGTTTCGGAAGCCATCGGCGGCCGGCTCGAGGACTGCGAACGAGTCCACATCGGTTTGCTCCGGCGAGGCGTCCATGCGGCCTGGCGCGAAGGGAACCGTCACGGCGTGACCGGCATTCTTCGCCGCCTGCTCGACGCCCGCGCAACCGGCCAGAACGATCAGGTCGGCGAGCGACACCTTCTTGCCGCCGGACTGCGCGCCGTTGAACTCGCTCTGGATGCCCTCCAGCGTCTTGAGCGTCTTCTCCAGCTGGACGGGCTCGTTGACTTCCCACGCCTTCTGCGGCGCGAGGCGAATGCGCGCGCCATTGGCGCCGCCGCGCTTGTCGGAGCCGCGGAAGCTGGACGCCGACGCCCAGGCGGTCGAGACCAGTCGCGAGACGGACAGCCCCGACGCCAGGATCTTGCCCTTGAGGGAGGCGATGTCCTGCTCATCGATCAACTTGTGATTGACCGCAGGGATGGGGTCCTGCCAGATCAGCTCCTCAGCGGGAACCTCCGGACCGAGGTAGCGTGCTCGTGGGCCCATGTCCCGATGCGTCAGCTTGAACCACGCCCGGGCGAAGGCGTCCGCGAACTCCTCCGGATGCTCGTAGAAGCGCCGCGAGATTCTCTCGTACGCCGGGTCGACCCGCAGGGAGAGGTCCGTGGTCAGCATGGCCGGCGTGTGACGCTTGGACGGGTCGTGGGCATCCGGAATCGTGCCGGCCCCGGCGCCACCCTTCGGTCTCCACTGATGCGCACCGGCCGGGCTCTTCGTCAGCTCCCATTCGTAGCTGAACAGGTGCTTGAAGTAGTCGTTGCTCCACTTCGTGGGCGTGGTGGTCCAGGTGACCTCCAGGCCGCTCGTGAT
>Ga0187892_10007926_pt1 | contig 14839 bp, 11 predicted proteins | sample MA1701073metaG_FD_139345 | JGI IMG/M metagenome (GOLD analysis project Ga0187892, IMG submission 139345) | Bio-ooze microbial communities from a basaltic lava cave in the Kipuka Kanohina Cave System on the Island of Hawaii, USA - MA170107-3 metaG ... | reverse complement strand
GTTGCAAAAGACCCCGGGGTCTTTTGCAACATAGGGGCGAGCCTGCAGGAGATGCAGGATGGGTTGCGTCCTCCGCTACCGGACCTCTCCCTGAACGCTCGAGGGAAACTCGATGAAAACGCTGGCGATTCTCTTGTTGCTTTCCGGCGCCGCGTGGGCCCAGCACCCTTCCGACGCGGTCTACAACGAAAACACGATGGCGACGTATCGGCTGACCTTGAACGCGTCCGACTGGAACGCGATCGTGAACGACCCCTTCGGGTCCGGCGACCAGTGGAAGCCTTGCACGCTCGTCTGGCAGAGCGAGACGATCTCCAGCGTGGCCGTCAAGCGCGTCGGGACGAACCGGCCCGCGGGCGCTGCGAAGCCCTCGATCCGGCTCAAGTTCGACGAGTACATCGCAGGCCGCGAGTGGAGGGGAGTCGACAACATCAAGCTCGAAGGCGGCGTCCTCGAGGGCTTCCGGGAACGGATCAGCTACTGGACGGACCGTCAGTTCGGCGTCGCGGCCCCCCGCGGGGCGCACGGGCACCTTTATGTGAACGGCGACTACAAGGGCGTCTACGCCGTCGTCGAGCCCGTGCGGAAGAAATTCGTCGAATACCACTTCAACATCTCCAACGCCGACGGGAACCTGTACAAGATCGACCGGCACCCGAACGGCAACACCGCCTGGAGGGGCGACCACTACCTCTGGCGCGGCTCAAACCCGGCGACCTACGTCCCCTCGATCTGGGAACCGGTCACCAACGAGAGCGGCGGGAACTACTCGGACGTCGTGACGTTCCTGAACATCCTCAACAACGTTTCGGCCTCTCAGATCCGGACCAGCCTCGAGGGCCACATCAACACCGACAAGTTTTATGCCTACCTGGCGCTGCTGGCCGCCACCGGGGACTACGACAGCGTCCTGGCGGGCGACGCCCCGAGCACGCCGAACAACCACCACTGGTACCACCGGGAAGACACCAACCGGCTCCAGTGCATCCCCTGGGACCGCAGCAACACGTTCGGCGCGACGTACTGGCTGGACCCGACCGAGCGCGTGAACATGAACATCTGGTTCGGGATCGACCCCGCCGTCACCTCCTCCACGCAGTGGGACGGGAGGAGCCGCACCAACACCAAGGCGACCGCGTGGATCAAGAACGACCTGATCGCGCGGAATACCTATCTGGCCAAGCTCCGGCTGCTCGTCAACGGCTCGTTCACGAGCTCCGACGGCCGCGTCGATTTCATCCACAACCAGATCCGCAACGCCGTCTACGCGGACCCGAAGAAGGGCCTGCCGCCCCAGAACCTGACCAACGCGGCGTACGACTCAGCGGTCGCCGGGATGCAGGGCTGGGTCCCTAGCCGCTCGAATGCGATCAAGTCGCAGCTGCCCTCGAACAACGCCCAGTTCATCTCTCACACCGTGCCCGCGTCGATGACCGCCGGCCAGACGGCGACCGTGACGGTCACGATGAAAAACACCGGGACGAGCACGTGGAACGGGGGCGGGACGTACCCGTACGGGCTCGGGCACCCGGCGGGCTCGACGCCCTGGACGTGGCGGACGAACCGCGTGTTCCTCTCCTCCGGCGAGGCCGTGGCGCCCAACGCTCAGAAGACCTTTTCGTTCTCGATCACGGCGCCTTCGACGTCGGGAACCCACGCCTTCCCCCGATGGCAGATGGTCCAGGAGGGCATCGGCTACTTCGGGGCCCAGATGCCGGCCCTGAACATCACCGTGGGCGGCGGCGGGGGCGGCACGGTCACTCGATCCTACCAGAACGGCGTCGCCCCCACCTCGACCTACGCCGGGACCCGCGACACGCACCTCTCCGAGGCCGCCCCCACGACCAACTCCGGCGCCGCGAACCCGCTCATGATCGACGGCGACACCACCGGCGGCAAGGACTCGTACGTCCTCCTCCGGTGGGACGTCACGGGGATTCCCGCCGGGAGCACCGTCCAGTCGGCGAGGATCAAGCTCAACGTCACGAACACCTCCGCGCAGACCTACGAGATCTACCGACTCAACCGCACGTGGACCGAAACGGGGGCGACGTGGAACCAGGCCGCCTCCGGCACTAACTGGTCCGTCCCAGGCGCCAAAGGGACGGCCGACCGGGGATCGACCGTCCGCGGCACGGTGACGGCCGGCGCCACGGGGACCGTCACGATCACGCTCAATTCCTCGGGCGTTTCGCTGGTCCAGTCCTGGATCGACACTCCCTCGAGCAACTACGGCCTGATCTTCGCGAACTCCGCCAACGCGGACAGCCTCCAGTTCGCCTCGAAGGAGGTCTCGACCGCCTCGCAGCGTCCGCGGCTCGAGGTGACCTACGCGGCGCCCGCGGCCTTGGCCGACTGGGTGGAAACCGCCTCCGCGGAAGATCTCGTCGACGGCGAGGAAAACCCGCTGACCCAGGACGACGCGATGCAGTCGCCGGCCGACGACGAGCCTTCCGGGGCCTGCGGGGCTACCGGCCTCGAAGCGCTCCTCGTGATGCTCGTATTCGGCATGTGCCGGAGGGTGCGGAAATGAACAGCGCGATCTTCGTTCTCGCTCTCGCGATGCCCCAGGACCCGTCCGATGCGATCTACGACGAGGGCACGTTCGCCACGTACCGCATCACGATGGCCGGCGCCGACTGGAACAGGATCGTGAACGATCCCTTCGGGGCGGGCGATCTCTGGCAGCGATGCTCGGTCCAGTGGCAGACGGACGCCGTCGTGAACGACGTCGCGATCAAAGCGGTAGGGACCAACCGGCGGTCGGGGAACCCGAAGCCTTCGATCCGCCTGAAGTACGACGAGTTCGTCCCCGGCCGCGAGTGGCGCGGCGTGGACACCATCAAGCTCGAAGGCAACATCATCGAAGGGTTCAACGAGCGCCTGAGCTACCGGGTCCACCGGCAGTACGGCGTCGCCGCGCCGAGGTCGAGCCACGCGCTCCTTTACGTGAACGGTGACCTCAAAGGCGTCTTCGCCGTCATCGAGCCGGTCCGGAAGAAGTTCATCCGGTACCACCTGGGGATCCCGAATCCGACCGGGAACCTCTACAAGATCAGCCGCGAGAACTGGCCCGGCGACGATTTCTATCTCTTTCGCGGCTGGGACCCGGCGTCCTACGTTCCCAACGCCTGGGAGCCGATCACCAACGAGATCGGCGGGGATTACAGGGACGTGCCGGCGCTTCTGGACACCCTCAACAACGTGTCTCAAGCCCAGATCCGCACGCGGCTCGAAGGCCAGATCGAGATGGACGCCTTCCTGTCCTACCTGGCCGTATTGGCCGTCACCGGCGATCTGGACAGCATCCTGTGGGGGGACGCCCTGAACAACCACTACTGGTACCACCGCGAAGACACCAACCGGATGCACATCATTCCCTGGGACTGCAGCAATACGTTCGGCCCCTCCTACTGGCTCGACTATAACGGCAAGGTCAACCTGGAAATCTATTTCGGAATCGACCCGGCCATCTCCGCATCCTACAACCGCAACATTTCCCTCGGCGCCTCGTGGATGGCGGGCGACAGCGTGGCGCGGGGCCGGTATGAAGCCAAGCTCCGGGAGCTCATCGACGGCACCTTCCCGGACGCGTTCAACCACATCAACTCCGTCAACAGCCAGATCCGGAACGCCGTCCTCAACGATCCCTACAAGAACTCCGGACCCTGGCCCGTGACGAACGCCGAGTACGACGCCCGCGTGCAGGAGGCCAGGGACTGGGTCCCCGACCGGATCGCGGGCATTCGCTCCCAGCTCCCCGCCACCACGCTCCCCACGGTGACCATCACCCAGACGGACCCCAACGCCGCGGAGCCTTCCAATACCGGAACGTTCACGGTCACTCGGACGGGGCCGACCGCCTCCGCGCTCTCGGTCGTCCGTGACCGGAGCGGAACCGCCACGACCGTGACAGACTTCAACGCCTTGCCCTCCCCCATCGTCATCCCGGCGGGCCAGTCGTCCGTCACGGTCACCGTGACCCCTATCGATGACACCGAGGTCGAGGGAAGCGAGACGGTGATCCTGACCCTCATGCCCAACGCTGCCTACACGGTGGGCTCGCCCTCGAGCGCGACCGTCACGATCGCGGACAACGACTCGAACCCGACTCTGCCCTCGGTGACCGTCACAGCGACGGACCCCAACGCCGCGGAGCCTTCCAATACGGGAACCTTCACGGTCGCTCGGACGGGGCCGACCACGTCCGCGCTCTCGGTCGTCCGCAACCGGAGCGGAACCGCCACGACCGTGACGGACTTCAACGCCTTGCCCTCCCCCATCGTCATCCCGGCGGGCCAGTCGTCCGTCACGGTCACCGTGACTCCTATCGATGATACCGAGGTCGAGGGCAGCGAGACCGTGACCCTGACGATCGCCTCCGACGGAGCCTACAACGTGGGCACACCTTCGAGCGCGACGGTGACGCTTGCCGACGACGACTCGGCGACGGGAACGGGCCTCTCGGTGACCTACTACGACAACAGCGACCTCACCGGAGCGACCGTCACGCGGACCGACCCCACGGTCGACTTCAACTGGGGCGCCGGGTCCCCCGCGCCCGCGATCGGGCCGGACAGCTTCAGCAGCCGCTGGACCGGGCGGGTGAGGGCGCAGCACAGCGAGACGTACACGTTCTACACGTTTACGAACGACGGCGCGCGCCTCTGGGTGGAGGGGGAGCTCCTCGTGGACCAATGGGTCCAGCAATCGGGGGGGATCGAATGGAACGCCCAGCTGGCCCTTCAGGCGGGCCAGTGGTATACGGTCCAGATGGACCAGTACGAAGGCACGGGGAACGCGGTGGCGCGGCTGTCGTGGAGCAGTCCCTCGACTCCCAAGCAGGTGATCCCTCAGAGCGCACTCGACCCCGCGCTGGGGGCGCCCGATTCCCGTGACAACGACGGGGATGGCAACCCGAATGACGCAGACCTCGACGACGACAACGACGGGATCCCGGACCTGGAGGACCCCGACCGGGACGGGGACGGCGCGTCGAACTCGCTCGAGATCAGCGCGGGCACCGACCCCGACGACCGAGCCTCCGTGCCCGCCACTGCCGGCGGGGGTGGCGGCGGGGACGGGAGCGGGTGCGGGGTTACCGGCATGGAGGCACTGGCGCTTCTCGGACTGATCTTGCTCCTGAGGAGAAACCTATGAAGGCATTCTTCCCGCCTCTGATCGTCCTGGCCTTGTTTGCGCAGGAAGGGGCTCCGGCGCCCAACACGCTTTCCGAAGAGGAGAAGAAAGCCGGCTGGCGGCTCCTCTTCGACGGAAAGAGCTTCGACGGCTGGCGCGGATACAAGCTGCAGACCGTCCCTCCCGGCTGGAAGGTGATCGAGGGCGCCTTCGTCCGCGTCGCGGGAGGCGCCGGCGGCAAGGGAGCGGGCGGCGGCGATGACCTGATCACCACGGAGCAATACGACAATTTCGAGCTGGCCCTCGAGTGGAAAATCGTCGAAGGCGGGAACAGCGGGATCCTCTGGCGCGTCACGGAGGACGCCGAAACCTCCTGGCACACGGCGCCCGAAATGCAGGTCCTGGACAACGCGAAGTACAAGGGACGCAACCCGATGCAGCTCGCGGGCGCCTGCTACGACCTCTACGCGGCCTCGAAGGACGTCGCGCGCCCCGCCGGCGAGTGGAACCGGGTCAAGGTCGTCGCGGACGGAAACCGCATCGAGCACTGGCTGAACGGCGAGAAGATCGTCGCGTACGATATCGGGAGCGAGGACTGGAACCGCCGGGTCTCCAGGAGCAAATTCAAGAGCATGGCGGGATTCGCCAAGGCGGCGCGCGGGTACATCTGCCTCCAGGACCATTCGAACCAGGTGCAGTACCGGAACATCAAGATCCGGCCGGTCGCCCCGGCGGCGGCCTCCATCGCCATCGTCCGCCCTCACGAGGTCGACTGGGCCAACCGGCCGGCCATTTCGAAGGACGCGGCGAGCGCGATCCAGTACGGCGACCCCGCCAAGGGGACCCACATGCTCCGCCTCAAGTTCCCCGCCGGAACCTTCCGACCCGCGCACTATCACAGCCACGACGAGTGCGTCACGGTGCTCTCGGGAACGCTCCGGTTCGGGCCCGGGGCGGTCGTCGACGAATCGAAGGAAGTGGAAGTCGAGGCGGGCGGATACCTCGTCATCCCGGGGCGGGCGCCGCACTGGATCCGCACGAAGACCGAGGTCGTTCTTCTCGTGTTCGTGAACGGGCCTCGGGACACGGTCTTCCTCGACAAATGATCGCCGGAAACCTCGTCCTGACGTGGGCCCTCGCCCAGGTGTTCCCGCCCCCCGAGTCCGAGGGCGGCTGGCGGACGCTCGTGCCGGCGAACGAGACCCCGACCGCCGTCCAGAAGGACGACGTTCTGGAGAAGACCGGCCTCGCCTGGGACAAGCTCCTGGAGGCTTGGACGTACTCCCAGACCTTCGGCGGCCCGAGCCAGTTCGTCGTCATCCGGAAAGGATGGGTCGCGGCGGAATGGTTGAACTATGCCGACGCCCGGGGCATCGCCTCGTGCACCAAGTCGCTCACCGGACTCTGCATCGCCAAGCTCCTCGACTCGAGCGACGCCGGGAAGACCGCCAAGCGCATCGGCATGGACGACGCCGTCCACCCCTACTTGCCGGAGGCGTGGAGCGCGCCGGATGCCCGAAAGAAGAACATTCGCCTGCGGCATCTCCTCACGATGAGCTCGGGGCTTTTCCCCTACGACGGTCCGTATCCCAAAGCGGGAAAAGAGTACTTCGACGTGACGCTCTCCACGGGCTTCGAAAGCGCCCCGGAGACCGTGTGGGCCTACGCGTCGGTGCCGATCGATCTCATGAGCCTCGCGATCGAGAACGTCACGGGCAAGACCGAGAAGGAGTTCTTCGACCGGGAGATCGGCGGGCCCATCGGCGTCCCCCCGGTGAGCTGGCCCACGATGGGCGAGACGGCGCACACGGGCGGCTCGGGAGGGCCGGGGGGCGGCGCGCGATTCAAGGCGCGAGACCTGGCTCGGGTCGGGTATCTTCTGCTCCACCGCGGCGCCTGGAAGGGCCAGCAGGTCGTGAGCGCCGCGCGCGTGCAGCTCTTTACCGGCTGGGCCCCGTGGCTCGAGGGCGCGACCTTCAAGGCGCCGAACTTCTCACGTACCGCCGACGCCCAGAAGTACTACGGGTACACCTTCTGGACCAACCGCACCGGCATCCTGGGGCCGACCGTGCCCGCGGATACGTTCTGGATGTCCGGCTGGGGCAAGCAGGCCTGCTGGGTCGTACCGAGCCTGGACCTGGTGGTCGTGCGACTCGGCGCCCACCGCGTCCTGAACGACCATCCCGAGTACTACCGGGAACTCTGGTCGCGGATCATGGCGGCCGTCGCCAAGTAATATCGTCCATTTTGCTATCTCTCCACGGCCGCCTGGACCGCGTTGGAGACGCGCCGCAGGAGAAAGCCCTGGTCCTCGTCCCCGGGCCGGGTCGTGAGGATGACGCACAGGAGGTCGCGATCGGGGTCGGCCCAGGCTACCGTGCCCGTGGCCCCCACGTGGCCGAAGGTGCGATCCGAACCCAGGTCGCCGAAGAAGTTGGCGATGCGGGATCGCTTCAGGGCAAATCCCAACCCAAACGGCGCGTCCACGGCGTGGTTCTGGTCGGAGGTCATGGCCTTCACCGTCGGGGCCCCGAGAATCCTGCGTCCGCCGTAGACGCCCTGGTTGAGAAACATCTGGAAGAAGATCGCCAGATCGCGCGTCGTCGAATGCATTCCCCCCCACGGGTGGCCGATGTCCCGCCAATAGAGCGAGTTGGCTCCCCACCGTTTGCGGTCCTCCTCGCTCGTTTCGAAGGAAGGCGTGCCCTGCGTCCAGGCGGTCTGGGCAATGGCGCGGCCCCCGAGTCCCAGGGAGGTGCCGGTCATCCCGAGCGGGTCGAAGATCTCGCGCTTCTCGAAATCGCGCAGCCGCTCCTTCGTGATGCGCTCCACGATCTCTCCCGCCAGGAGCGTCCCCATGCTCTGGTAGCTGAACGACGTGCGCGGGACGAAGAGGAGCGGCGTCGTCATCGCGCGCTTCGTGAACTCGGCCAAAGGCGCGTGGGCCCGCCGGAGGTCGAGGTTTTCGGGAAGCTGATCCGGAAGCCCCGACGTGTGGGTCAGGATATCCTGGACGCGGACCTTCTCGCGCTCGGGGCCCTGGAATTCGGGCAGGTACTTCTGCACCGGATCGATCAGGCAGACATGCCCGCGCTCGACCATCATCAGGAGCGCCGTGTAGGTCACGGGCTTCGTGATCGAGGCCACGATGTACACCGCGTCGGGCCCGGCGGGCGGGCTGGAGGGCTCCTGCGCGAGCCGGCCCGAGCCCCGATGGAGGACGATCTTCCCCTTCCGCGCCACGAGGATCGACGCGGCGAGAACGCGACCGCCGAGCGTCTCCTCCTCCAGGATCCCGGCGGCGCGCTCCAGGCGGGCGGCGGACATCCCGACGTCGCCCGGCTTGCCCTCCTCGAGCACCCGGTCCTGGAGGGAAACCGAAAGAATGAGGACGATCGCGGCCCACATACCGATACCTCCTGGCGTTACCGTTGGATGAGGTCCGAGGGTTTGATCCCCTTCTTGAGTCCTTTGCCGCCGACCGGCCCCGGGTCGTAGGCCCCGACCAGCTCGACGTTCGCCTTCTCGGCGATCCGGCCTTCCATCCCCAGACCCCAATAGCAGGCGTTGACAAAAAGTCGGCGGAAGTCCTCGACCTTGAAAACGTCGCCGTGGCCCATCGTCGTCGTGAAGACGCGCGCGGGCTTTCCGCCCGAGCCCGTAAACGATTTCGTCCAGGCCACCGGGATGGGCTTCTTCTCGGCATGAGGCTTGTCGTCCGGCTTCCACCCGACCAGGGGCTGTCCCAGGAGCAGCGGCTTGCAGTCGCCCTGCAGCGTGCTGATCCCGTACACGTCGTCCGGCAGCCAGAAGCTTTTCGAGACCCCCTTCAAGATGGGGTGGTCGGCCGCCCCCTCGGCGGCGTCGCATCGAGTGCTTTCGACGAGATTCTTGCCGTAGTGAGAAACCCAGGTCTCCCCGAGCACCATCCGGCCCCACCCTCCTTCCGGGTCCTTGCTCCGGGAGTCGTACTTGGCGTACGGGCTGTCGCGCCGCTTGTCGTATCGGAACGGATGTGTGGCGTTCCGGATCCCCACGATCGGCTTTCCCGAATCCGTGTAGTCCACGATCCGCTTCATCTGCTCGTCGGGAAGCTCCCGCCACCGGAAAAGGGCAACCAGCAGGTCGGCGGATTCCAGGGCTTCCAGCCCCGGGATGTTGTCCTTCACCATGGGATTGATCGTCCCGTCCTTGGGGTCGACCGCAAAGAGCACGGTGCACTTGAAGCCGTGATGCCGGGAGAGAATCCGGGCCATGAGGGGCATCGACTCTTCCGAGCGGTAGGATTCCTCGCCGGTGACGAAGACGATGTGCTTGCCTTTCCCGGCCCCTTCGCCGCCCGGATAGACGGCCCACGGGTCCTGGGACGGGGCGGCCGCCGACGCGGAGGCGGCCAGAAAAGCCAAACCCAGGGCAGAGAGCCTAACAAAACAAACCGTTTGTTTTGTTTGGATCATACCTTCACCTGGAAGATGGCCTCGACCTCGACCGGCACGCCTCCGGGCAGCGAGACCATGCCCACGGCGCTCCGCGCGCCTTTCCCCGCCGCGTCGCCGAACACCTGGACGAGGACCTCGCTGAACCCGTTGACCACCGCCGGCGACTGCGTGAATTCCGGCGTGCAGTTGACCATCCCCAGCACCTTGACCAGCCGGACCACCCGGTCGAGGCTCCCAAGCTCGTTTCGCACGACGCTCAAGACCCGGAGCGCGACGAGCCTCGCCGCCTCCTGTCCCTGCTTGACGTCCATGTCCTTGCCCAGCTTTCCGACCACCGACTTGCCGTCCGCCCCCACCGGCGTGTGGCCCGAGACGAAGAGCAATTCTCCGGCGCGCACGCACGGCACGATCAGCGAGCCCGTCGACTTGGGGATCGTCGGCAGTTCGAGCTTGAGGTTCTTGAGCTGCTCTTCGGCGTTGTGCGTGACAGGCTTGTCCTGTGCCATCGTGTTCCCCTCGAAACCGGCCGAAAGCAAAACCCCGCCGGCGGCCCCGCCGGCCAGGAGCGCGACTCTTTCCAGAAAGCGGCGCCGATCCCAGAGCTGATCCATCGTTCGGGCTCCTTAATCTCCGGGCAGGATATCAGATTGCCGCAAGAATTGAAAAACCCGTCGCGGCCGGCCCGCCCCGTCACCTGCTGGTAGTGCTCGATCCACCGGGGTTTCGCCGCGTGCGGCACGTAGCGGATGTCCGCACGGTCGATCCCCGGCGCCCGTGTGCGCTCGGCGTCCCCCATCCCCGGCGTGGTCGGGGGCGGCCTTGACCCTGGGCCGTCCGAGCCCCCTGGCAAGTTCGTCGACATCGGCCCGGCGGAGCGGGAGGACGACCCGGGCTTACGGGCGACCGGGTGCGGCAGGGCTGTGCGGAGGCGCTCGTGGAGGCGCTCCGGAATTGCCCCGAAGAGGAAGAGACGATCACGCGCGGCCTGGGCCTGACCGCCTGGTCCGGCAGCCGCGCCGCCCTGGAGACGCTGAGCGCGGACCCGCAGGCGTCGCCGGACGCAAAAAGGGCAGCTTCAGAGGCGCTGAGGCAGCTCAAGCGATGATCCGCGGGGCCTGAACGAATTAGCCGTTGCTCCAGGGCCGCCGCTTTCCTTCCCGGTACGGGCCCGATCGTCGTGATCAACCCCAAGCTGAGGTGTACGGGATACTTCGTCCCATTCTCCTAGCCCGCCTCATTCACGGAGCCTTACCACCGTGAATAAGGCGCCCTGCGGGGCCTTCGCTACCGCCTCTGGCGGTAGCTTCGGCGGGCTAGCCCCGCCGTAGCGCCGCCGACAGCCTGTCGGCGGCGCGGTGGCGCCCGCGGCCCCGATTCGCGAGCGAATCGGGGCCGCGGGTGGCTTATTCACGAGTTTTCGGCCGGCGGCCGAAAACATTCGTGAACAAGCCAGGCTAGGAACCCCCGAGTAGGCTTCGCGGGTCCATCTCCCCCACGCAAAAACCGCGGGATACTATTTTCTTGTTGGGTGCGGGCACCCCTCCGAGGACTTTCCCTGCGAAAGGACGGGGACGTGGATCATCGACGCTTTCTGAAGAAGTTCATTCCCCTCCAGGCAACGTTGAGGGGCTATCTCCTGGCCGCCACGAGGGACATCCACGAGGCGGATGACCTGTTGCAGGAGATTTCGAGCACCCTCTGGGAAAAATTCGACAAGTACGACGAGGCCCGCCCCTTCTTCTCCTGGGCGGTGGGGATCGCTCACCTCGAGGTCGCCAAATGGAGGCAGCGCAGGGCCCGGTCGCGAGAGGTGATCTCCGAGACCACCCTGGATCTTCTGGCCCAAACGGCGGCGCAAGTGGCGCCCGACGTGGAAGCCCAGTCCCTCTACGTCGAAGGGTGCCTGGAATGGCTCAAGGGAGTGGCGCGCCAGGTGGTCGAGATGCGCTACGGCCAGCAGCTCCCGATTCTGAAAATCGCCGAGGCGGTCTCCAAGAACGTGGCCGCGGTCGAAATGATCCTGGTCCGGGCGCGGCGGGTCCTTCAGGAATGCATCGACCGGAAGCTGAACGGGCTGAACGTGGAGGGAGTGTGAGCGATTCTCGGGATCTCCTCATCGGCCGCTACCTGGACGGGACGGCAACTCCTGAGGAGGTCCGGTCCCTCGACCTCGTCCTCCAGAACGATCCCGAAGCGCGGCGCGTCTTTCTCCTCGCCGCGGCGCGGGACGCCCGACTCGGAGACCTTTTGTCCGGCACGGCCCAGCAGCCGGCCGCCCCGAGATCGCGCTTCCTCCGCGCGGCCGTAGGGACAGTCGCGGCGGCGGGAATCCTGATCGTTCTGACGGTCGCCCTCGTGGCTTCCCTGTCGGGGTCGCCGCCCGTCCCCGGGATCCGTGAGCGGGGCGCGGCCTCGTCGCGGTTGGACGAGCCCCCTCGCGGGCCCAAAGTCCCTCCGGCCGCGTCGCCGGGGGAGCGCACTTCCGGCTTGGAAGAGCCACGACAAGTCTCCGCCGAAAAGCAGCCGTCGCCCCCTGTTGCCGTTCCGAACGTTCCGCCCGTTCACCCCCCGCCTTCCGACCGGGAAAGGGTTCCGGACGCCCAACCGCCTCCGGCCGTGACCCGTCCCGACGCCGTCGAAGATCCCGCCCGACCGAAGGCGCCCACGAAGGAAACGGCTGTCGCCGCGGCATTCCTGGTCGACGTGAAAGGAGAGGCCTTCAGCCTTCGAGAAGGGGCCCGATCCCCCGCCAAGCCGGGCCAGTGGGTCCTCTCGGGGGAAGGCCTTGAGACCGGCGACGGCCTCAGCACGGCGGTCCTCAAGTTTTCGGAGGGCGTGCGTCTCGAAGTCGGCACGGGAACGATCGTCGGACGGATGTCCAACCCGACCGACAAGGAAGGGAGACGGATCGAGCTGACGCGGGGCTCGGTCCTGGCGACCGTCGAGAAACAGCCTGTCGGTTCTCCGCTGGTCTTTGCCACGCTCCAGGGCGAAGCCGCCGTGACGGGGACGGTCTTGAGGCTCACCGTCGACCCGGACAAGACGGGAGCGACCCGCCTGGAGGTCTACGAAGGGCGCGTGCGCCTGAAGCATCTGACCAGCGGCAAGACGGTCGACGTGACGGGCGGCCACACGGCCGTGGCCGCGCCAGGCGTGGAGCTGGCGGCAAGAAAGGCCTTCTTCGTCGAGGATTTCGAGAACAAGCGCGCCGTCGCCGCCCGCTGGGCGCCCATCCCCGACGGGCTTCCGACCACCGTCACGGGACACGTCGAAATCGATCTTTCTCCGCGGGACGGCGCCCGCTACGACCGTCGCTACGCGCTTCACCTCCCGGGCGGCGCCGTGACGCGCGCCGCCTTCCGCCTTCCCTTCCGCGTTTCCGTCGACGTCCAGATCAGCCATCGGGTCTATCAGGCTTGCGGAACCGTCGCCTTTGTTCCCGCGGCCTCGAAGGAGCTCTATACCGAGGAGACCCTTTGGGTCAACTCTGACTCGGACGGCCGGACCCTGGGAAGTTCGGAGTTCAATCGTCTGGCGCCCGCGGAGGCGAGCGGGTGGGACTGGCCGCGTCGCGAGCGCTGGACGGTGGAGCTGGACGCCCAGGAACTGACGTGGTGGGTGAACGAGAAGCGGGTGCTCGTGGCCAGGCATCGCACGCGCGCGGCCGAGAGCTACCACATCCGCCTGGAGGCCGCCGCCACGCGGGGCGTTCCCAAGGGAACCTCTGTGCGCTTCGATAATATGCGCGTCGAGCCATTGGGCCGATAGTCCCCCAAGCGCCGTTTTACGGAGGAACCCCTGTGAAACCCGCGATGCCCGCGCTCCTGGGCGTCATGGCCCTGACCGTTTCTGTGTCGGCTCAAGCGGGGCAGAAAGGGCCGCCGCCCGCAAACCAGAAGGTCGACCAGGCGAAAGTCGACCAGGCCATCCGAAAGGGCGTGGAGTATCTCCGGTCCCGCTCGGGGGACCTGGGTCGCGGCGGTCAGAAATGTCCCGACGAGCTCGTGCTGCTGACCCTCGTCCATGCGGGCGTCTCCGCGTCCGATCCATTGTACCGGAAGCTCTTCACGGCGATGACGGAGCGGGAGCTGGAGTCCACGTACTGCGTGTCGCTTCAGGCGATGGTCCTGGAGGAAGTGGACCGCGACCGGTACCAGGGCCGGATCTGGCAATGCGCGCAGTTCCTGGTGGACAACCAGTGCGGCAACGGGCAATGGTCCTACGGCCGGCCCGTCCGGTTGGACAGGGAGGTTCCCCAGGGGACGCCGACCGGCAAGGAAACGCCCACGCGGGGGAAGCGCGGGGTCGCAGACTTTGGAGGTCCGCCGCAGAAGCCGGCCGTCGTCCGCACCATCCCCGTGACGAAGCGCGCGGACGGGCCCGCCCGCGGCGACAACTCGAACTCACAATACGCCGCGCTCGGCCTGCGGGCGTGCCACGACGCGGGCATCGTGTTTCCGGAAGGCGTCGTGCGCCAGGCGCAGAAGCACTGGCGGGATTCGCAGCTCGGGGAGGAAGGCGGCCAGAAGGAAGCCTATCCGTCCCGCGGGTGGAACTATATCACCGAGGCGGAGGCGTGGGGCTCGATGACGGCGGGGGCGGTGGCGAGCCTCGTGATCCTCGACTCCATCCTCAAGGAGCCGTGGACGAAAGACCCGGCCGTCACGAGCGGAATGGCGTGGCTGGCGCGCTGGTTCTCCGTCACGGAGCATCCCGCCGCCCGCTGGCCGTGGCCGGAGCATACCCGGACGTGCGTGCTCTATTACTACCTCTATGCGCTGGAACGCGCCGGGATGCTTTACGGGACCGAGACGCTGGGCCGCCACGAGTGGTATCCCGAAGGGGCAAAGGTCCTTCTCCAGGCTCAACGGCCGGACGGGTCGTGGGTGGCCGATGCGTGCCGCCCCGGCACGCATTGCATTTTTGGCCCGTGCGTGGACACGTGCTTTGCCATCCTCTTTCTCAAGCGCGCCACGCGGCCCGCCGTAGCCAGCGTGGACCGTTTCAAAAAGTAGTCCCCCGGCTCCCGTGATTGTGGAGGACGCGCCATGAAGAAAGCGTGGAACCGTCGGGAGTTCCTGGGACGCGCCCTGGGCGGCGCAGCCCTGGCGGGCCTGCAGGTCCCGGGGCGCGCCGACGCCCGGGCGCCCCAAGAGGCCCGTAAGGCGCCCGACCACGCGCTGACCGTGATCACCGGGAAGCCGCGCGAACGAGGGCGGGCGTACGGCCGGAAGTTCAAGGACGAGATCCGCTTGTGGATC
>Ga0187892_10007925_pt1 | contig 14841 bp, 13 predicted proteins | sample MA1701073metaG_FD_139345 | JGI IMG/M metagenome (GOLD analysis project Ga0187892, IMG submission 139345) | Bio-ooze microbial communities from a basaltic lava cave in the Kipuka Kanohina Cave System on the Island of Hawaii, USA - MA170107-3 metaG ... | reverse complement strand
CGGCGCAGCCGGTCGCCATCCCGGTCGTCGCGCCCCTGTCCCCGGGGCACTACGTGCTCGAGATCGGCCTCCTGCCCCACCGCGGGGCCCCGTTCGCGGCCGTGGGTTCCATCCTCCGGCTCCCCGTCGAGGTCAGCCCGGGGGCCGGATGACGTGGGTGGAGCCCACACCCTGCGATATGTTGAGGGCTACAGAATCCGGGGCACGGTCGTCCGCTGAAGCCCTCGCCGCCCGTCCCATCGGGAGTTTCTCGCTCAATCGAATCAGGGGCTTGACGTCAATGCCGAAGTCTGTCATACGTGTGGCCAAAGTTTTGCACCACGTCCCGGCCCGACCGTAGTCCACACTGGCGGCTTCAAACGCTCACCCTGGGGAGCGGCGGTCGCACGCCCAGGGAAGGGAGGGAAGAGTGCGCATGAACCTTGGGTTGCTCGCGCTCGGCGTCGTCGTCCTGGCTTCCGCCGTGTTCCCGGGTCTCCAGGCCCATGCCGCCCCCTTGCCTTGCGATGTCCAGACACCCACGGAGTGCCAGATCACCAGCCTGCACAGCCTGGGCGCCGGAGGCACGTTCACGGTCGACCGGACCCTGCGCATCCTGGGCGCCCCGGCCGAGCTGCGAGTCGACCCCGAGGGCGCCCTCACGCTCGAGATCGCCGCGGGGCTCATCATCGCCCCGGGCGGCAAGATCACCGGCGACGCCCAGGGCTCGCCCGGCCTTGGCGCAAGCATCGCCATCCACGCCACCGGCCAGGTCCTGCTCGAGGGCACCGGCACGAGCGGCGCCCTGATCTCGGCCGAGCAGCCGACCGGCGCCTGCGGACGCAGCCGGGCGGGCGACATCACCATCACCTCGGCCCACGGCGGGGCGGGCAACGCGATCGTCATCCAGGAGGGCGCGCGGGTCACGACCAACGCCCGATGCATGGCGGGGAGCATCATCATCACGGCGTCCGCCGGCCGCGTCGTCGTGGCCGGGACGGTGGAGGCGGAGGGCAACTCGCCGGGCGCGGGCGCCCGGAAGCGTCCGGGCGGCGGCCCGATCACGATCGAGGCGAGCTGCGACCTCACGGTGACCGAGACCGGGAAGGTCTCGAGCCGAGGCCGCGACACGGGGGCCGACCTCGTGCGGCTGGTCGGCGGCTGCGCGGTCGTGATCAAGGGGCTCGTGGAGTCCACCGGGCCGGGTCACGGGCCGCCGAACTCGCCGGCCAACCAGTGCGCGGGGGCGAGCCATCCGGACAAGCCCGCCAACAGCACGGCCTGCATCCAGATCGTGGCCGGCACGAGCCTGCTCATCGACGCGACCGGCGGCGCGCACGGCGAGATCAACGCCGACGTCGGCCAGTCGGGCGGCTCCGGCATGGCCTGGATCGACATCTTCGCCAGCGGGCCCATCACCATCAAGGGCGCCACGGGGGAGGGCGTGCCCTTCGTCGTGCATGCCAACGAGTTCGTCAGCAACTCGCCGGGCGGCCTCATCACCGTCAAGTCGGTGACCAGCAAGGTCTCGCTGGCCGGCAACGCCATCGAAGCCAGCGGTGGCTCGCTCGGCGGCGATGGAGGGGTCGTGACCATCGAGGCGGGGGGCACCGGGAGCCAGGCGGATGTGGACCTCGGCACCGCCATCGTGCGCGCGCTGGGCGGTACCTCCGGCAACGATCCGGATGGCGGCATCATCGCGGTGCGCTCGTTCAACGGCAAGGTGACGGGCGCGGCGCCCGGGCGGCTGGACGCCGGTGCCGTCAACCCCGGCACCGTGACCCTTCGGGCGTGCGCGGGCGTGACCTACACCGGGACCAGCGTTCCCGCCGCCACCCTCTTGCCGGCCGCGTGCGGGGGCGCGCCGCTGCTCCCGGCGTCGGTGACGCTGCCCGCCTGCCAGTGCGCGCCACCGCCCTGCGAGGGGCCGGACTGCCCCTGCGAGGGGCCGAACTGCCCGCCCTGCGAGGGGCCGAACTGCCTGCCCAGCGACTTCTGCCAGGTCGGCACGGTGCAGGCGGTCCTGGACCCCGTGAGCGGCCGGTTCCCCGGCAACCTCGGGCCGGACGTGGTGGTCGACGTGCGGACGAGCTCGCTCCAGGCCGCCATCGACACGGCCAGTGACACCAACAACGACGGGTACATCATCATCGGCGTCGTCGCCCAGGACGGCGGCCAGCCCGGCGGCTCGGCCTTCCAGACCGTCGAGGTGAGCCAGCCGTACCCGAAGCCCTTCGTCCTCATCGGCTGCAGCATCACCCTCAACGACCCCGAGCCCTGCGACGGGAAGCCGGCCGCCCGCATCCATGCCAGCGCCGGGAGCCCGGAGTTCCCCCCCGGCAGCGGTGTGACCCTCTACGTCCAGGAGATCAGCGTGCTCGGCAGCAACTCCTCGTCCGCCTGGCTCGTCGAGGGCGACGGCCGCTTCCTGGAGGCGATCGAGGGGCGGTCGAGCCTGAAGGGCGTGCACATCGCCGGCAACAACAACACGCTCGCCCGCAGCTTCGCCAACGGCAACACGATCAGCGGCGTGACCGTCGAGGGCGACCACAACAGCCTCATCGAGGTCAAGGCCAGGAACAACGCCACCGGTGAGGGCATCCACGTCGTGGGCGACGACAACCTGATCGCCCGCAGCACGGCCGAGAGCAACGGTGACGGCGACGAGGCGGGCGTCCGCGTGGCGGGCACCGGCAACCTGATCCGGGCGAGCAAGGCGTTCTCCAACCGGGGCAGCGGGTTCCACGTCAGCGGCGGGACGGTGGCCGCTCCCAACCTCCTCAAGGGGAACACCGCCGGCGCCTCCAACCGGGGCAACCTGCGGCACGGCATCGAGCTCCAGGGCGCGGGGCCGGGCGCGGCGGGGCCGGTCGACGTCCTCCGCAACCGCACGGAGGGCAACTCGATCGACGGGCTCCGCATCACGGGGACCGGCCACCGCCTGAAGGACAACTCGAGCGGGGGCGGCGCCGCCTCCAACTTCATCTGCCAGTACCGGGTGGACGCGGGCAACCTCAACGCCACCGGCAACACCGTCGGCGCCACCCTCATCCCCGGCGCCAACGGCACGCCCTTCCCGGCGAGCTGCTTCTGACGGACCGCGAGGGGGCGCCCGGCGCCCCTTCGCGCCCCGGTCCGCAAGGCGCGGCCGGCGCTCGGCGCTCCGGGCGCCGGCCGGGTATAATCCCGCCAGTGGCGGCCCCGCGCGGCGCTCGAGGGACGGAACGCGCGCGGCGCCCATCGAGCGATGCGGGTGCTGATCACCGGGATCACCGGCTTCGTCGGCAGCTACATGGCCGAGCACGCCCTCGCCCAGGGCGCCCAGGTGATCGGCGCGTCGCGCTGGCGGAGCGCGACCGAGAACATCGCCCACCTGCGCGAGCGGATCACGCTGGTCGAGGCCGACCTCCGGGACCCCTCGTCGGCCCGCGCCCTGCTGGAAGCGGCCCGGCCCGAGGCCGTGGTCCACCTGGCCGCGCAGAGCTTCGTGGGCGTGTCGTGGACGGCGCCGGCCGAGACGCTCGCCACCAACGTCCTGGGCCAGGTGAACCTGCTCGAGGCCATCCGCGGCCTCGGCCTGGCCCCCCGCATCCTGGTCGCCGGGAGCAGCGACGAGTACGGCCTCGTGCACGAGTCCGAGCTGCCCATCCGGGAGACGAACCCGCTGCGCCCGCTGTCGCCCTACGCGGTGAGCAAGGTGGCCCAGGACCTCATGGGCTACCAGTACTGGAGGAGCTACGGGCTGCCCATCGTGCGGACCCGCGCCTTCGGCCACGAGGGGCCGCGCCGCGGTGACGTCTTCGTCACCTCGAACGTCGCCCGCCAGGTCGCCGAGATCGAGGCCGGGCGGCGGGAGCCGGTGGTGGCGGTGGGCGACCTGAAGCCGCGGCGCGACTACTCCGACGTCCGGGACATCGTGCGCGGCTACTGGGCCCTGCTCACGGCCGGCGAGGCCGGCGAGGTCTACAACCTGTGCTCCGGGCGCTCCTGGGCCATCGGCGAGGTGGTGGACTTCCTGCTGCGGGCCTCCCGCGTCAAGGGCATCGAGGTGCAGACCGATCCGGCCCGCTTCCGCCCCTCGGACGTCATGGTGCTCGAGGGCGACCCGGCCAAGATCGAGCAGGCGACCGGCTGGCGGGTCGAGATCCCCTTCGAGCGCACGCTGACCGAGCTCCTGGACTACTGGCGGGCCCGCGTCCGCGCGCAACGCCCGTGACCACGCCCCGCACCGCCCTCGTCCACGACTGGCTCACCGGCATGCGGGGCGGCGAGCGGTGCCTCCTCGCGCTCTGCGAGCTGTTCCCGGCGGCCGACGTCTACACGCTGCTCCACGTCCCCGGCGCGGTGGCGCCCGAGATCGAGGCCCACCGCATCGTCACCTCGTCGCTCGGCCGGCTGCCCGGCGCCGCCCGTCACTACCGGTCGTACCTGCCGCTGTTCCCCGCGGCCATGCGGCAGCTCCGGCCGCGGGGCTACGACCTCGTGGTGTCCACGAGCCACGCGGTGGCCAAGGCGGTGCGGGGGGGAGACGGGGCGCTCCACGTGTGCTACTGCTTCACGCCCATGCGCTACGTCTGGGACCGGTACGACGACTACTTCGGCCGCGGCGGGGGGCCGCTCACGGCCCTCGTCATGCCGCCCCTGGCCGCGGCCCTCCGCCGGTGGGACCGGCGCACGGCGGCCCGGCCGCACCGCATCGTCGCCATCTCCCGGTACGTGGCCGAGCGGATCCGCCGCGCCTGGGGGCGCGAGGCCGAGGTGATCCATCCCCCGGTGGACGCGGCCCGCTTCCGGGTGGAGGAGGGCGACGACGGGTACTACCTCGTGGTGTCGGCGCTGGCGCCCTACAAGCGGGTGGACCTGGCGGTGGCCGCCGCTCGCCGGCTCGGCCGGCGCCTCCTGGTGGTGGGCACGGGGCCCGAGGAGCGGCGCCTGCGCGCCCTCGCCGGGCCCGGCGTCGAGTTCCTGGGCTTCCAGGACGACGCCACCGTCGCGGACCTCTACGCGCGCTGCCGGGCGCTCCTGTTCCCCCCGACCGAGGACTTCGGGATCACCCCGCTGGAGGCCATGGCGTCGGGCCGGCCGGTGATCGCCTTCGCGGAGGGCGGCGCGCTGGAGACGGTGGTGCCGCCCGGGGGCCCGGAGGCCCCGACCGGCCTCTTCTTCCGGCGCCAGACGGTGGAGGATCTGGTGGACGCCATGCGCCGTTTCGAGGACGCCCCGGACCGGTTCGAGCCCAAGGCGCTGCGCGCCCGGGCCGAGGCCTTCGACCGTCCGGTCTTCCGTGAGCGGATGCAGGCCTATCTGGACGGCGCGCTGCGGGAGCACCGCGGGTGCTGAAGTCGCACTCCCGCCTCCTCGAGCACCTCACGCTGGCGGGCGACCTCCTGCTCGTGGGCGCCGCCTGGATCCTGGCCTACGGGCTCCGCTTCTACGTCGTGGGCCCGCCGCCGGTCTTCAACGAGGTGCCGCCGCTGCCGCCGTACCTCTACATGCTGGTGCCCATTCTCGTGGTGTGGGGCGTGTGCTTCCACGCCTTCGACCTGTACCGCCCGCGGCGCATGGGGTCGCGCCTGGGCGAGGCGGCGGACATCGCCAAGGCCTCGACCATGGGCGCGCTCGTGCTGGTGACGGTGATGACCTTCCTCTTCCGCGAGTACGAGTACTCGCGGCTCGTCATCCTCTACTTCTGGGTCCTCTCCATCGCCGGCGTCTGGGGCTCCCGCGCCGTGTTCCGGGAGTTGTTGCGGGTGGCCCGCCGGCGCGGCTTCAACCTCCGCTCGGCGGTGGTGGTCGGGGGCGGCGAGCTGGCGGTGAGCGTGGCCCGCCGCTTCCAGGCCCGGCCCGACGTCGGCATCCGCGTGCTGGGCCTGGTGGGGGACCAGAAGGAGGGAGCCACCGATCTCACCTGGCTCGGCGGCTACGCCGACCTCCGCTCGGTGCTGGACGAGCACGCGGTGGACCACGTGGTGATGGCGCTGCCCCACGAGGACTACACGCGGCTGGCCGGCCTCCTCGACGCCGTGGGGGACGAGCCGGTGACGATCCACGTGGTGCCGGACCTCATCCGCTTCGCCTCGCTGCGGGGCGGCGTCGAGGAGTTCGAGGGGATGCCGTTCATCCACCTCCGGTCCTCCCCCCTCCACGGCTGGAACCGGGTGGCCAAGCGCGCCTTCGACGTGACCTTCTCGGTGGCGGTGCTGGCGCTCCTGGCGCCGCTCCTGGCCCTGATCGCCCTCGGGATCAAGTGGACCTCGCGCGGCCCCGTGCTGTACCGGCAGGAGCGCATGGGGCTCGACGGCCGGCGCTTCACCATGCTCAAGTTCCGCACCATGCGCGCGGACGCCGAGGCGGCGACGGGCCCCGTCTGGGCCGTGCGCGACGACGCGCGCCGGGTCGGGTTCGGGGCCGTCCTGCGGCGGCTCTCGCTGGACGAGCTGCCCCAGTTCCTGAACGTGTTGCGGGGCGACATGAGCGTGGTGGGGCCCCGCCCCGAGCGGCCGGTGTTCGTGGAGCAGTTCCGCCGCACGATCCCCGGCTACATGCTGCGCCACAAGGTCAAGGCCGGCGTCACCGGCTGGGCCCAGGTGCACGGCCTGCGGGGCAGCGAGACGTCGCTGGAGCGCCGCATCGCCCTGGACCTCGAGTACATCGAGCAGTGGTCCGTGTGGCTCGACCTGCGCATCATCGGCCTGACCATCCTGCGCGCCGCGTCCGAACGTCACGCCTACTGACGTGCCCGGGCTGCGGACGGTCCTGTTCGGGGCCTTCGTCCTCGGGCTCGGCTCCTCGATCTCGCTGGCTCAGATCGCCCTCGCCGGGCTCGCGGCGCTCCTGGGCTGGCGGCTCGTCCGCGACCCGGCCGCCCGCCGCGAGATGCGCTGGCCCCTCCTCGGCCCCGTCGCCACCCTGACCGTGGCCACCGTCGCATCGGCCCTCGCCTCACGCCGTCCCCTGGAGAGCCTCCTGGAGGGGCGCGAGGTGCTCCTGGTCGCCGCCCTCTTCGTCACGCTGGACGCCCTGCGCGACCGGGCCGACGCCGAGCGGTTCGTGACCGCGCTCACCGTGGTGACGGCCGGCGCCGCGCTCCTCGGGCTCCTGCAGGTGGCTGTGTGCCCGGGCCCCGGCGCCCCCGCCGCCTGGCCCCGCCTGCTCTTCGGGCGCTGCGCCCGCGCCCGCGGGCCGTTCAGCATCTACATGACGCTGGCCGGCGTGCTGACGCTGGCCCTCCTGGTGGCGCTGCCCCGGCTCCTGCCGGGCACGCCGGGCCGCCGCTGGCTCGCCCCCGTGTGGTTCACCGGCCTCCTCGGGCTCGTGGCCACGTTCACGCGCGGCGCGTGGCTCGGCTTCGCCGCCGGCGCGCTGACGCTCGGGCTCCTGGTGCGCCGGGGGCGGCTCCTCGTGCTGGCCGGGCTCGCGGCGCTGGCGCTGGCCGCCCTCCTGGGACCGCCCGAGGTGCGGCAGCGCGTGCTCAGCATCGCGGACCCCTGGGAGACGACGATCCGGGAGCGCCTGTACATCTACCAGAGCGGGTTCCGCATCTGGCGGGACCACCCGGTCCTCGGCACCGGGCCCGGCGAGTTCGCGCGGCTCTACGAGGCCTACGCCGTGCCCGAGCGCATCGAGCGCCGCACGAGCCACCTGCACAACACGCCGCTCCAGATCGTGGTGGAGCGCGGCCTCCTGGCCCTCGTCGGGTGGGCCTGGCTCTGGGTCGCCTTCTACCGGCACACGCTCGGCCTGCTCCGGCGCCTGCCGCCCGCGCGCCCGCGGGAGCGGGCTCTGGTGACGGGGGCGCTGGCGGCGATCACGGGCTTCCTGGTGGCCGGGCTGTCCGAGTACAACTTCGGCGACTCCGAGGTCGCGATGGTGGCCTGGACCATCGCGGCCCTGCCGTGGGTGGTGGCCCGCGCCGATCAGTAGATCGCGATGGGCTCGGTGGAGGCGCGGACCTTGAGGAAGTACTGCTTGAAGCGGGCGAGGTCGTCGCGCGAGACGAGACCGGCGACCAGCACGCACAGGACGCCCTGCTGGCGCCACACGATCAGGCTCGCGCCCTCGTGCTGGCGCAGGAGGGGCCGGTACCGGTCGATCTGCACGCGACCGTGCTCCGGCAGCGCGAAGGACCCCGCCGGCACCATGAGGTAGGTCACCACCTCGCCGTCGGCCGCGCGGTAGGCGAGCACGATGGCGCGGCGGCCGTCGAGGTACGTCGGCTGGGCGTTGACGAGCTGCAGGCTGTCGTCGCCCGCGAACACCCAGCTCAGCGCCACGCCGCTCTCCCGCATCGCCCACGGCAAGGCGGCCGGCACCACGTCCTCGCGCGCCTCGCCCCAGGAGACGAAGCGAGCGTGCTCGCTGACGGCGGCCCGCGCCACCGGGGCGAGCGGGTCGGGGGGCGCGGCGGCGGGCAGGAGCGGGAGCAGCAGCAGGAAGGCGACCATCGCGGTGGCCGCCGAGGCCAGCCCCGCCCCGAGCCACCACGCGGGCGCGCGAGGGACGGCCCCCGGCGCGGCCGCCCGCACGATGGCCGGGCGAAGGCCGCGCGGCGCGGGGTGGCGGGGCAGGCGCTCCCGGAGCGACCGCCCCACCGGATCGTCGTCGTACTGCCGCTGGTCGCTCATCGGACTCAGGGCGCGGGGTCCCCGCCGTAGTCCTTCAGGTGGCCGCGCAGCCGCTCCTTGGCCCGGAAGATACGCGACTTCACGGTGCCGACCGGGCAGTCCATGATGCGCGCCACGTCCTCCAGCGCCAGCCCCTCGATCTCGGCCAGCAGGAGCGGCGTCTTGAACTCCTCGGGCAGCTGCCGGAGCGCCCGCTCGAGGTCCATGTGGGCCGACGCCTGCTCGGTGTCCCGCGCCGGCGCGTCCTGGAACATCGGCGTCCCGCCCTCCGGGAACCCCTCGTCGGCCAGCACGAGCTCGCGCTCGCGCAGGCGATAGAACGTCAGGAAGGTATTCCTCAGGATCTGAAACAACCAGGCGCGCAGATGGGTTCCCGGCTCGAAGCGGTGGGCGAAGCGGAGGGCCCGGACGTAGGTCTCCTGCACGAGGTCCTCGGCCTCGGACCCGTTGCGCGTGAGGTAGATGGCCAGGTTGTGGAGCGCGTCCAGGTGCGAGAGCGCGTCCCGGAGGAAGTCCTCGCTGGCCACGGACGGGGCGCCCGTCAGGGCTCGAACCACCGCGGCGGCAGCCCCGCCGGCGTCACGCGGTGATCGTCCTCCAGCGCGTCCAGGAGCTCCCGGATGGTCTGGTAGAGCACGGGGTGCTCCAGCTCCGGGGCCAGCTCGGCCAGCGGGCGGAGCACGAAGCGCCGCTCGTGCAGGAACAGGTGAGGGACGTGCAGGCGCTCGGAGCCGCTCAGCACGAGGTCGTCGTAGAGCAGGATGTCCAGGTCCAGCGGCCGGGGCTCGTAGCGGCGGTCCTCGGGCGTGCCGGAGCCGCGCACGCGCCCCAGCGTCGCCTCCACCTGGTGCAGGCGCTCCAGGAGCGCGAGCGGCTCGAGCGAGGTCTCGATGGCGACCACGCAGTTGAAGTACCAGTCGGCCTCCTCGACCCGCGCGCCCGGCGCCGCTTCCCAGGGCTCGGTGCGGTAGAGGGTCGAGGCCTCCACGAACAGGACGTCGGGCATGGCGCGCAGGGAGGCCACCGCCCGGCGCAGGCACAGGAGCCGGTCGCCCATGTTGGAGCCCAGCGAGAGGAACACCCGCGCCATCGTCGCTCCTCCGCGCGGCGCGCTCGGATCAGCGGCGCCGCGTCAGCCGGACGCCGGGAATGCCCTGGATCCCGTCGAGGGGCGGCGTGAGCTTCTTGACCCGCACGCTGACCTCGCGACAGGGGAACTCGCCCAGCACGGCCTGCGCGATGCGGGAGGCCAGGCGCTCCAGCAGGTTCACCCGCTCCGCCGTGCCGACCTGGACGATGCGCGCTGCCACCTGCCCGTAGTCGACGGCCGTGCGGAGATCGTCGGAGGCGGCCGGCGGGCCCAGGTCCACCGCCAGCTCGACGTCCACCGAGAACCAGGCGCCGACCGCCTGCTGGGCCGGGGTGACGCCGTGGTAGCCGTAGAACCGGACGTCTTCGAGGAAGAGTGTATCAGAGGTCAGAGCGCGAGCCTCTTGAGGCGCTCCATCGCTTCCTGGAGGCGTTTGGCGTCGATCGTGAGCGCGATCCGGTAGAACCCTTCCCCGGAGGGGCCGAAGCCGACTCCCGGGGTCACCACGCAGCCGACCTCGTCCAGGAGCCGCGCGGCGAACGTGCGCGAGTCGAGCCGGCCCGGGACGGGCGCCCAGACGAAGAAGGCCGCCCGCGGGGTGTCCACCTCCCAGCCCAGCGCCCGGAGCCCCGCCACCACCACGTCGCGGCGGTCCTGGTAGGTCCGGCGGTACCGCTCGGCCACGTCCTGGGGCCCGGTGAGGGCGGCGATCCCGGCCTCCTGCACGGCCTGGAACACGCCCGAGTCCACGTTGGTCTTGACCTTGCCGAGCCCGGCCAGGGCTCCCGCGTGGCCCACCGCGAACCCGATGCGCCACCCGGTCATCGAGTAGGTCTTGGACAGGGAGTGGAACTCGATGCCCACCTCGCGGGCGCCCGGCGTCTCCAGGAACGAGGGCGGCCGGTACCCGTCGAAGCGCAGCTCGGAGTACATGGCGTCGTGGCACACGATGATGCCGTGCTCCTGGGCGAAGCGCACGACGCGCGCGAAGAAGGCGGCGGTGGCGGTGGCGGCGGTGGGGTTGTTGGGATAGTTGAGGTACATGAGCCGGGCCCGCCGGGCCACCGCGGCCGGGATCTCGTCGAGGTCGGGGAGGAAGCCGTTGGCGCGCCGGAGCGGCATGCAGTGCACCTCGCCGCCCGCGAACCACGTGCCCGCCGCGTACACGGGGTAGCCGGGGTCCGGGACCAGCACGACGTCCCCGGGATTCACGAAGGCCAGCGGCATGTGGGCGGTGCCTTCCTTGGAGCCGATGAGCGTGAGCACCTCGGTCTCGGGATCGAGGCTCACCCCGAAGCGGCGGCGGTACCACTCCGCGGCCGCCGCGCGGAAGGACAGGAGGCCCTCGTAGTCCGGGTAGCGGTGGTTGGCGGGGCTCTCGGCCGCCCGCTTGAGGGCCTCGATGACGTGGGGCGCGGTGGGCAGGTCGGGGTCGCCGATGCCCATGTCGATGAGGTCCACGCCGCGGGCGCGCGCCTCACGCTTCTTCTTGTCGATCTCGGCGAACAGGTACGGGGGCAGGCGCTTGAGGCGGTCGGCCAGCTCCACGGGCCTTCCGGTCTGGGTCACGGTGTCCTCCCGGCTACATGCGGACCACGGGGTTGATGAGGCAGCCGATGCCCTCGATGCGCACCTCCACGCGGTCCCCGGGGATCAGCGGCCCGGCGCCGTGCGGCGTGCCGGTGGCGATGACGTCCCCGGGCAGCAGCGTCATGACGGCCGACACGCGGGCCACGATGTCCTCCACGGGGAACACGAGGTGCTTGGTGTTGGAGCCCTGGCGGATCGCGCCGTTGACCCACGTCTCGATGTCCACCCCGTTTGGGTCGATGTCGGTCGCGATGCAGGGGCCCACCGGGCAGAAGCTGTCGAAGCTCTTGGCCCGCGTCCAGTGGCCGTCGCGGGCCTCGAGGTCGCGGGCGGTGACGTCGTTCAGGCACGTGTAGCCCAGGACGTGCTCGCGGGCCCGCTCGGGCTGCACCGATCGGCAGCGCTTCTTGAGCACGATGGCCAGCTCGCCCTCGTAGTCCACGCGCTCGACCTGGGCCGGCACCACGATGGGGTCGTCGGGGCCGCAGAGCGCCGACGGCGGCTTCAGGAACATGACCGGCTCCCGGGACAGGCCGCCGTTCGTCGGCTGCGGGTGGTCGCGGTAGTGGCACTCCAGCGCCACGATCTTGGACGGCACCACCGGGGGCAGCAGCACGGCCTGGCGGAGCGCGTAGCGCTTGCGGCCCTTGCGGAAGGCGCCGAAGGGAGTGCCGACGTACTCCACGATCTGGGCGCCGTCGAGCACGCCGTACCGCGTCTTCCCGGCCGCCCGGAACCGGACGATCCTCACGTGAGCCCCAGCACGTCCTGCATGGAGTAGAGGCCGGGGCCCGCCCCCGCCACGAAGCGGGCCGCCCTGAGCGCCCCCCGCGCGAAGGTGTCGCGGCTGTGGGCGCGGTGGGTCAGCTCGAGCCGCTCGCCCAGCGCGCCGAAGGACACCGTGTGCTCGCCCACCACGTCGCCCGAGCGGAGGGCCAGCACCCCGATCTCGCCCCGCGGGCGCTCCCCGGGCACGCCCTGGCGCCCGTAGACGGCGGCGGTGGCGGGGTCGCGCCCGAGGGCGCGGGCCACCACCTCGGCCATGCGCAGCGCCGTCCCGCTCGGCGCGTCCTTCTTGAAGCGGTGGTGGATCTCGGTGATCTCCACGTCGTAGTCCTCGCCGAGGAGGCGGGCGATGTCGGCGAGGACGTGGAAGGCCACGTTGGTCGCGACGCTCATGTTGGGGGAGAGCAGGATGGGGGCCTGGCGTCCCAGGTCGGCGATCTCCTGGCGCTGGGCGGGGGAGAAGCCCGTCGTCCCGATGACGGCGCGCCCGCCCACCCGGGCCACCAGCCGGAGGTGCTCGAGGGTGGCCTCGGGGACGGAGAACTCCATCAGGACCCGGTCGCGCAGGAGGAGCGGGGCGGGGTCGGCGCCGATGGCCACTCCGGCCCGGCCGACCCCGGCCACCTCGCCCGCGTCCCGGCCCAGCGCCGGATGGCCCGGCGCCTCGAGCGCCCCCACCAGGCGGAGCGCGGGGTCCTCGCGGACGAGCGCGACAAGACGGGACCCCATGCGGCCGGCGGCGCCGGCCACGACCACGTCCGCCATGGGGCGGGGGCTCAGCCGGTGACGAGGCCCTGCTGGACCAGGACCGCGCGCAGGCGGGCGCGGTTCGCGTCCCCCATCCGGCACATGGGCAGCCGGAACTCGGGCGCGATCATCCCCATCATGGCCATGGCTTCCTTGACCGGGATGGGGTTGGTCTCGATGAACATGGCGCGGGAGAGGGGGAACAGCTTGAGGTGCAGGTCGCGCGCCAGCTTCCAGTCGCCGCTGAGGGCGGCGTGGGTCATCTCGTGCGTCTCGCGGGGCACGAGGTTGGCGATCACGGAGATGACGCCGCGGCCGCCCACCGCCAGCAGGGGCAGCGTGAGGTTGTCGTCCCCGGACAGCACGCTGAAGTCGGGGCCGCACGCCAGCACCACCTGGGTCATCTGGTCCAGCGAGCCCGACGCTTCCTTCACGCCCACGATGTTGGGGCAGTCCTTGACCAGCCGCGCCAGCGTGTCGGTCTCCACGTTGACGGCCGTGCGCCCCTGGATGTTGTAGACCAGCATGGGCAGCTCGGGCGCCGACTCGGCCACGGCGCGGAAGTGCCGGTAGAGGCCCTCCTGCGTCGGCCGGTTGTAGTACGGGTTCACGACCAGGGCGCCGGCGGCGCCCGCCTTCCGGGCGTGGCGCGTGAGGTCGATGGCCTCCGACGTGGCGTTGGAGCCCGTGCCGGCGATGACGGGCACGCGGCCGCCCGCCGCCGCGATCACGACCTCCACGACGCGCTTGTGCTCGTCGTGGCTCAGCGTCGGGGACTCGCCCGTCGTGCCGCAGGGCACGATGGCGTCCGTCCCCTGACGGACGTGGAGCTCCACCAGCTCGCGGAGCTTGGCCTCGTCCACCTGACCGTTCTGGAACGGGGTCACGAGAGCGACGAGCGAGCCCTGGAACGTCGCGCGCATGATGCGATCCTCCATGTTCGGCACGTTCTCGGACGTAGAGTGCCTTGATGCTAGCACCACACCCGGAAGCACTTCAAGCGGCCGGCGCGATGCGGTAGACTGGCCGCGGCCCGCGCCGCCCCGCGCCGGCCCCGTCGTCACCGGACCCGCCCCATGGAGACTGGAGAGCACGGACCATGAGCACCGCGTGGGCGCCCGGCCGGCCGTCGCGCCTCACTCCCGAGGTCCTGGCCGAGGTCCGGCGCCGCTTCGGCACGCCCTGCTACGTCTACGACCGGGCCGCGCTCGAGGCCGCGGCGCGTCAGGCGCTCGCCTTCCCCGCCCCCTTCGGTCTCACCGTGCGCTACGCCATGAAGGCCAACCCCAGCCGGGGGATCCTCGACGTGTTCAGGCGGCTCGGGCTCGACGTCGACGCCTCCAGCGACTTCGAGGTGGAGCGGGCGCTGGTGGCGGGCTTCGCGCCCGGCCAGGTCATGCTCACCTCCCAGCTCCCCTCGCGCGCGCTCGCCGCCCACCTCGCGCGGGGCGTCCACGTCAACGCCTGCTCGCTCCGCCAGCTCGACGAGCTGGGCCAGGCCGCCCCCGGCGGGGAGGTGTCGGTGCGGATGAACCCCGGGCTCGGCACCGGCTCGACCAAGCGGACCAACACCGGCGGCCCCGCCTCCAGCTTCGGCATCTGGCACGAGCACCTGTCCGAGGTCCTGACGCTGGCCAAGCGCCACGGGCTCCGGATCCGGCGGCTCCACTCGCACGTCGGCTCCGGCACCGATCCCGAGGTGTGGAAGCGCTGCGCCCGCATGACCCTCGACCTGGCGGCGGAGCTGCCCGAGGTCGCCGCCGTCAACCTGGGGGGCGGGTTCAAGATCGGCCGGATGCCCGAGGAGCCCTCCGTGGACATGGCCGACGTGGGGGCCCACGTGCGGGAGGAGATCGAGGCCTTCCGCGCCAGCGACGGCCGCGCGCTGCGCCTCGAGATCGAGCCCGGCACCTTCCTCGTGGCCGGGGCGGGCGTCATCGTCGCCACCTGCGTGGACGTCGTGGACACGGGCTCCGAGGGATACCTGTTCGCCAAGCTCGACGCCGGCATGCCCGAGATCCTGCG
>Ga0187892_10007924_pt1 | contig 14842 bp, 13 predicted proteins | sample MA1701073metaG_FD_139345 | JGI IMG/M metagenome (GOLD analysis project Ga0187892, IMG submission 139345) | Bio-ooze microbial communities from a basaltic lava cave in the Kipuka Kanohina Cave System on the Island of Hawaii, USA - MA170107-3 metaG ... | reverse complement strand
GGGCCGCGACCCCGAGGCAGAAGTGGTAGAGGCCGAAGGCGCGGGCCCAGCGCTCGGGAGGGACAAGATCGGCGATCAGCGCCCGCTCCACCCCCTCGCTCAGGCCGAAGTACAGCCCGTAGAACGCGAACAGCCCCCAGATCTGCCAGGTCCGCGAGGCCAGAGCGAAGCCGACGTAGGCGAGGGCATACACCACCCAGCCGGCGACAAGGGTGCCTCGTCGGCCTCGGACATCGGACACGACCCCGCCCGGAACCCCCATTCCCGCCTTGACGAGATGGAGCACCATCCAGAGGATCGGGAGGTGGGCCACGCTGACCCCGACATCCTGCGCTCGCAGCAGGAGGAAGGCGTCGCTCGAGTTGCCGAGGGCGAAGAGGGTGACGATCAGGAGGAATCGCATCAGGTCTGGGTCGAGGGGAGTCGTGCGCTCGGCCTCTGTGGGGGCGGCGGCCCTGACGGTGACCTCGCTCACGCGCGTGAGCAGGATCAGGACCGATCCGATGCCGGGGATCGCGGCGAGGAGGAAGATCACTCGAAGCCGCTCGCCCAGGAGACCCAGGAGCGCGAGCGTGAGCAGTGGGCCGGCAATCGCGCCCAGATGGTCCATGGCGCGATGAAACCCGTACGCTCTGCCCATCATGGCCTGGTCGGTAGACGCGGCGATCAGGGCGTCCCGCGGCGAGGTGCGCAGCCCCTTGCCCAGCCGGTCGGTAAATCGGATCGCCAGGACGTGCCACGGGGCCAGGGCGAGCCCGACGAGCGGCCGGCTGAGGGTGGAGAGGGTGTACCCGGCGACGACCAGGCGCTTCCGGCGACCGAGCCGATCGGACAGCCACCCCGAGAAGAGTTTCGTGAGGCTGGCGGCGCTCTCGGCGACCCCTTCGATCAGCCCGACGTACGTCCGGCTGGCTCCAAGGACGCTGATGAGAAACAGCGGCAGGAGCGGGTAGATCATCTCGGAACTCACGTCGGTGAGCAGGCTGACCAACCCGAGTGCTACGACGTTCCTGCTCAGGCCGAGACTGCCCCCAGCTCGTGCGCTAGGACCTGATCCAGCCATTGAAGACCTGATTGGCCAAGGGTCCATCTCGGGATCAAACAGGGACCCGTCGAAAGTGGTGGTCGAATCTGGGGTTCTGGCGGGGTTGACGTTATCACGGCCGGACTGACTTCAACAATAATATCATCCTGTTGAGGACGAGGATGGCGGAACGCGGTCGAGGGTCGGGCATCGAGTGCGAGGATATCTGAGACTCGGACGTGGAAGGCGCTGGGAGTGCGTGCGGGAGCCTCGGGGAATTCCTGATGACTCGTGCTTACGCGGGAGCGTCTTCAGAGATGGCCCGGAGGCGGGCATCCAGGGCTGTATAGCGGGCGATTTGGTCCCCGACTCGAGCGCGCGCCGCGGCGACCTCCTCCTCCCGCTCGCGGCGAAGCGCAACCGTCCGTTGGACGACCTCTCTGATGTCCCTGATCGCGCGGGCCAGGTGGTCGTCCATGCTCGCGGAGAACTCTTGAATACGTGCCTCGATTCGGCGAACGAAGTCGTATCGCAGTCTGCCGCACTCCATGTTCAGTTTCTCGGCCATCCCTCGGTGTGTCCCAACGACGATCTTGCGGCGGACGAGCGCCAACGGCAGGAGGGTCATCGCGACTCCGACCGCCAGATCGATCCCGTCGGCTACAAACCAGTCCCCGTGATAGAAGCGGCTGTCGGCAGGCAGTTCCTCCTCTGGCACGAAGAGGTCAAACCTCACGCCGAACAGCGCTTCGCAGTCGGCGGCGATCCTGCTCAGCAGCGCATTGGTCTGGTCGGTAAACCGTCGCAGCAGCTCCTTCAGCAACTGGGCGAGGACCTCCTCTTGTGCCCCTTCCCATGCCTCAAGCGACGCCTTGATGAGGGCCATGGCATGGCTCCGCAGCGCTTCCTTGAACCTGAGCGGGCTCACTCGGTGCGGTTGTCTGGCATACGCGGCCAGCGCCGCCCGCAACTGCGGGAGCTGTTCGGCCTGGAATGCCTCAAGCCGGGCGTCGATGTACTCTGCCACGAGTCGGCCGACCTGAGCCCGAAGGACCGCCTTATCCTCGAACCGAGCCCGCTCCACATCGCCCAGGTGCCTGTCGAAGGCCTCAGCCTTCGCCACCAGGTCGGCCAGGTCCATCTCCAGTGAGTGGCGTTCAAGTTCGGCCCGGCTCCTGAGGGAGGCAAGGAGTCGCATCGCCTTGCTGGCCGAGGAGGTGAGCAGGGCGCGGCCTTTGCCTTGCTGGAGAAACCGGTGCAGGTCTCGTTCGAACCGGTCGAACCGGCTTTGCCGGAGCGCGAGTGGGTCGTTCGCCAGCTTGGCCTCCAGGGCCGTGCGGGCTGAGAGCGGGTAGATGACGATGTCCCGTTCCCCCGTCGTCTCCTCGATCACCTGGCGCGTGAAGGCGAGCGATTCCTCCTGATCCGTCTGGCTCACTTGATCGATCTTGTTCTGCACGAAGAACAGCTTCGCCATGTACGGACGGACCTCTTTCAGGAACGCCCGTTCCGCCTCGCTGATCGGTGGGTCGGCATTGACCAGGAAGATCGCAGCGTCCGCCTGCGGCACGTAGTCCATCGCCGCCCTGGTGTTCTGCTCGAAGATCGAGGCGATTCCGGGCGTGTCAGTGACCGTGGTCCCGTCCCGGAGCGCCATGGCGGGTACGCCGACCTCGACGAGCGCTACCCTTTTCTGGTTGTCGGGGTTCCCCTTCTGCGTGGTGTACAGGTGAAGGTCGTCGAGGGGGACCTCGTCAACCCGCCCGTCAAGGAGGGTCACGAGGGTCGAAGGGTGTGAGGCATAGCGAACCCGCGTCGCGATATTCGTCAGCGGAACGATGGCGGTGGGCAGCAGATCCTGACCCAGGAGGGCGTTGATAAAGGTGGTCTTCCCGCGCTTGTACTGGCCGAGGACCACGAGGTCGAACCTGTTGTCGCGAAGTCGATCTGCGGCGGCCGCAGTCGGCTGCGGCGAGAGACCCGCCTCGGCGAGCATCTCACCGATCGCGTCGAAGATGTCCAGAAGATCGGTGCGCGCCCGCCCCAAACGGTCTTGAAGCGGGGTCGTGGTCCCTCCAGTTCTGTCGCTACTGGATTCCATTTCTTCCTCTATGGGTGAGGGCCTTCCCGTCTTGCGCTCATGGTGAGCGAAAGGGCTCAGGCGTCCGGCCAAGCCGCTGTAGCGCCCATCGTGCCTTCCACTGGACGGCTCTGTTCGGGGTCGTAAGAAGGGAGAGCAGCACGCCGGGAACCCGCGGGTCTGAGGTGTGAGCCAGGATATCAATCATTTGAAGTCTGGTATCATCAGAGAGTTCATGGTCTTCGAGAGCGTCAAGTAAGTGCGGGATCGCCCTGGGAGCTTTTCTTACCAGCGCGTCGAATACCCGGTCCCGAGTGGCGAGATCGGCCCCTTCAGAATCTTTCACGAGGATAGGGATTGCCTTTTCGATCCGGTGGTCGTCGGTGAGGTTGCAGAGGGCCAGGGCAGCCCGAAGTCGCACCTCCGGTCCCTCATCATCAAGCAGCTCGATGATCGGTTCGATAGCCTTCTCCGAGTCTAACTGGCTCAGCAACCACGCAGCCTCCGCCCGCCGCTCCCGGCTGCCTTTCGATTCCTCTCCGTGGACGAGGCGCCTGACTTGAAGTGTTTCAATTAGTGGAACCTGCGCGTCTTGGCCGAAGGCCAGAAGGGCTTCGCCGATCCGCTCCCTGATAAACGGGTCTTCGAGTCGCCCGATCATCAGTGGAATGGCCCGCATGTCTCCCAGCTTCAGCAGAGCTTCAGCGGCCCCGACCAGGTGAAAACGCTCTAACGCATTCAGTAGAGCCTCATTGGCCCTGCGATCGCCCAGTCGCCCGAGCTGCGTAGCAGCGCAGTTGCGAACCACCTCCTCCGCGAGCCGGACATTCGGGTCGCGGTCGGTCACGTCATTGACACTCAAGACCCTGATCAGGCCGTCGCTGGCCCTCTCTCCGCCGATGGCGCCCAGCGCCTCGGCTGCCAGGCATCGCGGTTGCGGGTGAAGCGTTGGTGCCGATAACAGGAACTCGACCAACGGTTCCACTGCCTCCTCGCCCATCAAGATGAGCTGAATCTGGGCATCCAGGTTCTGCCGGAGATCATCGAGCGCCTTGACCAGCTCCCTCGGATTCATCTTAGCCGTCCAAATCGATCGATCAGTGCCTTGACCAGTTTTGGTCGCATCATCGTAGCCGATACATGACCACGCTGCCAAGAAGACAGAGCACGGCAGCGTAGCCAAACGCTGCCACAGGAGAGACGGCGGTCCACAAGATCCCCACGATCAGGCTGGCGAGGAAGTCGCCGACACCGTTGACTGTGCCGAGGACGCCCTGTGAGAGACCCCAAGTCGTCTGCGGGGTCAGGTCGGCTGTAAGTGTCCCTTCCAGCGTGTCTTCCATGGCGATGTAGATGCCTGCCGTCGAAAAGAGAGAGACCAGGAGCGCGAGCCTCCAGAACGAGGGAAGGGGCGTGAAAAACGCCAGCCCGAAGCCTCCGGCCGTCACAGCCCCAAGGAAATAGCCGGCAGCGAGCAGAATTCGCCGCCCCAAGCGGTCGCTCAAAGCGCCTACGGGGTACGAGGCGGCGGCGTAGAGCACGTTCCGCCACACATAGAGGAGCGCGGCGATCTGCGCGGCCTTGACGAGGCCGTACGAGGGGGTGAGCAGGGTGGTGGCACCGAGGATCAGGAACGTGTGGGCATAATCGCCGATGCCGAACACGCCGACGCCCAGAAGGAAGCGGCGGTAGGCTGGTGGGAGTTGTCTCAGTGCAGCACAGAACTGAAGGTCGTGATTGGCTGGGCGGCGCCGTTCCCGGACCAGGCCGGTCATCGTGAGGACCGACGCCAACCCTGGTATGAGCGTGAGGAGGAAAACCATCCGAAACGGAGCCGACGGGTCCTGCGCCCCATGAGGGTGGAGCATCTCGATGGCTCCGACGGCAAGCAAGGGGCCGATGATGGCGCCCAATGTGTCACCGGCCCGGTGAAATCCGAACGCCTTGCCTCGAGCTTCCGGCGGCACGGACTCCGCCAGCATGGCATCCCGGAGCGGTCCCCGGATGCCGCGACCGAACCAGCCGACGACCCGGCCCAGCAGCACCAGGGGCCAGGTGATGGCGAACGCGAATAGGGACGTAGCGGCGCCGGTGAGGAAGTAGCCCAGGACGCAAATGCCCTTGCGATGGCCAAGGCGGTCCGAGTACCAGCCAGCTCCCAACTTGACGAAGCTGCTGGTGGCATCGGCCACGCCCTCAATCACGCCAAGCGCCGTTGGCGGCGCGCCGATGCTCGTGAGGAAACTCGGAAGGATCGCGGTGGCCATCTCGTGGCATGCATCAGAGAGGAGACTGGTCACCCCCATTCCCACCACGTTGCGGTTGAGCCAATTCGCGGATCGTGCCGAGCCCGCCTGGTCGAACATTGTCGCTGGGAAGCGATCTCCAGCTCGAGCGGTTACATGGTCTCGCCTCAAGACTAGATTCTCTTGAAGAAAAGACGTCGTCCCCTCAACCAGGCCAATGGCCTTCTGGGCCTTCTCGCGGACCCTCACGGCCCCGTGCTGCGCGGCGAATCGGATGGCCTCAAGGCCCGCCGGATCCCCGATCCTCCCGAGTGCCTCAACGGCTGCCTCGACGATATAGGGATCATCGGATTCCCGGGCCAGTCGAGCCAACGCGGGGACAGCTCGTGATTCCCTCCTCATCCCGAGAATCCATGCCACCCGGACAGGTGTCGTCGGCTCGGGATGGTCAAGGGCAGCGATCAGCTTTTGGACGTAATCGTGGCCGAGGGTAAGGCGCTCCATATCCACCTTACAATGGGGGCACACCCGGATAGATTCGGGCACCTCACGCCAACACGCAGGGCAGTAAAAGATCATCAAGCGCTTCCTTTCAAGAGTGAAACCTGGAGAAGATCTCGGGGCCACGAAAGACCGCTTTCGCCCCTAACTGCTCCTCGATCCTGAGCAGTTGATTATATTTGGCGACCCGGTCGGTCCGACAGGCGGATCCGGCTTTGATCTGGCCGCCTCCGCAGGCCACGGCGAGGTCGGCGATGGCCGTATCTTCCGTCTCGCCCGAACGATGGGAGATAACGACTCCATATCCGGCGCGCTTTGCCATCTCCACCGCCTCCAGGGTTTCAGTCACTGTGCCCACTTGGTTCAGCTTGATGAGCACGGCGTTTGCAATCTTCCTTACCCTTTGCGATCAATGTGGTGTTGGTGACAAAAATATCGTCGCCTACCAGTTGGACCCGGCTGCCTAACTCTCTCGTTAGGAGCTCCCAACCTCTCCAATCCGTCTCCGCCAGGCCATCTTCAAGAGAGACGATCGGACATTGTCGAACGAGGTCATCGTACAACCTCACCATCCCCTGGGCGTCTCTCATGGACCGATCGGACTTCTTGAACATGTACATGCCGCCCTCGAAAAATTCGCTGGCAGCCGGATCGAGGGCAATGGCAACCTCGGCTGGTGCCTTGAATCCCGCCTTCGAAATCGCCGAGAGGATTAATTCGATGGCTTCGTCATTGGTCCGGATGTTCGGCGCGAACCCACCTTCGTCGCCGACTGTTGTCCCGTATCCCGCGCTCTGGAGAACCCCCTTCAACGCGTGGAAGGTTTCAACGCCCGTTTGCAGAGCCTCAGAAAACCGAGGTCGGCCAAGTGCGACGATCATGAACTCTTGGAAGTCCAGGGTGTTATCAGCGTGTCGCCCGCCGTTGAGGACGTTCATCATCGGGACCGGCATGACCTTTGCGGATGGGCCACCAAGGTACGCATAGAGAGGAAGACCTACGGACTGGGCCGCAGCCTTCGCAACCGCAAGAGAGACCCCCAGGATCGAGTTGGCCCCAAGCCTCGATTTATTTGGAGTCCCATCCAACTCGATCATGGTTCTGTCAATTAACGGTTGATCGCTCGTCTCAAGTCCGAGCACCCGTGGAGCCAGCACCTCGGTCACCATCGTGATCGCTCGTCTGACACCTTTGCCCTGATATCGTACGGTGTCACCGTCCCGAAGCTCCATGGCTTCCTTTTCGCCGGTGGAAGCACCGGAGGGGATCGACGCCCTTCCAAGCGTGCCGCCGTCAAGCAGAACCTCGACTTCGAGCGTTGGGTCTCCCCGGGAATCCAGGATCTCACGCGCGTTAATTCGGGTAATTAGAGCCATTTTGCTTTCACCTTTCCATCGGGTTCATTCAATCGAGGCAAAAAGAATCGGTTTGATGGTCGGCCACAATGCCGATACAGCCGTCACATCTCCTGTTCCAGTTGTCGAGGCTGCGCCGAAAGTGAGCGCGGCCCGTCAACAGATGACCATGACAGGCACCTCTTCGGCAGGACCTGCTCACGGGACACCCGGTGTTCATTCGGGATCTCCCCTTATCCTCTGCGCAATTTCGATTCAAGATTGACCAGCGCGTCCCTGGCCTCGTGGCCGCTTCTGCCCAAGGGGTCTTGCTCAACAACCCATTTGAGCTCCCGCTCGCTCTGTTCGTACGACCTCTGGGCCTCCAGGATGAAACCGAGAAGGAGGCGGGCCTTTATGTACTGGGGTTCCAGCTCGAGGGCCGCCTTGACCGCTGAGAGCGCTTGATCGAGTTCCTTCTTCCCAAAATAGGCCGCCCCTAAATTGTAGTGGACGACCGGCGACATAGGGGCCATCCGCCTTGCCTTCTTCAGTTCGCTGAGGGCGAGATCATACGCCCCGCGACTGTTGAGGTACACCCCCATGGTGTTGTGGTCGCTGAAAGTAGGACGCCTTCTGCCCATGTCGGGGATTCCCTGGAAGCAAACTTCTTTCAGGATCTGTAACTGTCGAGCGCGGTCATCAGTGCCACTCCACTAGACCGAGACGGCCCCTGGCGAACCCTATCCCCCTCTCCTCGCTCTAGGGGTGACCACCGACCACCCCTTTCACTTTACCTACGGACGAACCCCCCGTCGTTCTAAGAGACCATCCGATGCATGCTGATCAGCAAATCACCTAGCCGCTCCATTGATGGGTTGAGGAGGTCCTTCAGCCGCGGGTCGATCTCGCCGTAGCCTCGTAGGCGGCTGGCCTTGGTCCCAGCCGAGATTTCCCAGAGGAGCGGCACCTTTGCGAAGACTGCCCGACTCTTGTCATTGATCTCCCGGCCGAGGTGAAACTGGTCCTTCATCTCCCGAAGGATTACACGGATCTCCTCAATGAGTGTGCGAATCCCTGTTTTCGTCTCTTGGCGAAGGTCGTCTGAGATCCGGAAAAAGACTCCTTCGTGTTCGCCGTCGTACAGGACGCGCTCCACCTCAAGTATCCCTTTCTCGATCAGCATCAGGCTGATTCGAAGGGAGTCTTTCTGGGACGGATTGAGGAGCCCCTTCGCCGAGTCGCCCCCGGTCATCGGCATTGCTCCTCGCCCCTCTCCGTGCCACCGCGCGTAAGGATGGCGATCAGTTGATCGATAATCTCGGGACTGAGCGGAAGATTCGTGAGGGCATCGAGGGTCTTGCGGAGATCGTAGTCTGTCCGCTTGAGCTCGACAATCCCGTCTTCAATAATCGCATAGCTGGCTTGAGGAGCGCCGTCGCGAGGTTGGCCCACACTTCCCGGATTGACCACGACGCGCGACCCGATCCCTCGCACCATCGGGAGGTGGGTGTGGCCCAGCAGGATGAAGTCGGCCTTGACGCCTTCGATCTCTTCGCGGAGCTGGTCGTCCGGGAGGTCGGGCGTAATCTGATAGCCGTAGAGGGGATCGCGGGGCGTGCCGTGAAAGGCGGTGAACCGGTATCCGTCCAGTTTGAATTCGGCCGACATCGGAAGCGCTCGCAGCCAGTCGAGGTTCTCCCCGTCGAGCAGGGAGCGATGGTACGCTAAGGTGGCCTCGGCCAACGCTTTGTTGGATGCCGAGCACTGGCAATCGACGTCGAGGGCTATGGCGTTGTCGTGGTTCCCGCGGATGGCCACGAACGCATGTTCCCTGACGAACCTGGTCACCTCGTTCGGCGCTGGTCCGTAGCTCACCAGGTCTCCGAGGCAGATCAGGCGGTCGAACCGTTCCTGCGCGACGGCCTCCAGCGCCGCCAGGTTGGCGTGCAGATCAGCAACAACCAATAGTCTCATCTACCGTTCCCCGACGAAGAGCGTGATCGCCCGGCGGCAGCTCGTTGCCTCCGCTTCGAGCATAGGTTCGTGGGCGTAGCGGTAATCGTGTTTCCGGAGATACTCTTTCAGGTGGCCGGAGACACGGGAGAGCGTCGCCTTCTGAACCTGAAGCAGGAGATCGTGCGACGCCTTCTCCTCTACCTCCTCGATCGCGAGGCGGAAGTGAGGAAGGCATAAACCATCGGACGCGCGGTATAACTGTCGGATCGTCTCATCGCCCCTTATTGGCGAAAGGAAGCGCTGGAGGCCCCACAAGAGGCTTCGCTCAGACCGGGAGAGGTCTTCGCACGCCGGACACCTTCCTTTCGCGTCAAGCTGTTTGGCGGGTCCCTTTCCAGGTGACCTCTTCCGCCATATCCATCGAGTGTTCTGAACACTCGAACGGGGGCCGGTTACGGCCGACGGTCTGGAGGAGGTCAGCCGCCGACTTAGCGCCTTCAACAACCAGATACAGAGCCTCGTCGGACTCATGCCATTGCCCAGCTTTGCTGGACCGATCGCTTTCAGCACGCGGGCGTGTCGTTCGCAAAAGCCCCACGCCAGCTCGATCCGCGTGTAGACCTCGTCGTGGCTTTTCCCTTCTCGCACCAGAGTGATCATGTACCTCGTGACGTAGTCCTTCGAGATGCGGCAGGCCGAACATCCCGGCTGCGTCAATGCTGCCTTCCAGCGGCTATACTGTAGCTCCAGCGACACGTCAGTGTCCGTCACCTGCGGGCGTCCACGCGCGATTCATCCTCAGGTTTCTCCACGGATTGGGATAGGGGGCCGGTGAGCCGCCCTGCGAGGAGATCGAGAGCACGCTCCCACGCATCCCCTTCCTTTCCGATCGGTGCCTGTTCTTCGACTCGGTGCTTGCGCTGGAACAGTTCCAGCTCCTCAACGAGGGAGGCCAGCGCCCGCTCCTCCACCTCTAGTAAAAGTTCCACCACCTCCGGGAAACGCGTCAGCCGAAGGACATCCCGGAGGTGGGGCAAGCAAAGGCCGCCCGATTCAGCGTAGAGCCTTCTCAGCGTCTCCCTCCCCCCCTCGTGTGCCAGGAATTGCTGCAGCCCCCACAGGACGACCTCTTCATAGTCGCGGCGACTGACGCAGATTGGGCACGGGTCCTCCTGAAGAAGCAAGGGAGGGCGTCGTTTGGCCGCTTCAAAAGAGCCCCTTGCAACGTAGTCTCGCAGGGTCTCGTGTACGAGGTCCAACAACCAATCATAGAGGGTCGTGGTTCCCAAACAATCTTTCTCCTCCGCCAGTTCGGTCTCGACCAGCAGCCTGGCATGATGCTGGCACAGGCCGAGCGACCGCTTCAGCCTGAGGAGCATCTGGCCTTCGTTCTTCCCCTCCCAGAGGAAGTACCGTATGGAACGGCGGTCCGCATCCCGGACGAGCGAACAGACAGGGCACCTTTGGTTCTGGAGTGCCTCCTTCAGTTCGATGGCCAAGAGGGAGAAGCTCACGGTTTCAACTCGTCGCCGCGGTCACAGTGGGTCACCATCCCCACCACCGACTCAGCGACTCCACTGCCCGTCGCCAGCGCGAATTCGGCACCCGCCGCTCTTGGGTCCAGATGGGCCTCAACGGGGGTCTTGGATTCTCCCAGACGTCCGTATGATAGTCGATCATCTTCTGTGCCGTCCGCTCCAGATCACGCAATAGCTCCATGGGAGGCATGGGGAACCAGTAGGGGCAGCCACCGCACATATATTTTGTCTTCTCATCCGGACGCTCAGGATGCAGGCGGTAAAACCAGCGGCAGATGAAGTAATCTTTGAGGACCCCTTTCCGTTCCGCCTTTATCGGGACCAGGAAGAGGCAAGGCCGGAACGCGGCCTCCCGTGGGATTGTGCAGGTGTTACAGATCTCAGCGATCCGGACGTTGTCTTCACCCTTACGCCCAAGGCTCTTGCCTCCCATCGCCTTGCAGATCAGATCGACGTGTCCATCGCTCGGGTTGGCCCCGGGAGAGGCCGCTTCGCCCCTATACATACATGGCTGCAAGGTGATCGGACTGACTTGGGGCTGCGTCGCTTCTTCCATCGGATCACATTGGTCGCTATTTGGCGATCATCACCGTGCAAGGGGATAAACGAGTCAGGTTCTGCGCGGTGCCTCCCATGATTCTCCCGAAGACGTTGGAGTGACCTGCGAATCCGACGATCAGGAGGTGGAACTGTCCTTTCTTGGTGAAATTCACGATGGTTTCTACCTCGTGGCCGGGAAGGATTGTCGCATGAAGGTCTACCCCATGCAGCGCCGCCTGGTCCCAGGCCTCCTTTGTGATCTTCTTGAAATAGGCCTCCACATCATTCTTCACCTCTTCGACCTCACCCACCGTGGCGGCAAAGTACGGCAGCCCCTCAACGACAGAGATCGAATGCAGGTCTACCTCCAGTCGTTTCGCCAGCTCGATTCCTATGCGAAGCGCCTTCTTGGACCCCTCAGAGCCGTCGTAGGCCACGAGGATCTTGCGGAACATCTAGCGTTCCTCTTCCTCGGCAACCAGTGAAGGCCTGAGCGTTGGAATACGCGGCACCTCTTGGGCCGCCTCCAGATAACGCCTTGGATCGAAATAGCGGTGGGCGATCATAGTAGGGAGAATTGCGCTCACGACGACGACGGTAACGAGGATCGAGAACTGAGCTTGGGTGAGAAGACCGGCGTTCAGTCCATATAAAGAAGAGATGGTTCCAAACGTCAGACCGGTGCTCATGAGGAGGGTCGTGTACATCGCATGTTCCGCCACGTAGCGTTTGGCGAGTGGGTAGACGCCGATGAACTTCATTCCAATCTTGACCCCCAGTAGCATGAGGAAAAGCCAGAAGCTGGCCCAGACGAGGTTGAGCGAGACGTTCATCCCGGACTTGATGAAGAAAAACGGGGTCAACAGCGCAAAGGTGACGATGCGGAAACGCCGCTGCTCTTCGCGGTGCCGCTGGAAGATTCTGGCGACCGCCAGTCCGAGGATGAACGCGGGAAGAACAGCATGGCTCTCGGCTAGGTGGGCGAAGTATATCAAGACCAGCAGCGCGGCGAATGCGCCTTTGATCTCGGGCTCAATGACGCGGTTCCCGTAGCGTGAGAAAAACCAGGGCTTCAACCTGGGCATGAACAGGATCAGGCCCGCAGAGACCAGAATGAAGGGAACGATCCACCAGTTTGGTCTGATAAACAGGATGCTCAAAGCCAGTGCCGTACCGAAATCTGTGACGAAGGTCGATGCCATGATGAGTTTCCCGATGGCGGCGTCGGCGAGGCGCGTTTCGACCAGCACGGCATAGACTACCGCCAACGAGGTGGTCGAAAGTGCGACGCCGGCGATCTGGGAGGCTGGGTTCGTCCAGCGAACGACGAAGTAGCAGAAGGCCCAGGTTCCCACCAATGGAAGGAGGAAGGACAGCCCACCGATGAGGGCGCTTTCCTTGAGCTTCTCCCGCATCAGGTCAGGATCGACCTCGGCGCCAGCCAGGAAAGTGAGGACAATGCTGGCGAAACCAGCCAGGAAATCGATCCATGAGGTGGAGTGCAGACCCAAGAAATTCCCGGCGATAACGCCCAGGCCGATCTCGACGAGGGCGACCGAGATTCCAAGCTCCACTGAGGCCATGCTGGCCAGCAGAATCAGCAACCCCATGATCATTGCGATCCAGGTGTTCTCCACAAGGTCTCCTTCTTGCCAGCGCTACGCGGTCCAGGTCTCAGCGACCGTCTTGTACGACCCCCCGTTCAGATACCCGCTCCCTGTGGGGGTGTTCGGCGCTTTCCCCGGCGCTCCTCGTTGGTTCTGGATCAGGGACTTCAGCCGCGACGGAGGGTATCGGTGCCGGCGATCGGTCCGCGGTTCCTTCGCGGCGCTGGCGGTCGGGACCAAACACCTCCCGTTTGCCAACGAAGAGTTCGATGACTCGCCGCCAGGCCGTCTTCTCGTCACCTCGAGGTTCGGCCATGAAACGATAATCCAACTTCCGGATGTACTCTGTGAGTTCCCCTCGAAGCGTTACCAGTTTTTGGAATTGGAGGTCTAAGAGAAGGGGGATGTTGGGGTGATCTTGTCCTCTGGCAATGGCCTGGTAGAGATGCGGGAGGCAAAGGCCGAAGGATCCGAGAAAGCCGTCGGCGAGCTCCGGGTCGGTTATGTGGGCCACCAGCGTATCGATGAGATTCCGCTCGAAGAAGAGATTGACTCGCTCGCATGCGGCGCACGCTGCCTTTTGCTGCCGCTGATCCAGGATGGGCGATCGGTCCTCGCCCCGCGGCCACTTCGCCTTGAGCCGAGCCCACCAGGACCTTGGCCCGATCGAGCCCATGAGGCTTTGCAACACCTCAATCTGGTCCTTGAGCAGGTGTTCGTAAATAATGGCGATCCCCGACGGGCTGTTGTCGATGGTGGCGGCCATCCATGCGTGCCAATTGCAAAAACCGTGAGAAGCACGAAGCTGCTGACGGACCCCGGGATCATTGACGTACTCATGAAAGAGTGAGTCGAGGGATCGGCGAGTCCACTTGAGCAGGAGTCTGCAGATCGGGCACCCTTCCCCCTTGAAGGCGTCCCTCAGCTCAAAGTAGCTTATGAATTTCGATGGTTTTTGCCTTCGTCCATCCATTGTTACATCTCATTCTCAGGGAAAACAAAAACTCCTACCGGCAGCAACCCTCCAGTAGGAGTTATCAATCCCGATCTCTTCGACCGGGATAATCTGGTCGGCGAACTCCATCGCCTCGCTTCAGGTACCTGGATACCAGACCGCCGCAAGGCCTGTCAAGCTGAAATTGGGCACAGTAGGCTAAGTAGGTGCGGCAATTGCGTTCCGGGCGGCCATAGTGTATGATCTGGCCTACCTAACCGACCCCTTCGCGACAAAGGAGAGAGCCGGTGAAGAGCTATCGGCAAGCCATCGTTGACGAGATCCTCCCCGAGGTCAGCAAGCCGTCCCGCTACATCGGGTTGGAGTGGAACGCCGTGAAGAAAGATCCCTCCCTCGCGAAGGTCAAGGTCGCGCTGGCCTTCCCGGATACCTACGAAATCGGCATGTCCCATCTCGGGTTGAAGATCCTCTACCAGATCCTGAACCGGCGAGCGGATCTCCTGGCGGAGCGGGTCTACGCCCCCTGGGTGGATGCGGAGCAGTTGATGCGGGAACGGCGCATCCCCCTCTGCAGCCAGGAGTCGGGATACAGCCTGGCCGACTTCGATCTGATCGGGTTCACCCTCCAGTATGAACTCTCCTATACGACGATCCTGAACATGCTGGGTCTCGCCGACATCCCGCTTCGGAGCGAGGAGCGCCGAGACCGCGATCCGTTCATCATCGCGGGCGGCCCGGTCGCCTTTAACCCCGAGCCGATTGCGGACTTCATCGACATGTTCCTCCTGGGGGACGCCGAAGAGGCGATCCTCGAAATCTGCGACGCCGTCATCGACTGGAAGCGGTCGGGTGGCCGGAGGGAGGACCTGCTCAGGGCCTGGGCCGGGATCGAGGGGTGCTACGTCCCCTCGCTCCACCGGGGCGAGACGATCCGTAAGCGGACGGCGATCCGGCTCGATGGGATCGATTACGGCGCGTTTCCGGTTCCGTTCATGGAGATCGTCCACGATCGCGCCAACATCGAGGTGATGCGCGGCTGCACCCAAGGGTGTCGCTTC
>Ga0187892_10007921_pt1 | contig 14849 bp, 13 predicted proteins | sample MA1701073metaG_FD_139345 | JGI IMG/M metagenome (GOLD analysis project Ga0187892, IMG submission 139345) | Bio-ooze microbial communities from a basaltic lava cave in the Kipuka Kanohina Cave System on the Island of Hawaii, USA - MA170107-3 metaG ... | reverse complement strand
GCGACGGTGCCCTACTACAACCTGTTCATCCTGCTGCTGGGCCCGGCCATCGCGCTCGGCTTCTGGTTCGTGCTCCACCGCACGCGCGCGGGACGCTTCATCCGGGCCGCCGCCCTCGACCGGGAAACGCTCGGCGCGCTGGGCGTCAACGTGAACCGTCTCTACACGGCGGTGTTCATGATCGCGTCCTTCCTGGGCGGCCTGGGCGGGGCGCTGGTCACGCCGGTCAAGAGCATCGTGCCCGGCATGGACACCGAGATGATCGTCGAGGCGTTCATCGTCGTCGTGATCGGCGGGCTCGGCTCCTTCTGGGGCACCTTCCTGGGCGCGCTGATCTACGGCCAGGTCCTCTCGTTCGGCATCCTCTTCATCCCGCGCTTCTCGATCTTCTCGGTGTTCGTGCTCATGGCGGCCGTCCTGGTCATTCGACCGTGGGGATTGCTGGGACGCCCGCTCAAGTGAGCGACCGATGAGACGGCGGGTGCCGTGGGGCTTCTTGATCCTGATGGCGGCGTTCTTGGTGCCGGCGGCGGGCTCCCGCTTCTACACCTTCCTGGCCAACGACGTCGCGATCTGGGCGCTGTTCGCCACCAGCCTGAACCTGCTCGTGGGCTACACGGGGCTCGTCTCCTTCGGTCACGCCGCGTACTTCGGCATCGGAGCCTACGCCACCGGCATCCTGATGAAGAAGCTCGGTCTCGGGTTCTGGCTGGCGTTTCCCGCGGCCGGCCTCATGGCCGGATTGTTCGCGGCGATCTTCGGCTTCTTCTGCGTGCGCTTGACCCGGATCTACTTCGCGATGCTCACGCTGGCCTTCGCCCAGATCGTGTGGGCCATCTGCTTCAAGTGGAACGAGGTGACCGGCGGCGAGCAGGGCATGCCGGAGATCCCCTACCCGGACTTCGGCTGGGTCGAGCGCGCGGGCGCCGTGCTGCCGTTCCTCGGCGGCTACCGCACCTCGGACTACTTCTACTTCCTCACGCTGGTGCTGGTGGCGGCGTGCTTCTGGATCATGCGCCGCATCGTCGGCTCGCCGTTCGGACGCATGCTGACGACGATCCGCGAGAATCCGGAGCGCGCCGAGTTCATCGGCGTCAACGTGCGGCGCTACGAGCTCATGGCCTTCGTGCTCGCCGGCGCCTTTGCCGGGCTGGCCGGGGGGCTGTTCGGCATCTTCAACCGCGGCGTGTTCCCGGACTTCGCGTACTGGACCAAGTCCTCCGAGGTCCTGATCATGACGCTGCTCGGCGGGATGGGCGCCTTTTTCGGCCCGGCCGTCGGCGCGCTGGTCCTCCTCTGGCTGAACCAGCAGATCGTGTCGTACACGGAGTACTGGCCCCTGATCCTCGGGGCCATCCTGGTGATCCTGCTCTTCGCGTTCCCCGGCGGGCTGGCCGGCGCGGCCGAGGCGTTCTGGCGCCGCCTGGTGCGGAGACGCCGGCATGCTTGAGGTCCGGGAACTCAGGAAGAGCTTCGACGGCTTTCAGGCCGTGGGCGGCGTCAGCCTGACGGCGCCCGAGCGATCGATCAGCGCCATCATCGGCCCGAACGGCGCGGGCAAGACGACGCTGTTCAACCTGATCACCGGCCACCTGGCGCCCGACACCGGCCGCGTGCTGTTCAAGGGCCGGGACGTGACCGGCATCCCGCCCCACGATCTCTGCCGGCTCGGAATGGGCCGCTCGTTCCAGCGCACCAACATCTTCCCGCGTCTCACCGTGTACGAGAACATCCAGGCCGCGTTCCTCTCGCATCGGGGGCGCGGCTGGAACCTGTTCACCTCCGTCGACGCTCTGTATCGCGACGAGACCGAGGCGCTGCTCGAGTCCGTCGGCCTCCTCGACAAGGCCGGCGAGGTCTCGGGCTTCCTCTCCCACGGCAACCAGAAGCAGCTCGAGCTGGGGCTCGCGCTCGCCCTGGAGCCGGAGATTCTGCTGCTGGACGAGCCGACCGCGGGGATGTCCGCCGCGGAGACGCGTGAGTCCATCCGTCTGATCGAGCGCATCACGCGCGAGCGGCAGCTCACGCTGCTCTTCACCGAGCACGACATGGAGGTGGTGTTCTCGATCGCCCAGCGCATCACCGTCCTCCATCAGGGCCGCGTGATCGCGGAAGGTCCGCCCGACGAGGTGCGCCGGCACCCGGAGGTGCGGCGCGTCTACCTGGGGGAGATGCGCTGATGGCTCGGGGAGCTGCGGTGATGGGTGAGCCGCGCGGGACGGCCGGGCCGGTGCTCGCCGTCGAGGAGATCTACACGTTCTACGACCTGTCGCAGGTGCTCTTCGGTGTCTCGCTCGAGGTCGCGGCCGGCGAATGCGTGTGTCTGCTGGGTCGTAACGGCGTGGGCAAGACCACCACGATGCGGAGCATCATGGGGCTGACCGCGCCGCGCCGTGGCCGGATCGTGTGGAAGGGGCGTGACATCACCGGCCGGCCGCCGTACCACGTCGCCGAGCTCGGCATCGGCTTCGTGCCGGAGGACCGCCGGATCTTCGCTGACCTGACCGTCTGGGAGAATCTGGACGTCGCCAGCCGGACGCGCGGGAACACCGGCTGGACGGTCGAGCGCGTGGTCGATCTGTTCCCGAAGCTCCGCGAGCTGATGAACCGGCAGGGTGGCTATCTGTCGGGCGGCGAGCAGCAGATGCTCACGATCGCGCGCACGCTCATGGGCAATCCCGAGCTGTTGCTGCTGGACGAGCCCTCCGAGGGGCTGGCGCCGCTCGTCGTCGAGCACCTGAAGGAGCAGATCGGGCGGCTCAAGCAGGACGGGCTCACCATTCTGTTGGCCGAGCAGAACGTAGGCTTCTGTCTCGAGCTCGCCGACCGCGTGTACGTGCTCGAGAAGGGGCACATCCGGTATCACGGCAGCGCGCGCGAGTTCCGCGAGGACGAGTCGATCCGGCAGCAGTATCTGGCGCTGTGATTTTCTGGTAGCGTAGGTCCCATGGCGAGCTTCACCGTGACGTGTCCGTGTTGCAACGGGCGGCTGACGATCGACGCAGCCCTCGAGGCGGTGATCGCGCACGAGCCGGCCCCCCGGCCGAGATCGGGGCTGGGACTGGACGAGGCGCTCTCCTCACTGAAGGGCGCTGCGGCCCGGCGCGAGGAGCTGTTCAAGGACCAGGTGAAGGCGCAGCAGTCCAAGGGCCAGGTGCTGGCCCGCAAGTTCCAGGAAGGATTGAAGAAGGCCAAGGACTCGCCCGATCCGCCGCCGCTCAGACCCATCGACATGGACTGAAGCCGTGGTGGCGGGCGAGCTGACCTCGGCGCTGCTGAAGGGCGTCAGCCGCTCGTTCTACCTGTCGCTGAGCGTCCTGCCGGCGGCGGTCCGGCCCACGATCGGGATCGCGTACCTCCTGGCGCGGGCCGCGGATACCATCGCCGACACGCGCCTCGTCCCCCGCCGCGAGCGGATCGGTCATCTCACCGCCCTGGGGGACGAGCTGGACGCCGCCGAGCCGCAGCGACTGGTCGCGCTGATCGGCGCCCTGGCGCGCGCGCAGTCACTGCCGGCGGAGCGGCGGCTGCTGGAGCGCTTGCCCGAGTGCCTCGCGGCCTACCGGGCGCTCCCCCACGACGACCGCCTCCGCGCGCGCCGGGTGCTCGGCACGATCCTCGAAGGCCAGAGGCAGGACCTGCAGGTCTTCCCCGGCGAGGACGAGGACAAGCTCGCCGCGCTCGAGACGCGGGCCGACCTCGACCGCTATACCTACCTGGTCGCCGGCTGTGTGGGCGAGTTCTGGACGGAGGTGCACGTGGCGCACCGTCCCCGCCTTCGCCACTGGGATCTGGCGCAGATGCGGCCGCTCGGCGTGCGATTCGGGAAGGCGCTGCAGCTCACCAACGTGCTGCGGGACGTCCCGCGCGACCTGCGCCAGGGCCGCTGCTACCTTCCGCGCGAGGATCTGGCCCGGCTCGGCCTCTCGCCGCGCGATCTCCTGGATCCGGCCGCGAGCCCGGCGGCACGCCCGCTACTGCGCGAGCTCCTGGACGCCGCGCTCGACCACTACGAGGCGGGCTGGCAGTACACGTTCGCGATCCCGAAGAAAGAGACCCGCATGCGGCTGGCCTGCGCCTGGCCGTTGCTCATCGGGCTGCGCACGCTCGACCTGCTCGCGCGCGCGCCGCGCTGGCTCGACCCCGCGGCGCCGCTGAAGGTGCCGCGCGCGCGTGTGTACGGCCTCATGGTCCACTCGCTCGGGACCGTGTGGTCGAGCCGCGCGCTGGAGGCCCAGGCCCGCCGGCTGCGCGCGCGCATCCGGCCTTAGTCGCCCGGCCGGGCTGTCAGTCGCTGAGCAAGGGCGAGAGCAGGGCGGAGGGATCGACGCGCGCGCCCCGGAGCTCGGCGCCCCAGTGCAGGTGCGCGCCGGTGACGCGCCCGGTCGCGCCCACCGTCCCCAGCGGCTCTCCCCGCTCGAGCAGCGCGCCGTCGGCAACGTCCACGCGATCCAGGTGGAAGTACATGGTGTGGAGGCCGAGGCCGTGATCCAGCACCACCAGCCGCCCGGCGAAGAAGAACTCGCCCACGAGCGCCACGCGTCCGCGGTTGGCGGCCACGACGGGCGTTCCGACCTGCGCGGCGTAATCCACGCCCGAATGCGGCATGCGGGGCTGGCCGTTGATGATTCGCCGCGCCCCGAAGCCTTCACCGGGGGCCGTGCCCTCGACCGGCCGCGTGAAGGTGCCGCGCCACAGCCGCTCCGGCGTGAGGGTCTCGTACACCGCGCGGAGCTGAGCGCCTTCGCGCTTGACCCGCGCCTCGGTGGCCGGGTCGAGATCAACCATGCTCTGCGGCATCGTCAGTCGCTGAACCGCGAACTCCCGAGACTTCACCGTGACGGCCCCGGTGATCTCCCGTGCCCGGCCGCTCACATCGACGACCGCGACCCGCCACCCCGTCCGCCCTGGCTTCGTTTCCAGATCGATCCCGACCAGCGCCGCCGACTCTTCCCCGTGCGGGAAGAACGACAGCGCCCGCCCCCCGAGACTGCCCGCGATGTCGCGCGCCCCCCGCGCCCCGCTGACGAACATCACCGTGACCTCTCCCTGCGCCGGCGCCGCCGGCACGAACCGCACCTGAAGCCCCCAGGCCGGCGCCGCCGCCCCCAGCATCCCCAGAACCACCACCACGCGCAGCCACACGGGGTCCCCGGGGCTAGGGGGTTTCGGGGCGGTGCTGGCGGAGGAATTGTTCGATCTCGGCGACGAGGTCCTCGGAGGGGGGGAGCTCGTCCTGGGGGGCGCGGGTGTCGGCGGGCTCGTCGTCGTCATCTGGTTTCTTGCGCTCGAGGCGGGTGACGTACTCGGCGATCTTGGCGTTCTGGGCCACGATGCCGTCCAGGTTCTGCTCGAACTGGCCGGCGGCCTCGGTGAGGTCTGCGAGGTCGGCCTCGACGTTGAGGAGCGTCAGCACACGTCGGACCAGCGCGAGGGCGGCCTTGGGATTCTCGATGCCGGAGATGTAGTGCGGCACGTTCGCCCACAGGCTGGCCGTCGGCATCCCCTGCTCGCGGCAGAGCGTGTTCAGCACGCCGACGATCCCGGTCGGCCCCTCGTAGCGCGTCGGGCGGATGCCGAGGCGCGCCGCCAGCTCGGGGTCATGGGCGCCGCCGACCAGACGCACCGGCCGCGTGTGGGGCACCTCCGCCAGCAGCGCGCCGAGCGTCAGCACGAGCGAGGCCTCGCAGCGCCGGGCCAGCTCGAGCACGCTGGCGCAGTACGTGCGCCACTTCAAGTGCGGCTCGATCGCCACCCCGACGATCAGGTCGCGGTCGAGCTCCGACGTCTGCGTCAGCGAGAACTCGGTGCTCGGCCAGACGATCTCGCGCTCCTGCCGCGAGCCGGGCTTGAAGCGGACGTACGGCCGCGACAGGCCGAAATGGTAGAAGTCCTCCGGGTCGATGGTGGCGAACGCGCGCGAGGACCAGAGCTGGCTCAGGTACCGCGCCGCGGTGGTGGCGGACTCGGCGGCGTCGTTCCAACCCGAGAAGGCCATGATCAGGATCGGTCGCCGCAGCGACGACGGCTGGTCCTCGAACCTGAGGTACTCGCTCATGCCGCGCCCGGACCCGTCTCGATCGGATTGGCCGGGTCCGACTCCCATTCATACCAGGAGCCGCTGAAGTTCGAGACCGCGGCGAAGCCGGCGAGTCGCAAGGCGAACAGCCCCACCGACGCCGAGACCCCCGCGTTGCAGTACGTGATGACCGGACGATCCGCCGTCACGCCCGCCGCGGCGTAGAGCTCGCGGATCTCCTCTTCGGTCTTCCACGTCCGGTGCGGCCCGTCGAGCGCCTTGACCGACGGCACGTTCACCGAGCCCGGGATGCGCCCCTTCCGCTCACCGCGCCCGATCTCGCCGCGCCACTCCTCGGGCGCGCGGCAGTCCACCAGCGTCGCGCGGCCTTCCTTCGTGTTCGCACGCACATCAGCGGAGCCGACCCGCCAGCCGGCCCGCACCCGTGGGGTGAAGCGCGCGGTTCGGGGCGCCGGCGTCGCGGCGGTGACCGCGCGTCCCTCCGCCACCCATTTGCCCCAGCCGCCGTCGAGCACGCGGACGCGGCCGTGGCCGTAGTAGTTGAGCGCCCACCACAGGCGCGGCGCGAGGCTCCCGCTGTCGTCGTAGATCACGACATCGGAATCGTCGCCGATCCCCAGGCGCTCCATCAGTGATTTGAATCGCTCCGGGCCGGCCAGGGTCATGTGGATGGGCGCGGTCGGCTCGATGATGTCATCCGTCCAGTCCACGAACACCGCCCCCGGGATGTGCGCATCCCGATAGGCGTCGCGCTTGCCCAGATACCAGGGCTTCGGCGCACTGGGTGGCTTGATGGCGCCCCGCATGTCCACCACCCGCAGCTGGGGGTCGTCCAGGTGGGCCGCGAGCCAGTCGGTCTCGGCCAGCAGGGCGCTACGAGCGGGCGTGCCGGTCATGGAATCCTCCCCTCTTGCCGAGCATGCCCCACCCCCGGGGCCAGCCGCAAGTCCGGAGCGCAGCTCGACCCCGGACCGGATCGCGGAAGGGCCGCGGGAGACGGCCGGCAAGGCGGGCAACCCGGGTAAGTACGGATAACATGAAGGTTGACGGCGCGCGCGCCGGTTCCGTATGATAGCGGGCGATAAGTGGAGCAGTTCATCCCCAGAGGAGGGCTCGGCTCATGCGTTCACGGGTCATCAGGGCGACACTCATCGTTGGAGTCCTGTTCCTCACCGGCGCGTGCGCTACGTCCGAGGACTGGAGGGAGTGGAGGGGTCACAACACGCACTTCGCCTCGGGTGAGCACGGGTTCTTCTCGCTCCGCAACAACAAGGACGGCTCGAATCCGAAGGTCTACCGCTCCGACATCGAGGATGCCCGCCGCCAGAACTGGTGGGGGCTGTACGCGATCCGGGTCACCCCCGAGCAGATCTTCCAGAACTGAACCCGTCTATGCGTGACAACCCCCTGGCGCGATGGAGCGTGAGCGGGCTCGTCGCGCTCACATTGCTGCTGGCGACCACCGGCGCCGGGTTGGCCCGCCCCGAAGAGGCGATCACGCCAGTCGATCAGTACAACACGTCCAAGGCGAAGAGCCTGGCCTCCACCTACCGGGGGCAACTCGTCCAGTTCTACGAGCAGATCTACCACTGCCTGCCCTGGCTCGGCGTGATGAAGAACGGCATCGGATTCCGCCAGCCGCGGGGCGTCGAGGCTGATGACCGCTACCTCTCGGTCTGGGTCAACATCGATCAGATGGATGACGGCAGCTTCGGCACGCTGCCCGCCGAACGGCGCGTCTCGGCCATGTTCTCCCGCTACGGAGTGGACCTCCTGCGGCGGATGGTCGGTCTCAGCGGTATTGCGGGGGACGCCAACGTCCACGGCTTCGGGGTCGTCCTGAGCTGGCTCAAGCCCGGAACGGGCCGCGGGCCGAGCGCGCAACCGGTGACCGAGACCCTGGCTCTCTTCATCGACAAGGCCACCTTTGGTGAGTTCCTGGCCAAGCGCCTGCCGGCGGCCGAGTTCGTCAATCGGGCCCGGCTCAGCGTGTTCGACGGCCGGGAGGCGCTCGGACGGCTGCCGCTCGAGATCTGGGAAGACACGTTCAACACCACCTTCAAGCTGAAGGGGTACGAGCCGCCAAGGGACCAGAAGTGCTGAGCCACTGAGCTGGCGGCCTGCGGCACCCGCTGCCGCTCGCTGTTTCCCTTCCCTGCCTCGTAGACCTCGCCTCGCGCTGTCACCGGGATAGCAGGTTTGACACCCCCAGGGGCTTTCGATAGCATGATTTTCGCGAGATGAACTTGCCCGGGAAGCACAAGACCCAGTTCTCGCTGCTCTATCTCTTCATCGCGCTCACGGTGCTCTTCGCGGTGCAGGGCTGGCTCGTGGCGCCACGCCCGGTGGAGATCCCGATGAGCAAGTTCTTGCAGTTGTTGCGCGAGGGCAAGGTCGAGAAGGTCTCGCTGACCGAGCGGGAAATTCGCGGCACGCTCAAGCCCGGCGCGCTCCCGCCCCCCGCCCCCAACGCGGGTGATCGCCTGCGGACGCTGCTCGGCGCCGACCAGCAGCAGATGGTCTTCACCGCCACGCGCATCCCCGCCATCGACGATTCCCAGCTCCTCCGCGAGCTCGAAGCCGCGAAGGTCGAGTTCTCGGGACGTATCGAGAGCACGTTCTGGCGCGATCTGATCTTCGGCTGGGTCGTCCCGCTCGCCATCATGGCGGCGCTCTGGCTGTTCCTCATGCGCCGCATGGGCGGCGGCCCGACGCAGGCGCTGTCCTTCGGACGCTCCAAGGCCAAGATCTACGACCGCAAGGAGCTCAAGACCACCTTCGCCGACGTGGCCGGCGTCGAGGAGGCCAAGGCCGAGCTGATGGAGGTCGTCGACTTCCTGCGCAGCCCGAAGAAGTACCAGCGCCTCGGCGGCCGCATCCCGAAGGGCGTGCTCCTGGTCGGCCCGCCGGGCACGGGCAAGACGCTGCTGGCCCGGGCGGTGGCCGGCGAAGCCGACGTGCCGTTCTTCTTCCTGTCCGGCTCGGAGTTCGTGGAAATGTTCGTCGGCGTGGGCGCCGCGCGCGTCCGTGACCTCTTCGAGCAGGCGAAGGAGAAGGCCCCGTGCATCGTCTTCATCGACGAGCTCGACGCCATCGGCAAGACGCGCGCCGGCAACACCGGGTTCCTGTCGGGCCATGACGAGCGCGAGCAGACGCTCAACCAGCTGCTGGCCGAGATGGACGGCTTCGACTCCTCCAAGGGCGTCATCATCATGGCCGCCACCAACCGGCCCGAGGTGCTCGACCCCGCTCTGATGCGCGCCGGCCGCTTCGATCGGCAGGTCGTGGTGGACAAGCCGGACGTGAAGGGGCGCGAGGCCATTCTGCGCGTGCACGCGCGCAACGTGAAGCTGGCGCCGTCGGTGGACCTCCACGTGCTGGCGGCCCGCACGCCCGGCATGGCCGGCGCCGACCTCGCCAACATCATGAACGAGGCCGCGCTGCTCGCCGCCCGCAAGGGCAAGGATGCCGTCGACATGGCCGATCTCGACGAGGCCGTCGATCGCGTGGTCGGCGGCCTCGAGCGCAAGAGCCGGGTGCTGTCCGAGAAGGAGCGGGACATCGTCGCGCATCACGAGATCGGCCATGCGCTCGTCGCTTCCTCGCTGCCGCACGCGGACCCGGTCCACAAGGTGACCATCATCCCACGCGGGGTCGCCGCGCTCGGCGCGACGTATCAGCTCCCGCTGGAGGACCGGTATCTGCTCACGCGCAGCGAGCTCGAGGACCGCATCGCCGTGCTCCTGGGCGGGCGCGTCGCCGAGGAGGTCGTGTACGGCGAGATCTCCACCGGCGCGCACAACGATCTCGAGCGGGCGACGGAGATGGCGCGGCTCATGGTGGCGCAATACGGGATGTCCGAGGAGCTCGGCCCCATGACGTTCGGCGGGGGGGCGCAGGCCATGTTCCTGCGCGGCTCCGGCCTGCCGCACGACCGCGAGTACAGCGATGCCACCGCGCTGATGATCGACAACGAGACGCGGCGTATCATCGATCGGATCTACGATCGCGTGCGCGACCTGGTGACGACCAAGAAGCGGGTCCTCATGGTGGCCGCGGCCGAGCTCAAGTTGCGGGAAACGCTCGAGGGTGACCGGCTACGGATGCTACTGGCCGGCGACGCCGTGGAGGCGAACTGATGATCGTGGTCAAGCGTAGCACCTTGGTCTTTCTCGTGCTGATCGCGGTGGTGGTGGGCGCCGGGCTCGGGGTCTGGGGCGCGGGCGCCGTCGATCAGGTGAAGCCGGTCACGGGTCCCCTCCTGCCCTCCGGCGTGCGGGCGCCGATGATCCCGGCCGCGCTGCCCATCCCGTCGGGGAGCTTTGCGCAGGTGGCCGAGACGGTCGGCCCGGCGGTGGTGAACATCAACACCGTCACCCGCGGCCGCTCGGGACGCACGCCCATCGAGGAGTTCTTCGGCGAAGAGTTCTTCAAGCGGTTCTTCGGCGAGATCCCGGAGCGCGAGCAGTCGATGCGCAGTCTCGGGTCGGGGGTGATCGTGGACGCGTCCGGCGTCGTGCTCACGAACGCGCACGTCATCGAGCGGGCCAGCGAGATCGAGGTGGTCACCGCCGATGGCAAAAAGCACAAGGCCAAGGTCGTCGGGCTGGATCGCCGGACCGACCTGGCCGTGCTCAAGCTGCAGGGGGGCGGCCCGTACACCTCGGCGTCCATCGGCGACTCGGACAAGGTGAAGGTCGGGGACTGGGTCCTCGCCATCGGGTCACCGTTCGGCCTGCAGCAGACCGTCACCGCCGGCATCATCAGCGCCAAGGGACGCTCGATCGACGGGGGAGCCTTCGGCGACTTCCTGCAGACCGACGCCGCGATCAATCCCGGGAACTCGGGCGGCCCGCTCGTGAACATGTCCGGCGAGGTGATCGGCATCAACAGCGCGATCCTGTCGCGCACGGGCCAGTCGGCCGGCGTCGGGTTCTCGATCCCGTCCAACATGGCCAAGACCATCTACACGGAGCTGGTGGCCAAGGGCAAGGTGACGCGCGGCTGGCTCGGCGTGTCGATCCAGCCGCTCACGGCCGATCTGGCCAAGGGCTTCGGGCTCAAGGAGTCCAAGGGCGTGCTGATCTCGGACGTCGTGCAGGACAGCCCGGCCGAGAAGGCCGGGATCGCCGCCGGTGACATCATCATCGAGTTCGACAAGAAGAAGGTCGACACGCCCGTGGATCTCCAGAAGGCGGTGGCGGCCACCACGCCGGGCCGGAGCGTGCCGATCAAGGTCTGGCGCGACAAGGGCGAGAAGTCGCTCGAGATCAAGATCGGCGAGACACCCGAGGAGACAGCGTCGCTCAAGCCCAGCACCAACAAGGGCAGGACCCTGCTCGGGATGGAGGTGCGTCCGCTGACCCCCGATATCGCGCGCCAGCTCAACCTGCGCGTGACCGACGGGGTGGTGGTCACCGCGGTGGAGGACGAGAGCGCCGCCGCCGAGGCCGGCCTGCAGCGCGGGGACATCATCCGCGAGGTGAACCGTCAGCGCGTGCGCAACATGCAGGAGTTCGAGCGCGCGACCAAGGACCTGAAGGAAGGCGACCGCGTGACCGTGCTGCTCCAGCGCGGTCAGCAGTCGGTGTACGTGGCCTTCACGGTCGCCAAGGGGTAGACCCGATCGGAGGGGGCCTCGACGGCCCCTCCGAGACCTCCCCCAGAACGGGATTTGCGCCGGCAAAGCCGGCGCTCGAAAGCGGGACGCTCCCCGCCCGTGCACCGGTCCAGAGCCGTCTGCTAGACTTACAGAGCGAGGGATCGGCCCTGAGCTCTCAGGGCCCTCAGCGCCGTTTCCCTTTCTAACTGTATGGAATTCAAGGACTATTACAAGACGCTGGGGGTGGCCAAGAACGCCGATGACAAGGCGATCAAGGCCGCGTACCGCAAGCTCGCCCGCAAGTACCACCCGGACGTGAACAAGGGCTCCGGGGAGCGCTTCAAGGAGATCAACGAGGCGTACACCGTCCTGTCGGATCCCGACAAGCGCAAGCGCTACGATACGCTCGGGCCGGACTGGGAGCGCTACGCTCACGCGGGCGCGGGGCCCGGCGGCGGCGCGGGCTCGCCGTTCGGCGGTCAGGAAGTCCGGTTCGAAGGCGACCTCGGCGACTTCTCGGACTTCTTCCGGACCATCTTCGCGGACCTGGGCGGCGGCCGGCGCCGCCGGGGCGCGGGCGGTCGCGGCGGCTTCAGCGAGGTCGACCTGGGCGATCTCGGGGACCTGGGCGGCGGCGGGTGGCGCTCGGGGGGCGTGCGCATCGATGATGGCAGCGACGTGGAGTCCGCCATCGAGCTCACGCTGGAGGAAGCGTTCCGCGGGGTGCGCAAGAGCATCGCGCTCGAGCTCGACGAGCCGTGCGCGGCGTGCGGCGGCGCCGGTCATGTGCAGGGGCAGCCGTGCTCGCAGTGCCACGGGACCGGCTGGGCCAAGAGCCGCCGCCACCTGGACGTGAAGATCCCGGCGGGCGTGGACACGGGCTCGCGCGTGCGCGTGGCCGCCGAGGGCGCCGGCGGAGCGGGCGGCGGCCGGCGCGGCGACCTGTACCTGCGGGTCACCGTCACGCCCCACCCGCGCTTCGAGCGGAAGGGGCAGGATCTCTACGTGGACCTGCCGGTTCCCGCGGTCGAGGCCGCGCTCGGCACCGAGCTCTCGGTGCCGACGCTCAAGGGGCAAGTCTCGATGAAGATCCCGCCGGAAACCTCCAGCGGCAAGACGTTCCGGCTGCCGGGCTACGGCATGCCACGGCTGCGCGGCGGCCAGGCGGGTGACCAGTACGTGCGCGTACAGCTCACGGTGCCGACCGGACTGAGCCCGCGCGAGAAGGCGCTGCTTCAGGAGCTGAGACAGATCAGAACGGAGAAGACCTGATGAGACTGGACAAGCTGACGGTCAAGGCGCAGGAGGCGGTGCAGTCCGCGCAATCGCTCGCGGACCGGGGCGACCATCAAGGCATCGAGCCCGAGCATCTGCTCCTGGCGTTGCTGCAGCAGCAGGAAGGTGTGGTGGGCCCCCTGCTGGCCAAGCTCGGCGCGCGGCCCGACACGATCGCCGCGCAGGTGCAGGCGGAGCTCGGGCGGCTGCCCAAGGTCAGCGGGGGCGGACGCCAGTACCTCTCGGGCCGGCTGGAGGCGACGCTCAACCGCGCGTGGGAGGAGGCGGAGCGGCTCAAGGACGAGTACATCTCCACCGAGCACCTGCTGATCGCGATCGCCCAGGACAAGGCGGGCGCAGCGGCGCGCCTGCTGGCCGCCGCCGGCGTCACGCCGGAGAGCATCTACCGGGCGCTGGTGGAGGTGCGGGGCACCCAGCGCGTGAGCGATCAGAATCCGGAGGACAAGTACCAGGCGCTGCAGCGCTACTCGAAGGACCTCACGGATCTCGCCCGCAAGGGCAAGCTCGACCCCGTGATCGGGCGTGACGAGGAGATCCGCCGCGTCGTGCAGGTGCTCTCGCGGCGCACCAAGAACAACCCGGTGCTGATCGGGGAACCCGGTGTCGGCAAGACGGCCATCGTCGAGGGGCTGGCCCAGCGCATCATCGCGGGCGACGTGCCCGAGGGGCTGCGCGGCAAGCGGCTGGTGGCGATCGACATCGGCGCGATGGTCGCGGGATCCAAGTACCGCGGTGAGTTCGAGGACCGGCTGAAGGCGGTGCTGCGCGAGATCACCGAGAGCGAGGGGCACATCATCTGCTTCATCGACGAGATTCACACGCTGGTCGGCGCGGGGGCGGCGGAGGGCGCGGTGGACGCGGCGAACATGCTGAAGCCCGCGCTCGCCCGCGGCGAGCTCCGCTGTATCGGCGCCACCACGCTCGACGAGTACCGGAAGCACGTGGAGAAGGATCCGGCGCTGGAGCGCCGGTTCCAGCCCGTCATGGTCCTCGAGCCGTCGGTCCAGGATACGATCGCGATCCTGCGCGGGCTCAAGGAGAAATACGAGGTCCACCACAAGGTCAAGATCAAGGACTCCGCGCTGGTGGCGGCGGCGGTGCTGTCGCATCGCTACATCTCCGACCGGTTCCTCCCCGACAAGGCCATCGATCTGATCGACGAGGCGGCCTCCCGGCTCCGCATCGAGATCGACTCGCGGCCGCACGAGATCGACGAGATCGAGCGTCGCATCATGCAGCTCGAGATCGAGCGGGTGTCGGTGGCGCGCGAGTCCGACGAGGTCTCGCGCGAGCGCCTGGCCCGGCTCGATGCCGAGCTCGCCGATCTCAAGGAGAAATCCGAAGGACTCACGGCGCAGTGGCAGGCCGAGAAGAGCGCGATCATGGCCATCGGCAAGATCAAGGAGCAGATCGAGGCCGCGCGCGCGGCCATGGCCGATGCCGAGCGGCGGGGCGATCTGCAGAAGGCGGCGGAGCTGCGGTACGGCACGCTGATGGAGCTCGACCGCCAGCTCGAGTCCGAGAATGCGCGCCTGGCCGAGCTGCAGAAGCACGGCCAGATGCTCAAGGAAGAGGTCGACGAGGAGGACGTCGCCGAGACGGTGGCGAAGTGGACGGGCATCCCGGTTACCCGCCTGCTCGAAGCGGAGGTGCAGAAGCTCGTCACGATGGAAGAGCGGCTGGCGGGCCGCGTGGTCGGGCAATCCGAGGCCATCATCGCGGTGTCGAACGCGGTCCGGCGCGCGCGTTCGGGTCTGGCGGATCCGAATCGTCCGATCGGCTCGTTCTTGTTCCTGGGGCCGACCGGCGTCGGCAAGACGGAGCTCGCCCGCGCGCTGGCGGAGTTCCTGTTCGACGACGAGCGGGCGCTGATCCGGATCGACATGTCGGAGTACATGGAGAAGCACACCG
>Ga0187892_10007920_pt1 | contig 14850 bp, 11 predicted proteins | sample MA1701073metaG_FD_139345 | JGI IMG/M metagenome (GOLD analysis project Ga0187892, IMG submission 139345) | Bio-ooze microbial communities from a basaltic lava cave in the Kipuka Kanohina Cave System on the Island of Hawaii, USA - MA170107-3 metaG ... | reverse complement strand
CGGGATCGAAGGGTGAAATATAGGTGCGCACCGCCAGCCGGTCGAGCGGCGGCGTGGTGATCAGCGACAATTCGCGGACACCCGACAGAGCGAGCTGCAAGGTGCGGGGGATTGGCGTCGCGGTGAGCGTCAACACATGAACATGGGCACGCATTTCCTTGAGGCGTTCCTTGTGCCGCACGCCGAAGTGCTGCTCCTCGTCGATGATGAGAAGACCGAGATCGCGGAACTTGACGCTCTCTGCCAGCAGCGCATGGGTGCCGACAATGATATCGATGTCGCCAGAGGCGAGGCCGGCCTTGGCGGCTTCCAGTTCCTTCCGCGCAACCAGCCGCGACGCAAGTGCGATATTGAGCGGCAGTCCCTTGAAGCGCGCCGTGAAGGTCGCAAAGTGCTGGCGTGCAAGCAGCGTGGTCGGCACCACGACGGCGACTTGTTTGCCGTTCATCGCCGCAACGAATGCCGAACGCAGCGCTACTTCAGTTTTGCCAAAGCCCACATCGCCACACACGAGGCGATCCATGGGACGGCCCTTCTGCAAATCATCCATCACCGCGTCGATGGAGGTGAGCTGGTCCTCTGTCTCCTCGTAAGGAAAGCGCGCGCAGAATTCGTCGTAAGCGCCATCCGGCGGTGGCAGAATGTCGCCCGACCGCAGCTCGCGCGCCGCCGCCGTCTTGATGAGCTGCTCGGCCATCTCGCGGATGCGTTCCTTGAGCTTGGCTTTCTTCGCCTGCCATGCGCCGCCACCAAGCTTATCGAGATTGACAACCTGTTCCTCGGAGCCATAGCGCGTTAACAACTCGATGTTTTCAACCGGCAGGAACAGACGGTCGTTGCCCGCATACATGATGTGGAGGCAATCGTGGGGCGCGCCCTGAACCTCGATCGTCCTGAGCCCTTCGAAGCGGCCAATGCCGTGATCGACATGGACCACGAGATCGCCGGGCGAGAGCGCCGAAAGCTCCGAGAGGAAGTCGGATGCCTTGCGATGCTTGCGGGCTTTGCGCACCAGCCTGTCGCCGAGAATGTCCTGCTCGGCGATCAGAGCGAAGCCGTCTGTCTCAAAACCTTCTTCCATGCCCAGCACGATGAGGCTGACAATGGATTGATCGCGCTTTTGCAGCTCCGGCCAATCGTCGGCCGCGGCGAGAGGCGCCAGCTCATGATCCTTGAGGATGGTTTCGAGACGTTCGCGCGAACCTTCCGTCCAGGTGGCGATGGCAACGCGCTTTCCCGCCGTGCGCAAGGCCTCCGTATGGGTTTTTACCGCCTCGTAAACATTGCCGCCCGGCTGGCCACGCTCCAGGCCAAAGCTTCGCCCGCGCTTGCCGCCGAAGGAAATGGCGGAGGACTCCGGGCTCTCGAAAGGCGACAGCGGCAGCGTGGTGTGATCTGCCAGCCGCTCGGCCCATTGCTGGCCGGTAAGATAGAGGGCCTCGGGCTTCAGCGGCTTGTAGGGGGCGGCGCCGAAGCCCGGTTTGTCGAGAGCCTCGCGCCGGGCGCTATAGAATTCCTCGATCTGGTCGAGGCGCGCGGCCATGGCTTCATTGGCGGTGTGGTCGAGGCTGATCGCAGCCTCGGGGAGGTAATCGAAAAGCGTTTCCAGATGATCGTGGAACAGCGGCAGCCAATGTTCCTGACCCTGATAGCGCCGGCCGTTCGTTACGCTGTCATACAGCGGGTCTGACGAGTCGAGGCCGCCGAAGGCAACCGCGTAACTTTTGCGGAAACGCGCGATGGAGTCGGGCGTAAGCAACACTTCATTGGCGGGATTGAGGGTGAGACGTTTGAGAGTCACCGTAGAGCGTTGCGACTCCGGATCGAAGCTCCGGATCGACTCCAGCGTATCGCCGAAGAAATCAAGCCGCACCGGCAGTTCGGAGTCCGAGGGGAAAATATCGATGATGCCACCACGCACCGCGAAGTCGCCAGGATCCATCACCGTGCCCGAGCGGGAAAATCCATTCTCCACGAGAAACGCCAGCAGCTTTGCGCTGTCCACCACTTGGCCCGGGGCCAGGCTGAATGTTGCTCCGCCGAGCAACGCTTTGGGTACGACGCGCTGTAGCACTGCGTTGATGGTCGTGAGCACGATGAGGGGCTTTGTGACAGGCTGCGTCAGGCGGGCGAGCGCCGCCAGGCGCTGCGCGCTGATTTCAGCGGCGGGCGAGACGCGGTCATAGGGCAAGCAGTCCCAGGCGGGGAAGCGCACGGTTTCGAGTTGCGGCGCGAAAAACTCCAGTTGATCAGCCAGGACCGAAAGCCGCTGATCGTCGAGGGCCACATGCAACAGCGCCCGGCCTGCCAGTTCGCCAGCGATCTTCGGCAGCAGCATGGCGTCGAGACCCTGCGGCACACCGGACAGCTCCACGCGGCCCGGCACGGCAAGGCGGGCCTTGAGACGGGTTATGTCGATCATGGCCGGTGTTCGAGCAACTCCATCAGGAGCCTGGAAGCATGCTCCGGGGGCACTGGAGCTGTTTTCGTGGCCCAGCTCAGCAGTTCCTGGTCGGGAAGCTCAATAATCGCTTCAAGTTCGGCCAGTTCCGTTTCGTCCATGATGGCGATCCGCGCCTGAGCGAATCCACCCAGAATCAAATCCATTTCCTTGATGCCGCGATGGCTGGCGCGCCACAGCAGACGTTTGCGGCGGGCATCGAAACTTTCGGTGGGGGTCATGCCGCGCCTCCTTAACCGGTGGCCGCGACGTCGTCTATGGCGATGGCCGTGTCAAGCACGGCCATGACGAGAGGGAAGCAGTACTCGCCTTTTCTCGTCATGCCCGGACTTGATCCGGGCATCTCTTCGGGTCCTAGCAAGGCAAACATCCACGCTTTCCATGGTGAAATTTTTGTTGCAGGATGTGAAAAATCACGCGGGAGGCTAACATGATCATCTATCCCGATCTCGAACTGCGGAAGGGCCGGCTCGTCAATCTGCGCGACGGCAGAATGGAAAGCCCGGTCGTTTACGACCTTGATCCCGTCCAGTGTGCCCGCGATCTGGCAGGGCAAGGTGCGGAATGGCTGCATGTGGTCGATATCGACGCGGTGTTCAACGAGGGCGAAAACACCGACCTCATCAAGGAGATCATCCGCAAGGCGGGATGCAAGGTGCAGGTGGGCGGCGCCATCCGTGCCATGGACAAGGTGCATATGTGGATGGGCGCGGGCGCCAGCCGGGTTGTTATCGCAACGGCGGCGGTAAAATACCCGCATTTCGTCAAGGCTGCCGCCACCGCCTATCCCAATGGTGTGGTGGTGAGCGTCGATGCCCGCGGTCGGCGGGTCGTCGTGGAAGGCTGGACGGAAACCACAAAATTCACGCCCATCGAGTTCGCGCGCCAGTTCGAGAACATCGGCCTTGCGGCCATTATCTACACCGACATCGACTACGCCTACGGATTCGCTGAAAGCAGTTTCTCCCACACCACCGATCTTGCCACCCATGTGAAAATTCCGGTGATCGCCAGCGGTCTGGTCAAGTCCATCCACGACATTTCCACCCTCTCCTATCTGCCGGATATTTCCGGCGTGATCACCAGCAAGGCCCTGTTCGGCGGCGCCTTCACCTTCGCGGAGGCCAATGCCATCGCTTCGGCCCAAAAGGAACCCGTGGCGCCATTTTTGTGATGGCGTGAGGCACCGGTTGGCTTAATCAGAACCGATGCGTCCATCGGTTCTTAACCCGCTGTTCGCCGGCGCGGCCGGCATCAAGGGCATTGGCCAGAAGCTGGATAAAACTCTCGCGGCTTTCCTGCGGCCTTCGCAGGGCGACAGCGCGCGCATTATCGATCTTTTGTTTCATCTGCCTTCGGGACTGGTCGATCGGCGCTTTCGTCCCAGGATTGCCGATCTGCCGCAGCAGGGCATCGCTACCATCGAGGTGACGGTGGGGCGCCACAAGCCGCCGCCGCCCCACAACAAGCGCGTGCCCTACCGTGTCGAGGTTTTCGACGGCAGCGGTCGCCTGACGCTGATCTTCTTTCATGCCTTCGCTGACCACCTGAAACGTTCTCTTCCCGAGGGCGAACGGCGTTTCATTTCCGGGAGGATCGAATGGTATGGCGGCGAGCCGCAGATGGTTCACCCGGACCACATCGTTTCGGCGGACGAGTTTAACCTGTTGCCGCTGATCGAACCCGTCTATCCGCTGACCGAAGGATTATCCGGCAAGATTTTTGCCCGCGCCATTCGCACCGCCCTCGAAAAAGTTCCAGCCCTTCCCGAATGGCAAGACGAAGCCTTCCGGCAACGCCACAACTGGCCGGACTACAGGCAAGCGTTGCGCGCTTTGCATCATCCCGAAACGCCTGTGGCTATCGGTCCCGAGTCTCCCGCGCGGCGGAGGCTCGCCTATGATGAGCTGCTCGCCAATCAACTGGCGCTCTCGCTGGTGCGCGCGCACATGAAACGGGCCGCCGGACGAAGCGTGCGCGGGACCGGCAATGCACGGGCCAAAATCGTGGCGGCGCTGCCGTATAAACTGACCGGCGCGCAGCAGGTTGCCGTTGAAGAAATACTCCGCGACATGGCGGCGCCCGAACGCATGCTGCGCTTGCTCCAAGGCGATGTCGGGTCGGGCAAAACCATGGTTGCGCTACTAGCGCTCGCCACCGCTGTTGAGTGCGGCACACAAGGCGCCTTCATGGCGCCAACGGAAATTCTGGCGCGCCAGCACATGGCGACGCTTCAGCCATTCTGTGATGCAGCGGGGATAGCCCTTGCCCTCCTCACGGGCCGTGAGAGGGGCAAGGCGCGCGAGGCGGTATTGGCCAAGCTTGCTTCCGGCGAAATCCGTATTCTCATCGGCACCCACGCGCTGTTTCAGGAAGGCGTTGCGTTCAAGGACCTTGGCCTTGTGGTGATCGATGAGCAGCACCGCTTCGGCGTGCATCAGCGCCTGGCCCTGCAAGCGAAAGCCGGCGCCAGCACCGATCTTCTGGTAATGACGGCGACTCCTATCCCTCGCACCCTGGCGCTCACCGTCTATGGCGACATGGATGTGTCCAAGCTCACGGAGAAGCCGGCGGGGCGGCTTCCCATCGATACGCGTGTCCTGCCGATGGCGCGTATGGATGAAATCATTGCGGGCCTGGCGCGCGGTATGGCTCAGGGCCATCGCGCCTATTGGGTATGCCCACTTGTGGAGGAAAGTGAAGCCGTGGATCTCGCCGCCGCCGAGGACCGCTTCACTGCCCTCAGCAAGCGCTTTCCGGGGCAAGTGGGACTGGTGCATGGCCGTTTGCGGGGGCCCGAGAAGGACAAGGCAATGGCGGCGTTCAAATCGGGAGAACTCAAACTCCTCGTTTCAACCACCGTCATCGAAGTGGGTGTCGATGTGCCGGAGGCCAATGTCATGGTGATCGAGAATGCTGAGCGCTTCGGACTCGCCCAATTGCATCAGCTGCGCGGAAGGGTTGGGCGGGGCACGGAGAAGTCCAACTGCCTCCTGCTCTATCAGGACCCCATTGGTGAGACGGCCAAAGCCAGGCTCCACATCATACGCGAAACGGAGGATGGCTTTCGCATTGCAGAGGAAGATTTGCGGCTGCGGGGTGCGGGCGAATTGCTGGGGACACAGCAGTCAGGACTTCCGCTCTTCCGCATGGCCGACCTCGCCGCCGATGGCGATTTGCTGGCGGCGGCGCGCGACGATGCCCGGTTGATTCTTGCCCGCGATGCCAAACTCACAAGCCCCCGCGGAGAGGCCTTACGGATTCTGCTTTACCTTTTCGAGCGCGACGAGGCCGTCAGGCTGATTGGCGCAGGTTAGTGTCGCGAACCCGGGCCAGGACGGATTCTTCAACGGCTTCCAGCGGCCGGTCGGGAAACACCAGACCCATGGAGATCACCAGCTTGAGGCCGTCTTCCACGCTCATGTCGAGTATCTTGACCTCGGCCACATCGACGAAGAACACATAACCGGACGTGGGGTTTGGCGTTGTCGAGACATAGACGGCGTACATGGGCCGCCCCGTTTCCAGTCCCACTTGCCCACCATCGACCTCGCGCGACACGAACGCCAGCGACCACGTATCCCGGCGCGGCCATTCGACCAGGCAAACATAGCGGAAGGAAGCTCCCTTCTGCGAAAAAATGGTTTCGAATATTTGCTTCGAACCCTTGTAGATCGAGCGCACGACGGGTGTGCGGTTGAGGAGGTTGTCCCAAATGCCGATAAGGGTGCGGCCCACCAGATTTGCCGCCAGCGCACCGATCAAAGTTATGGCCACCAGCGCAAAGAGGAGGCCGAAGCCCGGCAACTGAAATGGCAGGTAGGTATCTGGACTATAACCCCCCGGGATAAATGGTTTTACCCAAGCGTCGAACAGGGTGACGAACCAATAGGTTGCCCACACGGTAATGGCGATGGGCGCCGTAATGACCAGGCCGGTGAAAAAATACGCCCTGAGCCTGGCGAGCAACGATGGCGGCCCCTTGATATCAGAGCCGGGCGGATCGAAAGGATCGTTCGGTTTGAGGCTTGCCATTTGCGGTTGATCGCATGAACCGCCGGCGCTTAGCAAGGCCGGGGCAAGACCGCCTATTGCTCAGCGGCGACGTTCATCCTGCGGCTTGCGGGATATTGCTCATCCCAGACGCGGGCCCGAGCTTCGGCTTCCAGCCGTTCGTCCTTGGACACCCTTCCCTCAAGCTGCGCCGCACGGTTAAATATCTCGGGGTTTTCCTCAGGTTTGGCCGATTGCTTGGCCAGAATGTACCACATGACGGCGCGGGTGCGGTCGGGGCGCACCAGTTTGCCTTCAAGGTAGAGTTCGCCCAGGTAGGCTTCAGAGGAGGCGTGGCGTTTTCGGGCCGACGCAATAAGCCATTTGAGGCCCTGCTGGGGATTGCGCTTCATCCCCTGCCCCTTGATGCTCATGACGCCCAGGGCGAATTGCGCAGCGGGATGGCCATAAGTGGTGGCGATCTTGAGGTAGGTTCGCGCTGCGGCGGCAGGGTTTTGCGCAATACCGGCCGAGGCAACGCCGGTGCGCTGATAGTCGGCGATGCGCACCATGGCATCGACCGTGATGCGCAGCCGGTTCTGGTCCGGCTCGTCGGACTCGTAAAGATCAGCCACGCGCGAATAGTAAGAATAAGCCGTGGCATCGTCACGCGGCACGCCCCGGCCCGTGCGATACATATGGCCCAGATACCAATCGGCGACGATGTTGCCGTCTTCCGAGGCGCGCCGGAAGAACTTGATGGCCCGGTCGTAATTCCCCTTGTTATAGGCCTTCTTCGCTTTCTTGAGATCGTCGGTCCAGAAGGGGATGCTGATCTCAGGCATCTTGATGTCGGGAACTGCCGGAAGATAAGAGTAAAAATCAGCCATGACGCCCGGCTCATCGGCCTGGGCCGGGGGCAAGTTTTGCATAATCAGGGACAGCGCCGCGAAAAGCGCCATCAAGGTGGTAATCGCCCTTTGCGCTAAACCGGCACTGGATGATGGCTTGGCAAACACGTTCAAACGACCCTTTTGGATGCACAGGCATCCGGAACGGCAGTGGTGCTGCCGCAGGGCTGGTGCCCCGGAGCATTTGGCTTATTGACCAATTTTGGCGGATGAAAGGTTCAAAACGGACCGATTTAGGCGGGGTATACAAATCGTTCCGCTGTTGCCCGAAAGCAACATAGGTGGTTGAGCGGTATGTTCCGCGTTTATTTGCGATTCGCCGAATCTCTTCTAGTATTGCCCGATGAATGAAATCGCCGCGGCTGTGCCGCAATCGGCCGGGGAAGCGATCCGCATTGAATATGTGCCGCGCCGGGGCCTGCTGGCCCTTTCGCTTATCAACTTCCTGCTCGGCCTGTTAACCCTGACGCTTTACCGCTTCTGGGCCAAAACCAACGTCCGCAGGCACATCTGGAGCTGCGTTCATATCAACGGCCAGCCGCTGGAATATACGGGCCGCGGCATCGAACTGTTCATAGGGGCGCTGATCGTCTTCCTGGTGTTCGGCTTGCCCGCCGTCATTCTGATCGTTGCCGTAAGCCTCATCTTTGGTCCCGAACATGCGGCGATCATCGGCGTCCAGGGCCTGTTGTTCCTCTTGGTGGCGGTGCTGTGGGGGGCTGCCGTCTACCGGGCGCGACGCTATCAGCTGTCACGCACCCTGTGGCGGGGCATCAGGGGCACGCTGGCGGGATCGTCCATGGTCTATTCGCTGCTGTATTTCGGCTCCCTTCTGGCGCGCGCCATTACGCTTGGCTGGTCGACGCCGGTCATGAACCTTAATCTGCAGGAGCGGATGATCGGCGAGATGCGCTTCGGCGACCGGGATTTTCGGTTCAAGGGCCGCGCCGGGCCGCTTTATCCAGCCTACGCGGTGTGCTGGATACTAACTGTCGTGGCGATCATCGGGGTTATTCTGTTGATCGCAGGGGCCGCCGTGAGCACCGACCTGGCCCAGACCCTCAGCGACATTTTCAGTGAGCAGACGGAGCCCGGGGTAGGCCAGGTGATCGCCATCCTTGTCGCCGTCTTCGCGGTCTACCTCGTGCTGGGGGCGATTTATCCGGTCATCTGGTCTTTTTACTCGGCCCGCGAACTCAGGCTTTTCGCCAGCTATACAAGTTTCGACAATGCCCGGTTCAGCATGGATGCAACCGCCGGCAATTTGATCCGGCTGGTGATTGGCAATCTGCTGATCTGGGTTTTCACTCTCAGCATTGGCGCACCCTATGTGCGGCAGCGCCTCGTCCGTTACCTGTGCGAGCGCATCAAGGTGGAAGGCACCGTCGACGTGCGCCACATCGCGCAATCCCAGGCGCCCCTCGACAGGACGGGCGAGGGTCTCGCCGACGCCTTCGACGTGGGCGGTATCTGATGCAGGCGGAGGGCCTCTTCTTCGACGGAGAGACTGCCCTCGAACACCCGGTAATCGTGCGGCTTGCGGACGGCGGCCTTGCCATTTCAGGCGCGACGATTGCACCCCAGGACTGGCGTTTCGACGCGATTGCCGCCATCGATCCGCCCCATGCGGACCGGCCGTTCCGGCTCACCCATGTGCAGCGGCCCGGCATGCGGCTGGTTCTCACTAACCCCGCCTTCATGGCCGCCCTCCTCGACAAGGCCCCACAGCTTCGCGGTGGCTTCAATCCGCGCCGTGCCGGCAAGGCCGCCATGTGGATCATCGGCGGCCTGGCGGCCTTGGCGCTCACCGCCTATCTCGTGCTGCAATTTGCGCCCCAGAAGCTCGCCTTCATGCTGCCCGACCCCTGGCGCGACAAAATCGGCGCGCAGATCGAAGCAGCTCTGACCGGCGGCGCCAAGCTTTGCGAAAACCCCGGCGGCAGAGGTGCTCTCTCCGCCGTGGCGGCGCGGCTGCGCGACGGCAATCCTGACCTGCCGCCTATCAGCATCAACGTGTACGCCATCCCAATCATGAACGCCTTCGCCATGCCCGGCGGGCGTATTGTCATCACCGGCGAACTTATCAGGAAAGCCGAAGCGTCCGAGGAAGTGGCTGGCGTCCTCGCCCATGAGTTGGGCCACGTGGTCCATCGCCATTCGGAAGCTCAACTGGTGCGCGCCACGGGGTTGCAGATCTTCATCGCCATTGCGACGGGGGGCGGCGGGGATACGATCTCCTCGCTTGCAGGCCTGGCCACCATTCTCCGCTATACCCGCCAGGCGGAAGCCGAAGCCGACGCCTTTGCCCTCGAAGCCCTCGAAAACGCCGCCATCGATCCCCTCGGCCTCAAACGTTTCTTCGAACTCGTGCTCAAGGAACAAGGCAAGAGTCGGACGGGAACGTTCGGCAAGATCGAAAGTGCATTCGCCACCCACCCAGGCACCGAAGATCGGATCAAGGCCATCCGCCCCCTGCCCGATGGCATTCCCGCGCGTCCCGTGCTGAACGACGCCCAATGGCAGGCGTTGAAGCGTATTTGCGGGTAGCTGTTGACGCCATCGATGCCCTCTCCCCGCTTCGCGGAGCGAGGACGGCATCAGGCATTGGCGATGGATGAGAAATAAGAACGCAAAGCGAAATAAATGAACGGCTTGCCCGCGCTCTCATTGTGGGCAATCTTTCGCTGTTGGAATTCAAGAACGTTCCGGAGAACTTATGAAATCGCAGGCGCGGGTGGTGATTGTCGGAGGCGGCGTGATGGGCGTGGGGCTCCTCTATCACCTGGCGCTTGAAGGCTGGACCGATATTGCGCTGATCGAAAAGGGTGAGCTGACATCCGGCTCGACCTGGCACGCGGCGGGGCAGTGCCCGCATTTCAACGGCTCCCTCAACATGACCAAGGTGCATGTTTATGGGACCAAGCTTTATCCCCAGCTTGAAAAACTCACCGGGCAAGCGGTGTCCTGGCATGGCTGCGGGGGGCTTCGCCTGGCCATAACCGATGAGGAAGTGAACTGGTTCAAATATGTATACGGCATCTCGCGACTGGCGGCTTACGACTGCGAAATTATCGGGCCTTCTGAAATCCGGCAGCATCATCCTTTCTTAGAAACCTTCGGCGTCAAGGCGGCCTTCCGCACGCTGCATGACGGGCATGTGGCGCCCGCCGACATCACCAATGCCATGGCAGCGGGCGCCCGCCAGCTGGGCGCTGAAATCTATCGCCGCACGCGGGTGACAGACGTCAAGCGAATTGCGAATGGCGAATGGCGTGTGGTGACGAATACAGGCGAGATCATCTGCGAGCATGTGGTGAATGCCGCCGGTTCCTACTGTGATGCCGTGGGAGCATGGACGGGCCATAACGTGCCCATCGCCAACATGCTGCATCATTACGTGATCAGCGAACCGCTGAAGGAACTGATCGACCTTGCGCCAGAGCTGCCGGTGGTGCGCGATCCCTACTCCCATGCCTATATCCGAGAGGAAACTAACGGCATTCTGGTTGGCCCCTATGAGACTGCGACGGCTCATGTTTGCTGGGATGGCCGCCCTCCGGCCTGGGATTTCGAAAATGAACTTGTAGCGCCGGAACTCGATCGCCTTATGCCTTGGCTCGAACGGGCCACCGAGCGAATGCCGCTCTTCGGCCAGACGGGTATCAAGTCCATCGTTTCAGGTGCCATTACGCATACGCCGGACGGCGTTTATCTCTCAGGCCCTGCGCCGGGGACGAAAAATTACTGGATGCACTGCGGCGCATCGATCGGCATCTGCCAGGGCGGCGGTGCTGGAAAATATCTCGCGCAATGGATGGTACATGGCCAGGCCGAAATCAACATGCGCGAGTTCGATCCGCGCCGCTTCGGCAACTGGGCGAGCAAGGATTATACCGCGGAAGTAGCCGTCGCCGACTATCACCACATGTATTATTGCTACAAGCCGGCAGAACAGCATGAGGTGGGCCGCGGCTTACGCAAATCCTCGCTGCACGGCCGGCTCAAGGCGGAAGGCGCGCAGTTCAGCCAGATCTTCGGCTGGGAACGGCCGCGCTGGTACAACAAGTCAGGTGAGGCTGAAAATTTTTCGTTCCACCGCTCGAACTGGTGGGGGCCAGTGCGCGAGGAAGCCTTGGCGGTCCGCGAGCGCGTTGGACTCATGGACCTCTCGACGTTCGCGAAATTCGATGTGAAGGGGAAGGATGCGTATGGTTTCCTGGATCGCATCTGTGCCAACCGGATTCCGGCGAAGGACGGCGGGATTGTTCTGAGCCACCTGCTCAACGCCAATGGTTTCATCGAAGCGGAGATTACGGTCACGCGCTTGTCGGCCGAACATTTTTATGTTCTGTCCGCCGCCGCTGCCCAGCTTCACGATTTCGATCAGTTGAACTGGCGCAAGCGGGATAGGGAGCGCGTCATGATCGCCGATGTCACGGATGACTATGGTGTGCTGGTGCTGGCGGGACCTCGGGCGCGCGATGTCCTCACTCAATGCACAAAGACCGATCTGTCCAATGCCGCTTTCCGCTGGCTGACGGGGAAAGAGGCGGTGGTCGCCGGTGTTAAGGGTGTGCGGCTGCTGCGCGTGAACTATGTGGGCGAACTCGGCTGGGAACTGCATGTGCCCATGGCAAAGATGCCTGAGGTTTTCGATGCCCTGATGACGGCAGGCAAGCCGCACGGCATCCGGCCCTTTGGCACCTATGCCATGAATTCGCTCCGCCTGGAGAAGGCCTATCGCGGCTGGGGATCGGAACTCACCACCGAAATCGACATGTTTGAGGCTTCGATGGAACGCTTCATTCACCTCGACAAGAAAAATTTCCTGGGCAAGGCAGCGAGCCTGTCGAAGAAGCAGCGCGGTCCCCGCATGAAACTCATTTATATGGAAGTCGAGAACACCGATTCAGACTGCGTGGGCAATGAGCCCGTGTATCGGAATGGCAAGATGGTGGGTGTCACAACGTCGGGCGGCTTTGGGCACGCCGTCAACAAATCCCTGGCTTTTGCCTATTTGGAGCCGCAGCTCACCGCACCCGGGACCTCACTTGAGGTTCTGATTTTCAACGAGCGCCGCCAAGCCCGGCTGATCCCGGAATCAGTCTGGGATAAAGAAAACGTGAGACCGCGATCCTAAAGGCCTGTCATCTTCGCAGTAGCCGGGGGAAACTGCTCCCAGGACTGCCCGGCGGCCACGATGCACGACATGCCGCTGGGATGGGTTACCAGCATGGTCCAGGTTCCGGCCTTTGAAACGAAAAGTTCGACCAGGTTCCGTTGTCCGGCGATGCCAAATGCCGAAGGCTCCTCCTGGTAATTCTTGGCCAAGGTCTCAATGAATTTGGCCCGCACGCCACAGGCCGATTGGGCCTCCGCCGGCATGGCCCAAAGCATTGCCGCCGCAGCCAGCGACAGGCTTGATAAGCAAACGTGGTATTTAGACATAAAACCTCCAGTCCTCGCCATCCGGGCGCCGCTGGAGGTTGCAACCCCCTGAAGTTCAGGCGGGGCCCGGAGCGGGTATTCCGACACAGTCGAACATACGTAGCTCCGAATCATTCACGAAATTTCAGGATAGATTCTAAAAGTAAACAAATTGCGAATGACGGGAGGATGCCCTACCAAGCCCGGGCATGACTTCCCCTGCATCGCACCTCCAGAATCGGCCTATCATGGGCATCGCCATGATGCTGGCCGCCATGGCAATCCTGCCTTTCCTCGATGTCGTTGCCAAATTTCTGGGGCAGCAAGGCGTGCCGGTCATGCAAGTGGTCTGGGCCCGCATGGCCTTCGGCTGTCTGCTGACGTTGCCCTTTGCTCTGCTTCAAGGGGGGCCCGCGAGCCTCGTGCCGGCCATGCCGGTGGTCCACACATTCAGAGCGGGCTTTCTCATCGGCGCCACCGGGTTTTTCTTCTGGGCCCTGCACTATTTGCCGATCGCCGATACGCTGGCGATTTTCTTCGTGCAGCCGCTGGTCGTTACCATGCTGTCGCCTGTGGTGCTGGGTGAAAAAGTGGGGGTGCAGCGCTGGACTGCGGTGTTGATCGGTTTCATCGGCACACTGATCATCATCCGCCCCGGGTTCCTAGAGTTCAATCCAGGCGTGCCGATGGCGCTGGCGTCGGGTACCTCGCTCGCCATCTACATGCTGATGACGCGTAAGATTGCCGGCAGCGCCGGAGCGATGGTCACAACCTTCCACACCAACCTTGCGGGCGCCCTGCTCACCAGTCTTGCGGTGACCTTCGTCTGGGAATCGCCGTCAATCGCGCAATGGGCGCTTTTCGTTCTGCTCGCTTTCATAGCGGGCCTCGGCCACTATCTCATCGTGCGTGCCTACGACTATTCCGAGGCCTCCCTCCTGGCGCCGCTTGCCTACACCGAAATGATCGCCGCGGTGGGCGCGGGCTGGTGGTTCTTCGGCGATTTTCCCGATATGTGGACCTTCGTGGGCGTCGGCATCCTCATCGCCTGCGCCATCTACATTTCCATCCGCGAGCGCCACCACAACATCCCTCCGCCACGGGAGTTCGAACAACCGTAAAGCTAGCCCTTTCTCGTCATGGCCGTGCTTGTCACGGCCATCTTCTATAGAAGCTCGTTGTAGAGGTCGCGCCATTCCGGGTTCATCGCCTCGATCAAGTTGTTCTTCCAGGCTCGTGGCCAATGTTTGATATTCTTCTCACGCTGGATAGCGTCCACAACCATCGGATAGGTTTCGTAATAAACCAGCCGGATTAAATCCATATCGTGACGTGAACCCCTTGATCATGCCTTCGCGGTGCTCATAGGCGCGCCGCGACAGATCGGACGTGACGCCAGAGCACGCCGTTTGGACGATTGGTCATCATGTACAGATATCCTTGGCGCATGCTCCATGCTGCCGAAAGAAGATGGCCGTGACAAGCACGGCCATGACGAAAAGGGGTGAGTCCCGTGTGTGCTGTCGGAACGGATGCCGTGACAAGTACAGCCATGACGAAAGTGGGGCGAGCTGTGTGCGCTATCCCTCCTTCGCCACACCTTCTACCAAGGGAACAAAGCGCACGGCGGCGAGGTGCTCGCTGTCGTAACCCTGTCCGGTCCGGGTGATGCGGTAGAGGTCCTGCTTACCCGGCTTTTCTTCCAAGGGGATCACCATGATGCCCTCAGGCGCGAGCTGATCGATGAGTGCGGCGGGAATTTCCTTCGCCGCAGCCGTGACGATGATGCGATCGAAGGGGGCCTGCCGCGGCCAGCCCTTGGTGCCGTCGCCGACGATTTGCGTGATGTTGCCGAGCTTCAGGTCCTTGAAGCGGGCCTCGGCGGATCTCGCCAGCGTACGGTAGCGCTCCATGGTGTAAAGGCGGCGGCACAACAGGCTGAGGATCGCCGCCTGGTAACCTGAGCCTGTGCCGATCTCCAAGACCTTGTGGCGGTCCTCGACCTTGAGCCTATCGGTCATCAAACCGACGATGAAGGGCTGGCTGATGGTCTGGCCG
>Ga0187892_10007918_pt1 | contig 14855 bp, 17 predicted proteins | sample MA1701073metaG_FD_139345 | JGI IMG/M metagenome (GOLD analysis project Ga0187892, IMG submission 139345) | Bio-ooze microbial communities from a basaltic lava cave in the Kipuka Kanohina Cave System on the Island of Hawaii, USA - MA170107-3 metaG ... | reverse complement strand
CTCTTCAGTCTGATGTAAGTTCACTTGAGTCAGAAACAAAAGCCATTAAAGCAACTATTGATCATTTTGGAAAATTGGATGTGTTGATCGCCAATGCCGGTGTAGGTCATTTTGCACCGATTGATCAAATGACCGCTGAAGAATGGAAAGATACCATTGATACAAATCTTACCGGTGTTTTTAATAGCGTAAAAGCAAGTGTTGATGCATTGAAACAATCCAAGGGTTATATCATCACTATTGCCAGTCTTGCCGGAACTAATTTCTTTGAAAACGGGGCGGCTTATAATGCAAGCAAATTTGGACTAGTTGGTTTTACACAAGCCGTCATGCTTGATCTAAGAAAATATGGAATCAAAGTTTCTACCATTATGCCCGGCTCTGTGGCTACATATTTTAATAACCACTCGCCTTCTGATGCTGATGCATGGAAGATACAACCGGAAGATATTGGACAAGTAGTCCTGGATCTTTTAGAAATGAACCCAAGAACATTGCCCAGTAAGATTGAAATGCGGCCTTCTATACCGGTTAAATAGATAGTGCCCTCCTTAAACAAAGACTGCCGCAGGATTACTGCGGCAGTCTTTGAAATACATCAATTGTTTATTGTTGCTGTTCAAAATCAAATTTATCTTTTTCTTGATAAGCCCTGAAAGCAACCGGATCCCCGAAGGGACCTAAATACTTCGCAGCGCCAAACCCCAGAATAGGCCAAAAGATTATACCCAATAACACCAATCCTACGGTAAAGCCCTCATCTTTCCCGAAGCTTTTGGAGATCATATTGTCCAGCCAGATCAAAAAAATCATGTTGATAAAAGGGATCAGGCATAACACTACCCACCAGCCGGGCTTACCTCCAATTTTTGTCATGATGTACAAATTGTAAATTGGAATGATAGCAGCCCAGCCGGGTTGACCAGCTTTTTCAAATACTTTCCACATGGCGGCGATACTAACTATCACGATTGCCAGCCATACGATAATCAAACCTGGAGAGAATCCATATTCCATTTTTAAGTTGGTTTTGGTGAACTATAATGTTACACAAAAAAACTATCACACGCAATCTTTAAGATAAGTTTTCTCTTTCATTTTCCGCTCTTGCTTCTACAAATAAAGAAATAAGACAATCTGAAGCTTACTTTTTCGAAGCCTTACCATCCACTACAGTTTTTTTACTTACCACATTTACTTTTTTAAAAGAAATAAAAAGAAGAAGCTATCATTTTGTTATGGCGATCTCAGTTTGCGCATTACATTCAACTCGTGAAAAAAATCGCCGTTTACAATATCAAGGGAGGCGTAGGAAAAACCACAACATCCGTCAACCTGGCTTGCTTCCTGGCCAAAAGTGGTCTCAGCGTTTTACTTTGGGATCTTGACCCGCAGGGCGGCAGCAGCTTCTTTTTCAACCGGCAACATTGCAACAACAATACGCATGGCCGGCTTTTTGACAGGTATATTACTATCTATGATGTTATTCATTCCACCGAAAGTTACCAGATAGATGTCATCAGCAATGATGCGTTGTTTTCTGACCAATACATGATCCATGCTTCACGCATGACCACCGTGAACTTTGGCAACAATGATCTTATAAAAATTACATTGCAGGAAGTAGAAGACGATTATGATGTGTGCATCATGGATTGTGCTCCCGGCCGTTTTTTATTGCACAATAATATTTTTCATGCTGCCGACCTGTTGCTTGTTCCCAACCTGCCTGCGCCGCTTTCTATATATTGCAACAATATGCTGATGGCCGACCTGCAGGAAGATACATACCTGGCAAAAAAAGTGCTTAGCTTTTATAATATGGTGCAGGTGCATAAAATTTTGCATAAACAATATCTCGATAATGTGAAAGATGCTTCCTGGATGATGACCAATTATATCCCATTTTATTCAGATATTGAATTAATAGGTCTCACCAAAGAATCCATTTTTCACCAGGAAAAAGAAAGCAAAGCAAACATCTGCTATCTCAACCTTTGGATGGAGATATGTGATCGGATGCAATGGAAAAAGCTGAATGATTTAAAAGGTTTAGTGGTTGACATCAATAAGGACCAACCCATCAATGATCTCCCCTTCCTTCAGCATGTATCAAATAGCTGAACCAAAGTAGTTTGTTTTGTAGAACAAGAACTACACTTCCGTTAAGCTAAGAATTACAATTTTATAGCTGTCCGCTCTATTTTTTTGCGGTCATCCTGATCGTTACTTTGCTTATTCTATTCCAATAACCTATGCTGATCCAGTTCATCATTTGTTTTGCATTCCAGGCCAGGCTGTTTACCACTCTTGGCCTGATGCAAATCGCCAGTATCCTGAAAAGCTAGTTGCACAAACAAATTGATTAGTAAGCAAAACCCCGGTTCTTTATTTTGAACCGGGGTTGTTTTATTAAGTCTATTATACAGAAAGCTGAACTGTTATCACTTCCCGCCGCTTATGCGGTATTTGGCACGCATTTTTCAATTTTATATAGGAATGCAATATGCCTGTTATTATTATTTATGCGATCATTCTTCTATTAAAAGAAGTATGTTTTTAAAAATAAGTATTTCTGAACAGGCAAAAGCCGTATAATTTTTTAAAAAAAATTATGATCATGAATCCGGCCTCTGATCAATCAGCAAAGTATTTTATTGCAAAAGGAATAGACCAGTTTTTCACCGGTGTCTATGACATTACCCGTTTTACTCTTCAATTCTTCAAAGAGGCATTTGTTCCTCCTTATGAGTTCAGAGAAGTAATAAGACAATGTTTTCAGATCGGGTGCAGATCACTTCCGCTTATTACTTTGACCGGTTTTATTGTCGGAGTTGTTTTTACCGATCATTCAAGGCCGGCATTGGCAGAATTTGGCGCAGAGTCATGGCTGCCCGCCACTTCGGGTGTTGCAGTTATTAAAGCATTGGCGCCATTGATCACTTCGCTGATATGCGCCGGCAAAGTAGGTTCGCAAATAGGCGCCGAACTGGGCTCGATGAAAGTGACAGAACAAATAGATGCCATGGAAGTATCGGCGTCAAACCCTTTTAAATTTTTAGTAGTGACCCGTGTGATCGCAGCTGCTTTAATGATCCCCATTTTGGTAATATACAGCGCTTTGGCAGGATTAACCGGAGCATTTATTAATATTCACATGGTTGAACAAACAAGCTTTACCTCATTTATACAAAGTGCATTTGCCGATATTGGCTTTACTGAAATAGGATCTACACTTACACGATCATTTGTCTTTGGCTTCACGATTGGCATAATAAGCTGCTTTAAAGGTTTTATGGCTGATAAAGGGACGGAAGGCGTCGGAAGAGCGGCTAACTCTTCTGTTGTGCTGATCATGTTTTTGATTTTTATTGAAGAGATCACCATTGTAAAGTTCTTTATCAGTGAATAAAATTTTGTTGACAGATATGAATGAACAGCAGAAACATAATAAGGAAGAAGTCGTAATCTCTATTGACAAATTGTATAAATCTTTTGACGATAACCATGTTTTAAATGGAATAGATATGGAATTGCACAAAAGTGAAAATGTGGTGGTAATGGGCCGGTCAGGTTCAGGAAAATCAGTTTTAATTAAAATCATTGCCGGTTTAATAAAGCCTGATGAAGGAACAGTAAAAGTTTTTGGAAAGGAAATAGATAAGATTGATAAAGAAGAACTGATTGCATTGCGGCTAAAAATGGGTTTTTTATTCCAGGGCAATGCCTTGTACGATAGCATGACGGTTAGAGAAAATCTTGAATTTCCATTGATCCGGAATAACAAGAAAATATCAGATGATGAAGCCAATAAAGAAATAGAACAGGTTTTGAATGCTGTAGGAATGGCAGAAACCAAAGGCCAGTTGCCATCTGAACTTTCCGGTGGTCAAAAAAAACGTATTGGCATTGCAAGAACGCTGATTCTGAAACCTGAGATTATATTTTATGATGAACCCACTGCCGGTCTTGATCCTATAACGAGTAATGAAATGAACGACCTGATCAATGATGTAAAAGATCAGTATAAAACAAGTTCGATCGTCATCACGCATGATCTTACCTGCGCCAAAACAACAGGTGATAGAATATTTATGCTTGCAGATGGGAAATTTATACGGCAGGGCAGCTTTGATGAAGTATTTGATACTGACGATGAGAAAATAAAAGGCTTTTTTGATTACAATTTTATAGAGGAAAAAATGAAATAGGTACTAACAGCCACGACAGACGGTTATCATTTACGAATTCCTGACCATTATGTAAATAAAAAAAACTACGGGATGAAAACAGGACAAACCAAGAGAGCCATTATAGTAGGAATTTTTATTTTCCTGGGCATTGTGATCTTCATTGCCGGTGTGCTTGTACTAGGCGGCGAGAAGAAAACATTTAAGAAAACAATTACCATGAAAGCGATCTTTAATGATGTAAACGGCTTGCTCGACGGTAATAATGTTTGGTTCTCTGGTGTAAAAATAGGTACTGTAAAAAAAATGAGCCTTACCGATAGTGCCCATGTAGAAGTGGAAATGAAAATTGATGAGGATGCTCAGCATCTGATCAGGCAGGATGCAAAAGCCAAAATCGCCTCCGATGGATTAATAGGCAACCGCATCATTGTTATTTATGGCGGCAGCCAAAATATGCCTCCTGTAAAAACCGGAGACACATTATTAGTTGAAAAACCATTGAACACCGAATCAATGATGAATACGCTGCATGAAAGCAATAATAATCTTCTCACCATCACCGGCAACCTGAAACTGGTAAGTGAAAGAATGGCTGAAGGACAGGGTGCACTTGGCAAACTGTTGGTGAATGATACAATGGCCAATAATCTTCAATACACTCTCGGCACCTTACAAAGAGCATCTGGCAATATAAAAGTATTAACCTCCAACATTGCAGATTATACCGAAAAATTACAGACAAAGGGAGCCCTTGCAAATGACCTTATTTCTGATACTACTTTTTTCAAAACACTAAAAGAAGCATCGGTTCAAATACAGCAGGCATCTATAAATGCAAAACAGCTTACTGATAATTTAAAACAAGTAAGCTACGATTTAAAAGACAGCAGCAATATGGCAGGTGTAGTATTTAATGATGAGCATGTTGCCGAAAACTTAAGGATAACTGTAGAAAACCTGCAAGCAGGCACCAAAAAATTTGATGAAAATATGGAAGCACTACGACATAACTTTTTATTCAGAGGTTTTTTCAGGAAAAAAGCGAGGGCCCAGGCAAAAGCAGTAGAACAAGCAGCACAACAATCACAGGCACATAAAGGCAATAATTAAATTGATGTCCTGACAGGCACAATAAAGTAGAATTGTGTAACTAAATACCCCGTATTATTAAAACTGGGTAACTAAATCTACATTGCATGCTTAGGCGAAAAGGTATTTACAAAGAAAATGATCCCCTGCCAGAAACTAAGCTCACATACCCCTAAAAGAGAAAATTTAAGCAAGAAACTTTGTATAATTAACTTTTATTATTTCTTTGCATTCCTTAATTCTTATGTAATGTTAGTAAAACAAACCTTAACCATCTGCCTGCTCTTTGCTGTATGTCTTTTACATGCACAATCAAATTATAAGGAAGGAGATGTAGTAACCAACCACGGCACGATCCTTCATGGCTTCATTAACTATAAAGAATGGCACAGAAATCCTGATCATATTCAATTCAGACCGGAGACCAAAGGTGCAAACACTCAAACCTTAACAGCGGATAGTGTAAAAGGATTCACAATAAATGGTTATGTCACTTATGCCCGTTATGTTTTATCAATTAGCATGGATGAGATCAGTTTTGAAAATTTGAAAGAAGTAATCGATACTGCTACGGTGACGAAAGCCGTATTTCTTAAACAAATTGCAGATGGCGACCGGCTTGCGCTTTACTCTTATACAGATGAGATTAAAGTCCGTTTTTTCATATTGGATAAACGACAGGCAACACCGGCTGAACTAGCCTATAGAAAAATATTAAGAAATGGTCACGAGATCACCCAGCCTCTGTTTCAACAACAATTAACTCAGCTTGCAGAAGATTATAACGCTTTGTCGCCAGGCTTGAAAGAGCGCATTGCAAAGGCCGGCTATTCAGCATCTGCGATCAAAAAAATAATAAGTAATGTCAATTCAAAAAATGAACCTGGAGAGACACCATCATTTGGTAAAAAACGAAAATTAGGTTTCTTCGTTGGTGCCGGCGCCACTATGAGTACAGTAAAATATACCGGGGAAACTTTGTTGTTGTCAGATGGCCTGGACAATATGGGACGATTCAAGTTTAAAAGCAAAGTTGTTACTCACAGCTATTTGCCAAATATATCAGCAGGGGCCGATTTTTATATCAATCCGGATATTCGCCGATTAATTATCAGAACTGAACTATCTGCGGCCAATATAGAATCAACAGTCAAATCATACTATCGTTTTAATCAGTACACACCGGAAGAAGAAAATACATACACCTATTCTTCCTGGAATATCGGCTTCAGTCCTCAAACCATTTTGAATCTTTATAACTCGAATACATTCAGATGCTACGCAGGTGCAGGATTTATTTTAAATTATTTCATTAATACTAAAAACAAGTTAGAACGAAGAGACAAAGAAACAGGCGAACTTATTGCAACCAATAGCGAATATCTTGTTTTGAAAAATTTTGAAATGAACGCCGCTCTTCGCTCAGGCATCAGGATAAAAGATCATTTTGATATTTCTCTCCTCTGGATCAATCCTACTGAATATACAAACTACAAAAAGGGAAAACAATCCATTAAAACGAGCTTGCTTTCACTTTGCATCCTGTACAATTTAAAACAATAAGACTAATGCTATTTCTTTTTCAATCCACTTAAATATTCCAGCAAATTAGCCATATCCTGCGCAGAAAGATTCTCATGCAATCCTTCTGTCATCATGGATTGCTTCATTTGCGTAAGCGTTTTTACATCTGAAGTCTTGATCGCCTTTCTTGCGCCACCGGGAAATTTCAGATCAATATCGGTTTCTGTTTTACTGGCAATAATGCCGGATAAAGTGGATCCATCTTTCATCTTCAGTTCCCATCCTTCATATCCAAAGCCAATACCGGCCGACGGATGCACAATGCTTTCATATAAACTTTCTTTTGGTAGTTTAGTACCGATCTCTGTTAGTGCAGGGCCGAAGTCAAAACCGGCATTAGCTACTTTATGACAAGTGGCACAAACAGAGCTGAATATTTTTTTGCCTTCTTCTGCATTTCCTTTCAATGCATTTATCTCCTGCATCGTTGCCGTTTTCTTTGCTGCTGTTGTTAATGCATCTTTAGGTAAATAACTGGCTGCTTCGCTTCTTACTGATCCACGCCAGGCGCCTTTTACACTTGCCACTACATCAGGAATTAATTCAGCAGGAACTTTTTTGGCTTTCAAAATTTCCAATACTCTTTCTTGCCCACCCCAGCTTTTTCCAATTGAACCTGCGGCCAGCTTTCTTAACGTTTTATCATACTTATCTGATAAAGTAATAGTCTGCAGCATATCAATAGATGCTTTGCTTCCCACACCGGAGAGTGAAGCAATTAATTTATTTTTCTCATCAGCATTATTGTCGTTGATAACATTCCATGCCAATTTCTCACCTCCTAATTTTAATAATAAAGAAGCTGCATTTCTGCCAATTGGCTCTTCATATTTATTAATGGCAAGTTTCAGCAAATCAGGATTCTCGGTTTTTACTTCATAACGTTCCGTTAGCTCTACATATTCATCGGTACCGGCTATAGACTGCAGCACATCTTTCAATGCTGTTTGTGCAACCGGAGTTTTCATTACAGTTTTAATATCAAGATGACGCAACACAAGTTTATTTAAAGCCACATCATTGCTATTGTTTTCTTCTATCATTTTTAATAACAATGCTGATTTTGCAGCGCCGCTGTTAAAATCAAATGCACGGAAGTAACGCAGCCTTTCATTCAATGGCGTTTTATTATCTGATGCCAGTGAAGCAATATATGCCACAGCCTTATCCGTTCTTGCCCGCCACACAATATCACGGCCTGCTGCTGACTGCAATGGATCTTTTATTTTAGACATATAAGCCGTGAAGAATTTATCCCACTGCCTGTCGGCGCCAATGCCCAGAGCTTCCAAATACCAACGATCTTTACCATCGTGTTGCATGGCCAATGTTGCCCACAGTTCAGCTGCTTCGGGTGATTTATTATGATGCAATGCAATGGCACATTCCCTTCGCACTTGTACATCCTGATCGTTCATTAATTGTTTTATCGTTTCAATAAAATTTTTATTTATCTGGGTCGTTGCTCTTAATCCAGTAATACGCAGATCAGCATTATTATCTTTAATGGCTTCGTTGATGTATTGCGTTGCATTAGCACCCTTCATTTTTACCAATACCCAAAATGCCCTTGCTCTCATTCGCGGATCAGCAGTTGATGATCTCCACAATTTTTCCAACTCTGGTATTGCAGCATCGCCCATTTGCTGCAATGCAGTATAAGCATGATAGCGAACAGAAAGATTGGGGTTTTGTAATGCAGCAACAGCACCTGCTGCAGTTGTATAATCTTGTTTTGGTATAATATACTTCGCATCTTTTGGAGCAACACGATAAATTCTTCCTCTTACCTGGTCTCCTGCAGCATGTCCACCCACACCGGGATCGTACCAATCGGCAATGATCAATGAACCGTCAGGCGCTGCACATACATCGGCAGGACGAAACCACTGATCTTTTTCATTTTTTAAAATATTAACGATCTGTGCTGAATAGCCTGCACCTTTTTTCTTTACAGGATAAGAACGAACTACATTGGGACCTGCATCGCAATGGATCATATTACCACGAAATGTCTCCGGTAATAATGAACCCTCGTAAACGATAATTCCTGTTGGTGAGCCGGCAAAAGTTTGTAAGAGGTTTGGAACAGAACCCGGATCATTCTGATACCAGTGACGCAACGGAATTGAATCTTCCACATTGGTACGGTTTGCACGCCAGCCTGCGCCTGTCATTTCATCACTGAAACCATAGTTACCATATTGAAGAATATAATTGATTCGTGTGCTGCGGTTGCCATCATCATCATTATCACTTTGCCAGAGACTGCCGTAGCTATCAACTGCTACTTCAAAAGGATTTCTGAAATTATGCGCTAAACATTCCACTGCTGATCCATCCGAATTGCAGCGAAAGATCATTCCCTGTTTATATTTTTTGTTGTCAATAATATCGCCATCCTGGTCACGAACAGGTTTTCCGTTTTTATCAAGCAATTGCTTTCCTTCGTTGCCAAAATTGAAATACAATTTTCCATCGGGCCCGAAAGTAAATGCATGCACGCCATGATCATGCTGCTCACCACCGATGCCCTGGAATAGAATTTCTTTTCGATCTGCTTTATCATCGCCATTCTCATCATAAAAGATCCATACATAAGGGCTTTGTGAAACGATCACTTTATTGCCCAATACACAAATACCCAATGGTGCATTCATCTCCGGCCCCTGGTAAAATACTTTTGCTGTATCAGCTTTGCTGTCGCCATTGGTATCTTCCAGTATCATGATGCGGTCGCCCAATGCATTAGTAGGATTGCCATTGATACCGGGACGATAATTGTACGCTTCGCAAACCCAGATGCGGCCCCGTTCATCCACATCTATATTAGTAGGGTTTTGCAGCATGGGCTCTGAAGCAATAGCGGTTACTTCCAAACCATCGGCAACACTGAGGGTTTTCAATGCATTTTCAGGTAAATGTTTTTGCACTTCGGCAAGACTGTCTTCAGTGGTTTCAGCTTTTTGTTTATCACCTGCATCATTGCAGGACAAAAAGAAAGCGATTGATAAAAAGGCAAGGCAAGCGGAAAAAGTTTTCATTTTTACTTCGTTTAGCAAATATTGTCTAAAAAACAATTATTGCCGAAGCTAAGAAAACAGGATGATATTTTTGACAACCTCTTTCAATCAGAAGCAGAGTTAATCACACTACCCCCTATAGCCATGAATATTTGCAGCATGCCGCTTATCAACATTACGGTTAGGATTTTTAACTCTTACCTGTTTGGCCACATCCTTATCATCATCTGTATATTTTTCGGTAAGCTTACCGTCTTCCTTCAGGTTTGCAGGTTTGATATTGATATTAGAAGGAACACCTGTTCCCTTTTCTGACTTGTTTATTCCGGATGGTTTTCCTTTATTCCACATAAAATTTTCTTTAAATCAAATAATACAATGCAGCGATAAGCGGGGGTTATCGCTATATTATCTGCAACAGTAATTATGCCAGAGCACCACTATAAAGCTGACTTAAAAAGCGAAACTTAGTCAACTGCCTTTTTAAATACATAAACACAAGCAGGCGAAGCAGGAAACATTGATCAGCCATTAATCTTTTTCTTTTTCAATTTCTTTAAAAAGAACAGTGCTGACTAAAGACAGTAATAATGCGAATAACAATCCCCACCAAAAATTCCTGATGCTGAAACCATCTACCAGGCGACTGGCTAATAATACCACGAGTGTATTGACTACAAAGAGAAATAAACCAAGGGTAACTATGGTTAAAGGAAGTGTAAGCAAAATTAAAATCGGTTTTATCAATACATTCAATACAGCCAGTATCAATGCAAATACAAGTGCTGTCCAGAATGTATCAACATGTATGCCTTTTAAAACATTGGCTAAACCATAAGCTGCAAGAGCTGTAATGAAAATGCGGAATAAAAAATTCATGCGATGAACAGTGAATAGCGCTGCGAAAGTGTTTTTCAGAATTTGCAATAATAGGGAATATTGAAGTAAACTAAAATTTTTAATTGTCGGGGGAAACGGTATCTTTAAAACACCATTAAACATAGCCACCCACTCAATAGGTATTGTGCCCTTAGAAACTGAAGCGACCCAAGTTTGATCATCAAGTAAAATGTTAAGATATGGCTGCGAATACGAATTTGTCGCCGAGGACAAAGTCTGTTAATCAACCTCGTAAAGAAGATAAGAAAAGTATCAGAATTATGGCGGCAAAATACATGAATGATTTTTCCGTAGCTGTTACTTTTTCTAATGGCATTACACAACTTGTTAATTTTCTGCCGCTGCTTGAAAAACATTTGAAAGGTGATAACCTGAAATATTTTTCACTGGAACGTTTTAAAAAATTCATTGTAAAGAATGGCAACATCTATTGGGGAAAAAATGAAGATGTGAGCTTTCCTATTACAAGCCTGTTGAAGAAGACAGGTCTTCCTGTCAACGGTTCGCCGGAGATACTGCATGTGTTATAATCATCTATTAATAATTTTTATAGAGTTTAGTGCGAAGTGAAAGCTTCGCATTTTTTTTGCCGGTATCTGTCACAAACCAGGAAGGTAACCTGTCTTATGATCAGAAGAGCAGGTAAATGGCTGCCAAAAAAAATCAATTATTAAACTTTACTTCATGAATAATAAGGCGGAAACATTCCTTGAATACAGAAGCCTGTTGTTTTCGATAGCGTATAACATGCTCGGCCATGTGGATGCAGCAGAAGATATAGTGCAGGATACTTTTTTGAAATGGATGGAAGTGCAGCATGACGATGTAAGACAGAGAAAAGCTTATCTCGTCAAGATGACTGCCAACAAATGTATTAATTACCTCAACAGCGCCAGGCAGAAAAGAGAAACATATATCGGTGTTTGGCTGCCGGAGCCATTGGCAGAGTTTGCTCCAAACATGATATATCCCAAAACAGAGACCTATCATGCGTTGTCTTTTGGCATTTTAGTATTACTGGAAAAGCTGACCCCGCAGGAAAGGGCGATATTTCTTTTAAAAGAAATATTTGCTTACGATTATTATGAGCTGGCTAAGATGTTTGATAAAACGGAAGATAACTGCCGGCAAATATTTAAAAGAGCTAAAGATAACCTGGGAAAAGATACTTCCCGGTTTAAAGTTGATGTTAAAGTGCATGAAAAAATACTTCAAAAGTTTATGGCTGCTGTTTCTGAAGGCAGCCTGGATGATCTTATTGATGTGCTGAAGGAAGATATTGTATTGTTTGCAGATGGCGGAGGAAGCACTATAACGCTTAATAGCCAAAGGCTTTCGGCTACATTAAAACCTATTTATGGCAGGGAAAATGTGAGCAGGTTATTGATGACTGTTATGCCAAAAATTTACCAGTATATGCCTGATTTCAGCAATGAAATAATTGTAGCAAACGGGCTGCCCGGCATTATCAGTTATTCAGGTAAAACACCTATTGCTCTTATCTCTATTGAGCCGGGTGAAGACCAGATCAGGAATATATACATACAAACCAACCCGGATAAATTAAAACGATTTCAAAAAGATCATTAAAACTTCTTTACGACCATGGAAACTCAAACAATTTTAAAAACATTTTTATTCCTGCATCTTCTCGGTCTTATAATGATAGCAGGAAGTACGCTGATTAATTTTCTTAACTACAAACAATTCTGGAAGCAATATGCAATTGACAGGGAAAAGGGGATCATCATTATGCAGATCATTTCGAGGCTGACTGTTCTTACAGCAATTGGCGGCGTGGTACTGATCTTGTCCGGTATAGGGATGATGGCAGCAACAAGAGGTGTATTCGACCAGTTTACATGGTTCAAAATAAAAATGGTTATCCTGCTGTTGCTTATTTTAAATGTGGTGCTGGTAGGCAGGCGAAATTTCGCCAGGCTTCAAAAAACAGTAAAGGCTGCCGGTGAGCAAAGTACAGGAGTTATGGCTTATTTAAAAAGAAATATCTCAAGGTTTCAGTATGCACAAATTACCTTTCTGCTGCTCATCATACTGCTAAGTATTTTCAAATTCACTTAAGGCGGCAGCAATGAATCATCCGGCCTGTGTTGTTATAGTTATCATGTCCTTTCTCGTCATCACAGCTTGCTCCAACCAGGAGCCGGCAAAGCAGGACAAATACACAACCGCAACACCCAAAGCAGAAGATGCAAAAATATTATTTGTGTCGCAATGCGCGGCTTGTCATGGAAATAACGGTAAAGCGGGTATTGCGGGAGCCGCTAACCTGCAGGCAAGCCAATTAGACAGTGCTGCAATTTTTCAAACAATAAAATATGGAAGGGGTAATATGCCTGCCTACAAAGAAAAGATGGCAGAGCAGGAAATCAAACAACTGACAATATATGTCAATCATCTAAAAACAAAGTAAAATGAAAAGGGATAAAATCATTTATTGGACTACTACGGGAATCGTATGCACGGTGATGGTATTCAGCGCTATTAATTTCAACATTAAAAATCCTGTTGGCCCTGAAGTGTACCGAATAGAGGGACCTTTCAAACATTTAGGATTACCTGATTATATGCGGATAGAACTTACCATTGCCAAAACATTGGGAGTATTGGCTCTGCTGTTGCCACGTGTACCGCGAAGGCTAAGGGAGTTTGCTTACTTTGGATTTGCTATAACGTTGCTATCAGCCAGCTTCGCTCATTTCTCTACTGGCGATCCATTACTGTTCATCATTGACCCGCTGATATTCCTGGCGCTGTTGATCGTTTCTTATGTGTATTACCTGCGGCTAAATCCTATTAATCGCTTGCCTGGTCTTTTGAAACTTTAAAGTAAGGGGTAAATTAAAGAATGATTTTGCACAAAGCAGCAGCCCGATGTAAAATGTTAACCACCTCAAAAAGACAGGTCTTCCTGTCAACGGTTCGCCGGAGATACTGCATGTGTTGTAATCATACTTAAATAATTATATAGTTAAGTGCGAAGTGAAAGCTTCGCATTTTTTATTTAATGCCTGCCGTTTTTGTTTTGCTTATTAAGACGGTTGTAGTAGCATAAATTTATATGCCGAACCTTTGCGCCGCTGAATATTTTTATTACAAAGCTACTGCCGGCATAAAGGTTCGTTTAATCCTCCTATATGTTGTATGCCGTTTTTCTAAGTCTTCAGTCTTTTAAAGTCAAATTCATCCTCAATCAAGCGTAATAAGTCGCTCATGGACTTCACCTGCCACCATTTGTCTGCGAAACTGTTCAACGCATAATAAGAGTAAAGACGGTATCTATTAATTGCTGCAAACTCCACGTTCACACCGCTGGGTTCAGTCACAATATAATCCTTAATACCTGGCAACTTATCCATATCTGGCAACTCACCTATTTTTAATTCGAATAGCGAATTAATAAAGGGAGCCCAGCCATGTTTTGGGTTCCTATTTTTAATGACCGTCACGGCTGTATCAGACTTAAACGGGCCAGCATTGAAAGAGATCGTATACCAGTCGCATACCCACTTATCACTTACACATTTTACTAAAAGCAATTGGTTAGTGTCAACTAAACCGTAATAAAACCATATTCTAATTTGAAAAGGGACGTAGCCGCTATCAATTTGTTCGATGTTAAGCTTTTTATTCATTTGCTTAACATATTTGTAAACATTGCTCACACTTCCATCTGAGTATGTTGGAATGTCTATTTCCGTTGTGTCACGGGAAGCGTTTGCCAAATTTTCCTGCAACTTTTTCTCAGAATTCCTGCAGGAAAGAGTAATGGTACAAAACAATGACAGTAGTATAAAATGAGCTCTCATAAAATGGCATACAACGGGCCGGAGATTGGCGAATTGGCGATAGTCTGTGATTCGTCAGCCTGGCGACCACTGTTGAATAAAGATATAAAGTTGATGTTATATTCTCAAGTTGATCTGTGATTCATAAAGCTGGATATGCAGATCATCTGTGTTATGCACTGCAAGCAGCCAGTTCAGCTTCTCCTGCTGCAAGATCGTAATTGAAACTCCATAATGTCTTCCCGATAATCTATCCG
>Ga0187892_10007916_pt1 | contig 14861 bp, 15 predicted proteins | sample MA1701073metaG_FD_139345 | JGI IMG/M metagenome (GOLD analysis project Ga0187892, IMG submission 139345) | Bio-ooze microbial communities from a basaltic lava cave in the Kipuka Kanohina Cave System on the Island of Hawaii, USA - MA170107-3 metaG ... | reverse complement strand
GCTAGCGCACGCCCCGGAGGGCCGCGCGCCCGCGCCGGGAGCCCTGGGTCGCGCGGATCGATCGCCATCCGCCGCGACCGCGGCGGCCCGGGCCACCGGCTCCGGGTCGCCTTGATCCGCGGGGGCGGCCAGGCTACACTGCCGCCCGATCGAGCCCGCGCGCCCCGCGGGCCGCCCCTCCCCGATGCAGCTCGACCTGGACGAGGCCGCCGTTCGCCGGCTCCTCCGCATGGAGGACGTGATCCCCGCCATGGAGCGCGCCCTCGTCGACTTCTCGGCGGGCCGGGTGACGCAGCCCATGCGGGTGATGGTGCCCGTCGCCGCCCACGGCGGCTTCCTCGGGGTGATGCCCGCCCACGCCGGCGCCCTCGGGGTCAAGCTCGTCACCTTCTACCCCGGCAACGAGGGCATGCCCACCCATCACGCAGCGATCCTGCTCTTCCGCCCGGAGACGGGCGAGCCCCTCGTGAGCATGGACGGGCGCCTCATCACCGAGGTCCGCACGGCGGCCGTGTCCGCGGTGGCCACGAAGCTCCTGGCGCGTCCCGACGCCCGGGTGCTCGCCCTCCTGGGGGCCGGCGTGCAGGCCGAGAGCCACCTGGAGGCGCTCCGCCTCGTGCGCGACTTCCAGGAGGTGCGGGTCTGGAGCCCGCGCCGCGCCCCCGCCTTCGCGCGCCGTCACGGGATTCGGGCCGCCGCCTCGGCCGAGGAGGCGGTGCGGGGGGCGGACGTGGTCGTGACGGCGACGACAGCCCGGACGCCGGTGCTGGCCGGGGCGTGGCTCGCCCCCGGCGCTCACGTCAACGCGGTGGGCGCGCCGCGGCCGGACTGGCGGGAGCTGGACGACGAGACCCTCCGTCGCGCGCGGGTCTACGTCGACTCCCGGGAGGCGGCGATGAAGGAGTCGGGCGACGTGCGGGCGGGGGGCGCCATCGTCGCCGAGATCGGCGAGGTCGCGGCCGGCGCCGCCGGCGGCCGGCGCGACGCCGAGGAGATCACGCTGTTCAAGTCGCTCGGCCTGGCCGTCGAGGACGTCGCGACGGCCGCCCTCGTCTGGGACAAGGCCCGCGCCCGGTAGCCCCGGCCGGGGCGGAGGAGGGTCGCCCGATGGAGATGACCGCCGCCGTCTTCCGGAAGGTCCACGCCCCGCTGACCATCGAGTCGGTGGAGATCGACAAGCCCTGGGGCCGCGAGGTGCTGGTGCGGACCGCGGCCACCGGCGTCTGCCACAGCGACCTGCACGTCGTCGACGGGCTCGGCCGGTGGCCGCTGGACCGGCCCTTCGTGCTCGGGCACGAGGGGGCGGGCGTGGTGGAGGCGGTGGGCGCGGAGGTGACGACGGTCCGGCCGGGCGACCACGTGGTGGCGTGCCTGTCGGGCTTCTGCGGGAGCTGCGCCCAGTGCCTGGGCGGCCACCCCAACCTCTGCACGGGCGGGGCGGTGACGCGACCGGACGCGGCACCGCCGCGGCTCACGCAGCGGGGGGAGCCCCTCCGGCAGTTCATCGGCATCAGCAGCTTCGCCGAGCGCATGCTCCTGCACGAGAACTCGGTCGTGCGCGTCGATCGCGACCTGCCGCTGGACCGCGTCGCCCTCATGGGCTGCGGCGTGCTCACCGGCGTCGGCGCCGCCCTCCGGAGCGCGGGGCTCGAGGCCGGCCAGACGGTGGCCGTGTTCGGCTGCGGCGGGGTGGGCCTGTCCATCGTCCAGGGCGCGCGTATCGGCGGCGCCCGCCAGATCATCGGCGTCGACGTGGTCCCCGGCAAGCTCGACCTGGCCCGGCGCCTCGGCGCCACCCACGTGGTCGACGGGACGCAGGACGACCCCGTCGAGGCCGTCCGCGCCCTCACCGGCGGGGCCGGCGTCGACCACGCCTTCGAGGCCGTCGGCAACGCGACCCTCGTGCGCCAGGCCATCGAGTCGCTGGCCATCCGCGGCACCGCCACCATCGTCGGCGTGCTGCCCCCGGACGCGACCATCACGTTCCCGTGGATGGCCATCCGCCCCGAGTGCCGCGTGCAGACCTCGCGCATGGGCTCCAACCGGTTCCGCATCGACATCCCGCGCTACCTCGAGTTCTACCGCCAGGGCCGCCTGCTCCTGGACGAGATGGTCACCCACCGGCGGCCCCTCGGGGAGATCAACGAGGCCTTCCGCGCCATGAAGGCCGGCGAGGTGGCGCGCACCGTGCTGACCTTCGCCTGACGGCGGCGCCGCCGGCCGCGCGCTTGACAACCCCAGGGGCCCCGCCTACAGTCACGGCGACCCCATGAGCGCCTCGCGCCGCCCCGGCCGCGTGCTGATCCTGGCCGTCCTGGCCCTGGTGGCCGCCTGGTGCGTCCAGACCGCCGACGCGCAGCTCTCGATCTTCACGCGGGCGTCGGTGGCGTCCTGGGACGCGCTGGCCGCGGAGGTCCCCGACGAGGCGGCCGCCCCCGAGCTCGCCCATGCCGACGCCGCCCGCCTGCTCCGCGGGCACGAGGGCGCGCTGCTCCTGCCCACGGGCCGCGTGGCGGCGCCGGCCGATCCCGCCGGCGCCCCGGCGCCTCCTCGAGGTCATCGCGTTCGCCTCGGGCTGGCTGCTCGTGGCCATGGCCGCCGTGACGTGCTTCGACGTGCTCGCCCGCAAGACCGGCCTGCCCGTGCCCCTGACCAAGCTCCCGGAGCTGGAGTGGCATTTCCACGCGGCGATCTTCTCCCTGGGATGAACTACGGCTACACGGTCAACGCTCCGCCTTCGCCGTCTCCAGGTTGTTGATGACGACGGCGATGAACAGGTTCACCACCACGAACACGCCCACGAACACGAAGCTGGCGAAGTAGATCCAGGCGAGCGGGTGGGTCGCGAGCACCGCCGCCTGGACCTCCACCCACCCCTCCAGCGTCAGGATCTGGAACAGCGTCAGCAGGGCGCCGCCGAGGCTGCCCCACCGCTCCGGGTCCTGGCCGCGGAACAGATGCACGCCGAGGACGCCGTAGACGTAGAGGAGCAGGCTCAGCATCAGCAGGACGTGGCCCATGGACGGGATCGAGCGCAGCATGGTGCCGACGATCAGCCGCAGCTCGGGGAAGGCGGAGACCAGGCGGGCCACTCGCAGGAGGCGCGCCAGCCGGGCCACCACGGCGAAGGTCCCCGCCTGGGGCAGGAAGGAGGCCGCCACCACGGCGAAGTCGAACACGTTCCAGCCGTCGAGGAAGAAGCGGTGGACCCGCGGCGCCGCGGCCAGCAGGCGGATGGCGATCTCGGCCACGAAGATCGCCTGCACGAGCGTGTCGGCCCGGTCGAAGAGCGCGCGGTGCCGCTCGGCCAGGCTCTCGGACGTCTCGAGCCCGCTGAGGGCGGCCGTCAGGATGATCACGGCGAGCACGCCGTTCTGGAACGGACGGCTGTCGGCGATGCGGCGAGCCAGGTCGATCACGCGGGCCTCCTGTCGGCCGGGCGCCGCCCGGCCCCGACGCCCGGGGGGGGGTCCCGGCGCAGCGGAACGCTACCCGAGAGCGGGGGCGGGCGCAAGCCGCCCGCGCCCGCGTCCCCGCGCGGCCGCCGCCCCGCGGCGGCGGCGCCCACCCTTGTCTCCCCCGGGGGGCTCAGGCATGATGGCGGGCACCTTGGCTACCCCCCTTCGAGCACGAGGAGGACAACGCCCATGACGCACCAGCCCGGCGCAGGGGTCACACGATGCCTGGCGGCGCTCGTGGCCGTCGCCCTGACCGTGGTCGGCCTGGCCCCCGAGCCGGCCGCCGCCCAGCAGCGCTTCATCACGATCGGCACCGGCGGGGTCACCGGCGTCTACTACGCCGCCGGCGGCGCCATCTGCCGGCTCGTCAACAAGGACCGCGCCAGGCACGGCCTCAGGTGCTCGGTCGAGTCCACCGGCGGCTCCGTGTTCAACATCAACACGATCAAGGCCGGCGAGCTGGACATGGGCGTGGCCCAGTCCGACGTGCACTACAACGCCACCAAGGGGCTCAAGCAGTTCAAGGAGGCCGGCGCCTACGCCGACCTGCGCTCGGTGTTCTCGCTGCACCCCGAGCCCTTCACCGTCGCCGCCCGCCGCGAGGCCGGCGTCAAGAGCTTCGCCGACTTCAAGGGCAAGCGCTTCAATGTGGGCAACCCGGGCTCGGGCACGCGCGCCTCGATGGAGGAGCTGCTGGCGGCCATGGGGTGGAAGATGTCGGACTTCGCGCTGGCCGCCGAGCTCAAGGCCGACGAGCACGGCCCCGCCCTCTGCGACGGCAAGATCGACGGGTTCTTCTACGCGGTCGGCCACCCGTCCGCGAACATCCAGGACCCCACCACGACCTGCGGGGCCCAGCTCATCCCCCTCACCGGCCCCGCCGTGGACAAGCTCGTCAAGGACAACCCCTACTACGCCACCGCCACCATCCCCGGCGGGCTCTACCCGAACAACCCGCAGCCGACGCGGACCTTCGGGGTGCTGGCCACCTTCGTCACGTCGTCCAAGGTGCCGGCCGACGTCATCTACCAGGTCGTCAAGGCCGTCTTCGACAACTTCGAGGACTTCAAGAAGCTGCACCCGGCCCTCGGCGTGCTGAGCCCCGAGACCATGGTCAAGAACGGCCTCGTGGCGCCGATCCACGAGGGCGCGCTCCGCTACTACAAAGAGAAGGGCTGGGTGAAGTAGCCCCCGGCGGGCCGTGACCCACGCGCCCGACCCCGGGCCTCCCACCGACCTCGAGCGGGTCGCCGAGGTCGACACCGGCGGGCGGCGCCCCACGGGCGTCCCCGCCGGCGTCCTCTCCGGTGTCGCCCTCGCCTGGTCGCTGTTCCAGCTCTGGTACGCCTCGCCGCTGCCGTTCGTGCTGCGGGTGGGCGTGCTCAACGACACCGAGGCGCGCTCGCTCCACCTCGGCATCGCGCTGTTCCTGGCCTACCTGGCCTACCCCGCCTGGCGGCGCTCGCCCCGCGCCCGGATCCCCGCGCTCGACTGGGCGCTCGCGCTGGCGGGGGCGGTGGCGGGCGGCTACCTCTTCTGGGCCTACGCCCAGGTCGCGGAGCGCCCGGGCCAGCCCAGCCAGCTGGACGTGGTGACGGCGACGGCCGGGCTCGTGCTCCTGCTCGAGGCCACCCGCCGCGCCCTCGGCGTCCCCATGACGGCGCTGGCCCTGGTCATGCTGGGCTACGCCGTGCTCGGCGCCTACCTGCCCGACGTGATCTCCCACAAGGGGGCGTCGCTGCCGCGCCTGCTGTCGCACATGTGGCTCACCACCGAGGGCGTGTACGGCATCGCGCTCGGCGTGTCGGCCAGCTACATCTTCATCTTCGTGCTGTTCGGCGCCCTCCTCGACCGGGCGGGCGCCGGCAACTACATGATGCAGGTCTCCTTCGCGCTGCTCGGTCACCTGCGGGGGGGGCCGGCCAAGGTCGCCGTCGTCTCCTCGGGGCTCAACGGCCTCATCTCCGGCTCCTCGGTGTCCAACGTGGTCTCGGGGGGCATCTTCACGATCCCGCTCATGAAGAAGGCGGGCTACGGCGGGGTCAAGGCGGGGGCCATCGAGACGGCGTCCTCGGTGAACGGGCAGATCATGCCGCCCGTCATGGGGGCGGCCGCCTTCCTGATGACCGAGTACGTGGGCATCCCGTATTCGGACATCGTCAAGCACGCGTTCCTGCCCGCGACGATCTCCTACATCGCGCTCTTCTACATCGTCCACCTGGAGGCGCTCAAGCTCGGGCTCGAGCCGGTGGCGCGGCGCCGCGAGGCCACGCTCGGCCGGCGCCTCCTCGGCTGGGGGCTCGGGCTCACCGGCGGCGTGGCGGCGGCCGGCGCCGTCTACGTCGTCGCCACCGCCGTGCAGGGCGCGCTCGGCCCGGCCGCCCCGTGGGTGCTGGCGGCGCTGCTCGGGGCCGCCTACCTCGGATGCCTGGCCCTGGCCAGCCGCCAGCCCGACCTGCCGCCCGAGATCGACGTCGACGCGCGTGAGCTGCCCGAGACGTGGCCCACCGTGCAGTCCGGGCTGCACTTCGGCATCCCGGTGGGCGTGCTCATCTGGTGCCTGATGATCGAGCAGCTCTCGCCCGGGCTCTCCGCGTTCTGGGCCACGGCCACCCTCATCGGGCTCATGCTCACCCAGCGTCCGCTCATGGCCCTCCTCCGGGGCGAGGGGGGCCTCGGCGCCGCCGTCCGGCAGGGGATCCAGGAGGTGGTGCTGGGCCTCCACGACGGCGCCCGCGGCATGATCGGCATCGCGGTGGCCACGGCCACGGCCGGCATCATCGTGGGGGGCATCACGCTCACCGGCCTCGGGCTGCGCATGACCGAGTTCGTGGAGACGGTCTCGGGCGGCCACGTCGGCGTCATGCTGCTGTTCACCGCCTTCGTGTGCCTCGTGCTCGGCATGGGGGTGCCGACCACCGCCAACTACATCCTGGTGGCCACCCTCATCGCCCCCGTCATCGTGGAGCTCGGGGCCCAGGCCGGCCTCATCATCCCCCTCATCGCCGTGCACCTGTTCGTCTTCTACTTCGGGATCATGGGGGACATCACGCCGCCGGTGGGGCTGGCCACCTTCGCCGCCGCCGCCATCTCCGGCGAGGACTCGATCCGCACCGGGCTCCAGGGCGCGGTGTACGCGCTCCGCACCGTCGTGCTCCCGTTCGTGTTCGTCTTCAACCCGATGCTGCTGCTCATCGACGTCGAGAGCTGGCCGGAGCTCGGGCTCGTGGTCCTGGCCGGCACGCTGGCCTCGCTCCTCTTCGGCGCCGCCACCGTCGGGTACTTCCAGGCCCCGAACCGCTGGTGGGAGGCGGGCGCCCTGCTCCTGGCCGCCTTCGCGCTCTTCCGGCCCGACTACTTCGTCGAGCTCATCTACCCGCCCTTCGAGAACCGGCCCCCCGCGCTCGCGTACGACGTGGCCGCCCGGCTGCCCGAGGGCGGCCGCGTGGCGCTCGTGATCCGCGGCACCACCATCGAGGGCGACGAGGTGACGAAGACGGTCGCCGTGCGCCTCGGGCCCGCGGGTCCCGACGGCCGGGCGCGGCTGGCCGAGGCCGGCCTCGGGATCGTGACGCTCGGCGACCGCACCCAGATCGGACAGATCCGCTTCGGCAGCCGCGCCAGGAAGTCGGGCTTCGAGCCGGGCTGGGACGTGGTGGCCGTCAAGGTGCGGGGGCCGGGCCCGTCGCCGCACTGGATGTACGTGCCGGCCGTGGGGCTGGCGGGCCTGGTGGTGTGGGCGCAGCGACGGCGGCTCGGCGCCCCCGGGGGCGCCGCCCCCGGGCACCGCCGCCGGCGGGGCGCCGGCCGCGGCCGCCAGCCCGCGGCGTGACCGCCCGGCCGGGGCCCGCTACCAGAGCTCGCTGCTCGCCACCCGGGTCGTGAAGCGGTAGGGGATCTCGGGGGAGTCCGGGGGCAGCCGCCAGTGATCGGGCCCCTGGTAGCGATAGGCGCGGTCGACCAGGTTCAGCACGCTGCTCGGGGCCGGGTGGACGTTCTGCACCCCGTGCCAGACGCGGGGCGGGACGAGGACGAGACCGGGGCGGAGCGCCCCGAGCTGGGTCTCCTGGACGGTGCCGAAGGTCGGCGAGTCGCGCCGGGCATCGTAGAGGACGATGCGCATCATGCCCTGGTTCACGAACAGGCGGTCCGTCGTCTCGGCGTGGGCGTGCCAGGCCGAGAGGCCCCCCGGGCCCAGCGTGGACTGGAAGACCTGATCCACGGGCAGGGCGTCCACGCCCCAGTCGCGGCGCCAGACCTCGGTGAGCCAGCCGTAGCCGGTGGGGACGTGACGCACCTCCTTGATCTCGACCCCCGCGATGCGGGGCCGGCCGACGTGGCGCCACTCGGCGTCCACGGTCTGCCCGTCCTGCTTGGCCCCCGGCAGCAGCCAGTCTCCCGTCATCTCCGGTCTCCTATCGCAGCGGGCCGAGGCCCCGCCGCCGTCTCAGATCGTGAATGATCCCGCCTTTTTTCCGGTAGCGGAGCAGGAGGCGCAGGCCGGAGGGCGGGACGTCCAGCGCCGTCAGGACGCGGCGGAGCCCCGCCCGCAGCCCGCGGAGCCCGGCCGGCCCCGCCGCGGCCCGCGCGGCGGCGGCGATGGCGACGCGCGCCAGCCGCGCCTCGCGAAAGCCCGGCTCCCGCCCCATCCGCGCGAAGATCGCCTCGTGCTCGTGCGACTCGCGGGTGGCGTAGACTCCGGCGCGGGTGCCGGACAGGATGGCCAGCACGGTGACGCGCGGCACCATCCGGATCGCCCGGCCGGCCCGCCACGCGCGCCACAGGAGGTCGTGGGACGGGTAGGTGTAGCACCGGTGGTACGGCCGCCAGCCGCCGAGCTCGGCCAGCGCCTCCCGGCGGACGAGCCACGACGAGGCGGGCACGGCCGCGGCGGGATCGTACCGCTCGCCCGCCACCGCCCCCAGGAGATAGTCGGCGCCGTCGGGCGCCAGCGCCAGGATCGGCGTGTAGACGAGGTCGGCCCCCGTGTCGCGGATGGCCGCGACGAGCGTCTCCAGGTGGTCGGGGAACCAGAGGTCGTCGTGGTTCAGGTAGGCGACGTACTGACCCCGCGCCCGCTCGAAGCCCGCGTTGTTCGGCGCCGACTGCTCGCCGAAGTTCTCCGGCAGGTTGTGAAAGCTCACCCGGGGGTCGCCCGCCCCGGCCACCACCTCGGCCGTGTCGTCGGTGCACCCGTCGCCGATCACCAGGTGCTCCCAGTCCGGCATCGTCGACCGGCGCACGCTCTCGATGGCGTAGCGCAGGACGTTGCTCCGATTGTAGGTGGCGGTGATGATGGAGACGAGCGGGGGCGCCAGCGGGGCCATCCCGGCCGGATGGTAGAGCGGAACGGCCCGGGACGCAACCCGACGGGCCCTTGACCGCCCGCCGGCCCGTCACTATCCTCGCGCCATGCACCGGCCCTCGATCGAGCCGGGCGCGCGCGCCGGCGCCGCGCTCTTCCGCGGCATGGACCGGGCGGCCCTGGACGCCGCCTACAACAACACGGCCGCCGTCGGCCAGGCCGCGCGGGACCGCCACGTCGCGGGCTGGGCGGCCCGGAGCGACGCTATGCGCGCGACCGCCCCCGCGCGGATCGACCTCGCCTACGGCGACGGCCCGCGCCAGCGGCTGGACGTCTTCTCGTGCCGGGCGCCGGGCGCGCCGACCCTCGTCTACGTCCACGGCGGCTACTGGCAGATGAACGACAAGGAGCCGTACGCGTTCCTGGGCGAGGGCCTCCTCGCGGCGGGGTTCCACATGGCGCTGGTCGAGTACACGCTGGCCCCGGCCGCCCGGCTCGACCAGATCGTGGCCGAGGTGCGGCGCGCGGTCGGGTGGGTGATCGACCACGCCGCGACGCTCGGCGGGGACCCGGCCCGCGTGTTCGTCTCCGGCCACTCGGCGGGCGGCCACCTGACGGCCATGGCCATGGACGACCCGCGCGTGGCGGGCGGCATCGCCATCAGCGGGATCTACGACCTCGAGCCGATCCGGCTCAACTACCTGAACGACAAGCTCGGGCTGGACGCCCCCGAGGCCCTCCGCAACAGCCCGATCCGCCACCTGCCGCCCCGCGCCGCCCCGCTCGTCGTCACGGTGGGCCTGGGCGAGCTGCCCGAGCTCGTCCGCCAGTCCGAGGAGTACGCGGCGGCCTGGCGGGCGCGCGGGCTGCCGGGCCGCTACCTGCCGCTCGCCGGCCACGACCACTTCTCGATCCTCGAGGAGCTGGCCCGCCCGGGCGGCGCCATCCTGACCGCGCTGACCGAGCTGGCCTTCGCACGTGGTTGACCAGCTTGAGAGGCACAGGCAAACGGTCGGTGGACTTCCCGACCACCCGGCGTCTCCTGTACTCCTCGGGGGCAGCGGAGTGGTGTAGGGTCTCGCCGTGCCGCGGAACGAGCAGGTCATGCGCCAGTGGCACGTGCTGCGGCGGCTCGAAGCGTCCCGCGGCGCGACCCTCCAGGACCTCGTCGATGGCCTGCCGGCCGACTTCTCCCGGCACGCGCGGACGCTCCGGCGGGACCTGGAGGCGCTGGAGCTGCTGTTCCCGATCGTCACCGAGCGGGTCAACGGCCAGACGCGCTGGCGCCTGATGGATGGCTTCCGCCGGGTTCCGCCCCTGTCGTTCTCGGCGACGGAGGTCATGGCGCTGGTCCTGGGGCGGGAGCTGCTCCAGCCCCTGGCCGGCACCCAGGTGGAGGTGGCCGTCGATTCGGCCCTGGCGAAGATCACCAGCGCCCTGCCGCCGCCCGGACTCGACTTCGTCCGCCGGATGCAGGAGTACTTCTCGGTGGGACTGGGCCCTCACAAGGCCTATGGCCAGCATCGCCAGCTCCTCGAGCGCCTGGGCCGCGTGATCGCCGAGCGGCGCACCGTCCAGATGCGATACTACTTGGCGTCGCGCCAGCGCGTCGCACGGCGCGAAGTGGACCCCTACCACCTGTGGTTCGCCACCGGCGCGCTCTACCTGATCGCCTACTGCCACCTGCGGCGGGACGTGCGCATGTTCGCCGTGGAACGGATCCGGTCATTGACGGTGACGGCCCACGCGTTCCAGCTCCCGCTCGGCTTCGACGCGGAGGCCTACGTGGAGGATGCGCTGGTCGTGATGCGTGGAAACCTGATCGAGGTGGAGCTCGCGTTCGACCGGCCCACCGCCGCCTGGGCACGGGACCGGATCTGGCATCCCAGTCAGCGGCTCGTGCATGGGCGCGACGGGCTGCGGATGGCGCTGCGGGTGGCCGACACCGGCGAGCTGACGGGGTGGATCCTGAGCTTCGGTCGCGGCGTACGGGTGATCCGACCGGTCGCGCTGCGGGAGCGGGTCCGCCGCGAGGCGCTGGCCCTGGCGCGTCGCTAGGGCGCCGTGATGACCGTGAGGCCCAGGCGGCGGAAATCCTCGTCGAAGGCGAAGCAGGGCATCCCGTCGAGGAGCGTCGTCACGACGACGAACGAGATCGCGTCGCAGAGGGACAGGCGATGATCGCGTGCATGTCGACGGAAGACCTGCTCCACCTCGATGCAAAGAGCCGCGCCGTAAGCCGCAACGTGCAGGCCAGGCTTCACATCGTCCAGGAAGCGGAGCGCGGCCGCCGGGCTGTGACGATAGCGAAGGAGCGTGACCGTTTCGCTGATGACGTCCCACGTCGTCCAGAGTTGAGTCCGTCGGAGCTGGGCCTCGCCGGTCAAGGCCAACGCGCGCTCATAGTGGGTATCGTTGATATCGGCACAGGCGTAGAAGTGCGAGGTGTCGCAGAATACCCGCCCGGGCAGCGGCATGGGCGCCTACGCCTTCTTGCCGTACAGGTACTCCTTGACGTGGCCGGAGATGTTCTGGCGCCTGCCGCGATGGCGAGGGAACTTGCGCGCGAGTTCCAGCAGCGCGCGTGCCGCTGCCCCCGGCTCGGGCTCGGGCAGGGTGGCCCGGAGCTCGGCGACCACTTCGTCGCGTACGGTGATGTAGACGACCGAGCCCCGGTCCTGCTTGACCTGACGCACGAGCTGCGGCAGCCGCTTGCGCGCCTCGGTGATGGACACGCGTGTCATGGCTTGCTCCTTCGTGCGGGATTGGCCTCCGGACGCCGGCTGCGTACACTACTGTACATGTCGGATCCGCTTATGCCGTGACCTCGGCTGTCACGGCAAGTGTGCACAATCGGCGACATCGGGAGGCAGCTCTTGGCGGGGAAAGGCCATCGCCACCCTGGGGACCAGAGAGCACAAGCGCTTTCATGCTGTGCATCGCAACGGCTATCACGAGGCGGCCGCGCCCCGCCCGTCCGCCCGCGGCGCGCCCTCGGCCGCCCCGAGGAAGTCGGCGACGAGCCGGGCGACCGCCTCCGGGTGCTCCCAGTGGGGGGCATGGCCCGCGCGCTCCACCATCTCGACCCGCGCCACCGGCAGCCGCCGCGCGAACTCGGCGGCGTAGGCGCGGGGGACCAGGCGGTCGTCGGCGCCCCAGACGAGGAGGGCGGGGGCCGTCACGCGGTGCAGCCGCTTGCCGAGCCCCTTGTCCGGGATCGGCCACGTGAACTTGCCGGTGGCGCCCATGGCCCAGGTGAGGCGCACGCGGGCGTCGACAGCGCCGTCGGCGTCCCCGGACGGGACCAACCGCCGCGCGGCCGTCCCGTCGAGGTCGTGGAAGAGGCGGGCGCGCAGCGCGTCGGGCGTGAGCAGCGCCCAGTTGACCACCGGGTCGGCGTCGCGCCAGAGGCCGATGGGGGCGATGAGGGCCAGGTGGGTGGCGCGCCGGGGGAACGTCGCGGCGACCTCGCAGGCCACCATGCCCCCGAAGGAGTGGCCCACGAGCGCGGCGCGCTCGATGCCGAGCGTCGCGAGGAGCTCGTCGTAGCAGAGCACGAGGTCCCACAGGCCGTCCAGGTGGTACACGTCGTCGGGGGCGCCCGGCGTCGTGCCCGGATGCTCGGGCGCGACGACCGTGTAGCGCCGGGCGAGGGCGTCCAGGAACGGATCCCAGTCGAGGCCCCAGGACCCGTGGAAGAACACCAGCGGCGGCCCGCTGCCCGCCGTGCGCACCCGGATGCGCACGCGGCCCTGCCACACGCTCTCCGTGCGCTCCCCGGTCATGCGGGGCGGGCTCCGGCCGGGGCCGGCTCGCGGGCCCCCGCCCGCGTCCGGAGCCGGGCCGGCCACCAGTGGTTGACCCAGCCCTCGTCGTCCCAGACGTTCCGGAGGTGCGGGAGCACCTCCCGGGCGAACCGGTCGATGTTCTCGAGCGTCAGCTCGTGGGGCATGGAGCCGATCTGCAGCAGCACCATGAGGTTCCCCACCCGAAGCCCGCGGACGACCTCCTCGAGCAGCCGGTCGCGCACGGTGGCCGGGCTCCCGGCGATGACGTAGCCCTTGTCCACGAAGTCGCGATAGCGGAGGTCCTTGGGGTTCTCCGTCCGCCGCACGGGATTGCTCGCGGCGGCCACGAGGCTCCGGTGGTCCTGGTGGCCAGGCGGCGCGAACCACGGCCCGGGGACGTGCAGGCACTTGTGGTAGAAGTACTCGACGTGCCGCGCGTAGAGCGCTTCCGCGCGCGCGTCGGACTCGGCCACGGCCACGAGCTGCAGGAAGCCCGCCCGGTAGGGGTTCGGCTCACGGCCCCGGTCCGTCACGACCTGCCAGTAACCCCCCATCATGGCCCGCGCCGACCGGGCCCCCGAGTAGCTGAGGAAGCAGTAGCAGACGTCGTGCTCGACGGCGAAGTCGAAGGTGCTGACGCTGCCCGAGCCGGGCACCCAGATGGGCGGGTGCGGCGTCTGCACGGGGCGCGGCCACAGGTTCACGTTGGCGAGCTGGTAGTAGCGGCCGTTCCACGCGAAGATCTCCTGCGCCTGCCAGGCGCGCAGCGTGAGCGCGAAGGCCTCACGGTAGCGCTCGCGGTGCTCGAGCGGGGTGACGCCGTAGCAGAGGTTCACGTCCATGGGGCTGCCGAGGGGCAGTCCGGCCACCAGCCGCCCGCCGCTGATGCAGTCGAGCATGGCGTACTCCTCGGCCACGCGGATGGGCGGATTGGACGTGGGCAGGGTGGCCCCCATCTGGACGATGGCCACGTCGGTGCCGTTGGTGGCCCGGGCCAGCACGCTGCCCATCAGGTTCGGGTTCGGCATGAAGCCGTAGGCGTTCTGGTGGTGCTCGTTGGTGCACACGCCGTCGAAGCCGGCGCGGGCGGCGTAGATGAGCTCGTCGAGCGTCCAGTTGTAGTACTGCCCGACGCGGCCGGCGTCGGCCAGCTCCCACCAGGGCGGCGTCACCCACACGGACTCGTAGCGGGCCTCGAAGTCCGCGGGCAGGTCGCGGTGGGGCATCAGGTGGAACGCGCTGATCTTCATGGGAGTCCCTCGCTGGGCACCGACGTGATGGGCCGACGGGCTGGCGCCCCGGCCCGCCCCGACCTTATCACAGGGCCATGATGTCGTAGCCGATCACAGGGCCATGATGCTGTAGCCGCAGTCGACGAAGAGGACCTGGCCGGTGACGGCGGAGGCCATGGGCGAGGCCAGGAACAGGGCGGCGTCGCCGATCTCGCGCAGCTCCACGTTGCGCCGGAGCGGCGCGCGCTCGGCGTGGTGGTGCAGCATGGCCGTGAAGCCGCGGATGCCGCGGGCGGCCAGCGTGTTGACGGGCCCGGCCGAGATGGCGTTGACGCGGACGCCGCGGGGGCCGAGGTCGGCGGCCAGGTAGCGCACGGCCGACTCGAGCCCGGCCTTGGCGACGCCCATCACGTTGTAGTTGCCCGCCACCTTCTCGGAGCCGTAGTAGGTCATGGCGATGACCGATCCCTGGCCCGACCGCTCGAGGAGCGGGAGCGCGGCCCGCGTCAGCGCCACCAGCGAGTAGGCCGACACGTCCAGCGCGACCCGGAAGCCCTCGCGGGAGGTGGTGACGAAGCCCGCCTCGAGGTCCTCCTTGTGGGCGAAGGCCACCGAGTGCACGAGCGTGTCCAGCGCGCCGCCGTCCTCGGCCAGCGCCCGGCACACCGCCGCGATCTCGGCGTCGGCGGTGACGTCGCAGGGGTGGACGCGGGCCTCGGGCAGCGTGGCGGCCAGGGCCTCGACGCTCTCCTTGAGGCGCTCGCCCTGGTAGGTGAAGTGCAGCCGCATGCCCGCCGCGGCCAGGGCCTGGGCGATGCCCCAGGCGATGGAGCGCTTGTTGGCGACGCCGACCACGAGCCCCGTCTTGCCCTCGAGTAGCCCCATCCGCGCCCTCCTCCCGCCGCATTCTATCCCACGCGCCCGCGGGCGCCCGGCCGGCCGGGGGTGCGCTACGCTAGCCTGGAAAATTCGCGAAGGATGAGACGAAAGAGCCACCGAGCCCCTCAAAGGTGCTATAGAAGCGGTATCGAAGCGTTTCTATGCACACGCGCGAGGAGGCTCGATGGCTACAGCCTGT
>Ga0187892_10007915_pt1 | contig 14861 bp, 13 predicted proteins | sample MA1701073metaG_FD_139345 | JGI IMG/M metagenome (GOLD analysis project Ga0187892, IMG submission 139345) | Bio-ooze microbial communities from a basaltic lava cave in the Kipuka Kanohina Cave System on the Island of Hawaii, USA - MA170107-3 metaG ... | reverse complement strand
CATCAACGAGGCCCACCTCGACCGGCATCGATCGATCGCCGAGTACGTTCGGACCAAGAGCCGGGTTTTCATGAATCAGCGCCCAGACGACATCCTCGTGCTGAATTTCGATGATGACCGCATCCGGCCTCTGGCTCGCAAACATCAGGGTCGAACGCTATTTGTATCGCGGCGGCAGGAGGTCGATCGCGGCGCTTGGCTGATGAACGGAGCGGTACACATGAATTTCCACGGTCGAATCGAATGCATCGCACCCGCCGCTCCTGAGTTCGCGGAGAATCTCCTGGCCGCCGTCGTAACCGCCGGCCTCTACGGAATGTCCGGCCAAGAGATTGCAAACGCCCTAGGCCGGATCAACGAAGGCAGCGATACCCGATGACCAACGATCGCCTGGGGCAAATGACGGGGCGCGAGTTTCGGTCGCTCTGCCGAAGCGGTGAGTTCGACGGCCCGACGGCCGGCGTCGCCCTGGGAACGGTCCAGGCCAACTTGGTCGTGCTTCGAGCGGCGGTCGCCGTCGACTTCACGGAATTCTGCAAGCTGAATCCAAAGCCGTGTCCGCTTCTGGAGACGACCGCTCCCGGCGGATACGAGCCGGTGCGTGTCGCCTCCGGCGCGGATTTGCGCACCGATTTGCCCCGGTATCGCATCTACGAGGGGGGCATCTGCAGGGATCGGCCAGTATCCATCATTCGGTACTGGGAGGATGACTTCGTGGCATTCCTAATCGGCTGTTCATTCACGTTCGAATCGGCGCTGCTGAAGGCGGGCCTGCCGGTTCGACACATAGAGGATGGGGTAAACGTCCCGATGTATCGGACCAACATCGCCTGCCGGCCAGCCGGGCGCTTCAGTGCGCCCCTCGTGGTTTCCATGCGACCGATGTCGCCCTGGCAGGTCGATGCCGCCAAACGTGTTACGGCGGCATTTCCCGGAACGCATGGCGAGCCGGTCCATGCCGGCGAGCCGGCGGCGATCGGAATCTGCGATCTGGACCGGCCTGATTACGGAGAGGCCGTGACCATCCGGCCGGGCGAAATACCGGTTTTCTGGGCCTGTGGAGTGACCCCGATGGAAGCAATCATGCGGGCCAAGCCCGATATCGCAATCACCCACGAGCCGGGGCACATGTTCGTAACCGATCTGCCCGACACAGAGCTACTCTCTACACATTGACCTAGAAGGCCGGATTCGATAGAATACCCCCCAGGGGAAAACAGGAAGGGAGGAGGCGCATTGTCAACTCAACCGTCGAAAGGGGGACTGCGCCGGCGCCTTTGGGTTTTTAGCGACCGGCCGCTGTGTGCGTATGCAGTTCTCGCGGCCGTGTGTTTAGAGATTATGGGATTGCCTCGCTCTGCAACCGGCGCCGAACTTCTCGGCGTCCATTTTGATACCGGAGCGATTTACCGGATTTCGTCGATTGACGGATCCTTCTCCGTCGCCGGTTCAACAGGCATCCCGCATCTGGGAAGCCTGGAAATGGGCTCCGATAACTTGCTCTATAGTTTCAGCACCGGCGAGGGCTTGGTGCCCATGCTCTATCGAATTGATCCAGTTACGTATGCGGCCTCGCCCATCGGCCCGCTGGGGGGCGAATTCATTTTCGAGGGCTCGATTGCATTCGCTCCCAATGGCACGGCTTACGGAACCAGCCAGGATGATGAGGACAATCCCCAGCTTTTTACGATCGATCTGAACACAGGCGCCCGCACGCAGGTCGGAACGATTAGCGGTGGCGTTCATGACTTCAATGCCCTTGCCTGGCGCGGTGACGGCATGTTGGTCGGGCTGGATCGGGTGAGCAATGCACTGCTCACCATCGACCCGATCACAGCGGTCAGCACTTTGATCGCGCCGGTCGATCCGGTTGTGGGAGCGGTCGGTGGTATGGCCGTGCTGGGGAATACAGGATTCTTTACGACCAGCGGTCCGGGTCTGCCCTCGCCCGGCTCCAATGAACTCTACTCGTTTGACCTTTTCACCGGCGTCCATTCGCTGATCGGCGGATTTTCGCCGGGCATCGAGGGTGTCGGTATCAGTGGACTGGCCGTTCCCGAGCCGACCTCGCTCTTGTTGCTTATCTTCGGCGCCGTTCCCGTTCTGCGCCGGCGCAAAGTCAGCGCGCGCTAACAAAAAGCGATTCCCGGGCTTCAGCTTTGACACGCCGCCAACGCCCCGGGTGCCACGCCTGCGCTTTGCGCGCATGCTTTTCAGATGCGCTCGCGTAAACTCAGGATAAGCCGTCCGCAGTTGGTCTGAATCACTAGGGCAGGCAAACAGGCTCGCCTTCCGCGGCGAAGATAGACGCTCGCCTCAATGTGGCAGTGCCGGGCAATGACTCGAAGAATTCGACTCCCAGGAGCTGATACTTCCCGCCATCATGCAGCAGCGTCCGAAGCTCGAACGCCAATAGATCGGCAACGGCCAGGTCATTAGGGAACCCCAAACCGGCCGCCGTGTTCACCGGAAGTTCCACGACCAGCATGGCGCCGTCGGTCCCGCCAGCGGGAAGCTCCGTCGCGGCTACGATTTGAACCCATTTCGTCTCGCCATAGGCCGCAATACCTGCCCCGTCGCGGAGCCGCCTGCCGTCCAAACTGAACAGCAGGCAATCACCGGTAAGTGGTCCCGTTCGATGAAGAAAGAGGCGCATCGTCACGTCGTTGCCAGGAGCATACATCTGTGGAATGGCCACACGGTAGGCGATCGCCGGGTGTGCGCCGGTCGCTGGCTCTTCGGGGCCTAGATTCGGCTCGCGAATAGAGAGCAACACCACAGGCAGGTCACTTGGAACGACCGCAATATCTGAAAAGAAGTCATCGACGAAGATACTGAAGAACTGACGCCCAGCAGGTCCTTGTGGACCGGCGGGTCCCTGCGGCCCGGCAGGACCCTGTGGACCAGTGGCGCCCCCACCGCCAGTACCGGGTGGCCCAGCCGCTCCCGCAGGCCCGGCTGGACCCACCGGTCCGGGCGGCCCGGCCGGACCAACGGAACCCTGTGGCCCGGGCGGCCCTTCGCTGCCTTCAGGTCCCACGGGACCTTGACAATCGAGGGCGTCGAAGATGCCGTCTTGATTTGTGTCCTCCGCCGGATCGTCCTCCCGATTGCCGTTGAGGTCCCAGCAGTCGAGGCCGTTGATGCCGTCTCGTCCCGGTGCCCCAGCGGGCGGCTCGGTCCCGCCTCCGTCGGTCTCGTCGCCCTCCTCGTCGTCGAACAACCCAGCGATTGATAGACCGCCAAAAAGCAAATCGCGCTGGTAGTCCTCCAGGCCAAGGAAATCATTGCCGCCACATCCCGACAGAAAAAGGGATGTCGCTAAGGCCAAGCTCCCGAGGTTAACTATCCATATTAACCGCATGATGTTCATATTGGTATTCTCCTTGCGATATTCTGGGTAAGACGTGTGCCGTGCCTGCTGCCCATGTCCCGCAGGTCGTTCACGCGCTTCAATGGGACTCCCGCTCCTCTCACGTCATCATAATGTAAGGCGAATCTGAAATCAAGTGGCGCTGCCTTCAGAGCCGTCGTCAGCACGACTTTTCTGCCGTTTGGCGGTATCGTCACCCCAATGGAACGTTCACGGATTTGCGATCTCTTCGTTGAATCGGTCGGATACGCTCTTTACGCGTTTCAAGAGGAGGCCCTCCTTTCTTGGTTTGATTCGGATCGAGGAGTAATGATCTGCGCCCCGACCGGAATGGGGAAAACGCTTGTTGCTGAAGCTGCAATCTTTGAAGCACTGAAAACCGGGCAGCGGCTTTACTACACAACACCCTTGGTGGCCCTGACCGACCAGAAGTTCCGCGAGGTGCAGGACAAGGCTCAACAGTGGGGTTTCCCGAGAAGTGAAGTGGGGCTGATTACTGGCAATCGGCGGGAGAATCCCGACGCGCGTATCTGCGTTGTCGTGGCGGAAATCCTTCTAAACCATCTTTTGGGAGACACGGGCCAACTTGCCGGCGTGCAGGCCGTGGTGATGGACGAGTTCCATTATTTCAACGACCTGGAGCGTGGCGTCGTCTGGGAACTGTCTCTGGTTCTACTCCCCGCGCCTATCCGGCTGATGCTCCTGTCTGCTACGGTAGGGAACCCTGCCGAGTTTGTTCAATGGCTGAAGGACGCGCATGGGCGCAGCCTGCAGCTTGTCCAAACGCAGGATCGCAAGGTACCGTTGGAATTCCAATGGATTGCCGACAAGCTTCTCACCGAGCACCTGCCGGGCATGGTCGCGCCAACCGACTTAGAGAACCGCAGCCCGGCCCTGGTCTTCTGCTTCAATCGTGACGAATGCTGGGAGGTAGCCGAGCGGCTCAAGGGGGTCCGGCTGATCGATGCTTCCACGCGCGGTGAGATCGAGAAACTCATCGAACCGCGTGACTTCTCCGACGGAGTCGGCCCCAAGCTTCGACAAATGTTGATTTGCGGCGTCGGAGTCCACCACGCCGGCGTTCTGCCCAGGCACAAAGAGATTGTCGAGGGATTATTTCTTCGCAAACTGATTCCGTTCGTCGTGTGCACAGAAACGCTCGCTGCGGGCATCAATCTGCCGGCGCGGTCGGTGGTGCTGAGTACTCTTCTGAAGGGCAAGCGGGGGGAAGAGAAGCTGATCGCGCCGTCCGCCGCGCACCAGATGTTCGGGCGCGCAGGCCGGCCGCAGTTCGACGCGAAAGGCTACGTCCACGTGCTTGCTCATGAAGACGACGTCAAGATCTTCAAATGGAAAAAGAAGTACGACCAAATCGATCCGCACTCCAAAGACCCGGGACTGCTCCGCGCTCGCAAAGACCTCGAACGGAAGAAGCCCTCGCGGCGAAAGACCGAGCGGTACTGGTCGGAGGGGCAGCTCAAAACGCTGATCCAGGCAGGTCCAGCCAAGCTCTTTAGCCGGTCGATGATTCCCTATCACGCGCTGATCTATCTGTTGACCAAGGGCGGAACGCTTCAATCGGTGCGAGCATTCCTTTCCAGACGGTTCAATACCGCGGAGCGGCTTGAGCTATTCCAGAAACAACTAGACCACATGATCGCGAACTTGGAGCGATTTGGGTTTTTGACACGAGGCGAGGCCGATAGCGAGGTGACTCTGAACAGCAAGGTTTCCAACCTACTCACGTTTCGCAGCATCGATCCGTTGTACGGGGCATTCCTGGTCGAGCAACTGGTTCGAAGTGACTTCCAAGAAAAGGTACAGGCGATCGAGTCGGTCCTGGCGATTCCGCCGTCGATCGAACGGCAGGTGCGTCTGCCGGACGATCTTGCTCCCGGCCCGCTACGAACTCAGGTGCTCGAGCCGCTGCTGGTGCAGATGGGCATCGTAGCAGCCCACGTTGCGCCGCTTGGCGGGGAGGGGGATGACGACGAGGGCGGCCCCCAGGACGACGAACGAAATCGACCGTTGACGCTGCCGGAAATGCTCAAGGCGCTTTTCGACGCCCGCCTTTCCACGCCGGAGTCGGTGCTCGTACAACCGAAGTGGATTTTCGGCGGGCTTCACGAGATGGGCGGCGACTTCTTCAAATACGTTAAGGCCCGCAATTTGGTGAAGAACGAAGGGCTGATCCTTCGACATCTTCTGCGGCTGGTGATTCTTGCCGGCGAATTTCACACGCGAAGCAGCGGCGACCCGGATTATCAGCAGATGGGCCAGTTGGCCACCGCCGCATGCCGGCAAGTCGATGAGCGGTACACGGAGCGTTTCCTGGCTGCGGAGGAGGAGGCAAGAAAGCTGGGCCCGGTTTGACCAAGAAGTTCGGTTGGACAGAGAATACGCAGACCGATATCAGGGTTGCGGGCACTACCTGAAACGCTCAGGTTGAGCAGCCCCGAAAGACGATCTATGATGGCGATTGATTTGTCGCTCAACGAAGACATGACGGCGCAGCTTGAAGGCGGCCGCTCTCCGGACCCGGCCGCCCAGGATTGACGCGATTCATCAAGACAACTCAACGACCAAGGAGGGTATCCATGCAGAAGACGATCAGCCGAACAAGGGTCACTCGCCCGAATCGAGCCATGCTCTTGGCGATCGCGAGCATCGCCCTGGCCGGCGCAACCGGCTGCGGCCTGGGAGGCCGTTGGGGGTGGCACAAGCCATACGGCTCGAAGGAAATCCGGGCCGTCTGGGTGACGCGATGGGACTTCAAAAACCCATCCGACATCGCCTGCGTGATGGAAAACTGCCGTCGGGCGGGCTTCAACACGGTGCTGTTTCAGGTTCGCGGCGCGGGGACGGCCTTGTATCGCTCGCGACTCGAACCTTGGGCCGACGAGCTCGGCGGTCGCGATCCGGGCTTTGACCCTCTTGCTATTGCCTGCGTAGAAGGGCATCGCCGCGGCCTGGCCGTGCATGCGTGGGTGAATGTGATTCCCGGATGGTACGGGGACAAGCCGCCGGCCAACCCCAAGCAGCTCTACCACGCCCGGGCGAACTGGTTCTGGCGCGACGCATCGGGCCAGCGGCAGCCGTTGGGCTGGTACAGTAGCGTGAATCCATGCTATCCAGAGGTTCGCAAGTACTTGTGCGCGGTGATGCGCGAGATCGTGGACAAATACCCCGTCGATGGCCTGCACATGGACTACATTCGGTACCCCAACGAGCACAGCAAGGCCTACGAAGGCAGAGGGGCAGTGCCCGACTACCCGCGCGATCCACGAACGCTGGCGATGTTCAAGCAGGAAACGGGCAAGACCCCCGATCAAGCGCCGCAGCTCTGGAGCCGTTGGCGGGCCGATCAGTTGACGCAGTTGGTTCGCGACATCCGCGCCGTGACCCTTCGCGCCCGGCGCGGGGCGGTTCTCTCGGCCGCGGTCGGGCCGTCACCCGATGAGCATCTGCGAAATCACTTTCAAGACACAAGGCGATGGATCGCCGAGGAACTGGTGGATGCCGTGTTTCCGATGAACTATGCCCAGGATATGGCCACCTTTGATAAGCGCTTGACCGCCTGGTCGAAGGCGGATGTTCCGGTGGTCACCGGGGTGATGTTCGACAAGCGCGATGACGCGCTGGTAGCCCAACAGATCGAACATGCCGGGCGGAGCGGGCGGCATTATTGCGCCTTCGCCTACAATTCTCTGTTCGAGCGGCGGGACGCAAGCGGGCGGCCGATCATGGACGGTCAAAGCGCTTCGCGCACCGGGCTTCGTAACCGGGTGATTCCCCAGGTCCGCGGCGCAAGCGTGCAAGCCGCGCGATCCGGCCCCTGGAGTCGATGACGGCGTAAGGCGGGACGATCACTGGGTTTTAGAAAGGGTTTCAGAGGGTGCCACTGGCAGCTTGCTGCCAGTGCTCGATCCCCAAAAACACGGGCGGACAAGCCGCCCGTGGCACCCGATTACAGGAAATGACGGACTTCTGGAACACTTTCCTGGCTTAGCGTAGAGGGACACACATGGCATGGGTTTACCTGGGGCTGGCGGGCCTGTTGGAGGTTGCGTGGGCCGTCGGTCTAAAGTACTCGGACGGGTTCACTCGGTCCTGGCCGACGACCTGGGTGTTCGTCACGATGGCCGGAAGCATCTGGCTGCTCTCGCTGGCGACGCGCACCCTTCCGCTGGGCACGGCGTACGCGGTCTGGACCGGCATTGGAGCGATCGGCGCAAGCGTCCTGGGAATGATCCTGTTCCACGAAGCTCGGGACGCAGCAAGGTTGGCCTGCATTTCCTTGATCGTGATCGGAGTGGTTGGACTTAAACTCGTCACGCCGACGACCTGATTGAAGCATCGGGACCACGTTGCCGAGCGCGTTTCATCGGCGACTGCCGGCTCGACGCTGTGACGCGGCACATGTTGAGGTATTCCGGGAGCGATTACGCGGTCCGGACCGTGCCTTCTCTTGACGAAGCCGAGCTTGTTATGTTAGGTCCACGTTTGGACGGTGGGTCTAGGTTGATTGAAGATCGTGAATAACCATTCAGCAACGCATGAAGCGACGGGGGACGGTACGACGGCCATGAGTGGCGGCGGGCATGTGCAATTCATGGACCGCGCGAGGTGGCTTTAGTACACTGCCGCGGCATGGCCAAGGATCCCGTTCAAGTCGAGCGCGCGACCGACGAAGTCGAGATTCGCACGGTCGCCGACCTTTTGAGCAAATCGCTCTTTTTCTCGCTGGCGGACGTGAATCATTGGATCGAAGTTGAGGGACGCGAGAACTTTCGGGCCGCGCGACGAAACGGACAAGTCATCGGCGGCTTCACTGTTCAGCGCATGGGCCAGTGGTTCGGCGGACGTTGCGTTCCCATCGGCGCCATCCGGGCGGTCGGCGTCGCCCCAGAGCACCGGTCGGCGGGCGTCGGGGCCGAAATGATGCGGGCGGCGATTCGCGAGTTGCATCGCGACGGCGTTCCGCTGGCCGTTTTATTTCCGGCCACGCAGCCCGTGTACCGCCGCGCGGGATTCGAAGTCGCGGGGGTCCGAATGGGATACCGCATCGCCACGCGTGATCTTGACGTACGGGACTGCGGTTTGACCATTCGCCCCGGCGTCGCAGGGGACCACGCCGTCATACGTGAGTTGTACACGAGCGTCGCGCGAGTTACCCCCGGCAACCTGGATCGCAATGAGTGGATGTGGCGAAGAACTCTCGAGCCCCCGCCATGGTTACCGCCGGTGTCTATCAGCGTGGTTGAGCGAGACGGCCGCTGCGAGGGGTATGTCGTGGTGTCGCAGAAAACCGGGAGTCCGCAGGAGAACCGTTTGGCGATCGCCGATTTCGCGACGAATTCGAGCGACGCGCTCCGCCGGCTGCTGAGCTTTGTTGCGGATCATCGTTCCGTCGCCCCCGAGGTTCGCTGGTTCGGGGGACCTTGCAGTGCATCCCAACTCGCGCTGGCTGAGCAGCGTTTTGTACACTTCGAACGAATGGATTGGATGCTCCGCGTCGTTGACGTCGTCGCGGCATTCGAGCAACGCGGGTTTCCGCAAGGGTTAACCGGGCAGGTGCATCTTGAAGTTCGCGATGATGTGGTCGATGCGAACAACCGACGATTCCAGGTCGAGGTCTCCAACGGTCGCGCCGTGGTGAGCGAGGGCGGCCGTGGTGGATTACAGGTTTCGATCCGGGGGCTCGCGGCGCTCTTCACCGGCATGTTCTCGCCCTACGAACTTCGCAATGCGGGATTATTGATAGGTTCGGAGGAGAGCCTTGCCGCCGCATCGCAGGTTTTCTCGGGCCCCACGCCGTGGATGGCGGATTCCTTCTGACCGGATTTCCCAGATAGAGTCATCGCGCTGGCATAGCTCCGGCTCGAATTTCACGGAGCGAAGATCACGAGTAATGCGGGCTCGCTTGCATTTCGTGAACTGTATGAGGCATATCGTTTGACGGAGAAGGGATGCACTTTGTTGTTCGACTGCCGTCGCGGCAAGAACAGGCAGCACAGCGTACTGGCCATGTTGCGACAGTCGATTTACGGTCGGCTGGCCGGATACGAAGATGTGAACGACGCGGATCGATTCGTCGCTAAAGTCGAGTGGCACGCGGATGAATTATTCCCCCGCGTCGGATTCATCGTGACCAACATGACGGGTTGGTCGAGAAGCGTAGTGCGCTTCTACAACCAGCGCGGCACAGCGGAGCAGTGGATCAAAGAGGGCAAGTACGCGGTGAAGTGGACGCGGCTGTCGTGCCGGACCTTCAAGGACAACCAGACGCGGTTGCAATTGTTCGCCCTGGCGTACAACCTGGGCAACTTCCTGCGTCGATTGGCGCTGCCGAAGTCCGTGAAGCACTGGTCGTTGACCACGCTACGCGAAAAGTTGATCAAGATCGGCGCCAAGGTGGTTCGGCACGCCAAGTACGTAACGTTTCAGTTGGCCGAAGTTGCCGTGCCACGGGAGTTGTTCGCGGCGATCCTCGATCGTATCCAGCGGTTCGGCGTGCCGCCGCCGTTGGTTCAACGAGGTTGAGGCAGCGGCAAGCCGCGGAGGTTGTGATGCAGGGGCCGGCGGGGGCAGTATGTCTCAAGGCGAGCTGGAAGAGGCTCCCGGCAAAGTGCCGCTTGATCGTGCCGCCCGTAGACGCCGCAAAATGCTGAAAGAACTCGGCGTGAGCCTTGGGAAAACGTTGTGTCCGATGCTCAGTCACAGTACGATTTCCCGTTGGGTCACGAACTTCGGTCAAGCAAGGGCCAAGTGGGAAATGTCGGGTTGAAGGGAAAGCTACAACGCCGCAAAACCGACGACTTTTGACGACAATAAAGACTATACAAGGTCGTTAAGTTGTGTAGACTTTGGCGCAGTCGGCAAACGCAGTTCCGACCGGAATGACTATGAAGTTGCGGCTCGCATTTACGCTCATCGAGCTGCTGGTAGTGGTGGCCGTCATCGGCCTCCTCGTGGGAGTCCTTATGCCCGCGTTGAGCAAAGCCCGCGCCTCGGCCAAACGAACCGTCTGTGCCTGCAACCTGCGCCAAATCGGCTCAGGGTTGCAGGTCTACATGTCGGCCAACCGCGACCGCTTTCCCCACGCGTCCAACATGCCTTCGATAGGCCCGTTTCCGCTTGAAGGAGACAGAGTTATTCGCATCGCCGATGTGCTTAAGTTGGAGGTCGGTGAGCCGGATGCATTTCACTGCCCCAACGACTTGTCGGACGACGCCCGACTCGCGCCAAACAACGGCCTGTCCTACTTTCAGTCCGAGGGTTCAAGCTACGAATATCGAAGCCAATGGCGCGACAGACCGCTCCTGGGCGGACGGACCGCGCCGGAAGTTGCAGCTTTGTTCGAGCAGCTGGCGGACATGAAAGTCGCCGACAATGCCTTTTGGGTGCTGCACGACTATAACAATTTCCACGGTCCGGCAGGAAAACCAGGAGCGCGGCGCTATCTCTACAGTGACGGTCACGTGACCGATTTCGAGAATTAGGAGTCAATTGTTATGACCATGCCGAACTTTCGAACTCCCCAAACTTGGATCATCACGATGATCATCGCCGCGGCAATCGGCGGATCGACTTGGGCATTTTTTCGCGATCCGAGCAGCAAGACTAAGAGCGTGGCCATCCCGCCGGAAATGACCGTCGATTCGTTGAAAGCCAAGGCTCAGGAACCCGACAAGCTTCGCGAAACCATCCGCGACACCATGAATCGCGACGATCTCAGCGACGAACAGCGCCGACAGATCGCCGCAAACATGCGCACGGTCTGGGAGGCGGAGATGAACAAGCGCGTGGATGAATACTACGCGGCCTCGGAAGAGGAGAAAAACGCCGTTCTGGACCGCCAGATCGATGAGTTTCGCGAGCGCATGAAGGAATGGGAGGAGCGGCGCAAGGAGGAAGAAAAGAAAGACGGTGAAAAGAAAGCTGACGAACAACGCTCGCGTTTCGCGGGCATGTTCGGCCCACAATCGCGCGAGGAGCGCAAGGAGCGTTCGGAATCGCGCGACCCGGATCGGTCCGCGCGGCAGATGGCCTACTTCGCGGCCATGCGTAATCGCGCTGTCGGGCGCGGAATCAAAATGCCCTTCGGACCTGGAGCGGGTCCCCGCGGCGGCGGCCCCGGAGCGGGTGCTGGACAAGGCCCGCGCCCCAATCGCGGACCGTAGCGCATTCTTTGGACCATTAGTGGTTTCGATCCAAAATCCCCACTCAACTTGGCAATCCTCCAGTTGAACGGCGCCCTTGTTGTGCGCGTCGGCGGTTCTTGTGGTAGAATCCGTCGCTGAAGTAGCCACATACCATGAGACCGTTTGCACCCATGACTTTGACCGTCGTTCCCGCGGGCAGCCCGGCGTTTACGCGAAGTGCCAAGAGCCAAGGTCACCCTTAGACAATATGCGCAGGTCCGCCAGAGCTCAAAGCCTCGCTCCCTGAGCTCGCCTCGCGACGCCGAAGCTGTCCGCAGGCGGCGTCGATGTCCAACCCCCGGCTGCGGCGAACGTGAGTGTTCACGCCGCGATCACGCAGAACCAGAAGAAACTCCGCCACCGCCGCGCCACTCGGCCGCTCATACGGCAGCCCCGCAACCGCGTTGTAGGCGATCAGGTTCACGTTGCTGCGCATCCGCCTGGCAACGGCGGCCAACTCGGCGGCGTGTACCGCCGCGTCATTGAGTCCGCCCAGCAAGATGTACTCCAGCGTGATCTCGCGGCCCGTGCGGTCGAAATAATACTGAGCGGCTGCGACCAGTGCATCGATTGTGATGCCCTCGGCCCAGGGAATGATCTGCTTGCGAAGATCGTCGGTCGGAGCGTGAAGCGAAAGGGCCAGCGTGATCTGCAATTGTTCGTCGGCCAGGCGCCGCATCGGCCCCGGCAGGCCGACAGTGCTGACCGTAATCTTCCGGGCCCCGATTCCCATGCCCCATTCGGCGTTGATCGTCCGCACGGCCTGCACCGTCGCGGCATAGTTCGCCAGCGGCTCGCCCAGACCCATGAACACGACATTCGACAAACGCGCCGAGGGCTCGCATAGGTGCCGCACGCGCATGGCCTGTTCGACGATCTGCCCGGCGGACAATTGCCGTTGTAAACCGCCCAGGCCGCTGGCACAAAACACGCAGCCGACAGGGCAGCCGACCTGGGTGGAGATGCAGGCCGTCCGCCGGTCGCCGTCGGGAATGAGCACGCATTCGCTAGTGGCCCCGTCGACCCAACGAAGCAGAAGTTTGACCGTCCCGTCGCTGGATTCCTGGTGCTGAGCGATCTGCGATTCGTACAGCGGACACTCAGCGCCCAGCCGCTCGCGCAGGGCCTTTGGCAGATTGCTCATTTCGTCGTAAGAAGTGGCCCCCCCGGCATAGACCCATTGCAAGAGTTGCGCCACGCGATACCGCGGCTCGCTCCACTGCGCAAACAGCGCCGTCAGCGAGTCATGCGTCTGGTCAAAAATCGTGCCGCCACGTCCGGCGACCGGTAAAGGCGTCTCCCGCAGGATCATGCCGGGATTGTATTCCCTGCGCCCAGCCGCGGTCGATACCGGGCCGGTGCCCCGAATCGTTTGAAGTTGCGGGCGGCCGTGTGCCACTGCTCCTTGAGCGTGAGTTTCCTCCCGCGTGCCCCCGAAACAGGGAATCAGCTTACTACGGCAGTGCCAATGAGGTTTCGTTCGCCTTCACAGTGCACCTACAATTCCTAAGGCCCTCCGACCGAGTCGCCAGTGGCCGGTGAGCTGAGCCACGAAACCACGAAGCCACGTAGCCACGAAGGGTGAGTGGCCAGTGGCCAGTTGCGCGACCTGGGTCGCAACGACGCGGCGCAGTATCATCGTGGGCATGTCTCAGTCGATTCGGCTGCAAGTGGCCGCGCCGTTTTCGCTTCGGGCCACGGCGCTGAGCCATGGCTGGCATGAATGCTCGCCGATCAGTTGGTCGGAGGGCGGCCGATGCCTTCAGGTCGTGGAACGCGAGGGCGACCGCGCGTACTGCATCTGGGTCGTCGAGACCAAGCGGCCAAAGAGCAAGGTCACCTTACGGGTCACGGTCGAGGGCGATGGGCTGGATGAGGCGGTGCTGGCCCGAGCCAGAGATCGCATTGCGATCATGTTGAACCTGGAGGCCGACCTTTCCGAGTTCTATGCGATCTGCCGCAAACATCCGACGTTGTACGTGATTCCGCGGATCGGCGCGGGACGGCTGCTGCGCTCGGCGTCGATGACCGAGAACATCATCAAGACGCTCTGCGCTACGAACGTCAACTGGACGCAGGCGGTGAAGATGATCAACCGCCTGGGTCAACTGGGGCCGCCTGTGCGGCACTTTCGGCATCTCACCGCCTGGCCGACGGTCGGCGAGATTCTTCGGGCGGGCGAAGATTACCTCAAGGGCGTTTGTCGCCTGGGATATCGCGCGGAGGGGCTGCTGGCGTTCTGCCGGGAGGTGCATACCAAGCGGTTCAAGCCGGATGGCCTGCTCGATCCCGCCGACTCCGACGAAGGCGCTGAGCTTTTGACCAAACTGCAATCGATCCGAGGGATCGGCCCGTCCAGCGCCCATTTTCTGCTTTCGCTTCTGGGTCACTACGATCGGCTGTCGATCGATTCCGCAACATTGGCCCACGTCGCCCGGACGCATCGCAATGGACGCCGAACTACGCCGCGAGAGGTCGAACGAATCTACGAGGACTTCGGTCCATGGAAGAACCTGGTCTACTGGTTTGAGAACTGGCTAACTTGGGACACGGCCAAGAAGATCGGCCGCGAGGCCGTCGCCGCTGATTAAGTATGCAACAGCGACATCACCTCACTGCGGGTGCGGGCGTCGCTCTTGCACAGGCCGCGGACGGCCGAGGTCACCATCAAGCTGCCGGACTTTTTGATTCCGCGGCAGGTCATGCAGGTGTGGACGGCCTGAATCACAACCGCGATGCCCTTGGCCTGAAGCTTGTCCATCAGCAGGTCGGCGATCTGGGAGGTGAGCCGTTCCTGGACCTGGGGCCGGTGGGCAAACTCATCGACGACGCGTGCGATTTTGGAAATGCCCACGACCTGGCCGTCGGGAAGATACGCCACATGCGCCCGCCCCTCGAACGGCATCAGGTGATGTTCGCACATCGAGTTGAAGGCCACGTCCCGCAGCACCACCATCTCGTCGTAGGATTCGGTGAAGGCCGTACTGAGGTGGCGGGCCGGGTCGGTGTTCAGGCCGCTGAAGAGTTCCTCATACATTCGGGCAACGCGAAGCGGCGTCCCCTTCAACCCCTCTCGGTCGGGGTTTTCTCCAATGGCCACGAGGATTTCGTGCACGGCGGCGGCGATGCGGCCTAGGTCCATGGCGGTAGGATAGAAAGGACGCCCGCGCCCGCCAAGGCTCGGCCCCGGGTGCAGACCTCAGGCGACGCGCACGCCGAATTCGTTCTTGCCGTCTTCTTCAGGAATTCCGGATGAAACTCGATCATGACGTTCTCCCGTCTGT
>Ga0187892_10007914_pt1 | contig 14862 bp, 11 predicted proteins | sample MA1701073metaG_FD_139345 | JGI IMG/M metagenome (GOLD analysis project Ga0187892, IMG submission 139345) | Bio-ooze microbial communities from a basaltic lava cave in the Kipuka Kanohina Cave System on the Island of Hawaii, USA - MA170107-3 metaG ... | reverse complement strand
TCTCCCGCTCCCTCCTGCACGTCGGTCGCGGTAAGGTGTGGCCCTGGGCCGGGCCACGGCCTCGCTGGGCCGCTCGGCCTTCACTCCATCGGCTGGGCCCCGACTGCACGTCGGGGCCTGCGGGCGGTCCTGAAGATTTATCTTAGAGAGGGGCGCCGCCAACTCTTTCTGGCCTGAAGGTACCTTCCGCCCCGCCCGTTTCATAGTCTTGTGTCGGCGCGCGCAGGTAGGCGGAAACCGAAGGTTGAGCCCCGAGCACGCCGACAACGTCCATTAAGCGGCCTGAAGTGAGTCCCGGCGCGTTTTCTGCTCTTCGCGATGGCGTTTGCTCTTTTATCCCCCGGTCGAGGTTTCCCACTGCTTTATCGCTTTGAGAATGTCTTGCCGTTTAGGACCCGAACAAGACCGCTCAATGGTTTCGACAATTTCTTGGGCCTGCTGGATGTGTCCGCGCACATTTGCTTGTTTCTCGGCCCTCCCGTCTTTCAAGCGGTAATCCGCCCTCACCCTGCTACTATGGAGATCTGCAAGTTGGCTGCCTGCAATCTTTAAGTCATCGTCGCCACTGTTCTGTAGCCTGCGCCAAACGTCTTGGTGGCCACTGCCGCCTGTGCTGATCTTGAGTCCCATCACCCTCAAGACCTCAGCGCCCACATGGTGCGCGGAATAGTAGGCACGACTCGTGGCTGTTCGCAGGTTCGCCGCTTTTGGCGTTTCGGTGGCAAGCAGGCGGGCAAGATCGAGGAAGTCTCGCGGGTTCATTATTCAGACGAGGTCGTAATTGAACCTAATCTTGTTTCTCTGTGGCCATGGAACTGAGCCTATAAAGCGCCGCGTGTAAGTGTCATACTGCCTCAGCACCGCTTCGATTCGTTCGCGAAGTTGTGCAGTCATAAGTAGCCATTCATCGTCAGATTCCGGGTCACTTTCCATTTCCACGGATACATCCGCCGCCGACGGAAAACACTCGTGTACAAGATTCACTGCGAGCTGTAGATATCCGAAGATCCGGTGGTGCGAACAGAACTGGATGACTTCCTGTGAGAGAACCAGCCCCTTGCGTTCTGACTCCCCTTCTTCTGCACGTTCGAACTGCTTAACCCAGAGAAGCGTATTCAATATGGCTCCGGGTACTAATGAACTCCATGGATTTGCTCGGAGCGGCCAGTCATAGGGGGCCACGACAACGACGTTCGAAAAGGTACTCAATGGTTGCGGAACGCGGCCACTGAAATCCTCTAGAGCCAGGCTCCCTTGGGCCGAAATAATCTCCGTCGTGCTAGCAAAGTTACCAGCGATGGTTGATGACTCACCCCACTGAGGGGCAACGATGAAACGGAATATTTCACCTCGTTCTCCCCTTTCCGCCCCTGGCACTTGAAAGCGCCGTGCGTAGGAGAGGGTTGATTCCTCCTCCCGCTGCCTCAAATCGCCGAGCAATTCATGAGTAAGGCTCATACCTTTCTCCCCCATCGCTCTTTCTGCACCTGTTCGTCGGTCAGATCCGCAAACCCATACACTATCCATTGGCGAGCCATAGCAAACCAGCCACATACGCTATCTCGATCCTTACTTACTGGCATGCCTCTGGCGGTCAGCTCAAGCAGGAGGACCGGCTGTTGATCCTTCCGTCTGATTGCATGACGCATGGACACATGGAGCCGACCTTGTCGATCAGGGAAAAGGAAGGATGTCTTCCATGCCAGGGTCTCCGGGCTGGGCAGGAACTCATGGATCCCACGCCATCGCATATCGGGGAAAATGTTGCTTGCCTCGCGGACGTAGACTTCAACGTCTGCCATGCTTATGTGATTGACGTATGTCAACTCAAGCTGATTGACCGATGGCGACGGCAAGCCCTCGCCCCGACAAAAACCCTGGAATCGCTCCCACGCTTCAAAAAATTTGGTGGAAACCACCTCAAACCGTGGATAAACATCCTGATCCTTGACCTTTTTCCAATTGTACAAAAACCTATCGTCCTGGACTTGTATGAGCCAGTTTTCGGTTCGGTCAATGAACCACAACCGGGGGAGCGGAGGCCTCGCCATTAGTTCTATCTGCGTCTCCGTTCTCCTATCAGCATCAAACTTCTCTATGACAGGCGCTAGAGGTGGGTTTTCGGAGAAAGACGGGTACTCCTGACGCACAGCCTGCCAAAACAGTCCGATAGTCGGACACCGCAAGCCTAGAGGCTCGAACTGAACGCCATAAACAACTTCGATGACAGGCGGGCTATCATAATCTGGAAGCACGCGGCTCCCCTCCTCGTTCTTACCGATCAATTCTTCCCCTCCGCTATCGGTGCTGCACACTTTTGATTATACACCGACACCCCTCGAAGTTTAGCACTGCACGCCACCGCGGGGATAGCATAAAAAGCTTCCGAGCTTGGGCCGCAGCCTTTATGTTGTTGTCGTCGGTCATCAGAATCGCATTGTGTTCAACCTGAATCCGGCGCGACGGCTATGGGACAATGCCGCGGTATACGGTAATAGAGCCAAGAAACGCGCATTATGGTATTTGGTCCGAAGGCTAACGAAAACTAAGCATTGGGAACAGGCGCTGAGAATTGGTCCCTTGTTGACGCTGTTCGAGCGTCGGCACCCATCCGCGTGTCCAGTGACGCCGGATTCAGGTTAAAGAGAACCCCTTTTTTCTGCTCGTCAACACGTGAGTGTGTTACTTGACCACGCTCTGCCGAGAACCCATCCTTTTTAGCTCGGACATCACCCTCTTGTAAAAGGTGTTGACCGTCTGTTCCAATGGTTTTTTCCCACTCTTTTCCGTCAAGAAAGCCCGAATTCTTGGAAAGTGACCATTCTTGAGTGATGCGCACATTGACACATACTCCCGCACTAATGCTGGATCTGTTGTGCGGGGCCGGCCCGCCTTCCTTCGGACTTCTCCCTCGATAAAAAATTCTTTCAGAGCATGCACCCTTCCAGAGGGGAGAACCACGCCATACCGATTTAGGAGCGAGCGTTTCCTCGGCCAGAGCGCGTGCGGCAAGTCCTGATCTGTAAGCACCGGCTGGATCTTGCCACCTGCTTCTACGAGGTACTTTCCCCGATAATTGTCAGCTAGACCTTTTGCTAGATTGTGAATGGCGTGGACAAAAGCACGAAATTCCTTTCTCGAGCTTGGTCTGGTTCGAGCCAGTGAAGGAATAGACATCCCTTCAAGTTTTCCATTGCTGAAAAGCAAATGAATGACAGGCGTAAGGTCCTCGGAGGACCTCGCCAATCGTTGACGGGTAGGGGGCTTCCCGTCGTATCTTTGCCCGATGACGATGCGCGACTTTGTCCTTGCAAGACCATCTACAGCCTTACTGGTTGCCGCCTGCACGAGAATCTTTTGGGGGCTTCGCGAAACCGCCGCTGCTAGCCAGCCCCGTCCTATCTCTGCGTTGGTCCGGGCCTCCGCGCTTCCTCTGATCCTGGCTTGTCTGGCCGCCCGGAGGAGAACCTCGATGTGACGTGCATCGACATCCAGGCGGCTATCCTTCAGCCAGCTTTTTATCTTTTGAAGCTGCCCTTCTGGATCACCTCCTGGGGAAAAGCTCAATCCCTTGAAAGCGGGAGGTCGAACCCCCTCCTCAGGGCTTCGATGGTGGACCTTGAGAACCTCCTGAGCCAGCGCCTCCCCAAGTGACTGCGCGGCGAGAACTCCGACGTGTGAGCCGATTGCAGGATACGTCTTTTGGGGATGCTCTTGCCCGTAGCATTTCTGGCACAATCCACCCTTTGCGGAGCAGTCCAACGGAGACCCGTTGCTACGTCCACAATCTACCTCGGTGATCGTCAACTCAAACGCATTCTCGGTGAGCCTTCTGACGGCATCATGCACCTCTCTGGCCCACCGAGCATGCTCGATTTGCAGGTGCCTCACGAAAAAGGCGTACCGTTGGTATTCCTTTTTACTCAAGCCATTCAAGAAATTTGAACTGATTGAGTGCTTTTGAGTCTCACCTTTTGCATCGCGCCACTGGACAGTCCCGACCTGAGCAGCCATCTCCCTGACTTGCTGGATGGTTCCCCTGGCAGCAGTGTGGACCACACGTGCCACCGAATTTCCTACCTGTAGCCTTTCTAGGGTCGCCTTGATATTTTGGTCGCTAGCGGGCCCATTCTTCAGTGCATCGGCAAGCTCTGCTACTTCGAGGATGCTGAAGGTCACACCGGACCTGGTCGCTTCCCCTAGAATGCGTTTCTGCTTTTGGAGAAGACGCGATTCCACATTTTCCCGATCCTGGTTCCGACCGAGGATCTGAGGCAGCCAGTCGTCCAACTCTCTGGCCAGCGGCTGCCCGAGCCTAAAGTCCTGAGTCCAGGTCAGACCAGGTTTCCCTGTAGCTGAAGAGAAAAGATTGTTCGTCGGAAGCAAGTCCTGAGCTTCCCTCCTCGCCTCACGCGTCAGTGGGAGGATGGTCATCATCCGATCCCCGTCGAAATCGGCGCCAAACCCTCTGCAGAGAAGGGGGGGGAGGCCAATGCAGTAGTCGTCCCGAAGGCGGGGGCGGAATGCCAGAATATTGTACTTGTGCTGGATCGGGTGACGCAACGCGAGGAACAAGACATCTTTGGCCTTCAGTCGGCGGTCCAACTCTCGGCAAATCAGCGAGGGATCGTATACTTGCCTACCTCCCTCAACGTGTTTCCACCAGAAAGGACCAAGCCCAAGGTCGAACCGTAGTGGCTTCAGGATCTCCAAGGCGAGGTCTAGAGGTAGGCCGATCTCATTTAACGTAAGCCCGGGGTCCGGTACAATTACCGCCATCCCAGAGTATTGATGCTCCTTCCTCAGCAATCCACGTAGGAGGCCTTCCTTGCCTGACAGGTGCTCTAGAATGCTCTTAAGCTTTCCTCTTTTGCCTCGAATGCGTTTCCCGGTGATGAATAGCCGTTTGACGGCCGAGTAGATGTGCTTCACCTTTCTGGCAGACCGCACTTCGCGGTAGAGCCGGTCCAAGTCAGGCTCTTGTCCATCTACGCTCTTCCATCTGTACTCACGAGGAATTTGGGGGATATAGGTTAGTTTCGTAGTCGATGTAGACCTCCATCCCACTGTTCTTCGCCAACGATACCCCCTCCTCAGCCGAGGGAACTTCTGGTTAAGGCGGAACGTCCTCGTTGGCTCAGTGCGAACCTCATTGCCGTCGCGGTCAACAACCTCGTACTGGCCTTTTATTGGAACAAGGCCCCCCGGCTTGCAAGATGGTCGCTTCTCCTCAAATAAGGGATGCGGGATGGGCTTATGAAGCTTGAGGGGTCGCATATATTCCCAATCAGATATCTCGTCGGGATCGGCGACCTTCAGACAAATACCCTTGACCTGGTCAACTGAAAACGCTTTGGACTCAAGCTCCTGTTTCGTAAAGACGTTCTGCCCCTTAGCATCCTTCAAGAAGACCAAATCCAAACCAAGACCTCTCAAGTAATACCGCAGGGCTTTCAGGGTCCTGGGAAAGGAGGCTCGGAATTCCCCGTCAAACCGAAGTTGTTTCCTCGCTCGTTCGTCATCCGAGGCTGCCGTGAGGAGCTCTTGGAGAAGGGCCGGCGTCCCATGCGCGAGGAGAGCTCGCACGCCCTCTTCGCCGATGCGCCGGCCCTCCTTGGGATGGCCTGTGACTGGGTCAAAGGCGCGGGCCCTACCCAGGGCCATCATGTTGTCTCGCGACAAGTGAGCGAGCTTAACAACATACTGATAGCCGACGACATACTTTCCGAGTTGGTCCTTTCTTCCTTTTACATCCCGGTACAAGACAGCACGTCCGCGTCCATCAAGGCCTGTGGCCTCAAGCAAAGTCCGGAGCTCCTCCAAGTCCACTCGCCCAAAAGGCTCCCCGACGTTTTCAAGTGTTGGAAGCTTGTCTCTCGCCAAGTCCCGAAGATCGGGGCGACATCGGAGCTCGTTGAGGACCCACCCGTAATGGGCTTCGAGGACTTGTCCAAGGCTCACTCGGGAAACCACACTTGTTGGGTTGAGCAGGATATCCACCCGACGCCGAATCTGCCGCCCATCAGTTGTCCGCACGGTGAAATACGGCATCTCCTCCTCGGGAACAACCAGTGAAACCACACCTTTGTTTCCGTGCCTCCCTGAAAGCTTGTCACCCACTTCCACTTTACGCTGTCCCAAGATCCAGAGCGCCTGTCGGCCCTCTTCCTTTCTATCAATCACGTGGATAACCTGCCCTCTGAAACGTCGAGTGAAGGCTAGTCTTTCTTCGAGCGGTGTCCCGCGCTCAACCGTCTGACCTTTCCATTCCTCAAGGCCGCCGCCCACCAAAGGCGAAAGGCACTCCTCGTACACGTGAAGACTTGTGAGAAGGTCCTTTCGCCGGAGGCGGTCACTTATGACCACCGCATCCTCAAAGTTATAACCGAACCAAGGCATATAGGCGACAAGGAGATTTACTCCAAGGGCGAGCTGTCCATCCCGAAGTCCGCAGCCCTCCGCAATGAGATCGCCAGCCCTGGCCCGCTGACCCTTCCTGACACGCGGCGTCTCCCAATAACTAGCCCCGCCAAATCCCGTCCCGCTGTGGGCATGGATACACCCAGAAAGGGGATAGACTCGATTCGTTTTTCTGGCTTCTTTAACAGTGATCGCTCCTCCTGCGTCATCACTGTACGCCACGTCGATCACTGTTCCATCACCCTTCGCCGTCCTAAGGCGTCCCGAGAGTTCGGCTACCTCGCGTTCAAGTCCAGTAGCCACGATGGGGACCTGCGCGCTGACCAGCGGGAGCGCTTGCTGGAGTTCCTTGGCTGCCACTTGGACTCGGGTCGGCCGTGTGTGTTGCAGGAAGGGGACTAATCCCGCGGCGTATCCCAAAAAGAATCGTCCGCTCTTGATTATGGTCCCGCCCTCTACTCGCGCACCGATTGCTAGCGAGACGCTCCTCCCGGGGTCCTTGTCGGAAGTATCGAAAGGACAGAATCGGTAGAAGTCCTCCTGCCGAAGGGCTCTGATCTTCCGTCGAAGATACTCTCCTGAGTGGAATACTTCGCGGAGAGCACACACCTCGCTGAGGGGGTTTGTACGATCGAGGTGAGGAAAGCGTCTCGGATCGTTCAGGTCGCTGTTCAGGTACGCTTCTATTCTCCAAGCGACACCCTTCCGTAGCAACCCTACGAGCCTGTTGATCTCTGGTGGACGAACTTCTGGACTCACCGATCCGGATAGACGTTGCCCCTCGAGGAAGCGGAGTTCAAGCGCACGCAGCGTGCCATTTAAGAGCAACGCCCCATTCGGCAGCGGGTAGGGACACCGATACACGCGGCTTTTGCCCTGTGTGGGAGTCAGAGTGACCGTAGCTAGAAGGTCTCCGCCCTTCGTAGGGGCGTCGCGGAGAGCCCTCTCGACTTCCTCCTCGGGTGGTACCCGGATCTTGATTCGGCAGTATGGTTTCAGAGCACGTCGCAGCTCCTTCAGGAAATTAATGGGCGGGTTCACCGCCGTTCTTGAGCCCATAGCTCACCTCCGAGTTCTTACTGAAAAATTGCCCATCGGATATATGGAGACGTAGCATAGCAACACGGAGGAAATGCCGTGGCAAGAAAGAAGAAGAAAACTTCTTCTGACAAGCGATTTAACAGGTGGCTTGATCGTTTGGTCAAGCTCTCAGATCTTGCTATCAATATTATTAAGTTGATTGGGATCATTATCCTTATCATCTATATCGCATATAAATTGCATTCGGGCGTACCCATTTGGGAGTTGCTCGAACCTTGGCTTGAACGGCTTATATCTTAGGGCCTCTTGGCCCTTTTTTTGCGTCGCATCAAATATCCGACGAGTTGCAAGGCTTTCGCGGCCGCGAGATAAGCAATCATTGATGGCCCCGGAAGATTTTCAAGCCTTGGGCTAGCGAAGGCACGACCCTGTTCGTGATGATCGGCCATTCAATCACACCATTGGCAACCCGCGGACTGATGAGCGAGAGGACTCGGTCTCGGGAACGCGCGATTACTCAGACCGCAACCGTCTTCGCGCCGCTGGCGGAGCAGTTCAGACAGCACCTCCCAGCGCTGGCCCGTAATGGCGACCCATCGTTGAAGGATAGGTTCCCTGCGGAGCTCTGCCATGATGATGTCTCCCGCTAGCTTTGCTCCAGCGCCCAGGTGCCTCGCCGGAAGTCAATTTGGAAAAGCGAAAAGGCAACCCCCAAGAACTCCATGCCGATCAAATGCTCCCCAGCGATGAACCAAGTCCGTACACGACGGCGCCCAATTCGAAACTCGCCTAGAAATACCGGCAGCTCGACCTCTCGCCCTGTAGCCAATGTAGATCTTTGTCCGTTGTCTCGTGAGCCTGCCTGGGGCGAAGAAAAGGTTCTTGCAACGTCTTCCAGGCTCTTAACCGGGGAAACAAGCACCAACGCTTTGCATTTTGGGGAACTTGAGATTCCCGATGCCACCAAATTGTCTCATCGCTTTGTCGCCGAGGCATTCATGAAGGCCTAAAGGTTAGGAAGGGTCACCGTGATGGACCCAAATGTTTGACTACGCGCTCCCATTTGGCTGAGATAGACGGACATCTAATTCCGACCGGAAACCTTTCGCGTCGTCCTTTCGCAATTTGATAAAAAACTTGTTGAGGTCTCTCGGCGTCAGAAAATTGAGCTGGTATGTTACGTCAATTCCTGCCTTCTTCAGCCATTCGTTCAGTCGCTTAAAGTGGTCTCTGGCATACTCGAATTTCTTCTTATTCTCCGGCGAAGGGTCGTCGATCTCGTCGTCGTCCTTTATCTCCACGACGTAAACGGTCTTGCTCTTCTTGATAAAGAAGTCTGGGCTGAAATCACCCCGCTTTGGATGCTCGCCTTTCTTCCAGGCGTATTCAACAGCATAGAATCTTTGGGATGAGTTCTTTAGCCAGCCACCAATCGCTTGGGAATTTTCCCGCTCGCAAAGCAATCGGACGAACTTGCGTTCCGGCGTCGAGTCGGCAATCGCCAGATTGGAGGGTGTCTTGAAGTCATGGGAGTTGGGAACGCCTTCGCTTCCGGCCCGATAGTCGCCGTCTGGGTCCTTCACAGAGTTGAAAAAATCCTTTTGGTCGTCGGGGATGGTCTTCTCGGTGTCGGGCGTATAGAAAATCGTCTTGTCGCCTCGACGGAGTTCGGCGGCGCTCACGCTGATGGCCGGGCGTTCCTGCGAGCTGAATGTCTGCAGGGCGTTCGGTGTGAGTTTGTACACAACACGCTTGGCCAACCTGCGGCGCAATGGCCCAAGGGCCTGCAGAATCTTTTGCCGGTTCTCCTCGGTGATTCTGCCGGTCTTGATCTTCGCCCGTTTCGCTGAGGCCTTCACGATCTCAAGGCAACGATCGAGGGGAAATTTCTTTGCATACTGCGTCCGGTCTTTGGGATCGCGCGCGTCCTTTGATTCTTCGTCAATGGACTGCAAGCGCCGATACATCTCATCGGCCACGTCCTCAAAGGAATAGGTCTTGTGCTCAAGCGTGGTCTTGAACTTCGTATGATCGCCGGTGACGGCCCGCACAAAGTCAATTGCTACGTCTTCGACTTCCACTTGTGAGGGCAAATCAACGTGGCCCTGTTCAAGCAACCGGTATTCGCCTTTTTTCGTGAAATGACTCGTGTCTGTCTCGCGGGTATAATCGAGGTTGTGGAGGTCGAAATGATACGGCGAGTTCTCAACGACCACAGAGGAAAGCCGGTTCTCCATTTCGAGGATTTCGTCCACCAGATGACGAATCCGGTTCGCCCAGGCGTCATGATTGAACACCGTAACAACGGGATCCCCGCCCTGCCAGCCGTCGGGGCGGCGCAAGCCGCGCCCCAACACCTGGGCAATCAACAGCTTGCTGTTAAACGCACGCTCCTCGTGCGGAACGATTTGAAAGACGTTCTTCACGTCCCAGCCCTCGCTGAGCATGGAGACCGAGACGATCCACTCAACTTTGCCGTTGGGTCGGTCAACCCCCTTCAGCTTGGCCACGTTCACCTGGTGTTCTGTCGCTGAACTGACCGGGAGAACCTTTTTTTCGGCATCCTCCGGTGAAATGCCCTCCCACTCTTGCAAGAATACTTGCAATTCCTCGGCAACCAGTTTGCAGGTTTTGATGTCCTTCGTAACGATGATCGTCAGCGGGCGAATGCGCTGTTTTTTAAGCCGCCTTTTCCAGTCCTGATGCCGGTTGTAGATCAACTGCCATTTCTCATCCGGGTTGTCGGTCTGCGGCATTTCGACAACGTATTCGACCCTCTTGACGAAGCGCTGCTCAATCGCCTGCCGCAACGAGTATTGGCTCACCACGTCCGCGAAATACTCGTCCCCGATGTAGCACGTCCCAGAGACCCCAACCACGTACCGGAATCCGTAATCGGGATTCAGCAAGAATTCTTTCCACTTCTTGACGTTCGCCCCGGACTCGTTTGCCACGTGGTGAGCCTCGTCGTTGAACACCGCCACGCGCGCCCCCCGCCCAACTAGGCTATCCCGGATGGACGATTTCACGTGTTGCAGGATTGCGTGGTAATTCTCAACGCAGATCGAACCGTCAACGATGCTCTCTGAAGCGTTGATGACTTTAGGCGTGGACACCTTTCCACCATCCGGGAGCAGGTCGCGCAAGTCGGAATTGCTTGCCAAGTCCCGAAACTTTGCTAGTAGGCCCGCCTCGATGGTATTGGAGGGGCAGAGCACGAGAATCCGGTCAACGATGCCTTCAGCCAGCAGGATAGCAGCCAGTCCATAAAGCACGTAGCTCTTGCCAGTACCGGTCGCCATGTCGATCGAACAAGCCAACTGCTCCGGCATTTGCAAATGCCGCTCCATGCCAGGCCAAGAGCCATATCGCCGCTGCAATTCGTCGTTGCTGTCGAAGTTCTCCTTGGCCAGTTCACGCAGGTTCCGGTACGTGCCTCCGGCCAGGTAGCGCATGACCGTGTGGATCGCCTCTTTCTGGTACTCTCGCAACCCGCAGAGCTCGTCAATGAAAGCTTCATACTTAGATTCGTCCCAGACGGCGGGGTCAACATTCGGCGAGACCTTCAAGACAAGGTCTTCGTTCTTGAAAGTCTGCCTATCACCGCGAGTCGGGCTCATTTATTCTTCCCGCTCTTCTTCAATGCATGCCTCGTCGTGCCCTTGCCGAATTCTGTCGCGTCTATCAAAACACGCGCTTCGTTCCCGTAGATGTCGAGGAAAACGGCCATCATCTTCTTACCAAGTTGGTCGGTGCGGAAGCGCGCCTTCCAGCTTTCCTCTTCGATTGCGTCCGCGTAATGGACTTCGTCGAGGTCAAAAATTTTGGCTTGCTCGTTGTAGTCGAAATCTAACATGACCATCGAGAGCGTTTCGAGATTGCCTTTCTTCTTGAATGGTTCACGGACAACGGCGTCGCTCTTGAAAGTCTCAATCTTAACGAAACCGTATACGAACGACTCGCCCTTTGGCTTCTCGGTCCCGGTCTTATATTTCAGTTCCGGTGTGCGGATGAAGTCGAAGCCGACCGCCTCCACCGTGTCATTGACGGCCATTTCGTCGGAAGGCTGCTTCAGCGCCGTGAATTCGCGCCGATGCAGCTCGTGAATGATGGAATACGGAATCCGTAGGGCATAGTAACGCACCTTTTCGAAGTCAAGGTAGTCTTGCTGAAAATCGAACGCCAGCGCCGGAGCGACTATGAAAACCTTTTTCCCGACCCGGGACCCGACCGCCCCGTGAATCTCCTCAATCGTGTCCTCGGTAATCCGGGCGTCTTTGTGCTTGGCCTCCATATGATTGAAAACCATCACGCTCGCGCCCTGCCGATAGCCGTCAAAGTCAATCCCGTTGATCCGGTGTTGCTCGTCCCGGCATTCGAACAATTGCAGCGCGAAAAATCGCCAATCTTGCCAAGCCAGTTCTCTGAGTTTGGAAAAGTCGTACAACCCCGCGTTGTAGAGCGTGAACGGCTTCGGTTCCAATTTCGGGCCTTTGTTGCCAATCTCCCGGCGGAGGTTCAGCATTCGCTTCTGCATCGTGTAGATTGCGAGCTTGCCGCAGTCGATGCCAATCCAACGACGGCCAAGCTTCTCGGCCACAGCACAGGTTGTGCCTGAGCCAGCGAAAGCGTCCATCACGATGTCGCCGGCTCTTGAAGCCATGTTGATTACGCGTTCAGCGAGAGCTTCCGGTTTCTGCGTCGGGAAGCCGAGGCGTTCACTTGCGACCGGGTTGATAATAGGAATAGTCCAAACGTCCCCAACAGGGCGAGTATCCCGGCTTTCTTGGTAGAGTCGGTTCCCTTTTTTGTCACGCAACCAGACACGCTTTCCCTCTATCTTCTGCGTTACGGGCTGCAATTTCCTCTCTTTAACAGCTAAATGAATGGGGTTGAAAACGTAGCTCGTGCCGCGACCGTACCAGAATAGGGTGTCATGTCGACCATCAAACTTGTCCCCGCCTGTGCCCAGCTTGTTCTCGTAGTGCCAGATGATTTCATTGACTATCCGAGCCTCAGAGAAGATCTCATCCATGAGCAGTTTGATATGGTGCGCTTTACGGAGGTCCAAATGCACAATGATGCTTCCGTCGTCTGAAAGAAGTTCGCGCATCATTACAAGCCGCTTGCGAAGGAACTCCAGGAATTGCGCCCCGGCGATTTTGTCCTGATACGCCTTCTGATCCTCGGTCCCTCGAAACTCCTGCTTTGTCGAAAATGGTGGGTCAATGAAGATCAGGCGCACACCCGGTGTGCCGTCCGCGCTGCAAAGCTTGCCAGCTTTCTTCAGCTCCAACAGACTCTTCATCACCTGGAGGTTGTCGCCGAAGATAAGCATGTTCTTCCAGCCGTTTCCGGCGTTCTTGCCAAAGGTACGGACTGGCTGAAGCGGCACCGCCAGTGTGTCCGCAATGATGTCCTCTTCGCGGTCCTTGCCATAATAGACCAGCTCGTATTCTCGCTTCTCTGGCGGAAACAGCACGCGCGCCCATTCAGGCGAAATCTCCTCGCCTGCTTCGAGCAGTCGAATCAGTTCCTGTTTTTGCTCAGGCGTCATGCTGAGCCCCTTGTCTCATGAAACTGTGAGTGCAATTTCGTCCATCAAGCCATTGTCTGAGAAACTATAAACCGCGTCTCCTCCAATGACGATATGATCCAGCAACTTCACCCCGATTGGTTTCAACGCGCCGAATAGGTCTTCGGTGAAAAGTCTGTCCGATTCACTCGCCTCCGTTGCGCCAGAAGGGTGGTTGTGCGCGACAATTACCGCGCTTGCATTGGCCTGCAATGCTCTCGCCACAATCAACCGAATCGGTGGCCTTGCCTGGTCAACCGACCCGACTGCGAGCAAAGCATCTTCAAGCAAGGTCCCACGCCGGTTCAGGAATAGCGCTCGGAAATGCTCCTCGGAGAGCCCCTGCAATCGAGATCGAAGGTAGTCTGCCGCCTCGTGGATGCTTTTCAGGGTAATGCGTTTTCGCATATCCGGCAGTGACACGCGCCGCGCAACTTCTATCGCGGCGGCCAACTGCGCCGCCTTCGCCCCTTTCAATCCTTTGACTTCCAGAAGCGCCGAAAGCGGGGCCTCGGCTACTGCCCGGAGAGAGCCGAACCTTTTGAGGATTTGCCGGGCAAGTTCAACGGCGCTCGCGCCCTGGACGCCCACGCGAAGCAGGATCGCCACGAGTTCAGCATCCGTCAAAGACTGCGACCCCAGCCGTAGCAACCGCTCCCGCGGGCGTTCGCCTTCCGGCCAACTAACGATCCCCTTTGATCTCGATCGGCTCGCCTGCACGCGTTGCTTCTCCCCTACTTCCTAGGGAACTGCCAGGAGCAGGTTGGTCAACTTCGTCATTGGGCCCGCATCGGTGTATCGCCCCTTTGGCCAAGTCGTATGCAATAGGTCTCGGGTTGTTTCCACCCACGGAGGTTGAAGTACCCCACCAAGAAATCAGCCCGCCAGGGACCTGGATGGTTTCGCGGAGGGCGAGGAATAGCTCCTGGGCAATATTGACGAAAATCTGGTTATCGAAACGGAAGTATACCTACTTCAGGCAACGGTGACAAGAGCCCCACGAGCTTTGTTGTGCAAGGGGGCGGGGGAGTCCCCCCTTTGGGGACGGCAGCTCTGCCGCCCCGCCGAGCCAACTGCTCAGGGCGAGGCGTGGTTCGCCGAAAGCGAAAGGCAGAGCGGGGAGCCCCGACGCAGGTGGGAGGGGCGGGGCTGAGGCGGAATGCAGGGTGAGTGCCTGAGCGAAGGGAAGGCACGAAAGCTGCCGACTCTGAGCAAAGCGAAGGGATGCCTGGCCTTAGCCGAGGCAAGGCGGTGGCCCTGCCCGCCGAAGCTGGCCCGATAGGGCCAGGCAGGGGGCTCCTTGCCCGGAGTGACCAGCGCAGGGCAACAACCCGAAGGCCACAGGCCGAGGGGAGGTCGCATGGTGGCGAAGGGACGGAGCCACGATGCGAGACCTTATTGGGTTCAAGATTGAGGGAGTCTGCCGGAGCAGAGCGAAGGCAGTCTCCCGAACTTGATCAAGCGGGAGCCCCCGCGCTATCATGTGGCTGCTTTGCACCGCTGAGGGAAAGGCTCGCTCACCAAGGGCGCAAGCGAAAGACCCGAAGGGGCTGAAGCCGCCAGACTGAGACAGCCGGGGTGGGTGGGGCATAGAATCGGCTGACGGCTGCTGCTAAGCAGCCGATGTGGGCGGGGCTGAAGGTACCTTATGCCAGAAAAGAGATTTGGCGGCGCCCCTCTCTAAGATAAATCTTCAGGACCGTCCGCAGGCCCCGACGTGCAGTCGGGGCCCAGCCGATGGAGTGAAGGCCGAGCGGCCCAGCGAGGCCGTGGCCCGGCCCAGGGCCACACCTTACCGCGACCGACGTGCAGGAGGGAGCGGGAGA
>Ga0187892_10007913_pt1 | contig 14863 bp, 12 predicted proteins | sample MA1701073metaG_FD_139345 | JGI IMG/M metagenome (GOLD analysis project Ga0187892, IMG submission 139345) | Bio-ooze microbial communities from a basaltic lava cave in the Kipuka Kanohina Cave System on the Island of Hawaii, USA - MA170107-3 metaG ... | reverse complement strand
CTTTCTTACTCCGATCACATCAATTTCACGAATCTCGGGCCTGGACTACGGCGTGCCTTAGAGCGGGTAGGAATCGCTGGCGGCAAGACCACCATCGATCAGACCAATCCGCAGACGGTAATGGCGAGTTGGTATTATCAAGTCACCGACCAGTTCGCGTTGATGGGGAATGGCGGCTGGCAGAACTGGAAAGAGTACGGCGATATCGGCCTCAAGATAGATTCCGGTACCACGAAACGCGGTGCGGACCTCAATGCCCAGTTTCACGACACCTGGCATCAGGCTATTGGGGCACAGTATCGGTTCGCGCGCCGGTGGCTAATCTCGACTGGGTTCGCCCATGACAGTGCCCCGGTGTCGAAGTTCCACCGTACCCCTAACGCTCCGTTTGATGAAACTTTCCGTTATGGGATGGGGCTGCAATACGACTGGAGCAAAGACATAACAGTGGGGGCGGCTTATGAGTTTCTCGATCTGGGAGATGCAAAAATTGCCAACTTGCAGCGCCCAGCCGGCACATTGGCTGGGGATTACCCGAAAGATAAGGTGTATTTCATCGCCTTGAATTTGACCTACAAATTCTAATAACCGCGAAAGGAGAAACGTATGAGCACTTTAGTTGTGATCGGATACGACGATCTCTACAAGGCGGAGGAAGTCCGTCTCAAGTTATGGAAACTGCAGAAGGAATACTTAGTGGATCTAGGAGATGCCGTTGTCGCTATTAAGGATGAGAAGGGCAAGGTCAGACTCCACCAGGCCGTCAACTTAACTGCGGCGGGTGCGGTAAGTGGGGGGTTTTGGGGATCATTGATCGGTCTGATCTTTTTGAATCCTTTACTCGGCTTGGCGGCGGGTGCCGCTGCTGGGGCGGTCTCTGGTGCACTGACAGATGTTGGCATTGACGACAAGTTTATCAAAGATCTGGCGGCGACGATGAATGCTGGGAGTTCAGCACTCTTTGTCTTGGTCCGCCGTGCGACGCCAGACAAGGTGCTTGAGGAACTGGCGGGAACCGGAGGTACGGTCCTCAAGACCTCGCTTTCGCATGATGACGAAGCCAAACTCCAGGCGGCGCTGACAGCGGCAAAGCAATAGGGGCTCTAGACAGAGAGTTGAGACAGAGGGATCAGAGAGAGAAGAGAGATAGAGACAGGGTAAGGAGGGTGGCGGGGCGGTCTCTGTCTCAACTCTCTGTCTCTCTTCGGAGCGGGCTCTGTCTCCCCTCTCTGTCTCTATCTTTCCTATGGGAGGAGGAGAAAAAATATGCAAGTACAGAGAATGACGCGGACACTCAGAGGTAACATCCTTATCGCACTAGTTACCTATCTGTTTGTGACTTTTCCCGGCCTAGCTGGGGCTCAGGACCCGACGATGGATGTCGTCAAGAAAATGAAAGAGGCCTTCGAGCCGGTGAAGCCCAGCACCCGCAGGGTGGTCCTCACGGTCAACTCCGAGGGAGAAACGGTCCAATTCGTCTCTGGCCAGGCGCGTAAACAGTTCCCCGACGGCAAGCGGATGGTCGTGGTTTTGTTGCAACCGACGGATCTGAAAGGCAACAACTATCTGGTGACGGAGCCGACGGATATGAGTAAGCCCAGCTCCGTATGGGCCTGGGTGCCTTTCTTGCGCCGCCTCCGCACCTTTACCCCTGTCGATGCCTATGAGCATTACATGGGGAGTGACTTCACATTTGCAGACTTGGGCTTCGTCCGTCTCCACCCGAATTATAAGTTGCTTGGCGAGGAAGCGCATGGAGGAAAGCAGACGTACAAGATCGAGGAGACCGTGCCGAAAGAACGGGCCTATTATTCTCGGGTCGTCACTTGGGTGGACAAAGCGACGCTGCTGCCGGTACAGCGGGACTACTACGACCCCGCAGGGACGTTGTGGAAAACCGAGACGTTTGAAGTCACCGTCATTGACGGCGTGCCAACACCGACCCGTATCGAGATGAAGGACCTGCAAGGGAAGACCAGTACCGTGCAGCAAATCGATAACGTCAGCTATGCGGTGGATCTTCCCGATGCACTTTTTGACCCGATGAAGCTACCGATAGCGGCGGATTCACCAGTTTGGCAGTCGCTGGCTGCGAAGCCAGCCCCTGGGAAATAATCAGTTCACACGAAGTTCGTACACGTAACCATGTGATGCCTCATTATTGTCACCCTGAGTCCTTCGACTTCGCTCAGGATAAACTCCGCGAAGAATCTTTCTGAGAGACCCTTCGCTTCACTCAGGGTGACAAACTCCAGGTACCAATCTTTTGTGGTTGGAATGCAAGAGAGCCACTCATCCGAGAATCCTGACGAACCCCTGCCTCCTACCCAGGAGACATCCCTCTGGCCGCTGACTTCTCTTATCTTGGTGTTAGGGGTTCTTTTGGGAACAATTGCTGTCGTTTTTACTACTGAAGAGAGTTTATTCCTACTGTTTCCGCGGCTTGGCGTGCGCAGCGTCGAACTCCTGACCAGCGGCGTAACCGGCATCCTGACCGCAATTGGTGTCGCCTTTGCGCTGCGTCACCAAAGGCGACTGGTCCAACAAGTCAATACGACCTCGGCCGAGCGCCAACAACTCGAAGGAATCAAGGATGCGTTGCTTGAGCAGACGAGACAGTTGGCGTTGACCAATCAAGACTCGCGGCAACACATTACTCAGCTCCAGCAAGTCGAGGCGGCGTTGCGTGCCTCCGAGAGCGAACTACGGGCATTGCTGGCGGCGATGACCGATGTCTTTCTCGTCTTTAACGCGGAGGGGCGGTATGTGAAAATTGCGCCAACCAACCCGAGGCTTCTTGCGAAACCAGCCGCCGAATTGGTTGGCAAAATGTTGCACGAGGTGCTACCAACCGAGCAGGCAGACCAATTTGTCACCTACATCCGTCGTGCTCTCGAGACGCGAGAAACGGTCAATGCGGACTATGCCCTGATGATAGACGGGACACCAGTCTGGTTCACTGCTGCCATCTCTCCACTCGAAGAACACTCAGTGATTTGGGTCGCTCGGGATATTTCAGAGCGGAAGCGCGTCGAAATACAGTTAGAAGAAGAGCGAGTGATCGCCACCGCACTGGCGCGGGTTGGACAGGAGCTGATCGCGGTGTTGGATACGTCGCACATTCTGGAGCGGTTGTGTCGGGTCACCACTGAGGTGTTGCACTGTGACTGTAGCCATACGTTAGTGTGGAGCCCCAAAGACGAGGCCTTCGTTCCACTCGCTGGCTATGGCGACACTCCGGAACAATGGGAGACGCTCCGAGCCTTTCAGCTTCCGCGGCAAGAGGTCAGTGACTTGCTAGCGCGGTTGGAACAAGAGACGGTTATCCAGATAGACTTAGCGCAACGACAGCAGCTTTCTCCCGGACTACAGATTGCCCTCCAGTTCGGCTCCGGTGCCGTGTTGTGCCTTGCTCTTCGCCGGGGTGGGGAGATGATCGGGGTCCATACCGCGACGTATCGTCATCGGACTGAGTCATTTCCACCGACAAGCGAACGTATTGCTCAGGGAATCACCCACCTTGCGTCCTTGGCGCTCAACAACGCTCAGCTCTTCGAGGGGAGAGATCGCGCCAACCAACTCAAATCTGACTTTCTCGCGACCCTCTCGCATGAATTGCGTACGCCTTTGCACCTGATCTTGGGGTATGTCGATTTGTTGCAAAAAGAGGATGCGGTTTCTTTCTCTCCAGAAACCCAAGGGCTCCTCGTGCGGATCCGGCGCGCGGCGTGGGCAGAGTCTGAAGTGGTGAACGCCATGCTCGACACCAGCCGTCTGGAGGCTGGGAAAGTTCCTCTTGATATCCAGGAGGTTAACCTTGCCGACTTGGTTGAAGAACTCAAACATGAAGTTGCGGACGACGTTGAACGCCTCAACCTTGCCTTCGACTGGCAGGTGCCGGTTTCCCTTCCGTCCCTCTGGACCGATCGCCTCAAGTTGAAGATAGTCTTACGCAACCTCGTGCAAAATGCCATTAAGTTTACCAACAAAGGTGGAATATCGGTGATCGCAGAGGCAAGGGAGGGAGGAGTGGAGTTTCGCGTGAGTGACACTGGCAGCGGTATTGCCCCTGAGCTGCTCCCGCATGTATTTGACATGTTCCGGCAGGGCGAGGATGCGCTGACTCGTCGCTATAGCGGTGTTGGCTTAGGGCTCTACATCGTCCGCCGTATGGTCGAGCTTCTGAATGGAACGGTTGCTATGGAAAGCGTCGTCGGGCAGGGCTCGACTTGTCGGGTGCTGATACCGTCCAAACCGGCGACAGAGAGAGAAGGGACCTGAGGAAGCATGTATATAAAGTTCCTCAAGGAACCCTTGTTCCACTTTTTCATCATCGGCACGCTGATGTTCAGTGCGCACTCGTGGCTGAATCGTGGCGTCTCCGACGAGACGGCAACTCCTTCGCGCTTGGTACAGATCAGGGCCAACGAAGTCCTGTGGCTGAAGGAGATTTGGACGCGGCAATGGCAGCGCGAGCCGACAGAGGCGGAACTGAAAGGATTAGTCGCCGAGTATCTACGTGAAGCACTCCTCGCCCGCGAAGCGCGCGAACTGGGCCTCGACGAAGACGACACCATTGTACGCCGGCGGCTAGCGCAGAAACTCGAATTCCTCGTGCAGGACACCTCGCGGCTTGCAGAGCCAACGGAAGACGACCTGCGTCGCTTCTACGTGGCATCTCCCGAGCAGTTCCAGACCGAGGCGCGGGTGTCATTCATGCAAGTCTACTTCAGTCGCGAGCGACGTAGAGACGCGCCAGCGGACGCGAAGATCGTGTTGGCCGAGTTGTTACGTGTGGGTACAACGGAGCGCGTGCCGGAATTGGGCGACCGATTATTGATTGATGCCGAGTTTCATGACGTAGATGAGCAGACCGTCGCAACCCAGTTTGGACACGGCTTTGCAGCAGCGGTGTTTGCCCTCAGTCCCGGTGCGTGGCACGGTCCGATTGAGTCCGGCTACGGGCTGCATCTCGTGCGGGTTACAGAGGTGAAGCCTGCACGGCAACGGGAGTTTGCTGAAGTACGTACGCAAGTCCTCGAACGTTGGCACGAGAAACGACAACAGAAGGACAACGAAACATATTTCGCCGGATTGCTCAGAAAATACGATGTGGTTGTAGACGAGAGCCTCAAGCCGTTGCTTGATCCGCTGGTGGTTGTGCAGGAGGCAGGACGATGAGCGTTGGCGCGCCCCTTCAGGGCGCAATGGTTTGGGGGACCCAACAACCGAGGGTAACACCCTCGGCTACGATGGGGCAGGCCATTGGCCTACAATTGCTGGCGTTGTTAGTCTGCCTGAAAAGCGGGGGCCATAATAGCCGAGGGCAACGCCCTCGGACCTGAAAGGCGGTTTCCTCCATTGTTGTGAAGGAGACGGAATGGTGAGACAGAGAGAGGAGCCGAGGCCGGCATCGGCGGTCTGCCTGAAAGGCGGGCTCCATTGTAGCCCAGGGCAACGCCCTGGGACCATTGACAAAGAAGTATTTCGCCCTGTAAGGGCGAACCAACGGAAGGTGGAATGCGATAAGTATGCCCCAGTCTCTGCACGTTCTGAGCACGCACATCGTTTTCTCCACAAAGGGGCGATATCCGTGGTTAACGCCGGACATTCGCCCGCGCGTGTGGGCCTACCTGTCTCGCATCCTCCAGAATCTGGAATGCCACTCCATAACAGTAGGTGGAGTAGAAGACCACACCCATGTGCTCTGCAATCTGACCAAAAAGCACGCGCCCATGAAGGTGTTAGAGGTACTCAAGAAGGATTCGTCGAAATTCGTGAAGACCTTGGACCCCCGTATGCGAGCTTTCCATTGGCAGGACGGGTATGGGTTGTTCAGTGTGAGCCCGTCGCATTTCGAGGCGGTTCGCAAATACATTCTCAACCAGGAAGTACATCATCGTCAGGAGGCATTTCCGGTGGAATTCTTGCGGTTGCTACAACGATACGGAGTGGACTACGACGAGCGCTATCTCTGGGATTGAGGGGTACGTTGGCGCGCCCCTTCAGGGCGCATCGGTTTGGGGGATACAACAACCGAGGGTGGCACCCTCGGCTACGATGGAGCAGGCCGTTGGCCTGGTACGGAGGTGCGACTAGGGGTGCACTTTTCGGTTTTCTTCTCGCCCTGATTACGTTTGTTCTCCCCGTTTCCGCCCACGAACTTCGTCCAGCTTACCTCGAACTGCACGAGGAGACGCCCGGCGAGTTCAGCGTGCTGTGGAAGACCCCGATGCGTGGAGAAATGCGGCTGGCCTTGGAGCCGGAATTTTCCGGTCGCACGGCAACCGTCACGCCGATAGTGACACGCCAGACGAAGGATGCCGCAGTACAAACCTGGCGACTGCGCGCGGTGGAACCATTGCCAGGCCAGACCGTGCAGATTCGTGGTCTCAATAGCACGATGACTGACGCGCTGGTGCGCATCGAGTTTGCTGATGGCAACGTCTGGGTTCTTCGGCTCACGCCGCAAGAGCCAGCCGCGTCGGTCCCGGAGCGGCAAAATGGATGGTCTGTGGCCGGGGTCTATCTGAAGCTAGGTGTCGAGCACATCCTGTTAGGTATTGACCATCTGCTCTTCGTACTTGCCCTGTTGATCCTGACGCGCCGGCGTTTTGGAGTGCGCCGTGTAGTGGCGCTTTCCATGCCGTTGATGAAGACTGTCACTGCCTTTACTGTGGCTCATAGCATTACGTTGGGACTCGCGACGCTCGGCTTCGTGCGTGTCCCGTCGAAACCGATCGAGGCAGTGATTGCGCTGAGTATCGTGTTTGTCGCAGTGGAGATCGTACACGCGCGCCAGGGGCGATTAGGGATCACAGCAAAGGCACCGTGGATTGTGGCGTTTTCCTTTGGGCTGCTGCACGGATTCGGTTTTGCCGGGGCGTTGAGCGAAGTTGGGTTGCCGCCGGGGCACATTCCGGTGGCGTTGCTGTTTTTTAATGTTGGTGTCGAGGTGGGGCAACTGTTCTTTATCGCCGCCGTGCTCACACTCGTTACTCTCATCCGATGCATCCGCATTCCATTGCCACGCTGGGCAGAACTGGCTCCACCCTATGCCATCGGCAGCATCGCCATGTTTTGGGTCCTTCAACGCGTCGTCGCCTTTTGAACACAAACTCGAAACCGGAGAAAGGAACTCTATGAGAATGACGCTCTTCCGTAACATAACCCTTGCGGGGCTATTCGTCGCCAATCTCGTGCTATCAGCCTTCGCTGCTGATCAATCCGTCACCACCGACATCGGTACGCTCGACAAAGCGACGGCTGAAAAGGTGTTTCCCACTAAACCGCCGTACTCGCCCTATGCGGGGCGGAGTTTTCCCACGCGCCCGTTTTTTGGCGACACGCATTTGCATACGTCGTTCTCGATGGACGCCGGAGCATTCGGCGCGCGGCTCAGTCCTAAAGACGCCTATCACTTCGCCAAAGGAGAGGAGCTGACCGCTTCCAGTGGCCAGCGCGTCAGGCTGTCTCGCCCGCTCGACTTCCTCGTCGTTGCCGACCATTCAGACAATATGGGTTTCTTCCCGGACCTCTTAGCGGGCAAGCCCGAAGTGCTTGCCGAACCGTTAGGCCGGAAATGGTATGACCTCATCCAGGCTGGCAAAGGCGGTGAAGCGGCGTTCGATATCATTGTAACGTTCACTGGAGGAAAATTCCCGAAGTCACTCATGTATGACCCTGGTACGCTCGCCTATCGCTCAGCTTGGCAGGAGACAATCAAGGCCGCAGAGGAGGCAAATGATCCAGGTCGCTTCACTGCTTTCATCGGCTACGAGTGGACTTCTACCACCGCCGGAAACAACCTGCACCGCAACGTGATCTTCCGCGACAATGCCGACCAGGCCAGCCGGGTCGAACCGTTCACGACCACCCCACCGTTAGGTAGCGACAACCCACGCGAACTGTGGAAGTGGATGGCGGCCTACGAAGAGAAGACTGGCGGCAATGTTCTTGCCATCGCCCATAACGGCAACCTGAGCAACGGTCGTATGTTCCCGATCATCGAATCATTTACCGGCAAGCCGATTGACCGTCAGTATGCCGAGACGCGTGCTAAGTGGGAACGTCTTTACGAGGCCACACAGATGAAGGGCGACGGCGAGACTCATCCATTCCTCTCACCTAACGATGAGTTCGCCAACTTCGAGCGCTGGGACAAGGGCAACCTTGACATGAGTGAAGCCAAGAAACCAGAGATGCTGGAGTTTGAGTATGCCCGTTCGGCATTGAAAAATGGACTGAAGCTCGAACAGCGACTTGGTGTCAATCCCTACAAATTTGGCGTGGTCGGTTCGACCGATTCGCACACGGGCCTGGCCACGGCAGAGGAAGACAATTTCTTTGGCAAAACCTCCAACTCGGAACCGAGCGCGACCCGGTGGGAACATCCATTCGCCAAGAACAAGGCCGGGGTGATTATGGGCTGGGAGATGGCCGCTTCTGGCTACGCTGCGGTGTGGGCCATCGAGAACACCCGTGAGGCGATCTTCGATGCTCTGGAGCGTCGGGAGACCTACGCCACCACCGGTTCGCGTATGATCGTGCGTTTCTTCGGCGGATGGGAGTTCGAGGCCAAGGATGCGCAGAACCGCCTGCCTGCCCGTGTCGGCTACACCAAAGGCGTGCCGATGGGGGGCGACCTGCGTGAAGCACCACAAGGGAAGTCGCCGACTTTCCTCGTCGCTGCGCTCAAGGACCCGATCGGTGCGAACCTTGACCGCATCCAAATCATCAAAGGCTGGCTCGACGCCAAAGGCGAAGTACACGAGAAGATTTACGATGTGGTCTGGGGCGACGCCGACAAGCGTAAGCTCGGTGCTGACGGCAAGCTGCCAGCAGTCGGGAGTACGGTGGATGTGGCCAATGCCTCTTGGACTAACACTATTGGTGATCCGGAGTTGATTACTGTGTGGAAGGACCCAGAGTTCGACCCGACACTGCGCGCGTTCTACTATGCACGTGTGCTCGAGATTCCCACGCCGCGCTGGACGGCGTATGACGCGAAGTATTTCGGTGTCACGATGCCGAAGGAAGTTCCCATGACTCTACAGGATAGGGCCTATACCTCGCCGATCTGGTACACACCGGGGAAGTGAACGTTGGCGCGCCCCTTCAGGGCGCAATGATTTGGGGGGCCCGACAACCGAGGGCGATGCCCTCGGCTACGATGGGACAGGCCGTTGGCCTACAATGGCGTTGTTAGTCCGCCTGAAAGGCGAGTGCCATAATAGCCGAGGGCATCGCCCTTGGACCGGTGGCCACAAGGAGACATTTCGCCCTGTAAGGGCGAACCACAATGTTGGCGCGCCCTTACAGAGCACGATGGGGTGGAGCGTGAATTCCATATGAGCGTAACCTTTCTTACCGGTGCCTCTTCTGGTATTGGACGAAGCCTCGCACTACGTCTGGCATTACAGGGAGAAATCATTGCGGTTGTAGCGCGACGAAAACCGCTGCTCGATACCTTGGTTGAGGAAATTGTCCGAGCAGGAGGGCGAGCGTTGGCAATTTCATGTGACGTGACTAATCACGCTCACGTCTTCGCTGCGGTAGAAGAGGTGCGGGCAGTGCTTGGGCCTATCGACCGATTGATTGCTAATGCCGGAGGCGGGGAACCAACATTCGTGGATACATTTGATGCCACTCATATTCAGCGCGTCTTCGCCTTGAATGTCGGAGGAACCGCGAATTGCATTGAAGCGGTGTTGCCAGCTATGTTGCAGCGTGGGGAGGGACATATCGTGGCGGTCAGCAGTCTTGCCGCCTATCGCGGCTTGCCAAGCGCGGCGGCCTACTCAGCCGCCAAAGCAGCGTTATCAAATATGATCGAAAGTTTGCGCATCGACCTGAAACCATGCGGAATCGCGGTCACGCTCATCTGCCCTGGTTTTGTCCGCACTCGTCCATCAACCAAGAAAAAATGGAAACCTTTCCAGCTTGAGGTTGAAGAAGCAGCACGCCGCATGGCTCGCACGATTGCAGCGCGGAAACCCTACTATGCTTTTCCCCTTCCTCTTGTCTTCGCTGCCGCGTTAGGGCGCATGCTGCCTGCCCCACTCTATGATTGGATGTTGACTGGGCGAGGGCGTCGGCTCAAGCCGACAAAATAATGCTTCCAGAAGGGAAGGGCTCACCGTGAACTTCACAGAGACGAAAGCAGCATTGCAGAAGCGCCGCAAGAAATACGTCAGACGCTACGGGAAACGTACACTACGGGCACTTGATCGCTATTTTGCACGACAATCGCTGGTTCCCACATCGCCGGTGCTGGCCTCCCCACTCTTTCCCTGGACCGCAGAGTTTGAAACGCAGTGGCAGGCGATACGGGCAGAGCTTGAGACGGTTTTACAACACCGCGAGGCGCTGCCACTCTTCCAGGACATCGCTTCAGATCAATATCGTATTTCCCCTGATGATAAATGGCGCGCGTTTGTGTTTTATGGCTTTGGCTACCGCTCTGAGCATAACGCTCGGCTTTGTCCGCAGACCGCGCGGTTACTCGATCGCGTCCCTGGAATCGAGAACGCCTTTTTCTCTATTCTCGCCCCTGGCAAAATAATTCCCTCCCACCACGGCGTCACTAAAGGGTTGGTGCGCTGTCATCTCGGACTGATCGTTCCGCCAGAGCCAGACCGCTGCTTTATGGATGTCGGTGACGTGCGGTGTACCTGGCAGGAAGGGCGCACGCTGCTGTTCGACGATACCTACCTCCACGCGGTACAGAACAATACCGAACACGAGCGAGTGATTCTGCTGTTTGACTTTCTACGCCCGTTGACAACGCGAGCTCATCTTGTCCGTCGCACGTTGTTCTGGTTCTTCCGTCGCAGCGCTTTCGTCCAAGACGCGCTCCGGAAAGAAACGCAGTGGGAGCAACGCTTCCAACACGACATCACAAGGAAGCGTGCACTCGGATAGCCACGGGAAAACCATCTAAATCCATCTGAAATTTGCTCTAATCCCCTTGGGCTTGATCCCCCTGGAGTTGATCCCCTTGGGTTTGATCGCCTTGGAGTTGGTCCCCTTGGAGTTGATCGCCTTGGAGTTGGTCCCCCTGGAGTTGGTCCCCCTGGAGTTGGTCCCCCTGGAGTTGATCCCCCTGGAGTTGATCGCCTTGGGCTTGATCCCCCTGGAGTTGATTGCCTCGGGTATCATCTCCTGCGGCGATAGCCTTCCGAGAGGGTATGAGAGAAGCGCCAGAAACGAAAATCAGGGCAAGGAAAAAAACCAACAGTTGCAGACGAGTCTCGCGTGAAGGTTTTCCTCGCGTCTCCTCTCCACGCTTTTCTTTATAATGCTTTGTCATAACTCTCTCCTTTCGCTGCGCATACTCTATATGCGCGCAGTTCAGCTCATTGGCAAGATATTCCTTCAATGCTGAGGGTAGTTGATTTATCTTTTGTGACAGGACAAATACTATACGGGGCAACGGCTTTCTACGACGGAATGAGTAGCTTCATCGTCATTGAGTAGAGAAAGGAGACTCAGGAAGAATTCTTCACTTCACATGATAGGCCATGTGGGCGCTTTGGGAGCTGACATAACATCCTGTTTGTAATCCCAGCGATGATCTTTGGAGGGAAGACGAGTTTCGCCGAGGTGAATCGAATGAGGAAAGGAAGAGAACAATGAGACAAGGGCGATTAGGAACAGCAGGGGAGGCTTGGGGTCTTTATTGGATCGCAACGGTGGCGGTGGTTATGGCCCTGGGGGTTATCGCACCCCAGTCAGTGTGGGCACAGGGACAGTCTGCTCTGGAAAACCCTGCACCAGGGTCATCACAAAGCGGCATCGGTTTTATTTCCGGCTGGAAGTGTAAAGGGAACAAGATTACTGCCTCGATGGACGGTGGTGGGCAGGTGCCGGCCGCGTATCGCATTATCCGGGGTGATACGCAGTCCGTCTGTGGCGATAACAACAACGGCTTTCTCCTCCAGATCAACTGGGGCAGCCTTAGCAACGGCTCTCACACCGTGCGCGTGTTCGATGACGGTGATGAATTTGCCAGTGCTACCTTTACCACGACGAGTTTAGGGGTGGACTTCCTCCAGGGAGCGGCCGGTATGTGTACGGTCGGAGATTTCCCGACTGCAGGGCAGAGTACGACGCTCGAATGGGAGCAGAGCATACAGAACTTTGTCATCACTGGTGTCGAAACTGGCGGAGGTGGCGGTTTTCCTGAAACGTTCACCAACCCACCAGCGCTGACCAGTTCTGGTGGCACCCTCACGACGACCTTCAGAGCTGCGGTATCGGAAGTGGACATCGCCGGACAGAAGGTGCAGAGCATTCTGTATAATGGCCTCTTCGTCCCGCCAACGCTGCGGATACAGCCTGGGGATACGACAAACATTACGATCATCAACGCCTTCGACAATCCCACCAACCTGCACCACCATGGCGCTAATGTCTCGCCCCAGAACAACAGCGACAATGTTTTTGTCAGTATCGAGCCTGGTGACCCTCCGTACCTCCAGCAGGTCTTCTACCCCCCAGACCACCAGCCCGGGATGCTGTGGTACCACCCCCACGTCGATGGGTACGTGGAATCGCAGACCTACGCTGGGATGTCGGGTGCCATCATTGTGGGTGATATCCTTGCCCCCTTCCCGCAACTGCAAGGCATCAAGGAACGGATCATGCTTCTCAAAGACTTCCAGAATATCGATGGGCAGATTCCCGGTGGCGGCGGACTGGTGGGAATCATCGACAGCGATGCCGGCACGACGCGCACGATTAATGGTCAGGTGAACCCGACCATCAAGATCCGGCCGGGGGAGACGCAATTCTGGCGGATTGGCAATGTCAGCGCGGATATCTATTACCGGTTGAAGCTTGACGGTCATATCCTTTATGAGCTTGGCCATGACGGCAATCGTAATAACCAACTCGTGCCCTTAGAGGAAATTGTCATGCCGCCGGGTAGTCGGACGGAAGTGCTGGTGCGAGGGGGAGCGTCGGGAATGTACCAATTCCGCACGCTTTACTACAATCAGGGTGCAGACGGAGATCAATATCCTGAAGTCCCGCTGGCTACGTTGATCTCTGAGGGCCCCGCAGAGACCCCCGTGCCTTTGCCGACGAAAGAACAATTCCCGCCGGTCGAGGACTTGCGCACCCAGCCGATTGCTCAGCAGCGCACTATGGTGTTCTCCGAAAATCCTGACACTGGCCAATTTTTCATCAACGGCTTACAGTACGATGTGAACCGGATCGATGTCCAATCCACGATCGGCACGGTGGAGGAGTGGACGATCCAGAACGTTGCCCAAGAGGAGCACGTTTTTCACATCCACCAACTTGATTTCCAAGTGATCGAGATGAACGGCAAGGCAGTGCCGTTCGTTGGTCATCAAGACGTCGTCAATCTCCCGGTTGGCAGTACGGTGAAGGTGTTGATTCCCTTCACTAAGCCGGTCATCGCTGGCGAGTTCGTGTTCCACTGCCACATCCTGGCACATGAGGACTTAGGGATGATGCAAAACATCGTCGTGAACCCACCAGCAAACTAGTCCTTCATCGCAAAAGATTTGATGAGTATATTGCTATTCCCCCTCTCTCTAACTCTCTCCCGCCAGGGGAGAGAGGACAAAACAGAGGCACCAGCCAATCCCCTCTCCCCTCGTGGGAGAGGGACAGGGTGAGGGGGCTCTACAGGCATGATTTAGACTCATCAAAATCAATCCTTCATCTTCTTCAGTGTGACGATCTACGAGATCCGTAAGGAACTCTGTGCATGAAACGCCTACTGATAAGTATAGTCTTGCTTTTGGGTATAGTAGGCGTTAGCTTCTTCGCCTGGCAGTGGCAAAACCATTCCTCACGCCACCGCTACGACCTCCAAGGTCAAGTCGTGTCGGTTGATCGGCAACAACGCACTGTGCTTATCGCTCACAAGGAGATCCGCGGATACATGGAGGCCATGACGATGCCCTTCTCGCTGAAAGAAGACTGGACCTACGGGAAACTGAAAGCTGGGGACTACATTCAGGCGACTCTCGTTGTGACAGGTGACCGGGCCTGGCTGGAAGAGGTCGCGTTTGCCAGAGGCGACGCCACCGAAATGTTGGATGTATTTGACCGGAAGACACTCTACGTGCCCAACCCAGGAGAGGAGGTGCCGGATTTTCCGTTAGTCAATCAGGACGACAAAACGATTCGGCTCGGGCAATACCGCGACAAAGCCTTGCTGCTCACCTTCATCTATACCCGTTGTCCAATTATGAAGGGCTGTCCGCAGGCGGTGGGGATTTTTGCAGAGATTCACCAGGCATTGCAGAACAATCCAGAGTTGCAGGCTAGGACTCATCTGCTGTCGATTAGTTTTGACCCGACCAACGACACCCCAGCATTGCTACGCGACTACGGCTCCCACTACATTGAGACGACTTCCCCGGAGCGATTTGCCTACTGGGAGTTTGCCTCGGGCACGGAAGACGAAGTCAAGGCGGTCGCGCAGTTCTTCGGACTCCGTTACTTACCCAAGCTGGACCAAATCGCGCACTTGCCTCGCACTGCCGTCGTCTCGCCAGAGGGCAAAGTATTCAAAGTATACACAGACAATTCCTGGACAGCGGCTGACCTCTTACGCGATGTGCAGCAGGTGCTGGCTCACTGAGAGAGGTGGGATCGAAGAGGACCAAACAGTCTGGATGTCGACGTTGGGTTATGCTAAGCCGGAATGCATGACATTCTGGTTTAGAAGCTGTAGGGCGCGTACCACGCGCCAGTGATTTGGCGCGCTTCGCACGCCCTACAAACTGCTCACGAATTTATGAGACACAGTACTTGTAAGGAGGTCGCGTCATGAAAACGGTTGTTATCGGCTTTCTTGGTCTTCTGATCACGGCGCTCTCGT
>Ga0187892_10007912_pt1 | contig 14864 bp, 16 predicted proteins | sample MA1701073metaG_FD_139345 | JGI IMG/M metagenome (GOLD analysis project Ga0187892, IMG submission 139345) | Bio-ooze microbial communities from a basaltic lava cave in the Kipuka Kanohina Cave System on the Island of Hawaii, USA - MA170107-3 metaG ... | reverse complement strand
TTTGATCTTCGTCACTCGCGTCATCAGCGTTTGTCTTGGTCCATCGTGCTTGGATTGATCTTGATCGGAATCATTGTTGGTACGGGTGTGGGGGGGTGGAAAGGACAGCAATCGTCTAGAGTCGAGCCTCCCAGAGGGGCAGAAACTTCCGTTCGGCCGCCACCGAGAATAGCCGAGACGCCTTTTTCTCCTGACTCTGCGTCCGGTGTACCTCCTCGACCGCTTCCTCCTGTTCCAAATGTTGCCCAAGGGGAAGTGGCGAGTGTTGCGGTGGCCCCCGGAGAGAAAAGGAATTCATCTGACCCAACTCAGGCAGCCCAGCCAAACCTTCCGATCCCGACAAATCCAGTCCAGCGTTCGCCCTTTGTGACCACGCCTGAGCCTGAGCGCATTGCTCCTCCCCCGCCACCAGTTGAGCATCGGGTGACCAAACCGACCCCGACTGTGCCTCCATCAGCAACAAAGACGGCCAAAACAGCGAAGGCCCCGCCTGTCGGGCCTACCCCTGCTCCTCTAGAAAATGAGCCGATTGCAGAGACAACTCCTCCAGCAACTTCCGCGTCCTTGAGTTTCTTGCAATGGTCACCGGAGCCGGAGAATCGTATTGCCTTTATCAAGATTGGAGATGGCCCAACCACTCTTGCCCACGAAGGAGAGACGGTGAATGGAGTGACCGTCGTGAAAATTCGCCAGGATGGAGTGGACCTACAATCCGGTGACAGTCGTTGGACTCTCCGGACTCAGTAGCCGAGCGCATTTGATAATCAAGCCCGACAACACTCTTAAAGCTTATCAAGGCGCTAGGCGATCAAGCTGTTATGGATCACACCAATGACTGTATCTTTTGCCAGATCTTCGCGGGCGAACTTGCGGTCAGTCTAGTGCATCGGGATGACCTCTGCACAGCCTTCATGGACATTCAACCTGTGAACCCTGGTCACATGCTTGTGATCCCCAATCGTCATGCGACGTACTTGGCAGAACTGGAGGAGGAAGAGGGCGCACAGATGTTTCGCGTGGCGCAACGTCTTGCGACTGCTTTGCGCCAGAGTGAGGTCAAATGTGAAGGTGTCAACTTTTTTCTGGCGGATGGCGAGGCCGCAGGGCAAGAGGTGTTCCATGTGCACCTGCACGTGTTTCCTCGCTATTGGGGTGATGGATTCGGTCTGAAGTTCGGGCCGCAGCACGCAAACATGGCGAAACGAGCGGAGTTGGACGAGACGGCAGCGAAGATCAGGAAGATGTTGTTCACGAGGCAATAGCTGCAAGATGTTAGCCGAAATCTACGGCTGGTTCATCGAAGGATTTAACACCAAGGACTTGCAAGAGGCGAAGGAGCTGATTGGCGAATTGAGCCATTGAGCTATTGGGTCATCGGGTAATTGAGGAATTGCGGTATTGAACCATTGCCTTCGGCGCCACCGATACGAAAGAACTCTAACGTCAGACGAAAACAGAGGAGCTACGCTTAAAGGCCTCTTTATTAGTTCAGCTTGACATTGGTCCTACTCGTCAGTACCACAATTGCAGAGAGGAGTGTCTTCATGGCACAGATCACGATTGAAGTTCCGGACTCCCTTGCAGAACAGCTTGCACCAGTCCGCGATCGGCTGCCGTTAGCCCATGGACTTGAGCACCTCTCGCCAATTCCTACCGAGGTGTATCGTTACATTCTCGACTTCCTCGCCAGCAACCCTTCTCCTCAGGCGATCATAGATTTTAAGCTCCCGCAAACGGTACAAGAGCGCATCAGTGAACTCCTCGACAAGAATCGCGCGAATGCATTAACGGCAGAGGAGTCAGCAGAGTTAGATAGCTATGAACGGCTTAATCGATTCGTACGAAAATTTAAGATCCAAGCGATGAAAGACGTACAGGCCACGTCATAATGTCGATTACCAACACTCGCCCTTTCCGCTCACAAGTACGAGAACGTGCCCAAGGACATTGCGAGTACTGTCTCTTACCCGAAGAGGCAGACGCTATTTCGTTCGAAGTTGATCACATCATCGCCGAATAACACGGTGGCGTAACCGAGTTAGGCAACCTTGCATACGCATGTTTCGAGTGCAACAGAAAAAAAGGACCAAATCTCACCTCCATGATCCCCAGACAAACGAAATCACGATTCTCTTTAGCCCTCGCGCACAGCAGTGGAGCGATCATTTTCAACTCAACACAGATGGCACGCTCACTGGACGTACTGCCGCAGGTCGGACAACTATACGATTACTCAACCTGAATGATCCCGAACGGATACAAGAACGTGTCGGGTTGAGCACGGCAAAAAAACTCAGTCCGACTCCTGAGCAAGTTTCGTAGTCTGGATGAAGTGCCACACAATCCAGAGGACGTCTCCTCTGCGAAGCAGGCAGCACGCTCGCGCTCATTGAAAAGTCCATGCATTACGGACACGAATCGTTCTTGAACTGCGTCACCGTGGCCGTATTTCCCGGCGTCCCATTTGCTATAGTCATCGTTGTCGCCGTGTTCTGAAAGATCTCTCCGGTCAGCTCGTTCCCGGTCCCCGCGTTGGCAGGGAAACGGGCATCACCAGAAAAGCCTCCCTCTCCGAGGATGGCACTGTCAGTGTTGTGATAGACCGTGTTGTGCGCGACACGGTCTGTGTCTCTCGCGGGTTCCGCTCTGCTTCAGCCGGGCTACGCATCTGTTCCGTCATACTCTGCACTTACCCTCACCTCCTTTCTTTCTGGGCGTTTCGCTTGCAATCCTGCGTGCTCTGTGCGAGGAGAATAAAAGCCCTCGCAGAGAAGGGCATAGGAAAGTTCTGGGACTTCTCTAGGAAATGCAGGACGTAAAAATGCAAACTGGGCGATTACTTACTTTTGGTCCCTATCGCTTCGATCTCCACACTGGGCAATTGTGGCGGGGCAGACAGGAAGTGCAGCTGACGCCCAAAGCGGCAGCGTTGCTCCGCTCCGTGGTGGCCCGTGCTGGGCAGATAGTGACCAAGGAAGAGCTGTTTGCTGCCGTGTGGCCGGACACCGTGGTCAGTGATGCCGCCCTGACCACATGCATTCAAGAGCTGCGAAGCGCGTTACACGACCAGTCCAAAAGCCCGCGTTATCTCAAGACCATCCATCGACGGGGGTTTCAATTCGTCGGGTCACTCCAGCCGTCGAGTCACTCTGCGCCGCTTCCCGCGTCGGTCCCGCACCGGGAGATGGAACGCAGGTTGGTAGCCATTCTAAGCGCCGATGTGCAAGGCTACAGTCGCTTGATGAGTGAGGATGAGCTAGCCACGATTCGTACGCTGACGACTTACCGCGAGGCGATGACCGCGCTGATCGCCCACCATCGGGGTCGTGTGGTCGATGCGCCGGGTGATAACCTCCTGGCGGAGTTTGCCAGTGCCGTGGATGCGGTGGAGGCGGCCGTAGCGATTCAGCACGACCTCAAGAGGCGCAATGCCGACTTGCCTCCAAACCGCCAGATGCACTATCGCATCGGCATCAACGTGGGCGATGTGGTCGTGGAAGGTGGGCGCATTTATGGGGATGGGGTCAACATTGCGGCCCGTTTGGAAGCGCTGGCTGAAGGGGGAGGCATTTGCCTCTCCCGCTCAGTCTACGAGCAGGTCAAGAACAAAGTCGCGCTAACATACGAGTCTGTGGGGGAGCGCACGGTCAAGAACATCGCCGAGCCGGTGGCGGTGTATCGGGTGCTCCTTTCCTCTCCGTCGGCTTCTGCTCCAGTTTCAGGTTCCAAGTTCCAGGTTCCAAGTTCCCCAGCCCCTAGCCCCCAACACCCAACCCCCACCTTGGTGGGTCGTGAAGCGGAACTTTTTCAACTCCACGGTTGGCTGAACACGGCTCGGAACGGTACACGACAGATAGTATTTGTGTCGGGTGAGCCAGGGATTGGCAAGACCACGGTGGTGGAGGCATTTCTGGGGCAAATAAACAGCGATGAGTCGCTCCGGATTGGGCGGGGACAGTGTGTGGAGCATTATGGGGCAGGGGAAGCCTATCTGCCCATCCTGGAAGCGTTAGGCCGATTATGTCGGGAGGAAGAGGGGAACGAGGTGATTGCGTTGCTGCGACAGTACGCGCCGAGTTGGTTGGTGCAGTTGCCCTCAGTGCTGAATACGGTAGAACTGGAGGAGTTACAGCGACGGACTGCTGGGGTCACTCGTGAGCGAATGTTACGGGAGTTAGCGGAGGCGGTAGAAGCGTTGACGGCGGAACGAGTGCTGATCCTACGGGTAGAGGATTTACACTGGAGTGACTATTCGACATTGGACCTACTCTCCGTGCTGGCCCGCCGGCAGGAGGCAGCGAAACTGTTCCTCATCGGCACGTATCGCCCGATTGAGGTGATGACCCGTGACCATCCGCTCCGAGCGATCAAGCAGGAGTTACAGGTGCATGGGCAATGTGAGGAGTTGGCGTTGGACTTTCTGAATGAAGCGAATGTAGCAGAGTATCTGGAGACACGATTCTCTGTAGGGGCAGGGCACGCCGTGCCCCTACAAGCCCTGGCCCATATCATTCATCGGCGCACAGATGGCAATCCCTTGTTCATGGTCAACGTGGTCAACGATTTGATCGCCCAAGGTGTCATAGCGAAGACTAATGGCGGCTGGGAGCTTCGAGGAGAGATAAGAGAGCGGACGTTAGGGACACCGGTCAACTTGCGACAATTGATCGAACAGCAGATTGCGCGGGTCAGTCCTGAGGAGCGCACAATCTTAGAGGCGGCGAGTGTGGCCGGGGCGGAATTCTCGGCGGCAGCGGTGGCGGCAGGCTCAGAGCAGTCCGCAGAAGCGGTAGAAACCCACTGTGACAACTTAGTACGCCGCGAGCAATTCCTCCGTGCTAGGGGGACGAGCGAGTGGCCGGATGGGACCATCGCGGGATGCTATGGCTTTGTCCATGCTTTGTACCAAGAAGCGTTGTACGAACAAATCTCTGCTAGTCGGCGCATTCGGTTGCATAAACAGATCGGGGAGCGGGAAGAGCAAGGCTATGGCGAGCGCGCCAGCGAAATCGCTGCCGAGCTGGCGGTGCACTTTGAGCGAGGGCGAGACACTCAACGCGCCGTACGGTATCACCAGCGGGCTGAGCAGAATGCCCTATTGAGGAGTGCACATCAAGAAGCAATTACGCACCTCAGCAAAGGGCTGGAGTTGCTCAAGACTGAGCCAGACACTCCTGAGCGCATCCAGCAAGAACTGGCACTACAAACCACGCTCGGCCCGGCGTTAATGGCGGTCAAGGGCTATGGGGCTCCGGAATTAGAGCAGGTCTATACTCGCGCACGCGAGTTGTGTCGGCAGTTGGATGAAGCCCCGCACCTCTTCCCCGCCCTCTGGGGCCTTGTGATGTTTTGTTTAACACGGGCGGACTATGAATCAGGCTATGAGTTGGGAGAGCAGCTCTTCACCCTAGCCCGGAGCGTACAAGACCCGGCACTCCTGCTACAAGCCCACAGTGCACTGGGGCAGACGTTCTCCTACCGAGGAGAATTTGGCTGTGCGCGCGACCACTGCGAGCAGGGTATTGCGCTCTATGATTCCCGGCAGCATCGTTCCCTAGCTTTTCTATATGGAGAAGATGCCGGGGTAGTTTGTTCATTTCATGAGGCCTGGAATCTGTGGCATCTCGGCTATGCAGATCAGGCTCTTAAGGGTAGTAACAACGCGCTGGCTCTGGCTCAGGAGTTGTCTCACTCTCATAGCCTAGCTTTCGCTTCGTATTTTGCTGCCATACTTCATCAGTTCCGTCGGGAGGTGCAAACAGCCCAAGAGCAGGCAGAAGTAACCATTACATTTTCGACCGAGCAGGGGTTCCCGTACTGGTTGGGCATGGGAACTATCCTGCGGGGTTGGGCGCTAGCCGAACAGGGGCAGGCAGAGGAAGGAATTGCCCAGATAAACCAAGGATTGGCTGCCTATCGGGCCACAGGGGCAGAGTGGGGAAAGACATATTTTCTTGCCCTGCTGACCGAAGCGTATGGAAAAGCAGGACAGCCAGAAGAAGGGCTTACTGTACTGGCTGAGGCACTGGCTGTGGTGGACAAAACTGGGGAGCGTATGTATGAGGCGGAGTTGTATCGGCTGCGCGGCGAGCTGACGCTCGCTCAGTCTAGTGTTCAGAGTCTAGGGTCTAGGGTCCAGACAAATCAAAAGCCTGTCCTGAGCGTAGTCGAAGGGGCAAAAAGCAAAAGGCAAAAGGCAAAAATAACCAGCCCCCAACCCCTAGCACCCAACATCCAGAGGGAGGTGGAGCAGGAGGTGGAAGGGTATTTTCTGAAGGCCATTGAGATCGCACAGCGGCAACAAGCCAAGTCCTTGGAACTCCGCGCAACCACGAGCCTCGTACGATTGTGGAAAAGTCAGGGCAAACAGAAAGAAGCGCACGAGCTGTTAGCAGAGATCTACAGCTGGTTCACCGAAGGATTTGACACGAAGGATTTGCAAGAAGCGAAGGAGCTGTTGGACGAGTTGAGGAGCAGCACCAGAGCTTGACGTGACTGACGAAAATAGTTACTTCCCAAACACAGTAATGACTTCTTATGAAATCGATTAGTGCGAAAGAACTGAAGAGCCGAACTGAGGACGTGCTGCGCCGCGTGGAGGAGGGAGAGAAAGTTCTCATCCTCAAGAGGGGGAAACCCTGCGCCGTGCTCTCTCCGGTAGTCGAGGAGCACCTCTCGCCGGCTGGACTCCGCCCCTATGCTGAGGCGTGGGAGGATATAGAACAGACCCTGAAAACTACCCAACCGCGCTATAAGACGTGGCAGGAGGCAGCGCGGTGGACGCGGCGACAAGCGTAACGGTTATCGACACTACCGTCTTTATTATTGACCTCCGTTATAAGAGGGATAGACACTTCGCTACCAACCGGGCTTTTTTGGAGTGGATCGCCCGAACACGCAGCGGAACAACTACCCTCTTTAATCTCCTAGAGGTGTGTGGAATCCTCTCCTTCAATCTGAACGAAAAACAATTGCACGAACTCTTCTCTTATTTTCCCCAACGTTATACTGTAGAAGTATTGCCTTACGCCACTCTGCAGAGCCCTCTACCAACTCTGCAGGTCGGGGATCTCTTTCAGGTCATTTCAGGAAAAACCAGCTTCGGTGACGCTTTGATCATTGCTGCCGTTGAAAAATACATCCCGAGGGCTACACACTTTGTTTCGTGGAATGCGCGACACTTTGCCGGTCGCCTCTCCATCCCCTCCCTGACCCCAAAGGAGTTCCTGGAACGAAACGTGGTGGCAGAACCGCACTAGAGTTTGGTGACTGTCCTTGTTCCATGTGTTGGTTCACCGAAGAATTTGAGGGGAACTACTTCGAGCCAATCTTCGGCGGCGAGCGTTCCCCACAGTAGCACCGCTTGCCCTTCCATATTGTGATCAACGAGCACGGTCATCATGCTCATCGACCTTGGTGTGGTGCGCACGCAGTTTCGCGCGGATCGAAGCATGTTCTGGTTTCGGGGGCAGGGCGGCGATCTGAGCGAATCGTTCCCGGTTGCGCTCTTCCCAGTAGCGACGGTTCTCTTCAGCATCTTTCAGCACTTGCTGATATTCGGCTTCTACTTCAAGGCGGTGCTCGGCAATGTACGCGAGCGCGTCGGTTATCTGTTGATCCGTAAGATTGAGACGATCGCGAATCAGCTTTGCCGGCCATCCAGCAGTGACATAATCCATGATGCTATAGAGCGTAATACGGGTGCCGGCAATCGACACCCCACGACTCGTGCGAATTACAGAGGGCTGTGCTGTTAGGTCCTTTTCCAGAGGGGCATCCTTCTCATCGGAAAACACATGTACATTATCATGAAACACGACGAGAGGTCAGCCACAGAGCCGGAAAAGGAGTCGGTTTTCCTCATCGCCCTCACCCTAGCCCTCTCCCATCCGGGAGAGGGAATCTTCGATGGCGGAAATTAGTGGGCATGTGGTTGTCGTCGAGCAAAGTCCTCGGCAATCTCGGTGAAGGTCAGCCACTGTACCCCGGCATGACTGTTGAAGTATTCAATCAGTCGTTCGTGCATCATCAGTACCTGTGGGCGACCACTGACATCTGGATGAATCGTCATGGTGAACACCGCATAGTCATACTCGCGGTAAATCCAGTCAAACTGATCGCGCCACATCTGTTCGATGTCGCGCGGATTGACAAAACCGTGGCTGTTGGGTGACTTCTTGATGAACATCATCGGTGGCAGATCGTCGAGATACCAGTTGGCGGGGATTTCTATGAGACCGGTCTCTTGTCCGCGCTCTAAAGGTTTCATCCACTGTGCTGCCGGTTTGTCGTAGTCAATTTTCGTCCAACGATCGCCCACACGAACGTAGTACGGGTGAAAGTCGTTGTGCATCAGGCTGTGGTCGTAGCGAAACCCATGCTTCAACAAGAGTTCGTTGGTGACGTTCGAGAACTCCCACCACGGTGCGACGTAACCGAGCGGCCGCTTCCCATACACATCGGCGATGAGATCGATCGTCTTCAGCAGCACATCTTCCTCTTGTCGTGAAGTCATGGCGATAGGGTTCTCATGCGAGTAGCCGTGCGCGCCGATCTCATGCCCCGCCGCGACGATCATACGCGTCTGCTCAGGGAAGGTCTCGATTGAGTGTCCGGGGATAAACCACGAGGTTTTGATCTTGTACTTGTCGAATAGTTTGAGCAAACGCGGCACCCCGACTTCACCAGCAAAGAGTCCACGTGAAATATCATCGGGAGAATCTTCGCCGCCATACGAACCAAGCCACCCACCGACGGCATCAACGTCGATCCCATACGCAAGTTTGATATCTTTGGTTGCCATTGCTCTTCCTCCTGTCCTTCTCGCAATGACTGTTGCTATCGCTTTTTGAGCCCAGCCTCGCGGGCGAACTGCTCCATGAGTTTAAGCATCTCGTCAAAACCCTCGGTCCACATAAAAAAAGCTAGGACGATGTGATTGAGCCCTGCTTTTTCGTAATGAGAAAGTGACCGGAGGACATCCTCAAAGGTGCGCTCGTATGCTGGTGCCGCATACGTCAGTGAACGGGGATCACGTCCAGCTTGGGTCGCGAGGTCTTTGATTGTCTGGATTTCTCGTGGGAGCGCGTCGGGATTGCGCCAAAAGACGTGCCCATACCAGCCATCGCCGATCGTTGCGGTCCGGCGCAACGCGGCCTGACTATGACCGCCAATCCAAATCGGTGGATGTGGCTTCTGTACGGGGCGCGGCTCGCAGCGTAAATCGGCAAACTGAAAATAGCGTCCCTGAAACTTGGGGTCCTCCTTTGTCCATAACTCTTTTATGATCTTTAGATATTCATCCGTCTGGGCTCCACGCTGGTGGTACGGCGCATTCAGGTAGGCAAACTCTTCCTGCATCCAGCCCACTCCTGCACCGAGAATGATGCGCCCGTTGGAGAGTACGTCGAGTGTGGCGAGCATCTTGGCGGTGACGATCGGGTTGCGGTACGGAATAATCAACACACCAGTACCGAGACGGATCATCGTTGTACAGGCAGCGACGTAGGGGAGTACCATCAAGGGATCGAGAAAATTGTCCGCTGGATCGACCGGGAATTTTCCTTCAGGGTGATAGGGATACTTCGAGGTGAGATTCACGGGCATAGCAATATGATCTGCCGCCCACAACGAGTGATAGCCTAACGCCTCAGCATGCCGGGCGACCATTTGTATGCGTTCGACGACCTGGGTTCGCGCTTGGGGGCCGACATGCGGAAGCACAACACCATATTCCATACATCCTCCTTGATAGATTGCTGCCCTCCGCTACCATTCTCTTGCGGTGGTGGTCAAGTCTTCCTAATCACCCCTTTCTCTCGCAGTCGTTCGATCTCTGTGGGCGAGAATCCCAATTCGTGGAGAATTTGTTGATCATGGACACCAAGGGCCGAGGCCGCCGTACGCACCCGTGTTGGCGTACGGGAGAATTTTGCCGCCGGTCCAGTGATCGGAATCGTAGCCCCATCCGCCTGACAGGTCTCCTGAAGCATGTCACGTTCACGAACATGCGGATCACGGGCGGCTTGATCGTAGGTGCGGATCGGAGCTGCTGCCAGCCCTTCTTTGATGAATAGCGGCAAGATCTCATCGACTGAACGGGACGCGCACCACTCTGCAATCACGGCGTTGACTTCTTCGCGATGGTTGAATCGCTTTGCTTGTTGGGCAAATTCTGGGTCCTCGGCGAGGTCCGGTCGCCCAATCAACCGTGCAAGCACTTTCCAATGGGAATCTAAGACGACGGCAAGACGAAAATGGCCATCACGACAAGCATACACATTTGCTGGCATAGCATAGGGAGATTCATTCCCCCAGCGTTGCAAAGGCATTCCGAGCGCACCAAGTGTGAGCATCCCGTTCGATTGAAAGAGAATCGAGTCGAGTAACGACACATCAATGTGTTGTCCCTCGCCAGTACGGTGATGATGGGAAAGGGCGGCCAGTGTGGCAAGGGCTCCGTGCATTCCCGCTAGATCATCACCTAAGGCTGTCGCCGCACGTACTGGCGCGCCTTCGCGATTGCCGTTGAGTGACATAAATCCACTGGCAGCTTGGGCAAGGGTATCATACCCCGCACGGTCGTGTTCCGGTCCAAACTGGCCGAAGCCGGAGATTGAGGTGTAGATAATGTCTGGCTTTATCTTACGAACAGCTTCATAGCCGACGCCCCATTTGTCCATAGTGCCGGGACGAAAATTCTCCAGCACCACATCAAATCGTGCTGCCAGGGTGAGAAAAAGCTCTCGTCCTTCAGGTTTCCGTAGGTCGAGGCTGAGGCTGCGTTTGTTACGATTGACGGTGGCGTGCATCGCGGAGATCGGCGGATTGGTACCGGGAAGAAACGGGGGAATGGTGCGACTGATTTCGCCATCGGGCAATTCGACCTTGATCACGTCAGCGCCAAAATCGGCCAGCAGACAACCGCACATGGGACCAGCCCAGGTTGTCGTGGCTTCCAGCACGCGAATGCCTGCGAGGGGACCAGGAAGATCACGTCGGGCTTCACGGAAGAAAGCAGCTTTCTCCATACTCATTCCTCTCTCGAAGGATATTGCTATCACTCGGAGTCGGGTTGCTTTTCTGGCGCAGCATTCACAAAAGCAGGAAGAGTGCAGCAGGTGGCATCAATCTGCGCCAACGTTGGACACACCGAGAGGTCACAGCCAAAGCGGCGGGCATTGACCATCTGTGGAACCAGGCACAGATCGGCAAAGGTTGGCGTACGCCCAAAACAGAAACCCGCACGGTTTGGCACCGCTTTCACCATCTGTTCTAACGCGACGAGGCCTTCGGTTACCCAGTGCCGCCCCCAGGCTTGCGTGTCTGCTTCGCTCTGATGGAGTGTGTTCTGCAGGTAATTCAACACGCGGAGATTCTGTAATGGATGCATCTCGCAGGCAACTGCGAGCGCCATACTGCGTACTGTCGCGCGATCAACCGGGTCGCGGGGCAATAATGCGGGTGTGGGATACTGTTCTTCGAGATATTCAAGAATGGCGAGTGATTGGGTAAGAACTCGCCCGTTATCCTCAAGGGAGGGGATCAGTGCTTGTGGATTGACGGTTTTATACGATGGTTGGAGATGTTCGCCGCCCCCGCGACGAAGATGAACAGGGATGTAGTCATACGACAATCCCTTGAGGTTGAGGGCAATACGCACACGGTACGATGCGGAACTACGGAAGTAATTATAGAGTTTCATTATCTTTTTGCTCCTAATTGAATCCTCCCTCTTCGGGCTCATGGCCGTAGATGTCACGCACGTGGTACTCGGATTGATAGGTTGCCGGTCTGCCTCCCCAGCCGTACTCGATCATCCACTCTGACGGCGTGCGAAAATAGAAGGAGTACATGTGGTCGTTAGAGTGCTTGCCAGGTTTAATGGCGACGGGAACCTTCTGTTCACGCACCAACTCATAGGCCAGCCCGACATCATCGAGAGTATCGACCTCGACCATGATGTGGTTCAGACGACGCTTCATCCCGCCAATGCCAAATGCTACCGTATGATCACGGTCGTTACAGTGCATGAACGTCGGTGTGACGACATGATTCCCCATACGAATTTTGTACTCGACACCACCACGCATCCCCAAATGACGGAAAAACCGATACGCTGCTGCCACATCATCCTCACGGATAATACAGTGGCCCAGACCGCCGGTGCCGGTCTTGAAGCGTCCGTGCATCCGCCGTCCTGGATGGAAGGGTTTGTTGAACTGAGTTTCCGGGCCGTGAAAAATCTCGATGGGATTGCCACACGGATCGCTGAGCTTCAGCACTTCAAGTACGTGACGCTCGTTGGCTTCCTCCTCCGACCCGATGCGATATTGTATCCCGGCTTGCGAGAGTTGCTCCTGCATCTCGATGAATTCCTCACCTCCGGCGACGCGGAACCCCAAGTACATCAAGTCATCGCTGCTATCCGCATGCAACACCAGCCGATGATGCAGGTAGTCCATGCGCAGGTAGCAGCGGTCACGCTCCCCTTCGTCTACCACCTCCATGCCAATAATGTTGGCAGCAAAGTTTTTCCACTCAGCGAGATTCTTGACCCCAACCCCCATGTATCCGAGCTCTGTAACCTGAACCATTGCGTTCTCCTTTCTGTCAGTGTGTTTCAACCAGATTGCTTCTGCCTACAGCTGTGTATCACCAAGCGAGACCCGAAATCCATCCACTGCTCTACCGCGGAGCAAGCGCCTCCAATGCACGCTCGTCCGGGAGATTACTGTCATCACATCGCACTGGCATCAGACAGACATGATTGGCTCCAGCGGCAAGATGCGCCTCGATGCGAGTACGAATCTGCTCTTCACTGCCCCAGGCGACCATCGTATCAACTAAGCGATCGCTACAGCCATTCTCAAAATCTGCCTTGGTAAATCCTTGCGCCAGTAAAATTCGCTGGTAGTTCTCTTGATAGGCGTAAAAACTTAGATGCTTTCGAGCACGTTCTCGGGCTTTGGTGGCGTCACGCTCAAGAATGACAATGACACTAGGACACACCCAGGCTTCGGGACCCATCACTGTTCGTGCACGGGCGGTATGTTCGGGCAGGCACAAGTACGTGTGGGTTCCACGTGCTTCGCGTGCAGCCAGTGCGAGCATCTTGGGATGCAGCGCGGCAATTACCAGTGGCGGCTCCGTTTTGGGCGCGACCGAGCGATACAGTGCTGACTTCATCTGTGGGATGTAGGTGCTCATATAACTGTAGGGCTTGGTATACTTATGGCCGCGCAGGTCCTCGACCAGTGAACGATGGCTGACGCCGATCCCCAAGATAAAGCGCTCCTCAGCGATTTCCGCCAGAGTTTTGGCAGCGGATGCCATAGTGAGGGGATCACGCACCCATATGTTAGCGATCCCGGTAGCGTAAATCAGTCGATCGGTCTTGGCTAGCAGATACCCACCGTGCGCGAAGGGCTCACGTCCCCACGCTTCGGGCGACCACAACACCTTATAGCCCAGTCGTTCAACTCGACGGCAGAAGGCTACACTTTCCTCTGCTGTCATAGCGTCGAGAAAACAGAAAGCGCCGATGGTGCCAATGTCCATTGTCTGTTCTCCTTTCAGGAATGGATAGTGGTCACGTTATTCTCTCGCAAACCTCCTCTCCCGGATAGGAGAGAGCCTGTCCTGAGCCTGTCGAAAGGCGGGAATCCAGTCTTCTTTTCCTTCACTGGGACCACGTCGAACAATTCTGGTTCCATTATCGTTTCCCCGAGAAACATAGCCTAGCCACATGGCAAAGGAAACAGAAGCCACCAGCTCCTTTCCCCACTTCCCCGTTTCACCTTTTCTCCGTTGCCCCATTTCCCCCTTATCGGTTTCTCCTCAGTGTTTTTCCTGTTTTCTTTTTTTATTCCCCTGTAACCCTTGACAAAAATCCTGGTATGTATACTAAGGGCTCAGGTCACCTCATCGACTTGAGGGGTAGAGGAGGGTGAGAGGAGGGGCAACCCGCGTTTAAGGGCACGGCAGACATAAGGAGGAGCCCGTTCAACTCATAAAATCTCACTCCCAAAGAATGAAGATGCAAGGACTAGAAGAAGCGCGTAATGACTAAGAAGCGCTCATCTCTTTCCAGAATGAATCTTGTGAGTAGCGGTCTGCTGCGGCTGTCTCTTCTTTTTTCCTTCCTCACCTTAACTGTCACAGCCGTTTCTGCCTCTCAGCTTAATCTTAGTTGGGAGGACAACGCTTCTAACGAAGTCGGGTTCAAGATCCAGCGGAAGACCGGTGCCAACGGAACCTATGTACAGATTAATACGGTCGGTGCAAACACTACGACCTACAGTGATACCGGCCTGTTAGGGAATACCACCTACTGCTACCGGGTGCGAGCATTCAACAGTGCGGGGGATTCCGGCCTTTCCAATGAGGCCTGCGCTACTACCACGGTGCAACAAAACGGTGCGTGTTTGTCCTCTGGGACGGTCATCCGAGTGACGACTGTTCCAGGAAACTCGCCCAGTACGATATATGTCCGTCCCTCGGCTTTGAGTCCGGTCTTCTTCTCGAGCACGACGAGTGATGCGAAGCTGCTTAACGCTGCCCGACAGGCGCTGCGGAGACAAACTAGAGTCACCGTGGCTGGAACTGCCGCTGTCTGCCCTGCCGCCACGGCGGGAGGCAGCCTCGGGACGACGAACTTTCTGATTGTCAATCCATAGAAAGAGGCAAAAGGAGGAGAAAATGAAAAAACTATTTATCAGGGCTCTGGTCGCGTTGGTGGCCGTAAGCTGCCTCCCCTCCCTTGCACGGGCAGTGTGTGATCGCGGGGCGCACGTCGTCCGGGTGAGCGTCACCCCCGGCGCTTCGGCCAGCTTCATCTATTATCGGGAGAGTGCACTGAGCGC
>Ga0187892_10007911_pt1 | contig 14864 bp, 11 predicted proteins | sample MA1701073metaG_FD_139345 | JGI IMG/M metagenome (GOLD analysis project Ga0187892, IMG submission 139345) | Bio-ooze microbial communities from a basaltic lava cave in the Kipuka Kanohina Cave System on the Island of Hawaii, USA - MA170107-3 metaG ... | reverse complement strand
TGGACAAACGCATTCCTTTTCGATTGCGGCTGCTAAAAAAGCTACTACCGGCGTCCGAGTTACCAATTATTCCACCTCAAATTTTTTCAAAAACCGGTATTTCCGGACAGACACTAACTACAACTCAAACCTTATAGGCGCAGCCGACAAGAGGAATTCGCCCACAGAATCGGAAATCCCACTGAAATAAAAATTTTCTGTGGGATTTCTATTTCAGTGGGCGAAAAAAGTGACCTGAATAATCACGAATCATTTTGCCAATCCCGCTTCCGCAACCAAAATGAGCAGCGCGTTTTGGATCGCAATATGGCCGTCTTTATTCAGCCACCACTCGCGCAGAGAGTGGCCGCCGCTGCCCTCGCCGCCGCGGCCGATGGTGATCGCCGGCAGGCCGCGGCTGATGGGAATATTCGAATTGGTCGATCCGGTCCCCAACGCCGGCTCGGCAGCGAAATAATGCGTCGCCGCAATCGCGCGTTGCACCAGCGGGACGGCAGGATCGATTTTTCCGGACGGGCGCTCGCCGACCAATTCCATCGCCACCGTCAAGGCCTCGCCGTCGCGGCGCCGCGCGTTGTGTTCTTGCAGCGCGCGCTCCACGGCATTTTGCAGCAGCGCGTCGATGCCCATGAGCCGCTCCGGACTCACCGAGCGCATGTCCACTTCCATCCACGATTCAAACGGAATGGCGTTGATCGACGTGCCGCCGCCGATGCGACCGACGTTGAAGCTGGTGCGCGGGCCTTGCGACGTGAACGCATCGGCGGCTTGCGCGAAATCGGCAATCGCGCTGCCCAGCGCGTGATGGGGATTCGCCAATCCGAACGCGCCCCAGGAATGTCCGCCTGGCCCTTTGAACGTGACGCGGTAGCGGCGCGAGCCGAGAGCTTGATGAACGATGCGGCGATGGCTGCCGCCGTCCACCGCAATCCACGCGTCGAGGCGCGGCCCGTGCCCGTTGAAAAGATGTTTGACGCCGCGCAAATCGCCCAAGCCTTCCTCACCGACCGTGCCGATGAAAAGAACGTTGGCCTGCGTCTCGACGTTCGCGGCTTCCATCGCGCGCAGAACGGTGAGCACGACGATCAGCCCGCGCGTGTCGTCGCCGATGCCAGGCGCCAGCAGCGTGTCGCCGCGCACCTTCACGGTTACGTCCGTGCCTTCGGGAAAAACCGTGTCGAGATGCGCATCCAACGCCACGGTGCGCTCACCGGAACCTCCGCGCCTCAGCGCGATCACGTTGCCCACCGCATCGATCCACACCGAATCGGCGCCGGCCTGCTTCAGCATCTCGGCGAATTTTTTTGCCCGCCGTTCTTCTTTGAAAGGCGGCGCCGGAATCTCGGTGAGCATGATCAAATCGCGCTGGGTTTGCGGCTCCAGCTCTTCAATGGCACGCAGAGCTTTTTTCACCCGCGCCTGGCCGGCAATGGCGCGAATTTCTTTCACGTACTTAGGATTGGCCGCCGCCTTTTCGCCAAAAGCCTCTTCCTCCTCCGGCGCTTGCGCTGCAGCCGCGCCAACCGAAACCATCTGCGAAAACAAGAAAAACAAAAATATTCGATTCGTCATTTTCAATTTTAACGATTGAGAAGAAAAAAAACGGCAAGTGAAAATTGGACACAAAAATGAAATCTCGTAAAATTGCTTTTTTTGTGTGCTTTAAATTTTGTGTCCAAAAAACTTGCTCTGTCTGTAAAGAATTCTTGGCCTCAAAATTTTAGATGTAATCATTCGGGCCGTTTTGCCTGCGGTTTCAGATCGGTCAAGCTCGCGATCTGCACCGGCTGGCCGCTATCGATGCTTTTTCTGGCGGCAATGCCGACGAGAATCGACATGGCGCCGTCGCGCGTGCCGGCTGATTGTTTCAACGGATCGGACAGGCTCGGGTCTTTAAAAATTTTATCCTTCATGCGCGTGTCGCCGCCGCCGTGGCCGCCGCTGCCGTGAGGAATGCGGATGAACTGGGTGTCGCCGAAATTCATCGTCAACCGCAGCTCGTCGTAATCTTCCATCGGCCAGGATTGCCGCTCGTGAATCCACGCCTCCAGCCGGCCTTTGGTGCCGTTGAAGGCGAGCGAACAGCCGCGGCATTTGGTCGAACGAAAGGAATTGTTCTTGCCGAAAAATTCCAGCGCGCCGTGCGCAACAACTTCCGCGGGATCGGAATCCAGCCACCAATTCAACAAGTCAAAATGATGCGTTGATTTGTGTACCAGCAGCGTGCCGCCCTTCGCGCGCAAGCCATGCCAGCGGCGGAAATAGCGCGGCCCGTGCTCCATATCCAAATACCAATGAAAATCCACTGAGGTTACCTTGCCGATGGCGTTTGCCATCAGCAGTTCTTTGATTCTGGCGCGATGAGGAGAGTAGCGATAATTGAATGTCACGATCACGTTGCGGCCCGTACTTCGTTCGGCGTCGAGAATCGCCTGCGCTTTGATCTCGTCGGTGGTCATCGGCTTTTCGGTGATGATGTCGACGCCGCGCTCCAGGCCGTACACGATCTGCTCGTGATGCGTCGCATCCACCGTCGTGACGATGAGCTTATCCGGCTTCGTTTCAGCGAGCATTTTATCAAGATCGGTAAACGTCGGGCAACTCACGCCGATGTAGCTTTTCGCATACGCCAGCCGTCCAGGATTGATGTCGCACAAGCCGGCGATCTCGACGTAATCGCTGTATTCCCTTATTGTCGCCTAATCTTGCTCCTCATAAACTCCGCGCCACGAAGCGGGCGTCCGGTTTTGGCCGATTCATAAATCGCCAGCACGATGGCCAGTGATTCCAAACTCTCCTCTCGTAGGCCCACTTGGCGTTGTTGATGAGATTGACGTTGTTGAAGATCAGCGCCTTCGTCGGCGTCGGCATGTGGGTGTTGCCGGTGAAATTCTTGCGGCCATATTTCGGCGTCTCGACGATCAGCGCTTTGTCGCCGTGATTCCAATACGCCGGCTCTTCGTCTTTGGTGTAGCCATGCGCGTGAATGCTTTTGCCGGGCGCATTCGGATCGAGCGTGATCTCGAACGGGTCTTCCGCTACCCAGCCTTTGAAACCTGGGCCGGTCCACGGCGAGCCTTGGAAAAGCGCGGCTTTGTAATTGCCCGCCCAGGTGTGGCAGCCGGCGCCGGGCTTGCCGATATTTCCCGTGAGCATCAGCGGCAAATACGCGGCGCGGTTCATCTCCGTGGCGTGAAACCAGTGATTGATGCCCTCACCTTGATGAATCGCCACCGGCTTCATCGTCGCGATATCTTTCGCCAACTGCTCGATAAGATTTTTCGGTGCGTGGGTGATCTCAACAACGGTGTTGAGATCGTAATCTTTCAGATGCACTTGATAGAGCGTCCACAGCGTGGCGACTTCGATTTCTTTTCCATCGACCAATTTGATTTTGAACGTGCCGTCCAACACCGGATCAATGCCTTTCTTCGCCAGCGTTTCGCCGACGTCGTCGCGGGTGACGGCGCGGGGCTTGTTCTCCTTTGCATCCCAAATGACATAGTCACCGAGCTTGTCGTGCTGCTCCTTGCTCATGCCCTGGATTTTCTTCGACGGCCCATCGGGCTTGAGATCGCTTTGGTAATTCGGAAAAACCTCGGCAGCGCGCAAACGCGTGAGATTATCCTTGCGCACCAGCAGCGGCAGATCGGTGAATTGCTTGACGAACTTCTCGTCGTACCATTTGTTGTCGATCATGATTTTGGTGATGCCCAACCACAGGGCGGCGTCTGTGGCCGGGCGAATCGGAATCCAATAATCGGCTTTGGTGGAAGGCGGGCCGTATTCCGGCGCGATGACGACGATCTTCGCGCCGCGCTCCATGGTTTCGATGAACCAATGCGAATCGGTAAGCTTGTTCTCCACCAAATTCTTGCCGTCCATGATGATCAGCTTGGAGAAGCGCAGATCGTTGAAATCGCAATCGGAAGTTTGCAGGCCGTGCACCCACGGATGGCCGGGCGCTTGATCGCCGTGCCAGGTGTAATTCGACCAGTTGCGTCCGGCCAGCGCCTTGTCCGGCCCGACGCCGCGAATCTTCGCATCGAGCAGCGCCAGAGAATTATTGAGACGATACATGCCGTATTTTCCCAACACGCCCAAGAGGCCCATGCCGCCGCGCATCTTGACGCAGCGCGTGCCGGCGCCTTGCGTGGCCTCGACCATCTCAGGTTGATAGCCTTGTGCGAGCAATCGTTTCTTGCCGTCCGCCCCGCTGTAGCGCGTGGAAATGGCGGCGAGCGCTTTGGCGATATTGTCGAACGCATCTTCCCAGGAGATTTGCACGAACTCATCATCGCCGCGGCTGTCGAATTTGTATTGCGACTTCAGCTCCGGCGTCAATTCGGGGAATCCGGCATCGGCCCACGCCTTCCAGCCTTTGCGCACGATCGGATGCTTCAAGCGATACGGGCCGTAAATGACGCGGTGGAAGGTGAAGCCTTTGGCGCATTGGCGTGGGTTCCAATTCTGGCTGGCGTGATTGCCGTAAAGGTCGGCGTAATTTTGATAATCATACGTCGAGCCGAGCCGCGTCACGATGCCGTTGCGCACGTAAGCGCGCACGCGGCACGCATGCGTGTCGTTGGGCGAGCACACCCAGTCAAAAAACGAATCGTATTTGTACTGGTCGCGATAAATTTTTTCCCAATTACGGTCAATCTGGCCGGCGAGGGGATTCTGATCCGGATCCGCCGCGGCGAGCAGATTAAACGGCAGACCCATGTTGATAACAGTGGTTCCCGCGCCCACGCCCATCCAGCGCAAAAATTGCCGCCGATTCATGTGGCCGAAATTTTCAATTTTGTACTCGGACATAAGGCTCTCCTTTGCTGATCAAAGTCGGAAAATCAAAAAAGAAACGCAACATTATTGCTTGATTTTTGATTGACAATGTCGTAATTTTCAGTAGCGCTGAATCAAATGAGTAAACCAATCTGCCGGTCGTGGCAATGCAATCTTTTCTTGTTAATCCGGAAACAGTTTATTATATTAGCCTTGAATCAATCATTTTTGAATATGAACCTTACAGGCGTCGCCTAACCGAGAAGCTAAAATGAGCACGTTACAGATTGAACAAAAGATCAGGCAATTGCCTGGTTATTTGCTTCCCGAAATCATGGATTTCGTCGATTTCTTGCTGCACAAGCATGGCCAGCCGCAGCAGCAAACTAAAACCTTCACTTTTGATTGGGAAGGCGGTTTAGCCAATCTCTCAGACCAATATAGCTCGGTCGAGCTGCAGCATAAAGCTCTGGAGTGGCGATCATGATTCTGGCCGATACGAATATCTTTCTGGAAATTCTGCTGAAGCAGAAGAAGAGCGATATCTGCAAAGCATACATCGACCAAAACGTTTCTTCTCTTTTTGTCTCCGATTTTTCCTTGCACTCAATTGGTTTAATTTTGCTCAAATGCAAGGCGATAGATGTTCTTCGAAAGTTTCTCAACGACTCCTTTCCTGCCATCCGTATCTTGACCCTTCCAACCGATGCTTATGAATCCCTCATTGATGCCGCTCAAAAGTTTAAATTGGATTTCGATGATGCTTATCAACACGCCATCGCCAAAAATTTCAGCCTGAAAATTGCAACAATGGATCAAGATTTCAGAAGAGTTGATGACATCGACATCAACTTCCTTTAATCAACGTGCTATAACCACTCTGCGCTCATTTCGCAATCACCAAATCCTGCCAGATCGTCACCGACTTCTTCCCATCCCGATCACCGGCGTGACCGTTCCACACTGCAAAGGAAACACGAACAGTTTGTCCAGGCATGAAATCCAACAGATTCTTTGTGGCTTTCGGATCTTTGGGAGTGACTTTGAACGCGCGGCGGAAAATGACGCGGTACGTGCCGATGTCATAAGCGCCTTTGGCCGTCACGGTTTGGTCGGGAATGGGATGCGCTTTGAGCGTGCCGAAGCCCTGCGCATAAAGCGCTTCCGCGGCGCTTTCACGGGTGGGATCGGAGACGATATTGCCCGCGCCCCAACCGGAGATGAAGGTCGGGTCGGATTCCAGCGTTAACGCATGGCGGGTCGGTTGCTCGAGCGCGGAGCGCGTCAAATTCGGATAGGAGTCGATGCCGAGGTTGGGATAAATTTTGTCAAGGTCTTGAAACGCTGCTTCCAAATCCGCTTGGCGCTCGGCTTTCCACATCCACAGGTTGACGAAGCGGCCTTTCTCGCCCATGCCGAAGAACGGCGGATCGGCATCCAGCGTAAATGACACCGCCGCAGCGTCGCGGAAATCTTGCACGCGCAGCGCGGTTTTGTCGTTGGTGTCATCATACCACATCAAGCGCAACGCCAGCTCTTTGCCGTCGTGCAAGGCTTGCACGGTCAAAATCTCCGGACGATCATCGCGCCACCACAACGGCATCGTATGCAGATTCACGCTCGGCGCATCGCGCCATACGCTGGCATCGGGATGGTCGGGAATCCGTGGCACGGCGCGCGCCACGATCAGAAATTTTTTCATCTCTACCCGCGCGCGCTGCTCCGGACTCGACATCGACATGATGAAATGCGTCAAGTCCCAGGCATCGGTGCCATACGACCAATCGCTCATCGGCATCGGCGTGCCGGGCAAACCCGCGACGATGCGGCGATAAACTTCCTGCGGCTCCGGGATGCCTTTGAAAACGCCCAGCGTCAAATCGCGTGGGCGCGTCGGATAACCGGCGTCATCGAATTGCTCTTGCACGCCGTCACCCTTGCCTTTATCGCCATGGCAGGCGGCGCAGGCATCACGAAAATATTCTTGCGCGCGCGCCGCGGCCTCGGCCGTGTACGGCGGCTCCGGCGGAACTTTGATAACGCCCGTGCCGCTTTCACTCTCGGCGGTATTGGGTTGAATGGGATTTTCCGCAAAAGATTTGACGTAATGCACGATCCCCCAGCGCGTCTCTTCCGGCAAATGCGCCCACGAGGGCATGGCCGAGCCGGGAATGCCGCGCGAAATCGCCGTGAACAAATCGGTATCAGTCGGCTGCCTCTCCCAAGTTGAAACGAGACGATACTGCGCCGTCACAAAATCCCGCGGCTTGGGATAGAGCAAATACGCCGCTTCGCCCTGGCCGCGGCCCTCGACGCCGTGGCACGGCGCGCATTCTTTGGTGTAGGTTTTCTTGCCTATCGCAAGAAGCTGATCGGAAACTGGGAGAGTCTTGGTGGGCCGGAGTGAAACAGGGATGGGGCCGGTTTGCACGGCTTGGGCGGCAACGCGACTCGCGTCGCCGAACAGCGCGAGCGCGCAGAACAAGTCGATGCACACCACTACTTTGTTGTGAAGCAACCGCCGGATCATCATAGCGACACCTCTGCTTGGGTTACGATTACCGTTGCGGGTTTGCAGTTATGGCTTATCGGATAAAAATGTCCTTTTAAAGATAGAAATAAATTTTGACGCGGTTTTTATTTGCAAAAAAAGTGCCGATAGATATTCAGATAAAGTCATCTTAATTTTAATGGAGTTAATTTGGAGAGCTTCTTGGGATAGCCATTTAAGATTCGCAAAATCGAGAAAAAAGGATGAAAAATTCTTAAATATGATAATTCCCGAAACTAAGCTGGATTGACATACAGAAATGGAATAGCATAGCCGGCTCATATTTCGTCAGCAAATCATGGCGGGCTTGAAAACGATGATCGAATTAAGAAACCAATTAAAAAATCAATAAATAATCTGGGCTTGTCTATTTTCATTTTAGAAAGAATTGTTGTTGCAATTCCGCAAATTTTTTTTAAATTTTAGAGAATTCGATTGGACGGAAATCAACTCTTTAACTCCTCGACAGCTATGCTGGGTTTTGTACATCTACACAATCATTCCCATTACAGCCTCCTGGACGGCGCCTGTCGCATTGAAGATCTCGTTGACGCGGCAAAAAAATGCAACATGCCGGCGCTGGCGCTCACCGATCACGGCAACATGTTTGGCGCGATTGAGTTTTATAAAACTTGCTCCAAAGCCGGCATCAAGCCGATCATCGGCGTCGAAGCCTACATGGCGCCGCGCAGCCGTAAAGAAAAGGGCTTGCAAAAAGCCAACGTTTCGGATGCCTCGTATCATCTCGTGTTGCTCGCCAAAAACCTGACCGGCTACAAAAATTTGATGCGATTGGTTTCCATCGGTTTTCTCGAAGGCTTTTATTATCGGCCGCGCATCGACCGCGAGGTTTTGACCAAGTATCACGAAGGCATCGTCGCGCTCTCCGCTTGCCTAAAGGGCGAAGTCGCATACAAAATTTTGCACGAAGGCTACGACGCGGCGCGCAAGGTCGCGCTCGAATATCGCGATATTTTTGGCGACGATTATTATCTTGAAATTCACAAACACGGCATACCCGAAGAAGATGAAGCGCGCGCGGGCGTGCTCGAGCTGAGCCGGGAATTGAGCATTCCGGTGGCGGCGACGAACGACACGCATTATCTCAAGCGCGAGCATTCGATGCCGCACGACGTGCTGATCTGCCTGCAAACCGGCAAAGATCGCGACGACCCGACGCGGCTGCGCTATACGACCGACGAAATTTATTTTAAAAGCGCCGAAGAGATGCAAACGGCTTTTGCGCAGCACGAAGACGCGCTCAAGCTCACCGCGGAAATTGCGGCGAAATGCGATCTCCAGCTCGACTTCAAAAAAGTTTACCTGCCGTCTTACCGGATTCCCGAACCCGAAAGCAATAAAACCCTCGACGAGTATCTCGAACAGCTCGCCTGGGAAGGCGTCAAACAACGTTACAAAGAAATCACGCCGGAAATAGAACAGCGTTTGCGGCACGAATTGACGGTGATCAAGCAAACCGGCTACGCTGGATATTTTCTCATCACGCAAGATTTCATTCGCGCTGCCCGCGAGCGCGGCATCCCGGTCGGGCCGGGGCGCGGCTCCGCCGCCGGCAGTTTGGTGAGTTATTGCATCGGCATCACCAACATCGACCCGATCAAATACAATCTCATCTTCGAGCGCTTCCTCAATCCCGAGCGGGTGACGATGCCCGATATTGATATTGACTTTTGCTACGAACGGCGCGGTGAGATCATCGATTACGTGCGGCAGAAATACGGCGAAAACAACGTCACGCAAATTATCACCTTCGGAACGATGGCGGCGCGCGCCGTCATTCGCGACGTCGGCCGCGTGCTCAAAGTGCGTTATACCGACGTCGATAAAATCGCCAAAACCATTCCGCCGACGATCGGCATCACGCTCGAACGGGCTTTGGGGGAAACCGCCGATCTGCGCCAGCTCATCAGCAGCGAAGCGATTTACCGCCAGCTCATGGATTATTCGCAAGTGCTCGAAGGCCTGGCGCGCCATGCCTCCACGCACGCGGCGGGCGTCGTCATCACGCCCGATGAATTGACCAACTACGCGCCGCTTTACAAATCGAACACCGGCGACATCACCACGCAATACGACATGAAATCCCTCGAGAGCATCGGCGTGCTCAAAATGGATTTCCTCGGCTTGCGCACGCTCACGGTGATGGACAAAACCGTCAAGATGCTGAAGCAGAAGGGCATTGAAATCGATCTCGACAATATTCCGTTTGACGATAAAAAGACCTACGAAATTTTCGGCAACGGCGAAACTATCGGATTGTTCCAATTTGAAAGTTCCGGCATGCGCGAGTATCTCAAAAAGCTCAAGCCGCAATCGGTCGAAGATTTGACCGCCATGAACGCGCTGTATCGCCCCGGGCCGATGGACATGATCGACGATTTTATTGCGCGCAAACACGGCACGAAGAAAATCGAATATCTGCATCCGAAACTCGAGCCGATCTTGCGCGAAACCTACGGCATCATCGTTTATCAAGAGCAGGTTATGCGCATCGCCAGCGAGCTGGCCGGCTTCACGCTCGGCGGCGCGGATTTGCTGCGCCGCGCCATGGGAAAGAAAATCGCCGAGCTGATGGCCGAGCAGCGCAAGCAATTCGTTGCGGGCTGCAAAGAGCGCGGCATCGCCGAAAATGTTGCCAATCAAATTTTCGATTTGATGGATAAATTTGCCGCGTACGGTTTCAACAAATCGCACGCGGCCGGATACTCGGTGGTGGCGTTTCAAACCGGCTATTTGAAAGCGCATTACCCGGCGGAATTTATGGCCGCCAACCTCACCAGTGAAATGACCAGCACCTCGCGCATCGTGACCTTGATCGACGATTGCAAACGCATGGGCTTGCCGGTTTTGCCGCCGGATGTGAACGAGAGTTTTGCCGAATTTACCGTCGTCGACAACGCGAATATTCCCCTCGAAGCCAAATCGAGCAAAACGAACGGCGCGCCGGCGGCCATTGCCAGGCAGGCCATTCGTTACGGCCTCGGCGCCATCAAGAATGTCGGCCTCGGCGCGATTGAAAGCATCGTCAAAACCCGCGAGCAAAAAGGAAAATTCACTTCTATTTTTGATTTCTGCAGCCGCATCGATCTGCGCCTGGCCAACAAAAAAGTTTTGGAAAGCCTCGTGCAATCCGGCGCGATGGATTCGTTCTCGCCGGCGCGCCATCGCCATCAACTTTTGCAGGCGCTCGATGTGGCCACTGCTTACGCGCAAAGCGTCAATGACCAGCGCTCGCGCGGCCAGGTTTCAATTTTCGATCAAGGCGATACCGAAACGCTGGCCGAGCCGCCGCTGCCGGAGGTTCAAGACTGGCCGGATGCGGAACGCTTGACGCGCGAGAAGGAATTTCTCGGCATCTATTTGTCCGGCCATCCGCTGCAGCGTTTTCGCGAAGAAGTCAAACTCTTTTCCAGCACGCCGCTGCAGGATTTGGAAAACCTGCCCGACGGCGGCCGGGTGATGGTTTGCGGCCAGATTACCAACGTCAAAACCATCGTCGATCGCAAAGGCGGCACCATGGCTTTTCTCACCGTCGAAGATTTTGTCGGCAGCGCAGAAGCCCTGGTGTTCAGCGACACTTATTCGGCGCATCGCGACTTGTTGCAGCCGGATGCCGTCGTCGTCCTCGCCGGCGCCACGTCGACCCGCGAGGACGAACCCACGAAAATTTTGGTCGAAAAAGCGATGAGTTTGGACGAGGCCTGGAACGAAATTCCGAAAAAATTCGTTCTGGAAATTCCCGTCGAACAAGCCAGCGACGCGGCGATCCAGCAGCTCATCCAGTTGCTGCGCGCCAATCAAGGCTCGTGCAGTTTATTTTTCCGCTTGCGCAATGGCGGCGCGGCAAATTTTGACTTTCGCTCCAAGAGCGTGAAAATACGGCCAAACGTGAGCCTCTTGCAGCGCCTTAAAGAACTTTTCGGTCCGAATACGGTGCGCGTCGAAGTGGCGATTCCGCCAAGCTCTCGCCAATCCACTCGCGAGCGCGGGCGCGGTGAGTCGCCGTCGCGTTTCTATGCGCGCGCTTAAAAAACAGCAGTGGGAGGAAAAATGACCGTTCTCTCAATCGAAAAAACTTTGCAACAGCCGCGTGAGATTTTGTGGCGGCTGGCTTCGCAACTCGGGCAGGCGCCGCGGTGGGTTGACGGAATCGAAAAAGTTGAGCATCTTTCCGGACCAGCCGCAGATATCGGTGGCGTGTGGCGAATGCATTTACGTTGGGAGGGGTTTTATCAAATCGTCGATTTGGAAATCACCGAGTGGCTGGAAGGCGAATGCTTCGGGTTGCGGCCGCTCAGCGCCGCAGCGCCGGAAGGCGATATCGAGCTGCTGGAAATTGTTTTCAATTTAAAAACCATTGCAGACCGTGAAACGCAGGTGTGCGTCCAGTGCGAGTACAAACCGCTCAATCAATTTGCCAAAATCAAAAACTTGATGTTCCTGCGCCGGCATTATGCGCAGCGAATCGCCGCCAGCCTCGAGGCGCTGGGACGAAACGCCGTTGAATCGCAAGGTCTTGGTCAAAACACTTGATGGCCGAATATGAAAAATAAAATACGCGGTGTTCTTTCTTTATGGCTGTTTTTGAAGTTGGCAGCCGCCGGTTTGCTCCACGCCCAAATCACCGTCTCCGTCAATCCCGCCAACAAGCAGGATGCCCGGGTTCTGCTCACCAATCCCGCCGCCGCGGCTGTGACCGAGGCTCGTGTTTATCTCGGCTACAAGCTGATTTATCCGGGCGCCATTCCCAGCAACACGTTCGCGCTGAAGGCCTCGTTCTTCAATCTTTCTCTCCCTCACGTTGGCCGCGACGCCATTGCCACCGGTTTGCATGGCCGTTATTTTACAACCCCGCTTTTTCAAGAAGGCCGATTCGGCGGCAGCGTCGCCCGCGAGCTGAGCGAGCATGTCGCGGTCGGCCTCGATCTGTCGCTGCTGTTTAAAAGCTATGCCAAAGAAAATTTTGATTTGGTGGATCAGGATGATCCGGTTTTTCGCGGCGGCAGTTCGGTTGTCGTGTTCGATCCCGGACTCGGGTTGCTCGTGCAATTAAACGATAAATTGACTTTTGCCGCGTCTGCCTCTCATCTCACCCAACCGAATGTGGCGCTTGGGGATGCCGATTCGAACCTGCCGCTGGAAGCGTTATTCGGATTGAGCTTCGCACGGAATTTTTTGCGTTTCGATCTCGGCGCGCATTTGTGGCAAAAACAACTCTACCCCCTCGCCGGCGCGGAAATTTTCTCCACAAGCAGCGGCCGCTTTCGTCTCGGCTATGGACTCGACAATATCTCGTTTGACGGCCAGCTTCTGCTGCGCGGCAGCGCCTCATTGTTTTACAGCTTCAATTTGCCCACCAGCGATCTCGGCTTGATCAGCGCCGGCTCGCATGAAGTAGGATTTGTCTACACTTTCTCGCCGCGAGGCAAATAGCATTTCTCATCAAACTTTCTCTCTTTTACGTTTTTTACGCTTTACGCATTACTTCCGGGGCGACCCGATGCCCGACCAAGAATTCGAATACGACATCTTCCTCAACTATACCGAGGCCAACAAAGCTAAGGCGTAAAATTTGTAGGAGCGCCTGCACTACTCGTCAAGGTGGCGAAAATTCTACGTTTTAATCCGTATATTAAGGAGAAAAATTCGGATCTTCTTCAAAGCAAAACAGTATGAACGAAAACGGCAAGTCACTCGAATCCTGGATTTGGGACGCGGCGTGCTCGATTCGCGGCGCCAAAGATGCGCCAAAATACAAAGAGTACATTCTGCCGCTCATTTTCACCAAACGGTTGTGCGACGTCTTCGATGACGAGTTGAATCGCATCGCCAAAGAAGTCGGCACGCGCGCCAAAGCCTTCAAGCTGGTGAAGCACGATAAGAAGCTCGTGCGCTTTTATCTCCCGTTGCAGCCGAAAATCCCGACGAACCGGTTTGGTCGGTCATCCGCAAACTGGCGGACAAAATCGGCGAGCAGCTCACCACGCATCTGCGGGCAATTGCGGGCGCGAACCCGCTGCTCAAAGGCATCATTGATCGCGTGGATTTCAACGCCACCACGCACGGCGTGCGCGATTTGGCCGACGACCGTTTGAGCAATCTCATCGAGCGCATCAGCGAAAAGCGCCTCGGCCTCGAGGATGTCGAGCCGGACATCATCGGACGCAGCTACGAGTATCTCATCCGCAAATTTGCCGAGGGCAGCGTCTCCAGCGCCGGCGAGTTTTACACGCCCAAAGAAGTCGGCCTGCTCATGGCGCGCATCATCAAGCCCGAACCGGGCATGGCAATTTACGACCCTTGCTGCGGCTCTGCCGGCTTGCTCATCAAATGCCAGCTCGTAATGGAGCGCGGATTTTCCAATCCGCGAGTCGGCAGGTTGGAAAACCCGCCCTCCTTTGATAAACGGGAGCGCGGACTTTCCAGTCCGCAAGCCGGCGGGTTGGAAAACCCGCCCTCCTTTGTGAAGCTTTACGGCCAAGAATACACCCCCGAAACCTGGGCCATGGCCAACATGAGCATGATCATCCACGACATGGAAGGCCAAATTGAAATCGGTGACGCCTTCAAAAATCCCGAGTTTCGTAAAGCCAACCGTCTGCGCACATTTGATCGTGTTGTTACCAATCCCATGTGGAATCAGGACTGGTTCACGGAAAAAGATTACGACGCCGATGAGCTGGACCGCTTTCCCAAAGGCGCGGGTTTTCCCGGGCGCAAGGCGGATTGGGGTTGGGTGCAAATCGTGCTTGCGAGCTTGAACGACACCGGCCGCGCCGCCATCGTGCTCGACACTGGCGCCGCCTCGCGCGGCTCGGGCAATGCCAACACCAACAAAGAAAAAGACGTGCGCCGCTGGTTCGTGGAGCAGGATTTGATCGAGGGTGTGATTTATTTGCCGGAGAATTTGTTTTACAACACCACCGCGCCGGGCATCATCATCTTTTTGAACAAGGCCAAATCCAAAAAGCAAAAAGGCAAGCTCCTGCTGCTCAACGCCGGCGGCGAGCTTGCCAAAGGCGATCCCAAGAATTACATTCCCGAAGAAAGCATCGAGCGCATTGCAAAAACCTTCATGGCCTGGCGCGAAGAGGAGAAGTTCAGCCGCATCGTAAGCCGCGAGGAAATTGCGAAGAACGATTTCAATATTTCGCCGAGCCGGTATATTCACACCGGGGCGGGTGAAGAGTATCGGCCGATTGCGGAGATTGTGGAGGAGTTGGAGGCGCTTGAAAATGATGCTGTAGCAGTTGATGCTGCCCTAAAAAATGTCTTGAAGAGTATCAATGTCTAAATCAAACACAAGCCATCAAACAGAACTTGGTGAGTTCCCTGCTGATTGGAAAGTTGAACGATTGGATTCACTTTTCACAATACAGCAAGGTAAGGGTCCACGCAAAAATAATTTCACATTTTTGCGGGCCTGAGCGTGTAGTTCCATTCCGGAAAAATTGTATGTGGTCTGATCATAATTTTAGCCGTTTGTGGTTCTGAAATTTTTAAGCCG
>Ga0187892_10007910_pt1 | contig 14865 bp, 8 predicted proteins | sample MA1701073metaG_FD_139345 | JGI IMG/M metagenome (GOLD analysis project Ga0187892, IMG submission 139345) | Bio-ooze microbial communities from a basaltic lava cave in the Kipuka Kanohina Cave System on the Island of Hawaii, USA - MA170107-3 metaG ... | reverse complement strand
GACCATGCGGCGGAGGGGCAGCAGGACATCGCGGAGGGCGTGAACGACCAGTGGACGGAGGACCTGTGCCGCGCGTACTGCGTGCGCGCGGGGCACGCGCTGATCCGCGAGCGGTACCTCATCCCCCTCAACTACATGCTCGGCACGTGGGAGTCGTACCTGCAAAACCTGAAGGCGGAGGCGCCCGAGAAGCTGACCGCGGCGACGAGGGCGGAGTTCGAGACCGCGCTCAAGGCGGTCGAGACCACGATGAAGGCGATCGAGAAGGAGTTGCCGGACGAGAAGAGGCGCAACGCCGAGGAGCTGAAGCTCGGCGAGTGGGCGAAGGGCTGCCTGGAAGTCATGAAGCCCTTCGAGGACCACGCGCGGGCGCGGGCCTCGGCGGTCAGCGTCGAGGAGAAGACGAACCTCGACGTCAACATGGAAAAGCAGGCGCGCCAGGCGCTTGAGGCGGTGTGGACGGAAATCCGGAAGGTGCCTGCGAAGTAAGGTCGGACGTCTCCGCCAGGTAACGCGACTACCAAACGGTAGCGTTTCTGCGTTACCGTGCGGTTGCGCACGTGCAAATCACTGCGCAAGATTGACGCGCCGGCGGTCGACTTTCGAAGATCGTGGTCGAGGAGCAGCCGGTCATGCGGGCGTACATCGCCGAGATGAGGGCCATCATGAAGCTGATCGAAGCGGAGAATGAGAAGGAGGATCCCGGGAAGCGGAACTTCAAGCCGATCGATCTCCGCATCAACACGCTGGACGCAGCCGTGCGGGAGCGCCGGCTCCGGTCCCACTACACCTGCACGCCCATGGTCATCATCAACGGGCTCGACAAGATGCGGGCGTGTTCGCCGATCCACGCCAAGAAGGGCTGGAAACCCGGCTCAGCTGAGGCCAAGCACGCCGAAGAGGGACAGCCCGACATCCCGGAAGGGATCAACTATGAGTGGCAGATGGACCTGTGCCGGGCTTACATCGCACGCGCCGCCCATGCCTTGGTCCGGGAGCGGTTCCTGATTCCCCTCGACTATCTTCTGGCGGCGTGGGAGGAGTGGATCGCGACGGGAGCGAGGGGGGAGTTCGAGACGGCTTCCGACTGCCTGCGCGCTTGCATGGACGCGATCGAGAAGGAACTGCCGGATCCGAAGAAGAGGACAGAAGATGAGCGAAAGCTGTCCGAGTGGGCCAAGGGGAGCGAGCAGAGGAAGGCCCGGCAGCAGTTGTAGGCAGTTTGGAGCGAAATCCGGAAGGTTCCTCCGAAGTAACGTCATTACCACATGGTAACGTTTTCTGAATTACCGTTCGGTTACGCCAGCGTAAGTAGTTGCATGCCAGACTCTTATACCATATGATCGTGGCAGAGCCTTTGCTGACCATCGGAGTCCGGATTTAGGCCGGTGATCAGACTTTACTATGGGGGGTGGTATGCGAGGGGCTAAGGAGAAGCGCGGCGCCGTCCTGATCGTCGTCATGGCGGTCCTGATGGTGCTGGCTCTGCTGGCGACGACGTTCGCATCGCTGCAGGGCTTGGAGAGGCAGGTTGCGCGCAACTACCTTGATGGCGTGCGCGCGAAGCAGCTGGCCCGGGCCGGAGTGGAATTCGGCTACAGCCGGTTGCTCGAAGGCCTGAACGCTGGACAGCTCGGCAACCCCCAGTTCCTCAAGTCGTTGCAGTACTTCGGGAACGACACGCTTGAGGTGGGGACGAGCCCGGCGCTCCTCAACGTCGACCTCGGGATCGCGATGAACCCGAGCCTGGCGTGCGAGGCGACGGGCGGCAGCACGTCGGGTCCCCTGGAAGCCCCGCAGAATCCGACCGACGCCAACATCACTCCGCGCAATATCTGGGTGCGTCACCCCTCGAGCACCACGCCGATCCAGGTCGGCTTCAGCGGTCTGATGGACTCCGGCTCGTACGGGATCTACGGCGACTCGTTCTCGCTGAACGTGCGTGACGCCAGCGCGATGATCTACGTGAACGACGGCGTGAACGAGAGCACGACCTACGGGAGCGTGACGCGCAACCTGCGCCGCGTTCTCAAGCGCCTCGGCGAGGCCCCCACGGTCGGCGTCATGAACCTCGGCGACCTGATCATCAACAACCGCCCCACCGGCGGGTACAAGACCAAGCGCGAGCTGCAGTCGATCCTCGGCACCACCAACTACCAGAAGGTGTCGCGGTTCATCACCTGCCACGCCTGGGTCGACGGCAACGTGGCGAACCCCGTGCCGTTCTCCGGCAACGCGGGCGTGCTCTCCTATTACAACTCGTGGTTCGTCGCGGGGACGACCACCGGCACGAACCACCTGTACCGCGGCGCGCCGACGCGCTACCGCTACGGCTGGCGCAAGAACATGCTGAACATGCTCGTGCCGGGCTCCCCGAACAACGCGGTGTCGGGCGGCTCTGCCGCCCCGGGCCTCGCGCCGGCGACCGGCATGACCCATGCGATCTACGGCATCGATGAGGTCTTCCCGCGCTGGATCGAGATGACCTCGCGGGCGCCGATCAACCTGAACTCGGCGTCGAAGGAAGTGCTCATGGCGCTGCTCGCGGACGTCCACGGCATCTGGGTCGTGGAGCGTCTGCGCAACAACCCGCCGTCGGGCTCGGATACGAGCGGCGGCTGGTGGTGGAGCGGCGGCGGCGGCGCGAACGTCGGCACGTGGAACGCCGTCGGGCACACGTACGACGCGGGCGGCATCGACGACGGCGACCAGTTCGGCTTCCTCGTCACGAGCGACCCCATCAAGCCGCCGGCGACGAGCGGCCCCAACAGCGCCTCGTGGATCGCCGACGAGCTGATCGCGTGCCGCAACAAGGCGACGGGCCCCAACAGCGGCACGAACTACGCGGCGATGCCGTTCGGCGGGCCGTTCCGCACGTGGCGCCAGTTCGACCTCTTCGTCGACCACCTGGTCGATGAACTGGTGGTCTACGACACGCGCACGGACGTCGGCACGCACCCGTACTTCTGCTACTCGTCCAGCGCCACGGACGCCTACGGCAACACCGGCGGCGCCATGGCGAGCGGCTTCCAGCTCAACATGTACCGGCGGATCGGATCGCAGGCGATCGCCGACGCGATCAAGGCGAACTTCAACCCGAACCTGCACCTGAACGAGATCAACCCGGACGAGAACCTGAAGCGCCTGATCGACAAGACGGACCTCGTCGTGAACTCGACCGAGGGGACGTTCGTCCCGACCGGGCACTACGAGATCGAGTCGCTGGGCCGCGTGGTCCGTCCGCAGGGCTCGCCCGCCAACGCGCTCAACAGCACGAGCGGCAACCCGTGCGATCTCATCGCGGAGTTCAAGGTCGAGGCGGTGGTGAAGCTGTATGACGCGATGCGCTTCACGTCGCAGCGCGACTTCTTCGGCTACGACCCGGCGGCGGCGGGCTCCGCGGTGCTGCCGACGGAGACCTGGTCGCCCACGAACCTCAACTACTGGCCGGCCGGCTTGATGATGGGCGGCGGCACGGTGGGCAACCGGTCAAGCCTGCCGAACACCAGCAACTGCCGGTCGATCGAGATCGGCCCCGAGCCCGACTTGGGCCGGTCGCCGGAGCAGAACCGCTGGAGCGGCTACATCGCGTGGCCGACCAACTACGGCGACATGCAGACTCCGAAGGCTCCGGGCGCGATGCCGCCGGGCGTCGACGACCCGAACGAGACCGCCTGCCCGACGCTCTCGGGCTTCACGAACAGCGCGAACATCATGATGCACGCCCACTGGTCGCGCAGCGACTACCTGTCGACGCACTTCACGGGCGAGCGTCGCAACCTGAACCGCTTCATCGTGGCCAACGAGCAGTACGAGACCTACCCCGACCAGCTGGAGCCGCTGCCGGGGCCCTACGATCCGTACCGGCCCGCCCCGGCCAATCCGATCCAGGCGCCGGGCTCGCAGAACTGGCACCGCCTGGCGCGGTCGTTCCGGGTGCCGACCTACACCGGCACCGGGAGTATGCCGAACCTGACGGCGGAGACCGGCTCGCCGCTGGACCTCCGCATCGATGGCCTCTATCTGGAGCGCCACTCGACCCTGACCTACTGGCTCAACAACCTGATGGTCACGGGCTCGGCGAGCTACCTGTCGGTAGCGCACCAGGAGTACCGCCTCCTCTATATGTACTGGATGAAGCCCCAGTTCTACCCCGAGATGGCCGGCAAGCCGCGCAGCTACTGGAGCTGGAAGAAGCTCGATCCGCGCGGCGACACGTTCGCCATCCTGGGCAAGCCCGACCATGACAAGGCCTTCCCGCTCACGCAGTACTTCTGCGGATCGCAGAACCCGAGCGTCGAGGCCTCGGCCGGCGACACCTGGGTCGGCTGGATGGCCGAGTGGGCGCCGATCCGCCCCGCCTCGATGATCTACCTCGGCTGGGCGGGCTTCGCGTCCTACCCTGGCTCGTTCTGCCCGACGCAGTGCTACGCGGAAGGCATGCACGGCGCCGCCTCGCCGACGCTCAACCACAACGCGCACGACGCGGCCGGCTACGCGACCTGCAGCCATCCCGCGGCGACGCGCCGCTACTATCCGGGCACGGCCGGCGTGCCGTTCGGCAACGTCCCCTACTACTCGTTCCGCAACCCGTTCGTCTCCGGCCGCTGGATGCACTACGCCTGGTTCTCCAACGGCAACCTGACGCAGGACATCGGCCCGACGGGCTATCGCCCCTACCGCCGCATGTATATCAATGGCGCGACGAACCCCGGCCACCTGATCAAGTACGGCCAGGGCGGCGGCGACGTCGAGACCACGTGGCCGCACTACCACATCGATTGGGGCCGCCACATGGGCAGCAGCAACCAGGTCTGCGGGCCGGGCTACTATCAGCCCCCCGCGGGGCAGCATCAGTGCTGCATGAACTCGAACTCGCTCTACTCGACCGACCTGAACCTCATCCGCATCGGCGAGGCCGACAAGATCTCCAACGTGCCGGGCGGGTTCGCCAGCGGCATCACGCCGCCGTTCACCAACTTCTCGCCCGACTGCACGATGGACGAGTACTACATGATGGCGCGGACGCCGGACACGGTCGCCGGCAGCGACATCAACGATTCGCTGGCGATCTACCGCAAGGGCCGCTACCACCTGCCGCGCAACCCGGACGAGGGCCTGTACGTCTCGCCGCGGTTCAACCTGCCGGTGGGCAGCGGAACCCTCCGCGCGCTGCCTCCTCCCTCGAGCGTGGCGCCCCCGACGGGCTCGCCTCCCGCTCCGCCGCCGGTGGGCGGCGCGACGACCCCGGCGCCGAAGATCCTCGGCGTGAACTGGACGTGGGCCGGCGAGGCGATGGACATGCTGGCCACCGATCCGCAGGGCAACAAGACCCTCGCGCCGACGGTGACCGACTTCAACACGGTCAACTCCATCACCGCGGTGCCGACCTTCTTGAAGCCGACGCTCGAGTGCTCGGTCTTCGTCGACAGCGCGTGGTACGGCCCGTACACCAACGAGTACTTCTCGGCCGTGCAGACGGCCGGCGGCCAGGCGGTCGTGGTCGTCAGCCCGCTCGACCTCCGCTTCCGGTTCAAGTTCAACTGGGGGACGGGCTCCGGCGCTGCGCCGAACCTGAACTCCTACGTGATCGCGACGCCGTACATCGACGACATCACGATCTACTACGACAAGGGCGACTCCGGCTTCGTGGACTACCACATGGCGTAACCCCGGTGTGACCAACGGACGCTCCGTCCCGCCGGAAGGTCGGACGGAGCGTCTTTTTTTCCGGGCGGCGGACGCTCGCATGCGTACAATCGGACAGATGCGCATCCTCGGACTCGCGCTCCTTCTCGCGGCCTGCTGCCCGTGCGGCGCCGCCCCGCGCCCCGACGACTCGCTCGAGGCCGTCATCGCGAAGATGCAGAAGCTCGCGGACGACTCGGGCGTGACGCAGATCGGCTGGCGCATCTTCTCGAAGACGGGCGCCCGCTACTACATGCAGGCGCAGGGGCTGGAGCAGCTGGGGCGCTTCCGCAAGGGCGAGGGCGTCCGCTCCATGACCACGACGCTCGGCTGCGCGCTGGCCACCGATGAAAGCCGCACCCCCGGCCCCAACCACTATGTCGTGGCGTATCTGCCGGACGAGATCGTCGTCGCCCCGATCATGCTCCTCATCGAGTCGTCCAACACGCAGGCCTCGTTCCCCTTCCTCCAGTTCCGCGCGAAGAAGGGGGAGCCGGGCTACGACGAGGTCGATCCGATGCTCGCGCCCGCGGCGCTCAACAACCTCGAGTTCATCAACGAGCCGATCGTCCCCTTCCAGCTGGCGCCGAAGCTCATGTTCTCGCACGAGCCGAACCTCAGGCTCGCGGGCCGCCGCGAGTTCGCGGCGAACGGGAAGAAGCACGACTGCCACGTGATCGAATCGACGCGCGACGGGTCGAAGGGAAGGGGCCGCATCCCGGAGGCGTGGAGCAATATCGAGAGCGAGAAGCGCCTCTACTTCGTGAACGCCGGGACGCTCCTCATCGAGGGGATGGAAATCGACCTCGTGCGCCGCCACTCCGGACTGGCCGGAGGAATCAAGCACGACCACTGGGTCACGGAAGTGGCGACCCGCCACCACGAGAAGCTCCCGAAGCTCCCGCTTCCGGAAGATCTCGTCATGCGGCCGCTTATGACCGGCGGAATCCGGGTCAACGTGGGGTCGCACGCGGCGGCCACCCACCGGACGATCGAGCTGCAGAACGACTGCTTCGACTGACCCACGCACGGCTTCGGCATCGTCGGCTGGGAAGCCGGCGCGGGATTCGCGGCGGACCTGTCGGGGGCGGATGTGCCGGCCCCCGATCCGGCGGCGCCGCCCGAGGCGCGCCACAAGGCGCACCTGCAGCGGTTCATGCACCGCTCGATCGCTCCGGTGTGGCTCGCCGAGCAGGCGACCCGCGCCTCCCAGCTCGAGGAGTGCCTGCCCGAGCTGGAGAAGATCCGCGAGCTCAGGCCCGGGGACGAACGCCTCCTGATGAACCTCCACTGGATGTACGAACGCCTGCGGGACCGGGAGCCCAAGAAGGTCGACGAGGCCTACGCGAAGAAGGCGGAAGAGGTCCTCGCGGCGTTCGTGAAGAGCCAGGCCGGGAAGAAGCCCGGCGATCCCGTCGTCGAGCAGGCGCTCAGCTACTTCGGCACCGAGCTCAACGAACGGAAGCAGTACGACTCCTCCTTCAAGCTGCTGGAACTCGTCCCCAACCTCGGAGACTACCTCGGCGACGAGGTCGGGATCGAGCGGATGCGGACCTTCGCGGGGAAGGGCGACGCGAAGGGCGCGATGGAGCAGTTCGTCCGCCGCATCGAGGAGGTGACGGCCGCCCTCGACCAGTTCCACTTCATGTACCACAAGGACAAGTCGATCCAGGCCAGCGGGCACGAGCTGCACGTCATGCTCGAGAAGCAGGCGAAGGCCGTCGAGGCCGCGTTGCGCACCCAGTTCGACGCCCCGCGGGAGACGATGAAGAAGCTCCCGTACCTCATGAGCCTCGCGGGGCACTACAGCCAGCTGCGGGAGTTCGACAACGAGGTGGATCTGCTGGTGACGGCGGCGGGGGACGCGAAGTACCGGGAGATGCTCGGCTTCCGGCACATCCTCTTCCGGTCGGTCTACCGCATCTTCGAGGCGCCGGCCCCCGGCCTGCCGGACTGATGACCCGAGCGGTCCAGCTTGGGGGCAGTTGCCGCCAACGACGCACCGGCGCAAGCGGGCAGCGAGGAGACGCGGGCGCGGGCGAGGAAGCTCCTGGCCCCGCTCGAGACGGTCTGCGCGATGAAGGAGTGCGATCCGCGCGGGCCGTTCGTGCTGGGACTCACCTATTTCAAGGCCTCGAACGACAAGGAACGCGGCAGGGAATACTATGCGAAGGCGCAGGAGTGGTTCGCGAAGACGCTCGCGGGGTGTCGCGCGTGGCGGAACGACCGGGTGCACGGCCTCTTCCAGCCGCTCCTGACCATCGGGGTCGCCAAGCTCGCCGCCAAGCAGGGCTGGTTCACGCTTCTCAAGGACGCGTGCGACACGTACGTGCAGCTCAGCGACGATCCCGCCTCCGCGCAGTACGCCGATGAGGAGGACAGGTCGCCGATCCTCCTGCTGGCGAAGGAGCTCGTGGGCAAGCCGGACGACTTCTATCTGCTGTACGAGAAGGTCGGCGGCGGCATGTTCGGGAAGGCGGACGGGCTCCGGACGGCGCTGAAGGCCAAGCTCAACCCGGAGGCGCTGCGCGACTCGATGCTGAAGCGACTGGGCGGGAAGCCGACGCACGTCGGATACATGCGGCTGGCCGCCTTCCTGCAGTGGCTTACGCAGGACGGACTGTTCTCGGCGCGCGTGCTCCTGGCGGCGCGCGAGAAGCTCGCGGGCGACCCGCCCGACCTCCGCTGCGAGCGCGAGATGACGGCCGCGCGGCTGCTGGTCGTCGCGCCCCAGGACGACGCTGCGTCCCGCGAGGAGGCGCTCAAAGCGGCGGTCGAGGCGCTCAAGGCGGCCGAGTCGCTCGACGGCCTGCAGGAGGAGGTGGCCGGGCTCTACGCGGCGCGGCTGCACCTGCTGATGAAGAAGGACGTGGCGGCCGCGGAGTCGGTCATGAAGCGGCTGCTCGCGCGCGGCAAGGCGACGCGTCACGCGTACGTCGCCGAGGTCTGCGCGGGCGCGGGCATGCTGGGCGAGGCGCTCCAGCGCTACGACGCGCTCCACGCGGGCCGTCCGTGGGACCAGCTCGGCAAGGTCCACGAGGCGCTCTCGAACGCCGCCGCGGACGACGCGGCGAAGAAGAAGCACGCGCTGGCCGCCGTCCGGTACTACAACGGAGCGGGCCGGCATTCCTCAGATCTGCCGCCGTGGCCCCCCGACGAGACGCTCGACACGGTGCCCGTGGCGGGCGCATCGCAGGACCGGAACCAGGGGATGAGCCTGATGATCGAGCGCTTGGGCGGCCAGGCGGCGCTCGTGAAGGCGTTCCTGTCCGGGCCGCTTCCCGCGCTCAAGCCGGAGGGCGAGAAGCGTGCGAAGGATCTCTTCGCGATGGTGATCGACGAGAAGCTCGACGACGGCAAGCGCCAGGACGCGCTCGGGAAGCTGAAGCTCATGGGGCCGGGCGCGGCGCCGATCCTCAAGCCCCTGCTGCAGCACGCCGAGGCCTGGATCAGCTCCGACGTCCAGGCGACGTTCGACAAGTGGGCGCTGCCCATGCCCGAGTAAGAGAACTCAGAACCCAGAACCCAGTCAGAGAATGGGGCCGCGCTCTCACGCGCGCGTGCGTGTGTGGGCGGAATCCCGGTACGAGAATCCAGGGTCTCTGAATGGATTCCGGGTTCGGCCCTGTCGGAGATCCCGCCACCGCACCCCGCCGTTTCCGCGACCGCGCGCGTGAGCGCGCAGCCCCATTCTCTGACTGGCTTCAGGGTTCCGGGTTCTTCTACTGGAGCATCGCCTTGCAGGGGCGCGCGTCCGCGACCCGCGCGACGCCGATCTCGTTGACCGGGTACCGCCCGGCCGGATCGACGCCCATCAGGTGCACGATCGTCGCGAACAGCTCCGGCACCGTGACGGGATCGCGGAGGACGTCGATGCCGTCCGCGTCGGTCTCGCCGACGACCCGGCCGCGGGCCGCGCCCGCCCCGGCGAGAACGGCGCTGAACGCGCGAGGGTAGTGGTCGCGGCCGTTCGTGAGGTTGACCTGCGGCGTGCGGCCGAACTCCCCCATCCAGACGACGAGCGTCGAGTCGAGCAGCCCGCCCGCCGCGAGGTCGTCGAGCAGCGCGGAGAACGCGGCGTCGACGCGCGAGGAGAGGAACTGGACGGCGGGGAAGTTGCCGCCGTGGGTGTCCCACCCGCCGAGCAGCACTTCGACGAACGGCACGCCCGCCTCGACCAGCCGCCGCGCGACGAGGCATCCGGTGCCGAACCGGGCCATCGGCGTCCCCGGCCGGTCGGGCCCGAGGTACGGCCGCAGGACCTCCTCCTTGACGCCCCGCAGGTCGAGGGCGCGTTCGATGTCGGAGCCCTTGAGCGCGCGGGCGGCCGCGTAGAGCGACTCACGCACGGCGCTGTTCTCGTTGGGGTGCTCGCGGCGGAACTCCGCGTTGAGGTCCTCCAGGAGCGCTCCGCGCTCCTTCACGCGCGCGTCGAGCTCGCGCAGCAGGCGGTCCGCGTTCGCGGCGTCCTCCACGACGAACGGGCCGGCGCGGGCGCCGAGGAAGCCGGGCCCGCGTTCGACCTCCGACATCGCCGACTGGCGGGCCCGGATGCTCACGTAGCCGGGGCGGTCCCCCTCGCGGTTGAAGTGCGCCATCACGGAGCCGATGTCGGGATGGCCCAGGAGTCCGCCCGGCCGGCGCCCGGTCTGCAGGTGCAGGGTCGCGCGGTGATGGTCCGCCTCGTCGCCCGTGACCGAGCGCACGACGCAGAGCCGGCCGGCGCGCTTCGCGAGCAGCGGAAGATGCTCGGAGAAGCGCGCGCCGCGCACGGCCGTGTCGATCGCCTTGAACGGGCCGCCCGTGGGGCGGCCGGGCTTGGGGTCGAACGTGTCGATCTGGCTCGGCCCCCCCTCCATCCAGAGGACGATGCAGGCGCGCTTCGGCTTCGCGTCCTGGGCGCCGAAGCCCGCAAGCACGCGAGGTGTCGCTTCGGCCGGCGAAGGCGGCTCCTGCGCGATCATGGGGAAGCCGTGGCGCGCGGCGAGCGACGCGAATCCCCCGGCCGCCAGCCCGAGGAAGCGCCGCCGGCAGAGGCAGGGATCAGTGGTTGAAGACGAACTCATCGCAGTTGAGCAGGCACCAGAAGACGTCCTCCAGCGGCTCGCCGGCGATCCTCTTCAGCTCCGCCGCGGTCGGCCGCCGCGAGAGCGTGGCGAGGTAGAGCTCGGCCGCCGCCTCCGCGGGCGGGCGCCCCGCCAGCTCCTTGAGGCGCGCGCGGGCGCCGTCGTAGAGCGGCGAGTCGACGATCATCATGTGCACGGCGTGGAGCGAGTTCGCGGTGAGCCGCGACGGCGCGTGCGGCGACTCGGGCGACGACGTCTGCACGCTCATCCTGAGGAACCACGCGCGCAGGGCGTCGTGCGGATCGTGGGGCAGATGCGCCTGCGCGCCGGCCAGCCGGCGGAGGCGATCGACGTCGATCGGCGCCCCGGCAAGCCGCGTGGCGCGCGCGATCGCGCCGTAGAGCTGTTCGGGCGCGAGCGGACGCACGCGGGCGGCGGCGAAGAGCGGCAGCGCCTTCGCGTCGGCGGCGCGCGAGGAGAGCCCGTACGCCTCCGAGAGCACGACCGTCCGCATCAGCCACCGGACGCGGAAGTTCTCGCGCCGCCAGGCGGCGGCCAGCTCGTCGAGCAGCGCGGGCGCGACGGGCCGGCGCGAGGGCGAGAAGTCGTTCCACGGCTCGACGAGGCCGCGGCCGAAGAGGCACGCCCACACGCGGTTGACGAAGACGCGCGCGAACTGCGGGTGCGCGACGACGCGGTCGGCGAGGTCGGCCGGATCGTCGCGGCCGGCGGCCCCGTCGAGGAACCGCGGGCCCGGCAGGGGGGCCCGCTCGACCTCGTACGCGAAGGGCTTGTCGGCGCGTTCGAGCGTGCGCGCCGCGCCGAAGCCCGTGCGGCGCCAGAACGCCGTCATCGCGAGGAAGTCGGCCTGCGTCCAGCGGTCGAACGGGTGATCGTGGCACTGCGCGCAGCGGAGGCGGATGCCGAGGAACTCCTCGCAGGCCTTCGCGGTGACGTCCTCGGGGCGCAGGACCGGGGCGTCCTTGATGAACGCCGTGAACTGGTTGATGAACGAGACGGGCGCGTCCGCGCCGAAGTCGCCCGTCGCCGTGAGCAGGCCGCGGACGATCGCGTCCCAGCCGGCGTCGGCGGCCAGGCGCGCGCGCAGCCAGCCGTGGAGCTGCGGCCGGTTGATGCGGTGATCCTCGAGGTCGCGCGGATATCCGAGGAGACTGTGGCCGAGCCGGTCCGCCCAGTGCGCGGCGAAGGCGTCGGACGCGAGGAGCGCGTCGACGAGCCGGGCCCGGTCGGCGGGCGGCCGCGCGGCGTCCTCCTCGGATGGGACCGTGCCCGTGAGGTCGAGCGACGCACGCCGCAGGAACTCCGCGTCGCCGGTGCGGGGCGCGGGAGAGACGCCGTGCTCGCGCCAGAGCGCGCCGAGGTGGCGGTCGACGGGGTTGTCGGCCGCGGGGAGCGCCAGGAGGGCGGCGGCGAGCGCGGCGCGCATCACTTCAGGGATCTCCTCGCGAGCGCGCCGAACTGTTCCGGCGTCAGCGCCCCCACGTGCCGGGCGCGGATGATGCCGTCGGCCCCCACGATGAGCGTCAGGGGGACGGCGGGGTCGTGCGACGGGACGAACCCGCGCCCCTGCGCGCGCGCCGCCACGAGCCGCGTCTGCGCGCTGCGCATCTCCGACGGCTCGCCGTCGATGTTGACGGAGAGGATCTCGAACCGCGCATCGACGCGCTTGAGCTCCGGGAGGATGGAGGGATACTGCCCGACCTCCGACTCGCACGCGGTGCAATAGCGGCTCCAGAAGTTCACGGCGAGCGGCCGCCCCGCGAGCGTCGATGCGTCGAAAGGCGTCCCGTCGAGCGCATCCGCGGCGAGGACGAAGCGGTCGCCCTCGCGGGCGACGCGCTCCGGCGCCGCCGCGGGGACGGCGGCCGGGGGGACGTGCGGGACGTGCGCGACCGCGCCGCGGCCCTCTTCGACGGTCACGCGTCCGGGCTTCACGCCGCTCAGCACGTCCCTCCGCCCCGACGGCCAGAACACCTCGACGCGTTCCGCCGCCGCGGCGTCGCCGAGGCCGAAGACCAGCTCCAGCGGCTGGCACGAGAGATAGCCGCTGCCGCAGGCCATCTCCTGGGCTTGCGCCCGTCCGCCGACGTGCGCCACGACGCGGGCGCCCACGCCGAAGCGGTTCGTCTTCACGCCCCGCAGCGACACGGCCAGCGTGCGCCCGCGCCCGAGGTCGTTGCGCAGCGCGACGAGCTGCGGGCGGTACACGTTGTGGACGACGAGGTCCGGGTCGCCGTCGCGGTCGAGGTCCATCGCCACGACCCCGCGGGCGTCGTCGGTCAGGCCGGTGCCCAGCGCGGTCGACAGGTTGACGAACCGGCCGCCGAGATTGTGGAAGAGCGGGTTCGTTTCGTAACCCGACAGCGACAGGTCGCCCGTGGTGTGCTTGTGCACCGGCTCGCCGCGCTCGAAGAGGAACGCGCCGACCGAACGGCGCGTCGCGGCCTGGTCGCGCACGAGGCCGCGCTCGTAGACGGCGGCGCGGTCGAACAGGCGCGCGAGGAACGCCTCGTCCTGCTCCCGCCGGCTCCACGCTTTCACGAAGCGCCAGAACGAGCTTCAGAGGTCCTTGCGCGTGCGGCCGCTTGCGAGGCCGTTGCCGACGTAGAGGTCGGGCCAGCCGTCCTCATCGTAGTCGAACGCGACGTTGCCCCACGCCCATCCCGCGTTGGCGCACCCGGCCGCCGCGGCGGTCTCCACCATCGCGCCGCCGTCGTTGCGCAGGAGCGAATTCCCCTGCGCCAGCTTGAGCAGCGTCCGGCGGAGCCCCTCGTCCAGGTTCTTGTCGCTCGCGACCACGCGGTTGCCCGCGGTCGAGTACATGTTCGACACGTACAGGTCGACGTCGCCGTCGCGGTCGTAGTCCACGCCGCACACGCCCATGCCGAACCCGACGTCGCCCCCGAAGTCCTTCGAGCGCTCCTCGAACGTCCCGTCGCCCTTGTTGCGATAGAAGATGTGCGGGCCGAAGTCGTTCACGACGTAGAGGTCGGGCCGGCCGTCCGCCCCGTGGTCGTAGAAGAGGCACGCGAAGCCCCAGCCGCGATCCGCGACGCCCGCCTTCTCGCCGCGCTCCTCGAACGTCCCGTCTCCGCGGTTGACGAACAGCAGGTCGGGCTGCCCGTCGCGCGCGGCGACGTACGAGCGCGTCATGACGCGCACCGTGAGCGTCTCGATCGCCTTCGGCTCGCCGTAGCGCGTGACGAACACGTCGAGGTCGCCGTCGCCGTCGATGTCGGCGGCGCACGCGGAGTGCGCGCTGCCGCGGAAGGAGCCGAGGGCGCGCCGGGTGACGTCCTCGAACGTGCCGTCGCCCCGGTTGCGGTAGAGCGTGACCGCGCAGCCGTCGCAGGCGTCCGACGGCAGGCAGATGGCCGTCATGAGAAGATCGAGGCGTCCGTCGTTGTCGTAGTCGAGCCAGAGGGCGCCGGCGCCGGCGACCTTGCGCGCCAGCCCCGCCTCCGGCGTGACGTCCGTGAAGCGGCGTCCGTCGTTGCGCAGGAGCAGCGGCGGACCGATCCGGGTGGCGAAGAGGTCGAGGTCGCCGTCGTTGTCGTAGTCGCCCGCCGCGAGCCCGCCGCAGTTGATGATCGGGTGAACGTAGAGGCACGCATGGCAGTCGAGCGCGGGAGCGACGTCGAGCCCCAGCGCGGCGGTGGCGTCGACGAACGCCGGCTTGAGCGCCTGCTTGCGGACGCCCGACTGCCTCTGGAGCGCGCGGACGCGCCATCCGTCCGGCGTCCGGCGGAAGGTCGCGTCGTAGCGCTCGAAGATCTCCGTGCCGAGCCCCTCGCGGCGGGCGGCGAACGTGACCTTCATGACCCCGGCGGCGCCGTCGGGGCCCTGCGGCACCGCGCCGTCGAACTTGAAGGTGACGGCGTCGACGCGGTCGAATCCGGAGAGGAACGCGCGGATCTTCGCGGGGATGTCCGCCCGCGCGACGGGCGCGGCGGCGCCCCGCTTCGCCGTCGCCGCATGCGGCAGCGCCAGGTCGGGCGTCCACGGCGCGTCGTCGAACCAGGCGTCGCCCAGGAACGCCGCGTCGTAGACTTCCGCCGCCTGGTCGGGCGAGAACTGGATCATCGCGAGG
>Ga0187892_10007909_pt1 | contig 14869 bp, 17 predicted proteins | sample MA1701073metaG_FD_139345 | JGI IMG/M metagenome (GOLD analysis project Ga0187892, IMG submission 139345) | Bio-ooze microbial communities from a basaltic lava cave in the Kipuka Kanohina Cave System on the Island of Hawaii, USA - MA170107-3 metaG ... | reverse complement strand
TTCCGGCGTGGCTGCATTCGGCAGAATGCGCGGTGGCCGCGCGACCGTGAGGCCGCGCGCGGCCAGCGCGTGGATGCAGCGGCACGCCACCTCGAGCGATTCAACGACGGGCACGCCCGCGGCGGACAGCGCGAGCAGTGGCCCGCTGCGCGTGTGAGCATAGAGCGAATGCAGTACCAGCGGGATCCCGCGACTCTTCGCATGCCCAGCCATCGCAACCGCCGCCGCCGCTTCCTCGCCCAGCAGCGACTCCGCGAAGCGGATCGCGTAGCCGCCGAACAGGCCGACAACCAGTACGCCGCCCACGCCCGGATCTGCAAGCAGCAGCTCGAGCGCACGCGCGAAAATGGCCGGCGCGCGATCGGCCGCGCCCGCCAGGTCGACCGGGTTGTTCACGGCCGCTGCGCTGCCCAGCAGCTCGCGGAGGCGATTCTGCGTTTCGACGCCGAGCGTGGCCAGCGGCGCGCCGATTTCGTGGAGCGTATCAATGGCGAGAGCGGCGTGGCCGCCACCATCGGAGAGCAGGGCGATGCCCCGGCCGGCCGCGACCGGCGGCTGCGTGGCGAGTGTCTCGGCCACGTGCAGCAGCTCATCGGTACGCGTCACTTCCAGCACGCCCGCGCGGCGTAGCCCCGCACGCAGCAGCGCGTAGGAGCCGGCGACAGCGCCCGTGTGCGAACGTGCGGCCGCTCCGCCGGTCAGCGTGCGGGCGCCCTTCAGAAACACGATGGGTTTCCGTGACGATGCATCGCGCAGCGCGTCCAGGAAACGCCGGCCATCACGAAAGCCTTCCGCGTGCACGAGGATCGCGCGCGTTGCCGGATCGGACACGAGGAAGTCGATGTATTCATCGAAGCGGATGTCCGTCTCATTGCCGACGCCGATGCAGAAGGAGAACCCTTCCTGTGTGCGCGCCGTTGCTTCCGTGATCAGCTGCAGGGTCAGGTTGCCGCTTTGCACGAGCAGGCCGAGCCCGCCGGCGCGGACGCCGCGAATGCCGATCAGGTTGAGGCCGAGGCCAACGTTGATGAGGCCGGACGTGTTCGGCCCCGCGACACGCATTCCCGTGTCCCGCGCGACGCGGCGGATCTCGTCCTCGAGCTTGCGCCCCGCGTCGCCCGACTCGGCAAAACCGGAAGCCAGCACGACGGCGCCGCGTGAGCCCGCGCGCGCCCACTCCTCGAGCACAGCCGGCACGGTCGCGGCCGGCGTGCACACCAGGACCAGGTCCGGCGGCGCATCCAGCTCTGCCGGGCCGCGCGCGACCGGCAGCCCGAGCAGCGTGCCGCCCGCGGGATGCACCGGAATGATGCGGCCCGGATACGCGGCCAGTGTGAGCGCGCGCACGGCGTGGTGCCCGCGCTTCGACGGATCGGCGGACGCGCCAATGATCGCGACTGCGCGCGGGCGCAGCACGGCATCGAGCGCGTGCGGCAGTGTCCCTTCGTGGTGGTCCATTGCTGCTAACCGATGTGTCAGCGGCCGTGGTACCGGGGCGCGCGCTTCTCGCGAAACGCGACTACGCCTTCCAGCCAGTCCTCGGACGCCATGCACCGCTCGAGCGCACGGGCTTCCGCGGCCATGGCGGCGCGGCGGCCCAGCCGCCGGTTGCGCCGCAGCAGCTGGCGGGCCAGCCGCACAGGAATCGGCGCCTTCGCGGCTACGCGCTCCGCTACCGCGATGGCGGTGGCCAGTACCTGATCCGCGGGCACGGACCAGTTCACGAGATGCATGGCGGCGGCCTGCTCGCCCGAAAAGAACTCGCCGAGCAGCAGCAGCTCACGGGCGCGCGTCATGCTCACGCGCTCGGGCAGCGTCTGCGTGACGCCGCCGCCCACGAATGTGCCCAGGCCCAGCTCCGGAAGCCGCAGCTTCGCGTCCGATGCGGCTACAATCAAATCGCAGGAAAGCGCCAGCTCGAGGCCCGCGCCCACGGCGGCGCCGTTCACAGCGGCAACCACGGGCTTCGCACTTCGCTGCAGTGCGAGACACGCACGCTGCGCCGTGCGCGCATAGCGGTGCCGCTGCCGCGGCGGGAGCGGGCCTTCGGCGTGCGCCTTCAGGTCCGCGCCCGCGCAGAAAGCTCGGCCTTCGCCGGTCAGCACGAGGACCCGGACGCTTTCATCAGCGTTGGCAAGAGCGACCGCGCCGATCAGTTGCCGGTACAGCTCGAGGCTCACCGCATTGAGTCGGCCCGGCCGGCTCAGCACGATCACGGTGATCGGGCCGCGCCGCTCGGTTCGCACGGGGTCGCTGTCGTCCTGCAGCTCTCGGCTCATGTTCGCCTCTCGTCAGTGCCGCGCCTCGCGCAACCCAATGGCTGGCGAGCGCACCATTGTGGGGCACGTCACGGCATCAGCGGAAGGTCTTGCGGCTGGGGCTTGCGGCGACTACCCGCCGCGCGCCCGCGTTTCCGCTTGCCCGTGCCCGTAAGCCGGGCCATCTTGGCGCGCACCCTGCCGCCGCCGGAGAGCGAGCGTTCATGACGTCACCCGCTGTCGAAGACTACCTGAAGGCGCTGTACCAGCTGGCTCGCGAAGGTGGACCGGTCAGTACGTCCGCCATTGCGGAACGGTTGGGTGTGGCGGCCGGATCCGTCACGGGCATGCTCAAGCGGCTGGCGGACCAGGGCCTGGTCGAACACGTCCGTTATCACGGCGCAAGACTGACGGAGCAGGGCGCCGAACACGCAGTCCGGCTGATCCGCCGGCATCGCCTGCTCGAGCTGTTTCTGGTGCGCGTGCTCGGCTACACCTGGGACCGCGTTCACGATGAGGCCGAACGCCTCGAGCACGCGGCATCGGATCAGCTCATCGATCGTATTGCCATGCTGCTCGGCGAGCCAGCCGAAGACCCGCACGGCGATCCGATCCCGCGCGCGCACGGCGAGTTCCGCGAAGCCGTGCTCCCCCAGCTGGACGAGCTGGATGAAGGCAGCATCGCCGTGCTGCGCCGGTTTCAGGACAGCGATCCCGATGCGCTCCGCTACCTCGCGCAGCTCGGCCTCGTTCCCGGCACCGAGATCGAAGTGACGGACCGCGCGCCGTTCAATGGCCCACTCACCGTCAAGGTCGGCAATCGCAGCCATGTCCTTGGCCGCGATCTCTGCCGCACGATTCAGGTCGAGCCGCTGCCCGAAGACGATACCGCGTGAGTCACTCGCTGGAATCCGTTTTCCGTCCCGCCTCCATTGCCGTGATCGGCGCCAGCCGCACGCCCGGCACTGTCGGCTACATGATCGTAGACAACCTGCTGCGCCACGGCTACTCCGGTGCGATCTGGCCGGTGAATCCGCGCGCCACGGCAGTGCACGGCGTGCCCGCATACGACTCCGTCGAAAGCATCCCCGCGGCCGTCGACATGGCCGTGGTTGCCGTACCCAAGCAGCTCGTGGCCGACGTGGCCGAACAGTGCGGCCGCAAAGGCGTCAAGGCGCTGGTCGTCATCACGGCCGGCTTCAAGGAAGTTGGCGGCGCCGGTCGCGCCCGCGAAGAGAAGCTGCTCGAAATCGCGCGACAGTACGGCATGCGCGTTGTCGGACCCAATTGCCTGGGCGTGATCAATGCGTCGCAGGGTGTATCAATGAATGCGACGTTCGCACCCTCGATGCCGCCGCCCGGCCCCGTCGCCTTCATGAGCCAGTCCGGCGCCATGGGCATCACCATCCTGGATTATGCGGCCGAGTTCGGCATCGGCATCCGCCACTTCGTGTCTGTCGGCAACAAGGCGGATGTCAGCGGCAATGACCTGGTCGAGTACTGGGAGGCCGACCCGGACGTCGGCGTCATCCTGTTCTACCTCGAGAGCTTCGGGAATCCGCGCAAGTTCACATCCATTGCGCGCCGCGTCACGCGGAAGAAGCCGATCATTGTGGTCAAGTCCGGGCGCACGCCTGCCGGTGCGCGTGCGGCCTCCTCGCACACCGGCTCGCTCGCCGGGCTGGATATCGCCACGGACGCGCTGCTCGCGCAGTGCGGCGTGATCCGCGTTGACCGCGTCGAGCAGCTCTTCGACCTGGCCATGGCGTTCAGCCACCTGCCACTGCCGAAGGATGACACGGTGGCCATCATCACGAATGCGGGCGGTCCCGGCATCATCATCACGGATGCGTGCGAAGCCGCGGGTCTCCGCGTGGTCGAGCTGTCCGCGGAGACGCAGTCAAGGCTGCGGAGAGATCTGCCGGAAGAGGCCAGCGTGCGGAATCCCGTGGACATGATCGCCACGGCAAGCGCGGAGAACTACCGGCTGGCGCTCGAGGCCGTGCTCGCGGACGCCAACATCGGCGCCGCGATTGCCGCATTCGTGCCACCGCTCGGTGTACGCCAGCTCGACGTCGCCCTGTCCATTGTGCGGGCCAGGGAAGCCGTGCCCGGCAAGCCGATCCTGGCCGTACTCATGGGCCGCGAAGGCCTGCCTCAGGGACGCGCCGAGCTCGCCGAAGCCGGCATCCCCGGATACATCTTTCCCGAGTCCGCCGCACAGGCGCTTGCCGCGATGAACCGGCAGCGCCGCTGGCTGGAGCGGCCCGCCGGCCACGTCCGCCATTTCGATGTCGACGGCGCAACTGCGGCCCGCGCGCTCCGCCAGGCCGGCGAAAACGGGTACCTCTCTGGCGATGCCGTGCGCGCGCTACTCTCCGCCTGCGGCATTCCTGTTCTCGCGACGCGCGTTGCACGCACCGCCGATGAAGCGGTGGCTGCAGGCCGCGCCGTCGGCTGGCCCGTCGCTGCGAAAGTGCTGAGTCCGGACATCGTGCACAAAACCGAAGTCGGCGGTGTCCGGCTCGATCTGCGCGATGACGAAGACGTGAGCCGCGCGTTCGAAGAGATCACGCGGAGCACTGCCGCGGCTGAGCCCGGCGCACGCATCGACGGAGTGCTGATCGAGCAGTACGTGCGTGGCGGGCGCGAAGTCATCATCGGCATGAGTCAGGATCCATCGTTCGGGTCCATCCTCATGTTCGGGCTGGGCGGAATCTACGTCGAAGCGCTGAAAGACGTCGCGTTCCGCATCCAGCCGGTATCCGATATCGACGCGCAGGAAATGATCGACTCGATCCGCGGCGTCCGCCTGCTCCGCGGCATGCGCGGCGAGAAGCCGTCCGACTTCGCGTGTCTGATCGAAACGATCCAGCGCGTCTCACAGCTGGTCGGCGAGCATCCGGAAATCCGCGAAATGGATATCAACCCCTTCGTCGTCTTCGAGAAGGGCGGCGTCGCCGTGGATGCACGAGTCCGCGTACACCGCGATTAGCCGCCGCGCCTGGCTGCGCACCAGCCTGGCGCTCGCGTGCGCGTACGCCGTGGCCTGCGCGCCCGATGGCGCTCAGCGCGTCGTGCTGGCTACCACCACGTCCGTCGAGGATACCGGCCTGCTCGATGTGCTGATCCCGATGTTCAGGGCCGCACACCCGCAGTATGACGTGCAGTACATTGCGGTCGGCAGCGGACAGGCGCTCGAGCTGGGCCGGCGCCGCGATGCCGATGTGCTCATCACGCACTCGCCCGCCGACGAGGATCGATTCATGAGCGACGGCTACGGCGCCGACCGCCGCCCGCTCATGCGCAACACCTTCATCCTGGCGGGGCCGCCCGCCGACTCCGCCGGTGTACGCGGCGTGACGGACATCGTCCAGGCGTTTCGGGGCATAGCAGGCGCCGGCCAGCGCTTTGTTTCGCGAGGCGATGACAGCGGCACACACCGCAAGGAACGCGAGATCTGGAGCGCGGCCGGGCTTGAACCCGCCGGCGAGTGGTACCTCGAAGCCGGAGTCGGCATGGCGGACGCGCTCCGCATCGCGTCCCAGCGACGCGCCTACATCCTTACGGACAACGCGACGTGGCTGTTCGCCCGACGCAGCCTCGAGCTGGAAGGGATGTCCAGCGGCGATCCGCGTCTGATCAACCGCTACGTCGTGATCCGCGTGGCCAATGCACTCCATGCCGAGGGCGCACTCGCCTTCGCCGACTGGATCACGACACCCGAGGTTCAGCGCATCATCGGAGACTTCAAACAGCAGGAGCTGGGCGCTCCCCTGTTCATCCCGGCCGCGACGGACTCCGCCCGGTGAGCGCGACGCCTCAGCGGCCGCCCGCCTGCGTGTACCGCCGCTCGACTTCGCTCCAGTTCACGGTGTTCCACCACGCGCTGCAGTAGTCCGGCCGGCGGTTCTGGTACTTGAGGTAGTAGGCGTGCTCCCAGACATCGATGCCCAGGATCGGGACATGCCCTTTCATGTACGGGCTGTCCTGATTCGGTGTCGAGTAGACATCGACGCCGCCGCCGTCGACCACGAGCCAGCCCCAGCCGCTGCCGAACTGGCCCGCGGCTACGGTGTTGACGCGCGTCTTGAAGTCATCGAAGGAGCCGAACTTCGACTGGATCGCGCCAGCCAGTGCGCCGGAGGGCTGGCCGCCGCCGCCCGCCGCCATGATCGACCAGAACAGTGCGTGGTTCGCGAGGCCGCCACCGTTGTTGCGGACCGCGGTGCGAATCGATTCCGGCACCTGCTCAATGCCTCGCAGCAGTTCTTCGATGCTCTTCGCGTGCAGATTCGGATGGGCCTCGAGCGCCTTGTTCAGGTTGTTCGTATAGGCCGCATGATGCTTGTCGTGATGGATCTCCATCGTGCGCGCATCAATGTGCGGCTCGAGCGCGTCGAACGCGTACGGAAGGTCGGGAAGTACGAAGGGATAGGGCATTGCCCGCGTCCTTGCTTCATGGGTTCAGGATCATCCTGCCGGATGGGCGATGTAGGCTGCAGCCGCGCCGCACGCAAGAGCGGCGCCGCCGTACTCCACGCTGCGGCAAGAAAAACGCGCCCGGCACGGGCCGGGCGCGTAACCGTGCGCGCTGGAAGATGCTGTGCTAACGCATGCCCGCGGAGACCGGCTCCTCGGATTCCTCGTGGCCGCGGACGTACTGCTCGAGCTTGCCCAGCAGCGTGTCCGCGCCGGCGCGGCTCGCGCCGAACAGGCCTTCCTCATGCTCCGTCGCCTTCGCCGAAGCGCCGAACAGGTTCAGCCACTGGTCGAACCGCTCGCCCGCATGCATCACGATGTAGAACCGCTCGCCCCGCCGCGACGTCGGCAGCAGAAGGTCCAGCGCTGCCGCGCCGATCGCGATCGGCGAGATCACAATGTCCTTCAGACCGTCGAGGAGAAGCTTGATCTGAAATATCACCAGATCGCGAATGATGACGACGCGATCCTTCTTCCGCTTCTGCAATGCGTTCATCCCGTACCCCGCGTGGAGCCTGCGACTATCCCGTGCGGCGCCGGCCTGATGCTGTGCCGCTCATGTTCGCGTACGTCCAGTTCCCCGTAAAATCGTTGCCCGTGAACGTGAACACCATCGTGACCGGACCGTCCGGTGCATTCGCTACCACGGTCACCTTCTGCCCCTCCACTACCACCGAGCTGACCGGAATCGGTTCCGTCACGTTGGTGGTGAGTGACCCCGTGTAGCCGTTCTGCGCGCGCTGGATGGTGATCGTGCCCTCGATCGCCGTGCCATCCATGGACGTCGTGAAATCGAAGGTGCCCACCGGATCCACAGGTCGCGGCCCGGCCGGCGCGCTCGCACACGCCGCCGCAAACGCAACGCTCGCGAAAACACCTATCCATCGCCTCATGACCCACTCGCTTGTGCTTTCGGGGAAAGAGCGGCGCACCCATATCCCTACGGGCCGCAGGGCACGCAAGTTTCGGATTTCCAGGCGGATCAGCTGCCGCCAGCAGGGCCGGGGCCGCCGCCCGCCTTGTGCCGGTACGTGATCCGGCCGCGTGTCAGATCGTAGGGAGACAGCTCGAGGGATACCCGGTCACCCACCAGCACGCGGATCTTGAACTTCGACATCTTGCCCGCCGCATACGCCAGCACCGTGTGCCCGTTGTCCAGCAGGACGCGGAAGTTGCGGTCCGGTAACACTTCCGTGACCACGCCCTCCATCTCGATGCCTTCCTGCTTCGCCATTCGCGTGCCGCCTCCGCGTCTTCGCCTCGACAACCCAGGCCCATGCGGGCCTTCGGCTTACAATGATAATCACGCCCCCGGTCACCGACCAGCCTGATCTCCGTGGGGTAGTGGGTCAGTCGCCGTGTAACAGTTTCAGAATGTCGAAAACGGTCCACACGCGATCCGCCAGACCGGCCGCCATCGCGGGCGTCGTATGGATACCCCGATTCTTCCGGGTCAAGGTCTGATGCGGGCGGCAGAAATTGTAATGGGTGAAGTGCAACGCCACGGCGTACAGGTGAAATTCGACCTTCTTTGAGAAGGCATTGGTCAGTCTGGTGAACCGCCGCATCTGCATCCGCATGGTCAGGTTCTGGCGCTCGACGTGTGACGTGCAAACGTCGGCTTCTTCCGGCTGGCCCATGATGTAGCGCTTCTCGGCGCCGATGCAGACTGCCGGGCTGTAGCGGCGATTCGCCTCGGCGTCCGGGCTCGACCCGTACATCTTGACGAGCATGGCGTAATCGACCCGCGCCCAACCGAAAGCGTCTTCGACGGCGGTCAGGTACAGGCTCAGGCCATCGGTCGTGAGCTGGATGCGTGAGGCCAGCCGGTCCTCAAGGTCCTCGACGAAGGCACTGGCGTTCTCCGCATCCCGGTTCCCGATGCGATAGGCCACCGCCAGTTTGGAATCCTGATCGAGGGCGGTCCAGGTCCAGACATCGCCTCGCCCCTGACCCCGTTCCCACGGCGCCACGTTCTTCTCCTTGGCCCCGCAGAAACTCCAGATCTCATCGCACTGCACCCGCTTGGCCGGGACGTTCCGGACGAAACGGTCATGATGATTCTTGCAGTGTGCGCCCCACGATCTTGAGCAGACTCAGGACCGTGCCCTTGGCTGCGCCCGTGATGCGGCAAGTGGCTCGGATGGAATTGCCCTCGACGAGAGACCGCAGGATCGCGGTTTGTTTTTCGACGGATATCGTTCTCATGGAAAGAAATATGCTAAAGCAGTTGCGCAGAGTCAAGAGGTTCGACGCCAGTTATTCCGCGCGGAATGATGCAACATACGCAATATATTTTGCGTTCCTAACATCGTTTTCCGCTTGCGTTTTCGAGTTTCGATGCGATAATAAACGATGCCGCAGCATCGTGGGAAACCGCGATGTTGCGGCACGTAGACCCGGCGACAGGGCTCGAACCTGTACGGGGCGACTCCCGCTACGGAGTCTGCTCGCCCCACCAGAGCCCTGTACAAGCGAGTCTGGCGCGTCTGCCAAATTCCGCCACGCCGGGTGGCTGTTTGACAGCTCCGGGCCGGATTCGAACCGGCGTCGTCGTCCCCTGCTAGAGGCGCGCCTGACCACTCGGCCACCGGAGCAATCATCGTAACTTGTTGTGTGTGGTGGGGCAGGCGGGATTCTGACCCGCAACCCCCGGCTTAGTAGGCCGGTGCTCCGTGACTTGAGCTACTGCCCCTCACACAGAAGGCTCCGGGGTCTGTTTCGGGTACCAGCCGAAACAGGCCCCGTCCTGCTCTTAACTGCCTCCCTCCATGAAGCGTCGCACTGTGTAGGTGGCTGGGGCAACCTTCACGAACGACTCGCCGCGTTTCCACTTGCGATCCATGCTGCCTACCAGGGAAAGCCTGACTTTCTTCGGATTTCCGTTGCCGAACCCCGCTTGGCGAACCGCTTCGACAATCTGGTTGATGTGCATGGGCCTCCCCGCATCCAGCAGGAAGCGGTAGGCCACCTCGATCATCGTTGGACGATCCTCGTGTTCATCCGGATTCGCTGACTTGGAGAGAAGGCCCATGAGGTCGCCCTGGGTCAAATCGGCGTCCCCATATGGCGAATCACCGATAACATCGGAGATGTTTTGGATGGCCGAGCGGAGTTTGAAGGCCCTTTTCTCGGCCTGCAGAAGCTCTGCTCTGAGGTCGCCTAAAATGGCCCTGAGATCGACTTTGCGCGTTTCCATATCCGGACGTAGCTACTCGGATGGCTCCGAGTCATCGGATGTTCCTAGGCTGTCATGCGGGCAATGTAGCGCAGTTCTGTCCCGCGCGGAAGTCCTACGTTTCGCCCTGAGTCTTCCGCTTCCGCCAGCGGGCCAACGCCGCCTTCCGGGCAGCTCGCGAACGCTGCTCGGGCGTCATCGTCTCCAATCGGCGTTTCCCACCCTTCTTCCCCCCCAAACGACCGAGCCGGACGGCGTGGGGGTTCTTCTTCGGTGGCGGGGTCTCGCGTGCGTCGTCGTCGCCCGTTGCTTCCTGAACCACGCGGAAGGCCGTCAGATTCGGATCGTACGGTTGATTCTTGCTAGAGCGCTTGGGCATGATGTAATTTAGAGCCGGATCGTGTGCAAGACAAGGATCAACGCGGGAGAACGATGGTACGCGCGCGGACATTGCCGAAACCTGTTTTCCGGACGGCGCTGGGAAGTCTGTATGAGGCGGACTGCCTGGACGTGCTCCCGGTGCTCCGGAACGACTCCGTGGACACAGTGTTCGCGGACCCGCCATTCAATCTTCGAAAGCAATACGGACAGAAAACCTCGGACGACCAGCCGGATTCGGCTTACCTGGACTGGTGCAAGGCATGGCTCCGCGAATGCGTACGCGTACTCAAGCCCGGCGGATCGATCTTTGTCTACAACCTCCCGAAATGGAACATCTTCCTCGGCGCATTCCTCACCGACCTGGGCATGACCTTCCGCCACTGGATTGCCGTTGAGCAGAAGAACGGACTCCCGATCTCGGGGCGCTTGTATCCGGCACATTACTCGCTCCTCTACTACTCCAAAGGCAAGGCGGCCCGGTTTCGCCGGATCAGAACGCCAATCGAGACTTGCCGTCATTGCGGCGGTGAAATCAAGGACTACGGCGGGCACCGTGACGCCATGAATCCCAAAGGCGTGAACCTGAAAGACATCTGGACGGACATTCCGCCCGTCCGTCATCGAAAGTTCAAATCCGAAAAGCGGCCCGCCAATGCCGTGAGCACCAAGCTACTCGAACGCGTCATCGAGTTGAGCACTGAACCGGGCGATACCGTGCTCGATCCGTTCGGTGGGAGCGGGACAACGTACGCAGTGTGCGAACGTCGGGGCCGTCATTGGATCGGGATCGAGATCGAAGATCCACGACCTATCATTGACCGACTGAATGGCGAGCTGGACCATCACCGCAACGATGACTTCGTGGAAACCGATGCATCTGTCGCGGTCTGATCGTGCCGCAAATCACAAGGACTATCGACTACAACGGATTCGATACAAGGGTCCGACGACTCGGCCTCGGGGCACTAGTGGCCGAAGCGACATCTACCCTGGATTTCGAGTTGCTTGTTGAGGAACGCAGGCACGCCAACGGGACGCAGGGTCTGCGCCGGCTCATTGATGGCGGGTTCCACGGCCTCGGCGGCTGGACCTGCATCAAGTCGGGTGGCGTGGACTGGACCAAGTCCAACGCTCAGGGTGCCACCGTGGCAGTCGAGGTCCAGGTCTCCGGTCGAAGCGATTTGCTCGCCGTGGACGTTCTGCATCTTTCGGAGCGCCTCGTAGAAGGCACCATTGACGCCGGGGTTATCATCGTGCCGGACGATGAACTGTCCGAATACCTGACCGACCGCACACCCAACCTCGCCACTGCCATCCGCCACGTGGATCGCCGGGCCAAGGATCTGCCCATTCGGATCATCGCCTTTCGGCACGACGGTCCAGGACCTGCCCTGCCGAAAATGCGGACGAACCTCGGGCGACTGTAACTACTCAAAGTGACCCACTACCCTCCGTGGCGCGACGCCGGCCCGCCCGCCTATCTTGCCGCCCCTCAGTCGAATCGTCCCCGGAAAACGCGATGATCTTTCACGATCCGCCCGTGCTGCCGCGCGGGTTCCAATGCGCCAGCAGGAACTGCGGCCTCAAGCCCGAGGCGCCCGACCTGTCCCTCTTTGTCAGCGACGTGGAGGCTGCCGCCGCCGCGATCTTCACGCGGAACCACTTCCCCGGCGCGCCCATCCTGCTCGGCCGCGAAACCATCCGTGCCGGCCGGCTCCGCGCCATTGTCGCCAACAGCAAGTGCAGCAATGTCGCCACCGGTCAGGCCGGCCTCGACCACGCCCGCCGCATGGCCGGCGCTGCGGCCGCAGAAATCGGCACCACGGCCGATCGCGTCCTCGTCAGCTCGACCGGCGTCATCGGCGTGCCGCTGCCCATCGACAAGATCGAGCGCGGACTGCGCGGCATGTCCGCCGAACTGCAGGATGATCCGCGCTCCGGCGCGCTCGGCATCATGACCACCGACCGTGTGCCCAAGGTCCTCTCCTCCACCGCCGGACTCGCCACACTCACCTGGGTCGCCAAAGGCGCCGGCATGATCCAGCCCAACATGGCCACCATGCTCGCTTACATCTTCACGGACGCCCGCTTCGAGGCCGCCACCCTCGATCGCATGCTCCGGCAGGCGGCCCGCAGCTCCTTCGATATGCTCTCCATCGACACCGATACCAGCACGTCCGATACCTGCGCACTGCTCGCCAACGGCCGCGCCGGAAACGTCCCCGAAGCCCTGTTCCAGGAAGCCCTCGACGCAGGCTGCACCCGCCTCTGCGAAATGCTCGCGCGCGACGGCGAAGGCGCTACCAAACTGCTGCGCGCCATCGTTCGAGGCGCCGCCTCCGACAACGACGCTCGGCAGATCGCGCGATCCATCATCAATTCACCCCTCGTCAAAACCATGGCCTACGGCGCAGACCCCAACGTCGGCCGCATCCTCATGGCCATCGGCAAATGCCTCGACTGCACAGTCCGCCCCGAAGCCACCGACGCATGGATCAACCAGCGGCAGGTCGTGCACAATGGAATCCGCTCCGCCTTCGATGAGGACGCTCTGCGCCGCGAACTCCGCGGAGATACCGTCGACATCGAAGTCGACCTCCGCCTCGGCAACGGCCAGGCGACTGCCTTCGGTTGCGACCTGACCAGCGGCTACATCGAGGAGAACGCCGCCTACTACTCCAGCTGATGCAGCGACCGCGGCTGCACCATCAACGCGGGGCGCCTCGCCGCGACCCACGCGCTCAGCCCCGCACCAGTGGCTCCAGCACCTCCAGCGCGCGACGCACCTCCCCCAGCGACCGCGCGTCCAGACCCGACAGCAGCTCCGACACCTGCGCAACCCGCCGACGCCGCCCCTCCTCCAGCACCCGCTTCCCCTTCGCCGTTGCCCGTACCCGCCACACCCGCGCATCCCCGGGATCCGCGCTCCGCACCAGGTAGCCGTCCGATTCCAGACCCGATACCAGCCGCGTCATCGTCGGCGCTGATACCATCTCCGCCGCCGCCAGCTCGCCAATCGTACGCGGCCCGCCGAACACCAGCACCGACATCGCCGACGCCCGCGCCGGACTCAGCCCCGTCGCCGCATCCGTCTTCCGCACCCGCCGCAGCAGCTGGATCGCCAGGGCATGCAGCCGTCCGGCCGTGTCGTCCCGCGCCGCTCTTGCGTTTCCGCTCATGGCCTGATATTTAGTTAGCGCAGCTAAATAACGCAAGGGCGCGGATGCCGGTCCGGCGGGCACGGGGACATCGCCGGACGGAACGGCCCGGAACGGGTGGGAGCCATGACGACGGGATTCGGGTTGTCGAAGATCGGGCAGATCGCGATCAACGTGCGGGACCTGCCGCGAGCGGTGAAGTTCTACCGGGACGTGCTGGGGATGCGCTATCTGTTCGAGGCGCCGCCGCAGATGGCATTTTTCGATTGTGGCGGGATCCGGCTGATGCTGGGGGTAGCGGAGAAGAGCGAGTTCGACCATCCGGCGTCGATTCTCTACTATGACGTATCGGACATCGGAGCGGCGGCGGCGGAGCTGAAGCGGCGGGGTGTGACGTTCGAAGCGGAGCCGCATCTTGTGGCGGACCTGGGTACGCGGGAGTTGTGGCTGGCGTTTTTCCGGGACACGGAGTCGAACGTGCTTTCGCTGATGAGCGAGGTAGCGAAGGCGGCGCACTGAACCGGCGGAGGCGGTTGCGATCATGGAGGCCGGGCGGTTCGCGGAGGGCGATCATTTTTCGGCGTGCGCGGACGCGTACGCGGCGTACCGGCCGACGTATCCGCGGGCGCTGGCGGAGCTGCTGGGTTCGTTGACGCGGCGCAGGGAGCTGGTATGGGAAGCGGGCTGCGGCTCGGGCCAGCTGACGGTGTTGCTGGCGGAGCGTTTTGCGCGCGTGATCGCGACGGACGCGAGCGAGGAGCAGCTGTCGCACGCGCCGCGTGTGGAGAACGTGGCGTATCGCAGGGCGAGCGCGGAGTCGAGCGGTCTGCCGGCTCACGTGGCGGATCTGGTGGTGGCCGCGCAGGCGGCGCACTGGTTCGATCTGCCGCTGTTCTTTGCGGAGGCTCAGCGAGTCGGCCGGGCTGGCGCTACGATTGCGCTGGTGAGCTACGGCGTCGTGCAGGCGGGAGGCGATGTCGATCCGCTGATCCACGAATTCCATCGGCACACGCTTGCGCCGTGGTGGCCGCCGGAGCGCCGGCATGTCGACACGGCGTACCGCACACTGGACTTTCCCTTCGAGGAGCTGGCGACGCCGCTGCTGCAAATGAGCAAGCGCTGGACCCTGGACGAATTCATGGGCTACATGCGGACGTGGTCGGCGGTCCGCGCGCTGCTGCGCGCCGGCGAATCGGCAAAGCTGGACGCGGTGGAAGCGGAATTGCGCCGGCGCTGGGTCGGGACCGCGCCACGCGAGATTCGCTGGTCGCTGGTCGTGCGCGCCGGCCGGCTCTAGCAGGTTGCTGAAAAAGCCTGCCACGAATAGATGGACCACACAGGTGCGGATGAATATATTGCGGCGTCCTCGAAATGGAGAGGCAATGCGCGGCCAGGATGCGAAGACGTCCGCT
>Ga0187892_10007908_pt1 | contig 14869 bp, 12 predicted proteins | sample MA1701073metaG_FD_139345 | JGI IMG/M metagenome (GOLD analysis project Ga0187892, IMG submission 139345) | Bio-ooze microbial communities from a basaltic lava cave in the Kipuka Kanohina Cave System on the Island of Hawaii, USA - MA170107-3 metaG ... | reverse complement strand
CTCGCGGCGGAGCCGCCGAAGGACCCGTGGATGGAGCACGTCGCCGGCGGCTCGAAGAAGCACCCGGGCCTGGTGATCTCCGGGCCGTACGCGGAGTGGGAGTCGGCGTCGGGCCGGATCGCGCGGCGGCTCTCCGACGACTTCGACGCGGGCCTCTTCCTCGGCCACCACCACCGCGACAAGAAGGACCGCAAAATCTGGATCAACATCGACCGCGGCACGGAGGGCAAGGTCAACGACGACGGCTCGCTGGGACCGGCGACGTCGACGGAGCGGGCGCGCAAGTACTACGACGAGTATCTCGGGCACGTCCGCGAGGCGGCGGGGGGCGGGCGCGGGCCGGCGAACATGATCGTCACGATGCGCAACCACTCCGAGGACCTGCCGTGCGAGGTCGCGTGGTTCGGGTTCAACCGCAAGGCGATCGAGGCGGTCGCGCAGATGGCGCGGAAGGCGGGCGCCGAGATGCGCTTCGACGAGCTGGACGACGAGTACACGCACAAGGGGAAGAAGGTCAAGTTCCGCTTCACGGAGGGGGACGCGAAGTCGACGGGCTGGATGACGACGAGCGTCTGCCGGCGCGGGATCGCGTTCTTCGCGCCGAGCTCGATGGATCTCGACGTGAAGGTGCTCGCGGAGATGATCGAGTTCCTCTACGCCAGTCGTTAGTCATTAGTTGTTAGTCATTAGTGGACGTCCTGATGACGAAGGACCAACGACTAATGACTGCACGCCTCGCGTTGCTGGCGTTGTTGCTGACCGGTACGGCTCCGGTCGAAGAGTTCAGCTTCATCCACTGCAGCGACACGCACTCGCCCGTCGCCGGCAGCGAGGAGACGATCGCCGAGATGCGCGGAGTCGGCGAGGTGGAGCTCGAGCCGTACAAGGTGAAGGCGAAGGCGCCGTCGTTCGTCGTCGTGACGGGCGACCTGACGGAGTACGGCGGGCCGTCGGCCGGCCGGGCGTGGTGGGACAAGTACCTCGGGTACTGGAAGGACTTCAAGGTCCCGGTCTGGCATGTCGCGGGGAACCACGACAACACGTGGGACTCGATCCGGCCGGCGCTGCGCAAGGCGCACGGCGGCGCGTGCTACTCGTTCGAGAAGCACGGCTGCCGGTTTATCGTGCTCGACAGCGCGTCCGTGCAGGATCCGCGGCCGAGCTTCGGGGCGGAGGTGCTCGGGTGGCTGCGGGAGGACCTGCGCAAGGTGAAGAAGGACACGCCGCTGTTCATCTTCTTCCACCATCCGCCGGAGCGGACCGAGTTCGCGAGCGCGTACGACTATCAGCGCCTTTTCGACCTGGTGCGGCCGTACCACGTCGCGGCGTTCTGCGTCGGCCACTATCACACGGCGTGGGGGCGGCCGATCGAGGGCTTCGACGTGGTCTGCGGCGGCTCGACGTTCGGGAAGGACCGCGGGTATTCGATCGTGTCGGTGTCGGGCGGCACGCTGCGGGTCGCGTACAGGAAGCTCGGCGAGGAGAAGGCGGCGCTGGCGCTGCTGGAGAAGAAGCTGGAGCCCGCGCCGCCGCATCCGGTGCGCGTGCGGCAGCCGGTCGAGGACGACGAGGTGTCGGGCGACAGCGTGTCGGTGATCGCGGAGGTGGCGTCGAAGCCGAAGTCGGTGATCGTCGACCTCGACGAGGGGAAGGACGTCGAGATGACGCAGCGCAGGGACGGCGCGTGGGGCGCCACGGTTTCCGTGAAGGACGTTCCGCCGGGCCGGCATCTCGTGCGCGTGAGCATCGGGACGCACTCGCGGATCGTGCCGGTGCGCGTGGTGCGCGACGGCGGCGCGGAGGAGCGGTGGCGGGTGCAGCTGGGTGGCGCGGTGCGGGCGATGCGGGCGCACGGCGAACGCCTGTACGCGGGCGCGGGCGATGGGGTGATGCACTGCCTGCGGCTGGCGGACGGCGCGCCGGTGTGGACGTTCGCGACGGGCGGGGAGATCCTCTCGCGGCCGGCCGTCGTCCGCGATGCGGTCGTCTTCGGGTCGGGCGACGGGAACGTGTACGCGCTCGATGCGGCGACGGGGAAGGAGAAGTGGCGGCACGCGGCGGAGGCGGCGTCGTACGCGTCGCCGGCCGCGGCGGAGGGCGTGGTCGTGGTCGCGACGAATGCGGGCGCGATCCGGGCGCTCGATGTGGAGACGGGGGCGGTGAGGTGGAGCAATACGTCGGCCGAGTACGCGGTCGAGTCGGCGCTGCATGTCGCGGATGGGGTTGTGTATGCGGGCGCGTGGGACCAGCATGCGTACGCGGTGTCGCTGGCGGATGGGGCGTTGAAGTGGAAGTGCCAGGGGGCGGGGTCGGCGGCGGAGAAGGCGAAGAAGTACTACAGTCCGGCGGACTGCGGGCCGGTCGCGTCGGGCGGGCGGGTTTGGGTTGCCGACCGCAAGTACATGCTGACGGTGATCGAGGGAGGGAAGGCGGTCGAGTCGCAGGAGGATGTGTCGGCGGTGGGGCTGTCGGAGGACGGGAAGGCGGTCTATCTGCGGCGGACGAAGGACCGGCTGGTGAAGATGGAGGGGGGCGCGGAGGCGTGGAGCGCGTCGGTGGACACGGACGCGATTCCGGGGGCGCCGGTGGAGCATAAGGGGGTGGTGGTGGTGTGCAGCGGCCGCGGGCTGGTGTCGGCGGTGGAGGCGGCGAGCGGCAAGGTGCTGTGGCAGTATCAGGCGACGCCGCGGCTGTATGTGCTGGGGCCGCCGGAGGTGAAGGAGCGGCTGGTGTTTGTGGGGTGCCAGGACGGGACGGTCACGGCGCTGCAGGGGCCGTGAGCTGCCGGCCATCCGCTCTCGGTTGAGCCTGGCGGGTCTGGTCAATGGTTTCCGCGGCAGACGTGTTCACTTTCGCGGTGGGGACCCTGCGGGGACTGTGGACGACATCCTCTTCCGGGTCGCCAAGAATTCGTGCTGCCTGACGCGAAGGGAGGCTGAACGTGGACACAACGCCGAATACGTTTGGCGAGTTCTTTAAGGAACGGAGGATTGCACTGGCAAAGACCCTCCGAGAGTTCTGCGCGGAACACGGTTTCGACGCCGGCAACACGTCGAAACTCGAGCGAGGTCTGCTCGCACCGCCCCAGGCGGGCGACAAGCTGGAGGCGTACGCCAAGGCTCTCAAGCTGTCGAAGGGAACCGCCGAGTGGCGCAAGTTCTTTGATCTGGCCGCCGCGGGTGCAGGCGTGATTCCCGAGGACTTGAAGGACGAAAGCGTCCTCAAGCGGCTACCGCTGGTGTTTCGCACCCTGCGCGCCACGAAACTCAGCGAGAAGCAGCTCGACAAGTTGATCGAGCGCTTGCGCGGAGAGTAGATAGTTCCCGTGATTCGTAATTCGTGATTCGAGATTCGCCGCTACTTCGGGATCTTCTTGACCTCTTCCTCGACGTCCTTGAGGAGCGGCGATCCCTGGTACTTGCGGCTCAGCTCCGCGTGCATCTGGTACGCGCGGTCGCGATAGAGGTTCTTCTTCTCCGGCTCCGTCTGCTGCGCCGAGAAGCGCGCGGCCGCGATGCCCGCGTACGCGATCGCCAGCTCGTGCTCGCGCGACGACTCGCCGAGCTTCGGGGCGATATCGAACACGCAGCGCGCCAGATCGAGCAGCGCCTCCTTGTACTTCTTCTCCCCCTCCAGCAGCGCCCGCCCGCGCCCCAGATAGCCCCCCATCATCATCCTCGCGTCCTTGCCGCGCGCCGCGGTGATCATGTTCTCCGACTTCTGGGAGAGGCCGGACCAGTCCTTGAGCCCGCCCAGACAGCGCAGCACGCCGAGCTGCGCCTGGACGCCGAACTCCTTGTCGGCCGCGTACTTGTCGTAGATCGTCTTCGCCCCCCGCCAGTCCCCCTTCGACTCGGCGATGTCGGCCTTGACCATGTCGAGGCCCTTCTTCCAGTCCTCGATGCCCTTCTCCGTCGCGCCCTTCTCGAAGTCCTTGACCGCCTCGTCGACGGCGGCGGCGCCCGCCTGCCGCGCGGCGTCGAACTGCAGCATGTACGAGTCACGGACGTAGAACGAGTCCGGCGCGTCCGCGCGCAGCTTCTTCGCGGCGGCGATCGCCTTCGCCGCGTCCGCCGCCTCGAGATGGCAGCGGATGATGTACCAGCGCGCCGTCTGCTTGGCCGGGTCCTTCACGTTGGGGTCGCGGATCACGCGCTCGAACCGCGTGATGGCCTCCCCCCACGCGTTGTCCTTGAACGCGCGCTCGGCCGACAGGAAGTCGCTCAGCTTGACGTTGTTCAGGTCGAACTCGACTTCCCTGACGTTCCTCGCCGGCTCGGACAGCGACCCCGCCTGCGAGTCGTAGCCGACCTCCTTGTACGTCATCGTCGTGATGTCCCCCTCGAGGGGCTGGCTGTTGTCCTTCTTGTGGATCTTGTCCTGCGCGAAGGCCGCGGAGGCGGCCGCGAGGACGGCGAACGCGATGACGGGCAGTTTCGTGAGCATGGGACGCATTATACGCCTCGGAAAAGCACCATCAAGTGAAACGACGGCGGGCGTGCGGGGGTTCGGATGGGGAAGTCGTTAGCCGTCAGCCATTGGCCATTAGCCGGAGGAGTTTTCTCTCGCCGGAGCGACCTCTGGCTAACGGCCAAGAGCTCATGGCCAATGGCTACTTCGGCGTGATCTTCGCCTCGACGGTGCTCAGGATCTCCAGCTCGTGGTCCGCGCCCCCCTCCTCGTTGTGGAAGGTGGCCCACGCGCGCACCTTGCCCTTCGACTCGCTCCCGAGCGCGGCGCCCGTCTTGAGGTCGAGGTCGACCCAGCCGGACGCCTCGAAGACGTTCTCGCTCTTCTTCTGGTTTTTGTCCACCTTCTCCTTCGGGATCTCGAGCGACGCCTTCGCCGAGAACGAGATGCGCGCGACGTTCTTCTCGATCTTCTCGATCTTCGCCTTCTGCGCGATCGCGTAGCGCCCGTCGTTGTCCTTCTGCTTGCGCTCCGTCTTCCACTTCGACTCCCACTCCTCGCCCACCTTCACCGGAGCGTCCGGCAGGCGCACGGCCGCGACCGACGCATAGTCCAGGATCTCCCCCCACGCGTCCTGGTTCTCGTCGGACGACTTGTAGTCGCCCTTGAGGCCGAGCGTGTAATCGCGCCCGCCCATCCCGAGGAACCAGCAGATCTGCTGCAGCTTGTCCTTGTCGAGCCCCTCGGGCGGCGCGCTCTTCTCGAAGTCGAACTCGTACTTCTCGTCGTCGTAGACGCCGTCGACGCGCGCCTCGTCGACCTCGATCTTCACGTGCACCTTCCCCTTCGTGTTCGACAGGATCTTCCGCTCGCCCGACGCGCGCACGCGGATCTTCTCGAACCCGAAGAACGCCTCCGCCGAGCGGACCATCGTCACCATCTGCTCCGTGCCCGTGATCTTGAGCGTGAGGGTGTACGCCGCGTCGACGGGGGCGGAGGCGCCCTTCTCGCCCCCGTACTTGAGTTCGATGGGGTCCTGCAAGAGCAGCGCGACGACGAGCAGCTTCATTCCTTCGCCCCCTGCTTCGTGGCGACACTGAACGTGACCTGGAGTTCGGTGTCTTCGCCGGTCGTGGGGTCGGTGCCCTTCAGGACCGCGCGCACCGTGCCCGAGCCCTCCCACGAGGCCGGCTGGCCGGTCTTGAGATCCAGCACGACCTTCGCCTTGCCCTCGACCTTCGTCTCCTGCTTGCCGGTCGCGTCCTTGCCGACCGACGCGATCGCCGCAAGCTCCAGCGAGACCTCAGCGCGGCTGTCCGCGAGCTTCTCGAGCTTCGCCTTCTGGACGAAGTCGAACTGGCTGCCGTTCTGCTTGTCCTTGCGGTCGCCGCGCCACTTCGTGTCCCAGCTCTCGCCCTCCTTGACCGGCTTGTCCGACAGCCGGACGGTCGGCCACGAGAGGTGCATCAGCGCCTCCCCGAACGCGTCCTGCGTCAGATCGACCGCCTTGAGAACGCCGGCGGGCGAGAGCGTCTGCGGGTGGCCGTTCATGACGATCACCCAGAGCAGCCCCTTCAGCTTGTCGTCCTTCATGTCGGCGGGCGGGGCCTTGAGGTCGAAGTCGAACCCGAACTTCTCGTCGTCGTAGACGCCCTCGACGCGCGCCTGCGCGTACTGGGTGCGCAGCGTCCGCAGCTCGGTCCTGCGGTCGACGCGGTCGATGCGGCGCTCGCCGTCGGCCTTGTACTTGATCTTCGAGAAGCTGAAGAACGGCGAGACCGAACGGATGAAGTTGAGCGCGTTGTCGGTGCCCTTGAGCTCGAGGTCGAGCGTCAGCTCGGCCGCCATCGGCTGCGACACGCCGCGGTCGCCGCCGTACTTCAGGAGGACGGCTTCCTCCTGGATGAGAAGCGCGAGTGCGGCAGCGATCACGAGATCAGCTCCTTGACCGGCGTGCCCTCGTCCAGGATCTTCACCGGGCGGCCCGTCGAGGTCATGTACTGCTTCTTCGCGTCGATGCCGAGGCAGTGATAGATCGTCGAGTAGTAGTCGGGGACCGTCACGGGCCGCTCGACGATGTCGGTGCCGTCGACATTCGTCCTGCCGACGACGCGGCCGCCGCGGATGCCGCCGCCAGCCATGGCGACCGACCACGCCTTCGTGAAATGGTCGCGCCCCTCGCCCGCGTTGATGCGCGGCGTGCGTCCGAACTCTCCCATGCAGAGGACGAGCGTCTCGGAGAGCAGCCCGGTGCGGTCGAGGTCCTCGAGCAGCCCGCCGAAGCCGGGGTCCAGGTCGTTCATCAGCTTGCGGGTGCGGTTGAAATTGTCGGCGTGCGTGTCCCAGTCGGCGAAGCGGACCTCGACGAAGCGGGTGCCGGCCTGGACGAGGCGGCGCGCCAGCAGGCACGCGCGGCCGAACGCGCTCGCGCCGTAGAGCTTGCGCGTCTCGTCCGGCTCCCTGGAGACGTCGAACGCCTTGACGTGCGGCGAGCGGATGAGGGCGAGCGCGCGCTCGTACGCCTTCTGGTGCGCGATCACCTTCTTCTCGTCGTGCTCCGTGCGGAACTTCTCGTTCTGCGCCTTGAGCAGTTCCTCGCGGTCGTCGAGCCGGAACTTCGTGACGCCGGCGGCGAGCTTGAGATCCTCGAGGGGATTGTCGATCTTCTCGACGATGAAGGGTGCGCGGTCCTGCGGGAGGTAGCCGGAGCCGATGCCGTCGTCGCCGCCGATCGTGATGCAGCCCGGCAGCCCCTCCGCCTGCATGCCGAGCTCCTGGGCGACCATCGAGCCGAAGTGCGGGTGGTCCACCGTCTCGGAGCGGCGGTAGCCGGTGTGGAGGAGGTAGCTCGCGGTGTCGTGGTTCGGGTCCTTCGAGTGGATCGAGCGGATGAGCGAGAGCTTCTTCATCTGCTTCGCCACGCGCGGCAGGTGCTGGCAGATCTGGATGCCGGGGACGGCGGTGTCGATCGCCTTGAACGGGCCGCCGGTGTCGGTGCCGGGCTTGAGGTCCCACGTGTCGAGCTGGCTCGGCGCGCCCTGCATCCAGAGGAGGATGACCGACTTCGCCTTGCCCTGCGGGCCGTCCTGAGGCCAGGCGAGGCCGAGGTTGCCGAAGGTCGCCGCGCCGGCGGCCGCGCCGAACGAGAGGCGGATGAAGTCGCGGCGCCCGAGGCGGCAGTGCCTGCAGTCGGAGTCCATCAGTCACCTGGAGAATTCACCACGGAAGCACGGAAGCCACGGAAGGTGCACGGAAAAGCCTCTAGTGATTGAAGAAGAACTCGGCCGAGTTCAGCAGCGCCCAGTAGATGTCCTCGTACGCGGACGCCGACGCGCGCTTCTTCTTGAGGTACGCGCCGTAACGCGCGAGCTCGTCCGCAGCCGGGCCGCGGCCGAGCACCGTCCGGAACATCAGGCTGACGCGCCCCTCGGGCGTCGCCTCCGCCTTCATGACCTCGGCGAGGCGGCCCCAGCCGACCTTGACGGTGTTCTGCAGGTCGGTTCCGTTCATCATCTTGAGCGCGAGGCGCGTGCTCCCCGCGTACGGCGTCTCCTCCGGGGCGCGGCCGCTCGGCGCCAGGATGCCGGACACGAACTGGAAGAGGTACATGCGGAAGACGCGCTCGTTGCCGTAGCCCGGCAGGGCCTTCACGTTCTCGTAGAACTGGTTGTAGAACTCGCGGAAGAACGCGTCGAGCGCGAGCAGGTAGACGAGGTTGTTCAGGAACTGGGGCGGATCCTGCGGCTTGAGCGGCTTGAACGCGAAGGCGTCGTCCGGCGCGTCCTTCACGCGCGCGCTCGACAGCCCGTACGCGCGCGAAAGCACGATGCCGCGCGCGATGCGGCGCGTCCGGTAGCCGCCTTTCGCGAACTCCTGCGCCAGCTCCGACAGCAGCGCCGGATGCGAGGGCTTCGCCTTGTCGGTGAACTTGTCGACCGGATCGACGAACCCGCGCCCCATGAAGTGCGCCCAGAACCGGTTGACCGCCGCGCGTCCGAACTGGTCGTTCTTGGCGCCGACGAGGAAGCGCGCCAGCGCCTTGCCCGCCGGCTCGTCCTTGTCGGGCGTGCTGCCGTCGAGGAAGCGCGGGGCCATGTCGACGTGCTTGTCGTCGCCGACCGGCATGCGGACGATCGGCGCCTCCTGCATGATCTTCGTCTTGATCCCGTCGAAGGTCTGGCGCGTCTTCTGCCTGATGCCGGCGAAGAACGCGGTGAGGCCCCAGAAGTCCTCCTGCGTGTACTTGTCGAACGGGTGGTCGTGGCACTGCGCGCACTGGATCTGCACGCCGAGGAAGACGCGCGCGGTCTTGACCGCGAGTTCGGTCGGCGGCTCCTTGGGGTCGAGGAACTTCATGAGGAAGTTCGTCTCCGGCTTCTCGTCCTTCTCGCCGCGCGAGCCGACGAGCGCGGCCGCGAACTGGTCGTACGGCAGGTCGTCCTTGTACGCCTTCTTGAGCCAGCCCGCGAAGCCGGGGAAGTCGACCTTGAACGGGTCGGCCTGCTCGAAGTGGTAGTTGAAGAGGAGGCGGATCCACCGGTCGACGAAGTACTCGGCCGCCTCGTCGGAGGCGAGCCACGCGTCGGCGAGCTTCGCGCGCTTGGCGGCGTCCTTGTCCGCCTCGAACGACTTGACCTCGTCCGGGCGCGGGAGGCGGCCGAGCACGTCGAGCGCGAGGCGGCGGACGAAGATGGCGTCGCCGGCGGGGGCCGCGGGCTTGATGCCGAGCTCGCTCCAGCGCGCCTCGATGTGCCTGTCGATGAGCGCGGCGACCGGGTCGCGGTCGGCGGTCGTGGTGTCCTGGGGCAGGGCCAGCAGGACCAGGAGCAGGCTGATGCGCATCGTTCGTCCTCCAGCCTGAGGATACCCCGCTTCGGCGCCCGCGGTTTCGCTATTGGGCGAGCAAAAGGGAACGGCCGGCCGCTGTCTTGCGGCAGCGCCAGACCGCCTCCGCGAAGCCGTCCCGGAGGTCCCTGGGGACGTTCACGAGCAGCGCCGCGCCCCACGCCTCGCGCAGGAGCACGTGCTCGGCGCCCTCGTCCTTCGGGAGCGCCGTCGCGAGCTTCCGCGCGGCCGCTTCGAACTCGATCGCGTCGTTCCGCGTGTCCCACGCCGTCAACCACGCGACGAGCGGGCGCTTCGCGGCGGTCTCGAAGCAGAGGAGGACGTCGCCCGACCAGCCCGGGGCGGCGGTCGACGTGTCCTCCTTGATGTGCGACTCGAGCACGATGGCGACGCCGAGCTCGCCGAGCGTCGTGCTCCAGACGCGCGACGCGCCCCTGGAGCCGAGGAAGTCCTCGACCGGCCGCGCGTCGATCGCGGCGGGCGCCTCGCCGGCGACGTACTTCTCGACGTGGAGCACCTGCTCGGTCGACTCGGGGGGGCGCGCAAGAGTCTTGTCGACGGCGGCCATGCCGCCGGCCTGCCGCACGGTCTCCAGGAAGATGCCGCCGCGCCGGTAGCCGAAATCGCCGCCGCGGACGAAAAGGCGCGGCACGACCATCGACGCGAAGGCGCTCGTCTCGCGCTCCCACTTGTCGGCGCCCGCCACCAGCGCGGCGAGATGGCCGTTCACGTGCGGTTCATCGAGCTTCTTTCGCGCCCAGAGGAGCTGCTTGGTCATGTCGCCGACGCCCTGGCGGGTCGCCGCGAGCGCCATCTGCGCGTCGAACGACGGGCCGATGCGGCCGGCGAGCGCCGAGTGGCCGTGCTTCTGGTCGGCGAGGACGGTGGCGAACCGGAAGGCGATCTCGTCGTCGCCGGTCGACGGCTCGACGAGCACGACGCCGTCCTTCGCGATGAAGACGGGCGGGGGCGGGCTGAGGGTGAGCACGCGCTCGAGGTTGATGGCGCCGCCGATGAGGGCGAGCGCCTTGAGGGCGCGCGCGCACGCGGCGAGGTCCCCCCAGATGAGCCGCGCGTTTTCGAGCGTCGTGGCGGCATACTCCTTCGGCCGGACCTCGCGCAGCGTCACGGGCGCCGTGAACTTCACGCCGCGGATCTCCTCGACCTTCGCTGCGACGCGGTCGCGGCGGACGTCGAGCCCGTCCTGGGGGGCGAGGGCGCAGAGGAGAAGGAAGCCGCAGAGGCGCAGAGGGCGCAGAGCAGTCTCTGAACCGCCAAGCGCGCCAAGACAGAAGGCCAAGGCCCGGTGATTGCAGGCTCTCCCTGCCGTCCTTGGCGTTCTTGGCGGTTGGTCCAGAGGCTCAGGCCCCGCTATTTCTTGTCCGGGTTGTACTCCCGCTCCATCTCCGCGCCGACGTACGTGAGGCCGCGCACGACGTCCTCCTCCTTGCCGCCGGGCGGGGGCGCCGTGTAGCTCTTCGTCTCGTCCCACTGCTGCTGGTAGATGGCGTCGCAGAGGTCGAGCTTCTTCCGCCGGTCCTCCGGCAGGCGCGCCTTGAGGGCGGCCATCGACTCGCGCACGCGCTGGTAGGCGCGCGCGCAGTCGCCCTTCTTGCCGTAGGCCTCGACGAGGTCGGCGTGCGACTGCTTCCACGCGTTGTAGAGCATCCACACGGGCGTGTCGGAGGAAGGCGGAGGGGTCGGCGGCGGCTTGGGCTTGTCTTTCGGGTCATCGGGGGGCTTCGGGTCGGTCCCGCCGGCCGTCGGCGGCTTCTTGTCGGGGAACTCCGCGATGACGTCGACGTCGGACGAGGCGAACCCGCCCTTGAGGAGCCGCTCGTAGCGCCGCAGCTCGCTCTCGAACGAGCCGCGCCACGGCCCCTTGGACATCTCGCGGTACCAGCGGGCGAGGGGGACGAGCTCGGACTTCTTCGGTTCGAGCGCGACCGCGTGCATCGTCTCGACCGACTCGGCGATCTGGATCATCGTGCGCTCGATCGCGTAATCGTTCGGGGGGTTGGCGTAGAGCCAGTTGCGGACCTTGGTGTGGTAGCTGTTGAGGCGGCCGTAGGCGAGTTCGTAAGCCTCGCGGGGCGTCCTGGCCTCGCTCATGAGGGAAACGCCGCCGCTGCTGACGGAGATGGGCGGCATGTCCGGGATGTCGGGCGCGCTGTCGCCGCATCCGGCGGCGAGGAGCGCGAGGGCGAGGGAGAAACGGTTCATACGCTGAGTATAGGCAAAGGGGAGTTGTGAGTCATTAGTCGTTAGTCGTTAGTCCCGACTCAGAACTAACGACTAACGACTAAGGACTGCTGAGGTATCCTTGACGCATGGTCCTGGTCCCCTACGGAGACGACATCAAGCGGCGCCGGGCGCCGATCGTCAACAGCGCGATCATCCTCGCCAACCTCGCGGTCTTCGTGAAGTACGCGATGATCGAGCCGCAGTACGCGCAGGTCGTGTCGGTGCACGGGTTCGTGCCGGCGCAGTGGACCGTGGCGTCGGCGTTCACGTCGATGTTCCTCCACGCGGACGTCCTGCATCTGCTCGGGAACATGCTCTTCCTCTTCGTGGTCGGCGACAACGTGGAGGACCGGTTCGGGCACCTCCCGTACACGCTGTTCTACGCGCTGGCCGGGGTCGTCGCGATCGGCTCGCACGCGTGCGCGGCGACCGGGGACGCGGCGCGCATCCCGACGATCGGCGCGTCCGGGGCGGTGAGCGGGGCGATGGGCGCGTACCTCGTGCTCTACCCCTTCAACGCCATCAAGCTCTTCTTCTACGTGATCCCGATACGGATCCCCGCGTTCGCGTTCATCGGGCTGTGGATCGCGACGCAGTGGCTGCTCGTGCGGGCGGAGCAGCAGGGGCAGGCGACGTCGATCGCGGTGTGGGCGCATCTCGGAGGCTTCGCGTTCGGGTTCGTCGTGGCGCTCGTCTTCCGGCTGGTGGAGAAGAAGCCCCCAGCGGACAAATAGGCGGGCATCTGCTAAGATTCCCGGCCTATGCACAGCCGGCTCGCCGCCGCCGTCGCGCGTCTCGGATCGCCGCGGCTCTTCGTCGCGGGGGACCTGATCCTCGACCGCTACGTCTGGGGCGGCGTCCATCGCATTTCGCCCGAGGCGCCGGTGCAGGTGCTCGACGCGGTGCGCGAGGAGCACCGGGCGGGCGGAGCGGCGAACGTCGCGCTCAACCTGGCGGTGCTCGGCGCGCGCGCGTCCTGCGCGGGCACCATCGGGGCGGACGCCGAGGGGCGCGCGCTGCGGCGGCTGCTGCGCGGAAGCCGGGTCGGCGCGGCAGGGCTCGTCATCGACCGTTCGAAGCCGACGATCCTCAAGACGCGCCTGATCGCCCACAACCAGCAGATGCTGCGCATCGACCGCGAGCGCAAGGACGCGCTCTCCGGGCCGGTCGAAGCGCGGCTCGTGTCGACGGTCCGGCGCGCGGCGGCGGCGCACGACGGCGCGCTCGTCTCCGACTACAACAAAGGGACGCTGACGGCCGCCGTGTGCCGGGCGCTCATCGGCGCGTTCGCGCATCGCGGGCGGCCGGTGGTGGTCGGCCTGAAGAGCCGCGACTTCCGCAAGTACCGGGGCGCGACGGCGGCGGCGCTCAACCGCGCGGAGCTCGCGCACGTCAGCGGCGTGGACGACGTCGAGACGGGCGCGCGGCGCCTCATCGCGGCGCTTGGGCTGCGCTTCATCGTCGTCACGCTCGGGGAGCGCGGCCTCATGGTGATGCCGGCGCGGGGCAAGGCGGTGCGGCTGCCGGCGGTCGCGCGGCAGGTGTACGACGTGACCGGAGCGGGCGACACGGTGCTGGCGGCCTTCGCGCTCGGCTACGTCTCGGGGCTGCCGCTCGAGGAGTGCGCGGTGCTGGCCAACGGGGCGGCGGGCGTGGCGGTGAGCAAGCTCGGCACGGCGACGGTGACGCGCGGCGAGCTGCTCGAGTACGCGGCGGCGTCGGAGGGCAGCGCGCACCGCAAGGTGCTCCAGGACGCGGCGCTCGCGAAGGCGCTCGCCGATGAGCGCGCGCGGGGCCGCCGCATCGTGTTCACGAACGGCTGCTTCGACCTCCTGCACGTCGGGCACGTGCGGCTGCTCGAGTTCGCGCGCGGGAAGGGGGATGTGCTCGTCGTCGGGATCAACACCGACCGCTCGGTGCGGCGCCTGAAGGGGGATTCGCGGCCGATCCTGCCGCAGGCGGACCGCGGGGCGCTGCTGGCGGCGCTCGAGTGCGTCGACTACGTGACGTTCTTCGACGAGGAGACGCCCGACCGGCTGGTGCGGCGCGTGAGGCCGGACGTGCTCGTCAAGGGGATGGACTACACGTCGCGCCGGGTCGTCGGGCGCGACTTCGTCGAGTCGTACGGGGGGCAGGTCGAGCTGGCGCCGCTCGTGGCGGGGGTGTCGACGACCGGTCTGGTGAGGCGCATCCGGGGGGACGGACGGTGAAGGGCGACTGGCGCGCGCGGATCGTCGAGCGCCTCAACGAGGCGGCGTGGGCCAAGGTCATGATGCTGCAGGAGTCGGCGCCGGTCATCGAGCAGGTCGCGCGGACGCTCGTCGCGGCGCTGCGCGCGGGGCGGCGCGTCTATGTCTTCGGCAACGGCGGGAGCGCGGCGGACGCGCAGCACATCGCGTGCGAGCTGGAGGGGCGGTTCTACCGGGAGCGGCGCGCGCTGCCGGTGACGGCGCTCACGACGAACACGTCGACGCTGACGGCGGTGGGGAACGACTACGATTACGCGGCGACGTTCCGGCGGCAGGTGGAGGCGCATGTGCGGCACGGCGACGTGGCGATCGCGATCTCGACGAGCGGCAACTCGCGGAACGTGATCGAGGCGGCGGCAGCGGCGCGCAAGCTGGGAGCGACGGTAGTGGCGTTCACGGGGCGGAAGGGCGGGAAGCTCGCGCGGAAGGCCGACGTCTGCTTCCGGGCGCCGTCGGACGACACTCCGCGCATCCAGGAGTGTCACATCACGGCCGGACACATCGTCTGTGAATTGGTCGAAGAAGCCCTGAGCCGTTAGCCATTGGCCATTAGCCGGAGGTCCACTCCTTGGACCCCAACGCCGACTTCGTGACGATCGAGACGCCCGAGCACGTGGTGTTCCACTACGAGCTTGCGGGGGTGATGTCGCGCATCCTGGCGGCGGTCATCGACGCGCTGGTGCAGGGCGGCCTGATCTGCGGGCTCGGCGCGCTCCTGGTGGGGGTGATCGGCGGCGCGCAGTTTTCGGGGGACTTCGAGAAGGACCTGACGCTGGGCGCCATGGCGATCTTCTACCTGGCGATCTTCGTCGTGCTGTGGGGCTACAACATCCTCTTCGAGATCTTCATGCGGGGCCAGACGCCGGGGAAGCGGCTCATGCGCCTGCGCGTGATCCGCGAGGGAGGGTATGCGCTCACGCCGGGCGACGTGCTCGTGCGCAACCTGCTCCGCGCGGTCGACTTCCTGCCGTTCGGGTACGCCGTCGGGCTTGCGGCGGTCTGCATGAATCGCCGCAACAAGCGCATCGGCGACTTCGTGGCGGGGACGCTCGTGATCCGCGACGCGATCGCGGCGCCGCCGCCGGTCGGCGTCCGCTCGACCGACCTTCGCCGGCGGAGCG
>Ga0187892_10007907_pt1 | contig 14870 bp, 13 predicted proteins | sample MA1701073metaG_FD_139345 | JGI IMG/M metagenome (GOLD analysis project Ga0187892, IMG submission 139345) | Bio-ooze microbial communities from a basaltic lava cave in the Kipuka Kanohina Cave System on the Island of Hawaii, USA - MA170107-3 metaG ... | reverse complement strand
TGCGTCGCCTTGACGTCATTACCTAAGGCAGGAGCCGGATGCGTTAGTAGCGCACGTCCGGATCTGTGGAGGGGGTGGCCAGCAATGGTCATTCCTACTCCGACCATCAGGCGGCAAAGCCGTTTCGCTGACAGCTTATGACCTTTGAGGTAACGCCGCGCGAAACCTTTTCATAGTCAGTCTCACGCAAAGGCGCATCAAAGATTAATCTCAAGGCGCAAAGGACCTCGAATTACACCCGGGCTTGAGCGGTCGCGCTGTTGGGAACCGGGGACTCCTATGGGATTCGCACCGCGACGCTTCGCTCCGGTTCGAGATTCAGGATTTACGTTGCACTAGGGCATTCTTTGCCGTAACGTGGCCGCGTCATTCATTCTTTGACGGTCACGGAACAAGACAACAATCCACGAAACGACACGAACTGACCACGAACGTTTGGTGTGACTTCGTCTTAAATTCGTGGATTCCACTTGAGGCAGCACGGAGGCATCCGATGGCTGAATCAAAAAGCGCTCTGCAAACCAGTCGCTTTGGCGCCACAATGCGGCGCGATACGTGGTGGCTTGAAATTATTCCCGTCGTCATAGTCCTCGGCGGTTTTGGCGTCTACGCCACCTGGCGTGCCTTCGAAAATCAGTTTTACGAGTGGGGTCCCTACCTTTCGCCTTTCTACTCGCCTTTGATCAAAACAAGCTGGTGGCCGCTCTCGCCGGCTCTCTTAATTCTCTGGGCGCCTCTTGGATTTCGCGCGACGTGTTACTACTACCGCAAGGCTTATTATCGAGCGTTCTTTCTGGATCCGCCCGCTTGCGCAGTCGGAGAATCACGTGGGCACAAATATCGCGGCGAAACTTCCTTCCCCTTCATCCTGCAAAATCTGCATCGTTACTTCCTTTACGTGGCTCTGATTTTCTTGGTCATTCTCTGGTACGACGCGATACACGCTTTTTGGTTCATAACACCACATGACATTGTGACCGTGAAAACGATCCCGCCGCCGATAGTGGAGAACGGACGTTTTGGGATCGGGGTCGGATCGCTCTTATTGCTTGCCAATATCGTTCTGCTCACGCTTTACACCTTCTCGTGTCATTCTCTGCGTCACATCATCGGTGGCAAGATTGATTGCTTCTCTTGCGTCGCCGCCGGTGGTCCCCGTCACACGGCGTGGCGTGGCACCAGTTTTCTGAATGAACATCACATGCTGTTTGCCTGGATGAGTCTGTTCTCTGTTGGCCTGGCTGATCTTTATGTCCGACTGGTAGCAAGCGGTACCATCCAGGATCTGCGACTGCTGTGAACGAAAAATTTGAAACTCACGAACATGATGTGCTGATAGTCGGTGCGGGCGGCGCCGGATTGCGCGCGGCAATAGCAGCGCTCGCTGAAGGTGCAACTGTCGGCGTCGTTTGCAAGTCACTGCTCGGCAAGGCCCATACGGTCATGGCCGAAGGTGGCATCGCCGCGGCAATGGCGAATGTCGACCCGGCGGATGACTGGCGTACGCACTTTCGCGACACGATGAAGGGTGGGAAGTTTTTGAACAACTGGCGCATGGCGCAAATCCATGCTCAGGAATCTCCCGAACGTGTGCGCGAGTTGGAGCAATGGGGCGCGCTCTTTGATCGCACTAGCGATGGAGAGATCTTACAGCGTGCCTTTGGTGGACATACGTTCAAGCGTCTCTGTCACGTTGGCGATCGCACCGGACTCGAGATGATTCGCACTTTGCAGGATCGCGGCGTTCACCTCGGGATAGATGTCTACATGGAATGTGCCATCACACGCCTTTTGAAAGACGGTGAGCGAGTCTCCGGTGCTTTGGGATACTGGCGCGAATCGGGCCGGTTTGTGGTCTTCAAGGCCAAATCAATCGTCATCGCCACGGGCGGTATCGGTAAAGCGTGGCGCATCACCTCCAACTCCTGGGAGTACACGGGTGATGGGATGGCGCTGGCTTACCAGGCCGGCGCTGAGTTGATGGATATGGAGTTTGTGCAGTTTCATCCGACCGGGATGGTCTGGCCACCGGGTGTGCAAGGGATTCTGGTAACAGAAGCAGTGCGCGGCGAAGGCGGAGTGTTGCGCAACAAGGATGGCGAGCGCTTCATGGAGCGCTACGATCCGGAAAAAATGGAGCTCTCTACTCGCGATGTAGTAGCGCGCGCGATCTACACGGAGGCCAGGGAGGGTCGCGGGACCGAGCACGGTGGCGCGTATCTCGACATCTCTCACAAGCCGGCGGAGTATGTGAAACGAAAACTGCCGAGCATGTATCACCAGTTTCGCGAACTGGCAGACGTGGATATCACTCAGGGTCCGATGGAAGTCGGGCCGACTTGTCACTACATGATGGGTGGCATCCGAGTCGAAGCAGAGACCGCCCAGACGAGTCTTGCGGGACTGTTTGCTGCGGGTGAAGCTGCGGCAGGTTTGCATGGTTCGAATCGTTTGGGAGGCAACTCCCTTTCGGATCTGCTTGTGTTTGGCAGGCGCGCAGGACAGGCGGCGGCAGAGAATGCCGCGCGCACCGGAGTAGTCAATATCGAGGCGCAGCAGGTTGAAGAAGCGACTCGCGAAATGCTGGCGCCCTTCGATGTATCGGCAGGTGAGAGTCCATACGATGTCCATCGGGATTTGCAGGAAACGATGCAGAACTACGTGGGCATATTTCGTAACGAATCAGACTTGAAGAAGGGCTTGTCAGAACTTGAAGTTTTGAAGGATCGGGCGTTGAGAGTGCGCGTTGAAGGCTCGCGGCTATTCAATCCGGGTTGGCACCTGGCTCATGATTTGAAATCGATGCTGACGGTGTCAAAAGCGGTAGCGCTAAGTGCGTTGGAACGAAAGGAGAGCCGCGGCGCGCACAGCCGAATTGATTATCCCAAGTACGATGAACAGTGGGGGAAGCAGAACAACATCATCGTTCGCGATGATGACGAGATGACGCTGATGCAAAAGCCAACGGCTGAAATGCCGGATGAGTTGAGGCAGCTCCTAGAAGCGAAATGACATTTGCCTAATCTCAGTGCTCTCCGTGCCTCCGTGGTGAATGATGGTTTTGTTTTTCACCACGGAGACACGGAGGACACTGAGATCAAAAACCGAACGAAAGGCGGATTCCTCACCATGAAGCCGAAGCAAAGACTGTATGAAGAAAGGCTTACAAAGGAAATCATCGGAGCTTCAATTGAAGTTCATCGTCAACTGGGCCCGGGACTATTGGAGTCGTCATACGAAGTGTGCCTCTGTCGAGAGTTGGAACTTCGAGGACTTCCGTACCAATTCCAGAAGCCGTTGCCGTTAGAATATAAGGGAATAAGGCTCGATTGTGGTTACCGCTTGGATTTGTTGGTGTCGAATGCGGTTATAGTCGAAGTCAAATCAGTTGAGGCCTTGGCCCCCATTCATGAAGCTCAGTTGTTAACCTATCTAAAGCTAACCGGAGTGAAGGTGGGTTTACTGATAAACTTCAACGTGGTGGTTCTCAAGACAGGTTTGAAACGGCTCGTTCACTAAGCATTCTCTGTGCCCTCCGTGTCTCCGTGGTGAGTACGGTTTTCTTTATTCACCACGGAGGCACGGAGGACACTGAGAAAACAAAAACGATGTCGGACGCAACGTTCAAAATCTTTCGCGGGGATCGTCTACGAGGTGAATTGGTTGATTACAAAGTGCCAATCGCCCCCGGAATGGTTGTGCTGGATGCGCTCCACTACATCCAGGCCCACCAGGCCCCCGACCTCGCCGTGCGCTGGAATTGCAAAGCCGGAAAGTGTGGTTCCTGCTCCGCAGAGGTCAATGGCCGGCCACGGTTAACCTGTAAGACCCGAATGGACTCCCTGCCGCTGGACGAGCCGATCACCGTGCAACCAATGCGTGCGTTTCGCGTGATCAAAGACCTCGTCACCGACGTCTCCTGGAACTATCAGGTCAATCGCAAAATCCCGCCGTTCACCCCGCGCCCGAACGTCGAATGGAAGATGGATCAACGAGACGTCGATCGAGTGCAGGAGTTTCGCAAGTGCATCGAATGTTTCCTTTGCCAAAATGTGTGTCACGTTCTGCGCGATCATGAAAAACAGGATCAGTTTGGCGGTCCACGCTTCTTCGTTCGTATCGCCGGATTGGAGATGCACCCTCTGGACGGAGTATCTCGCACGAAACTCCTCAAAGATGAACTCGGACTAGGCCTTTGTAACATCACTAAATGCTGCACCGAGGTTTGTCCCGAAGACATTCACATCACCGACAATGCCATCATTCCATTGAAAGAACGCGTGGTTGACGATTTTTACGATCCGGTCCGTTGGTTCCTGCGGAAGCTGCGCGGAAGAGCTGGCGACGGATCAAAAATCTGAGGAGCACGCATCATGAGCAACGCCGCCAAAGAGGAACAGACGGTTCGAGAAGACGCTGGAGTGTTGGGTGTACTGGGTCGACTTTCCGCATTGAGTCTTACGATTCTCGGGGCGGTGTACGTGATGGGCTATGTGGTCGTTAATGGTTATCAAACGACCTATCTAGATTACAGTGCGACTGCGTTACAACTAAAACATCTTACTGCGGGTATGCTCTATGCGTTTCTCACATTTGTTCAGATTTCGACCGTCGCCTTTTTCGTTTTGTCATACGTTCATTATCGGCCTCAACCCGGCAGTGACACGGAGGAATCGACTGGTAGATTCCGGAGACTCTTTGCCCAGGCGAAATCCCGCTTTAGTTTGATAGCTGCATCTTTGCGAGGCCTTCTGCTTGCCCTTTTTGCTATTAGTTTCGTCTTCAGTGTAATCGGAATGAGCTCGGCGCCCCCCTGGGTAATGTTCAAAGCTTTTGCCGGATGGTCTGCGATCAACTTGGGGGCATCTGCTGTACTGGCGTTAATACTGTTCCTTACGGCCAGGAGTAGCTTTCGGCAGACGCTTGCCAAAAATGAAGCGAGTTCGAACAAGGTAAAGCAGGAAAACGCGAACGTCAGTGAGTCCGAGATAGTTGAGTTACGTCGCACGTTCATCGAAGCTTACGCAGGTCGACTCGCAGGACCAGTGTTGCTGCTGATTTTACTGTTGGTATCGCTGACTTCGTTTCAAAAGATTTACGGTCGTCTTAAACCAGACTATGGTGGGGGCGCGCTCTATCGCGTCGGTATACATTTGCAATCACCGGGCAACCTGCCTGAGGATCTCAGGAACCGATTGGTTACCGATTCGTGGCTTTTTCTGGTCGATAAGGATGGAAGCTTCGTCTACGTTTTGCGGGTTGACAAGGATGGAAACCGACGACTGATTGCAATTGCCCAGAGCGAGATTAAAGCCATGGAGATTGTTGCGTATCCGCCAATCGCGCCGATCGATGCGCCTTTCTTCATCAATGAGGAAATTCGAAATGGAATTGAAACCAATCTCAAGAGCTGGAATTCCGGAAGCAATTTCCAAAGTCGAAGTCTATCGCTACTTGAATGAGCCTGGTGAGGCTGAGTCGATTTGCCGCGACATCCTTGCGGAGGAGTCGGACAATCAGAACGCGCTGCGGCTGCTGGGCCTCGCAATAACAGACCAGTTTACCGGCGGAGCGAGCGATCGTTACGCCGAGGCGGAACGTGTATTCCGCGGACTCACCAGCGACTATGAACGGATCTATCACCTCGGTATTCTTCAGGAACGAAAAGCCAAAGCCCAGCTTCACGCCGACCGGCCGCCTCATACTGTGTATCCAATCTTCGTTGAGGCGATGGCTCTCTTTGAACAAGCCGAAAAGATCAGACCAGCCAACAACGACGAAGCCATCCTTCGCTGGAACCGATGTGTTCGTCTCTTGCAGAGCCGGCCCATGTCAGAATGGCGTCGAGAGATTGAAGATTTTGACGCCGGCGAAGGACCGCCACCAGATGTTTTGTCTGGGGCAAAAGGAGTTACCGGATGAAGCTGGCAAATGAATTGGCAAGCCGGAATATAGGAATGCTGTTACTGGGGATCTGGCTGACTGATGAACCTCCAAGCCGGAACACGACTCGGCCGTTATGAAATTCGCTCCCAGCTCGGCGCAGGCGGCATGGGCGAGGTGTATCTGGCACACGATACCGAGCTGGAACGACCGGTTGCGATAAAGGTACTTGCCTCGGAAGCCTCGTCTAATCAGGAGAGAATGAGCCGCTTCATCCAGGAAGCAAGAGCTGCCTCAGCCCTGAACCATCCCAACATCATTACGATCTACGAGATCGGTCGCGAAGGTCCATTACGATTCATTGCTACTGAATTCATTGAGGGACAGACGCTGCGTCAGCGCATTGCCGGTCGAGTCTTGGAAGTGTTCGAAGTTCTTGAAATCAGCATACAAGTGGCGAGTGCGCTCGCCGCCGCGCATGAAGCCGGCATTGTTCACCGTGACATCAAGCCCGAAAATGTCATGGTCAGGTCTGATAGCTACGTCAAAGTGCTGGACTTCGGCCTGGCAAAACTTACTGAGGTTCAGAATGAAACGGTGAATCGTGAGGCTTCTACTGTGCAGATGGTGATGACTGAACCGGGTGTGGTGCTGGGAACCGTCTATTACATGTCGCCGGAGCAAGCCAGAGCTTTGTTATTAGACGCCCGTACCGATGTGTGGAGCCTGGGGGTTGTACTTTACGAAATGGCCAGCGGAAGTTTGCCGTTTGCAGGAGCCACGACGACCGACGTGATCGTTTCTATAGTTGAAAAAGAACCACTGCCGCTATCGCCTGAAATCCCAGCAGAGCTGGAACGTATTATCAAGAAGGCGTTAAGAAAAGATAAGCAGTGGCGGTATCAAACCGTAGAAGATATGTTGCTCGACCTCAGAACCCTAAAGCAGGATTTGGAATTCGCAGGCCGACCGCGAGCGGTAGTAGCGACAGATTCCAATGATTCGCTAAAGTTACCGGGAACCGCCGAGATTAGACCGACGAATACCGCGGCGGTGGAAACAACTCAGACCGCAGCTCGCTCGTCCGGCATAGTCAGTCGAATCAATTCTCACAAGTGGAAGGTCTCTCTGGTCCTGTCTGGCGTAGCTTTGCTATTGCTGTTGGCGGCACTGACAGGCCGCTTTAGCTCAACGCAAACTGAATCAGTGAATACAGCGCCGAGCGTTGCAAGCGCGGCCAACACGGCTAATTCAACCGGCAACACGAGAAACGATTCGGCGACGCCGTTTGATCCAGTTGCGTCGAAAAAAGAGATAACAGATTTCCTGCAGGGCTGGGCGACCTCGTTTGCAAATCACGATCTCGACGCTCACATGAGCGCCTACGCAGAGCAGCTCGATACCTACAATGATCGAACAAATGTCAGTTCCAGTGAGGTGCGTTCCGAACGTTTGCGAGATCTGGAGGAATACTCAAACATCACTCTGGAGTTGCCAAAAATCAACATCACAGTTTCATCTGAATCACGCGCCATCGCGATTTTCGATAAGACCTGGGGGTTTTATGGAAACACGGGATATACGGGATCAGCGCGGCAGGAAGTTTGGCTGAGCAGGCGGAATGGACGTTGGATTATCACCGGGGAGAAGATTCTGCAGGTTTATGATGTGCAGAGGGGCAAGTAGTGCTTGTGTCGGCTCGGTGGCTTAGTTCCGTGGGCATTAAATGATCGAAATCATTTTCCATTTATCATTTCTCATTTTGTCATTGGGGCTTAAGATTTAAACGGCCGCGACAGAATCTAAAATGTAGCTCCGATTTGTCATCTGTCGGTTAGACTCCTTGAAACTAGTGCCTTCCAAGTTGAATCTGCGACTGACAAATGGAAACTGAGAAATGATAAATAACAAATGGAAAATCTAACCTTCCAGCGTGCTCCGGGGCTAAGGACCTGCTTCTGGCCCGATTTTCAACAAATTCAAGCAATCTTGTTAATAAGCCCTCCCGCCGGTCGTTTATTGAGTGGCAACGAATCCGGAGGAGGGCAACGTGCAGGCCGCCATTAGAACTTTGAGAGCAGTTCCAAACCCTCCGGGAGAGCTTGAAACCCTCTTCCGAGCGCATCACGAACGAGTTTTCCGCACCGCACATCGCATCACCGGGAGCCCGGCAGATGCGGAAGATGTGCTGCAGACGGTCTTTCTGCGGCTGGTCAAAAGTCATGAAAACTACGACCTGTCGGAGAACCCCGGAGCTTATCTGTCGCGGGCGGCAGTCAATGCGTCGCTGGATCTCATGCGGAGCCGGAGCCGATCAAAATCGGTTGGTCTAGAAGACGCGGATGCGGTTGACATTCAGAGCCCTGATAGGAATCCCGAGTTGGAGCACGCTGACCGCGAACTGCAAACATTGATTCGCCAGGCCGTTACTCGTTTGGGAACAACGGCGTCTGAGATGTTTGTTTTGCGGTACTACGAGGGTTACGAAAATCATGAAATCGCGAAGATGCTCGGCACGTCACATCTGGTGGTGGGTGTCGTTTTGCATCGCGCCCGGACCAGGCTGAGAAAAGAGATTGGGCACTATCTCGATAAACATCATCAGTAAAACAGGCTTAGTAGCACAGACTTTAGTCTGTGCAGCTACACAGGCTAAAGCCTGTGCTACTTAGGAGACACGATGAATAAGAATACGGAATCCATCCTCGACAAAGTGACCGCTGAAATTCGAAACGAGCAGGTTAGTTCCTCAGCAGTCAATGTAGCGGCAGAGCGTGTTTGGGCGCGTCTCTCCGCAGAAGGTGCAGATGAGCTTAGGGCGGAAACGTCAGTTGATCGCATTGAGAACTGCGACGACTTCCAATCGCTCATTCCTGCGTATCTAAACGGCCATCTATCTGAGGCACGATCGCTGCTCCTGGTAGATCACACACATGAGTGTATTCCTTGTCGCAAGGCGATGAAGGAAGCACGCACTCGAAATGTAGCTCCCAAGAAAGTCGCCGCCGCTCCGAGGCGTTACAGCTTGCAACCGGTCGTTCTGCGCTGGGGCATCGCTGCGGCGCTGATCATCGGCTTCGGCTTGCTCGCGCTACCCATCATCCAGCGCTACGCGCCGTTTGGTGGACCATTGGAAGCCACGGTGGAAGCAGCCGAGGGTCAGGTTTATCAGATTGCCGATACGCGAAGCATGCCTCTTTCCGCAGGCCAGAAGCTTCAGAAGGGCGAGCGAGTACGCACGGCAAAGGGCGCGCACGCATTTCTTCGGTTGGGAGATGGCTCTTTGATCGAGATGAAAGACCGGTCTGAGTTGTCCGTCACAAAGAATGCCCAGGGGACAACGATCCACTTAAATCGTGGAAGCATCATGGTTGAGGCTGCGAAGCAGCGAGACGCGCGACTGTTCGTCGATACCGGCGACTCGCTGGTTTCGGTTACCGGCACGGTGTTCTCAGTCAATAGTGGTACCAAGGGTTCGCGAGTCTCGGTAATTGAGGGTGAAGTTCACCTGGATCACAAGGGAAGTGAGCGCGTATTGCGTCCCGGCGAGCAGGCGACAACCAACCCGAGCATCCAGCTAATTCCGGTGAAAGACGATGTGGCGTGGAGCCGCAAGGCCTCGACCTACGCGGCCGCGCTCGCCAGTCTGGCGTCGCTCCGGACCGAGTTGAATAAAGTGCAGCAGCCCGGTGTGCGCAATTCAACGCACCTTCTGGATCTGATGCCCGAGAACACAGTTGTCTATGCAGCACTTCCCAATCTAACGTCCACGATTGCCGAATCGCATCGCATCATGCAGGAGCGTATTAGTCAGAATGCAGCACTCCGTCAGTGGTGGGATCGGCAGCACTCGGAACATAAAGGTCGCGGCATGGACGAGGTGATTGGCACGATTCGTGAGTTTGGCGACTACCTCGGTGATGAGATTGCCGTTTCCGTTTCGATGGACGACAAGGGCGAGCCGACATCTCCGTTGGTGCTTGCGGAACTGAAAAACTCTGCCGGCTTGCGTGAGTTCCTGGAACAACAGATTGCCAGGCACGGCGGCAATCCGCAGGGCCGTCCGGTGATTCGCTTCGTCGACGATCCTCTGACAGCGTCCGCAGCCCCGGAGACTCAGAAAGGCAAGGACGAGTTATATATTTGGATTCAAAACAATCTGTTTGCTGCCAGTCCCAGGTTATCGCAGTTGCAGGCTGTGGCCACCTCAGTGAAAAACGGAACGGCAAGTGGTTTCACGTCCACAGCTTTCCGCAATCGGATTGCACAGGTTTACGAGGAAGGTGCGGGCTTAGTGGTCGCGGCCAATCTCGAGCAGGTGATGAAGCAAGCGAAGAATGAGATCGTTAAGGGTGCAGATGCCGCTCAGAAGGAAAGCGCGCTCAATCAACTGGGTATTCTGAATCTCAAATACTTCGCTCTCGATCAGAAAGAGAGCCAGGGCAAAACCCACACGCGCGCGGTGCTCTCGTTCAATGAAGCGCAACGTGGCATTCCTTCATGGCTGGCCGCACCCGAGCCGATGGGTTCGCTCGAGTATATCTCGCCGGATGCCAATATCGTGGCGGGGTTTGTGGTGAAGAAGCCCGAGGCTTTGGTTGACGATTTGCTCGGGGTGGTCGAGACCGTTTCACCCGATCTCCGCAAGAACCTGGACAAACTGCAAACGGAGCGGGGATTGGATATTCGCAGAGACATTGCTGCGCCACTCGGTGGTGAGTTTGCCTTCGCGATCGATGGTCCGATTCTGCCGACTCCCTCCTGGAAGATGGTTTTTGAAGTCAACGATCCTGATCATCTCCGCCAGACGCTCGAACGCGTGGTGGTTGAGATAAACAAAGAAGCGGCAAAGTTTGGCAAGGCTGGATTGACCTGGGATCGTGCTGAAATCGGCGGTCGTACTTATTACACGTTACGCTCCGCAGATTTCGGGGTTGAGGTGAACTTTGCTTACGTGAATGGTTACATGATTGTCGGGCCCAGCCGGGCGCTGATCGAGCGTTCCGTGAGGGCTCAGGAATCAGGCTACACCTTGTTGCGTTCGGCGAAGTTCACTGCGGGTTTGCCTGCCGATGGCAACGCAAACTTCTCGGCCGTGTTCTACCACAACCTGGCTCCACTGGTGCAGCCATTCGCGGAACGTATTGCTAACTCCGCCAGCAACCTGCCGCAGGAGCATCAACAGGCGATCAAGACCATGGCCGCAGACATGCCACCAACACTCGCGTACGCGTACGCGCAAGGCGACAGCATAACCTTCGCGGCCAATACCGAAGGCGGGCCGTTTGGCTTGAGCCCCGCATCACTTATGGGGATGCCAAACTCGCTCGAGATTCAACACATCCTCCAACAAGGCATGAAAGGGAAGTAACAAGATTGCCAATTGCCGATTGCCAATTGCCGATTGTGTCTTTTTCGAAAGCGTCGCGAACGCGCTCGACTTAGCGATCGGCAATTGAGAAATCGGCAATCGGCAATCGGCAATCGGCAATCAAGCGAACCAAGGTTCTCTTCATCATGAAACTAGTCTCCATTTCCCTCGGTTCATGGTTCCTTGGCCTGTCAGCAATCCTGCTGACTTTTTATCTTATCGAAGGCGAGCACCTCAGTGCGGCAGATATCAAGGGTGTCACGGTTATGTCGCTCGTGATTGCTGCTCTACTTTTTTCACTTGCTTATGCTCCATCTCTGTTCTGGCTGCGCCGGCGCCTCGGAGGCTGCCGCCCAGCCGCCATATTTCCTCTCGCTTCAGCGCTCGTGCTCAACCTCCCTGTGATCCTGATCGGAATTTTCGCGATTGGCAGAACTTTAGCCCTCACGGAAGCGTTTGCATTCATCGGCGCCTTCGTGATCATGGGAACTGCATTCGGCGTCGGCTTTGTTTGGAATTATCAGGACCGCAGCGTATAAGAGAAGCATGGCGACAGCCGCAGCTATTCCAACAGCACCAGCCATTCAAGATCGAAGGAATTTCGCACCCGTTGTAGACCTCGATGGTCTTAGCGTTACGTTTGGCGGGCGCCCGATTCTGAAAGAACTGCGCGGAGAACTGCGTGGTCGCGCTATCGGTTTGTTGGGACCAAATGGTGCCGGCAAGACGACACTCATTCATACCTTGCTTGGCTTTCATTCACCCTCATCGGGCACCGCACATATCTTCGGTAAAGACATCATCACCGATGCTAAACAGATTCGGGCGCTGATTGGTTACATGCCCGAGCGCGACGCCTTCATAGCCAAGATGAGCGCCGTGCATCTCGTGAGGTTAATGGCTGAGCTCTCAGGCTTGCCGCCCGAAGCGGCCCTGGAACGAGCGCACGAAGCACTTTTCTATGTCGGACTCGGCGAAGCGCGGTACCGAGGTGTAGACACCTATTCTCTGGGCATGAAACAACTCGCCAAGTTGGCGCAGGCGATTGTTCATGGTCCAAAGCTGATTTTTCTTGATGAGCCAACGAATGGTCTGGATCCCCCGGCGCGGGCACGCATGATCCGTCTGATCCGAGAAATTCGTGACAGCGGTCAGGCTAACATCGTTCTCTCGTCGCATCTGCTGCGCGATGTTGAGGAATGCTGCGAAGAGATTCTAATACTCAAAGACGGTCGCATCGTGACTTACTGCAATCTTGAGGAAGAACGAAAAGCAAATCGAAAGTTCCTGGTGCTTGAGACACGTGGGGATCAGACGAAGTTTGCCGAAGCAGTCTCCGCTCTCGGTTGCGAATACGCTCTGACAGGCGATCATCGAGTCAAGATTGTTTTGCAGGAGGGAATCGAAGTTCGCGACCTGTACCGCATTGCGGCTGATCAGCAGATGCAGATCCGACGCTTGAGTTATAAGCGCGACTCTCTGGAAGACATTTTCCTCAAGGCCATGGAGAACAGTCATGGCGGTTTTTGAACACACCTATCGAAATTACGCCGGTCCGCTGACTCCGGAATGGAGCCGGTTTTTGATCATTCCGCGCCATGCGTTTCGCGACGTCTTCAAGTCGAAACTGTTCACGGCATTCTTTGCACTCTGTTTTATCCCGCTGCTGGTCGAGGCGGTGATGATTTATCTCCACCATAACGTAAACGCCCTCGGCGTACTGCAGGTTAACATTCGGGAATTGATTCCGATTGACGCGACTTTCTTCCAGACTTTTGTGAATTTGCAATCAGGCTTCGCGTTCTTCGTAACGCTGCTCGTCGGCCCTCCGCTGGTCTCGCGTGACCTGCGCAACAATGCATTGCCGCTTTACTTATGCCGGCCCTTTTCGCGAACGGAATACGTTGCCGGAAAGATGGCAGTAGTTTTATTGCTGCTCTCCTTGATGACCTGGATTCCGCAGCTCCTGTTATTTCTCTTTCAGTCGTACCTCGAGGGTGCGCGTTGGATGATCGACAACCTCTGGATCGCGAGCGCGATTTTTATTGGCAGCGTTGTGTGGATCCTGCTTTTGGCGTTGCTTTCGCAAGCAATATCGGCACTCGTCAAATGGCGCGTGGTGGCCAGCGGCGTTCTGCTCGGTTTGTTCTTCATTCCGTCGGTGTTTGGCGAGATCGTCAATCAACTCTTCAGGACCCGTTGGGGCAACCTCATCAGTCTGGGGGCGTTAATGAGGACCGTTACCGCGGGTCTCTTTGGCACTTTTCAGGCGACCACGACATTCGTGACTGATTTTGACGGGCAAGTAGTCAGGAGAGTGTTAAGCGAGCCACCGCTCTGGTGCTCATGGCTGGTGCTCTTTTTCGTCTGCGCTCTCTGCCTCGCAATACTGTCAGCCAAGGTTAAGGCGTATGAGGTGGTCAAGTAGGAGAATTTCGGATTTCGAATTTCGAATTGCGGATTTCGATGAGCAAGATTTTCGGATGCTATGAGTGACGCAGAACAAAAACTCGAGGTTGGGCGAGACGAAATTCGAAATCCGAAATCCGAAATCCGAAATTCTCCCCTCGAAATCCGAAATTCCCACATCGTCTTCGACGACGTCTCGAAGTTCTACGGTGAGATCCTCGGAGTCAATCGTGTCAATTTGTCGATTGGGGCAGGCATTACCAGCCTGGTTGGTCCCAACGGAGCCGGCAAGTCGACCCTCATGAATCTCATGACCGGGTTGCTGCGTCCGACCAGAGGCAGTATCTCGGTGCTTGGCATTCGCACCGACCAGCCGGAGCAATTGTTTCGCAAGGTTGGTTACTGCACTCAATTTGATTCTTTTCCCAGGGGTGTGACGGGAAGGGAATTCATCAAGTCGTATTTGCTGGTGCATGGCTACGATCATGGGAAAGCCAACGAGTTGACGCTGACCGCACTGGAGCGGGTGAATCTGCTCGATGCTGCCGATCGAAAGGTGGCCGCATATAGCAAGGGCATGCGCCAACGCATCCGTCTCGCCCAGTCAATCGCCCATGATCCATTTGTGCTGATTTTGGATGAACCATTGAATGGACTCGATCCAATGGTGCGGGCGGAAACGATTGCGCTGTTTCGGAAGCTGGCGGGTGAAGGACTCTACCTGATTATCTCGAGTCATATTCTGCACGAAGTTGACATGATGTCTGATCGCGTAGTGCTCGTGAATAACGGATACATCGTAGCGGAGGGAAATATTCACGGCGTCCGCGACGAAATGGAAGAGCATCCGATGCAGATCCTCATCCGGTGTGATAAGCCGGCGAAACTGGCCGCACATGTTTTCGATCAGGACAACGTGGTCGAGGCCAGACTTCACGACGATCGTGCGGGGCTGTTTGTCAGAACTCGCGACGCCGATAGCTTCTATTTGCTACTGAACCGGGTGGTTGCCGAAGGCGAAATCAACATCGAATCGATTGCGCCCATTGACGACGACTTGAGCGCGGTTTATGGATATTTGATTGGGCAGAGTTAGTTTTGGAGTGCAGGCCATTTTGGAGTGCGGCGACCTGTCGCCGCTTTGGTCTTAGGCGGCTTGACGCCGCTGCTTTCGGTTGAGATTAACTTTATTAGGCTGCGACAGGTC